>ERZ772902.2270-NODE-2270-length-11421-cov-3.242478_pt1 | contig 11421 bp, 10 predicted proteins | sample MGYA00511470_ERZ772902 | MGnify/ENA primary metagenome ERZ772902 (study PRJEB29015, sample SAMEA2737717) | human gut metagenome | biome: human gut; feature: human-associated habitat; material: faeces | place: China | collected 2012 ...
CTTTTCATCGGATGTGGGAGATAAAAAAATCAGTTATGAAGTGGAATTTAAAGCAGACCATGCAGTAAGAAAGATTCAGATTATCGAAATGAACAAAGATGATGTCAAGATCAAAAAAACAGCCTATATTTCACCTAAAATAAAACAATACCAGATGCAAAAAGATACAGCATATGTTATCATAAATGAACAGCTGATCGGTATGAAAGGTCAAACGATCAACAGACAGAAGATACATTCAGCAAAGAAGAATTTCACATATAAATGGAAGCAGCTTGGAGATGATGGAGTATTGACCCCGACAGACTTGAAGTTTAAAAAGTAAAATCAGGAGGATAAAATTAAAATATGAAATATAAAAGAGAATCATTTAACAGCAGGTGGGGATTTATCCTCGCCTGCATTGGTTCGGCAGTTGGCATGGGAAATATATGGATGTTTCCTACCCGCGTTTCTATGTATGGCGGCGGTGCATATCTTCTGTTATACATAATCTTTGTAGCACTTATCGGTTTCACAGGCGTAATCGGTGAGATGAGTTTCGGACGTGCTGCAAAATCAGGTCCTATAGATGCTTTTGGTCTTGCCTGCGAATCAAAAGGAAAAAGAAAGCTCGGCGAAATACTCGGACTTATTCCTGTTCTCGGCTCGCTTGCAATGGCAATCGGATACACTGTGGTAATGGGCTGGATTTTAAAATACATGATTGGCTCATTTACAGGCTCAACATTATCACCTCAGGACACAGCCGATTTTGCCGGAAAATTCGGAAACATGGCATCTTCATTTGGCAATAATTTATGGCAGTTTTTTGCACTTGCAGCAGGCATTGGAATATTAATGTTCGGTGTAGGAAGAGGAATTGAAAAAGCTAACAAATTTATGATGCCTGTATTTTTTGTACTTTTCATTATTCTTGGCATCTATGTATTCTTCCAGCCCGGTTCAGCAGACGGATATAAATACATTTTTACAATAGATACAAAATACTTATTTTCACCAAAGACATGGGTATATGCTCTTGGTCAGGCATTTTTCTCATTATCGGTAGCAGGCAGCGGAACTTTAATTTACGGCTCATACCTTTCTGATAACGAAGACATTCCAAAAGCGGCAGGCAGAGTTGCATTATTTGACACAATCGCTGCAATGCTCGCGGCACTCGTTATTATTCCCGCAATGGCTACAACCGGTGCCAGATTAAATCAGGGCGGTCCGGGACTTTTATTTATATATCTTCCATCACTATTTAAATCAATGCCTGGTGGTTATATAATTGCAGTTATTTTCTTTGTTGCAGTGTTCTTGGCAGGACTTTCATCACTTATCAATCTGTATGAAGCACCTGTTGCAACAATTCAGGAAAAATTTAAGTTAAACCGTAAAATATCATGCTCAGTCATTGCAGTATTCGCATTAATAGTATCACTTTGTATACAGGGAATTGTATCCGAATGGATGGATGTGCTTTCAATCTATATCTGCCCTCTCGGAGCAGGACTCGCAGGAATAATGTTCTTCTGGGTTTTAGGTAAGAAATATGTAGAAAATCAGGTGAATCTTGGACGCACAAATAAATTTACAGACAAGTTTTACCCTGTCTGCAAATATATTTATTGTCCTGTCTGTATTCTTGTTTTAATACTCGGAATCGTGTTCGGGGGAATTGGTTAATAAATTTGCATCATGCACACATTTTATCATACCAATTCGACTTTTACGGCACCATAATTTCTTATTGATGCCACATACACATTTCCTTTTCCGAAAATGTGTTCCATATAATCTTTATATGAATAAACATCTTTCACTGGCAGTATGCACATAATTACTCCGGCGAAACCTCCACCATGTACGCGGCACACGCTGTCCGTTCCTTTGAGGAAACGCCCTGTAAGTGTCAATGCCAGTGAAATTTTTTGTTCTGAAGGGTTATTTGGACAGTAACAGTTCTGCAAAAGTTCCCACGAAGACTTTCCTGATTCATCAATCATTCTTTTTATCAAATCAAAATCATCATTGTCAATCGCTCCCGCCATTCTGTCCACACGCTCATTCTCTTCAAAAAAATGTATTGCACGAAGCACGGCTCTGTCACTGTGTAATATCGAACCGGCGTCATTGTAACTATCATGATTTAAAATCACTTTCATTAATTCATCTATATTAGTTTCACACAGACGCTTACATCCAAGCACTTCTGCCACCGAAAACATTTCCTTAGGAATTGCCGAATACTCTTCACTTAAGTCGGCATGTCCTTTTCCTGTATTTACAATAACAAGGCTGTATCCGAATTTTTCAAAGGAAAGATTTTTCTTCGTAAACTTCACTTCATTTTCATCAGAAAAATCCATATATACGGCACCACCGACAGCACATGTTATCTGGTCCATAAGGCCTGACGACTTATGCCAGAACTCATTTTCCGCATACTGCCCTGCTTTTGCACAGTCATTTTCAGTCATTTTATTATCATTAAACATAAAATTAATAATTGCACATATAAGCATTTCATACGAAGCCGATGAACTTACTCCTGCCGATGGGATAACCTGCGTTGTCACATACGCATCAAAACCGCCCACATCAAATCCATTTTTCATAATATACGTACATATTCCCGCAACAAGCGATCTGCTGCCGTCGTATAAATAGCATACTTTTGCATCTGTATTATAGTTATTAACATAATCAGCGATAGATTTAAGGTCAACTTCAATATATTCATGTCCCTCGCTGTAAATTCTAATAATATCAGTTTCATTTGGAGATGCTGCCGCAATTGTATCCATATCAATAGCTGCCGCTATCACCCTGCCGCCGTTGTGGTCGGTATGATTTCCTATTATTTCACTGCGTCCCGGTGCTGAAAAAAACTGAATTGTACAATTTCCACCATTTTCATATTCCGTGGCATGTCCGAATTTTTCAATAAATCCTTTTTCCAAATACTTATATCTTTCATTTGTTTCAAGCGTTATCGTCTGCATTTACTTCCTCCATAAAATACAATCTTGCAGCAAAATCCTGATACAGCCTTACATCTTCACTGTATCCTGTAGCGGAAAAAGACTGTTTTAACTTAACTCCGGCATACATAAGTGTGTCTCCGTAAGCCGTATAATCTTCTGTCTCTCCATCCAGTTTTACAAATTTTGAGGCAAGTTCCTGAACAAGAGAGCCCTGTTTTATGTGAACAGGTGAAACCATATTTACAAGCTCGCCAAACTCTTTAATATTGTGCTTTAACCTTCTGTTGTAAAAATGATATACAGCATCGTCCTTTAAGCCATTCGCAAAAAAACAGGCGAATTGTGTATTAGGCACGACAAGTTTCTGCATAGTAAACCCGACAGCTTTGCTCATATCCTTTGATGCAACGCACCATGAAGCATTGTTGCCAGCTCCGTTATTAAGCACACCATGATTACGTGAATTTCTGTTATCAAAACATTCTCTGCGGTAAAAAGTACCATACTGTATAACTTCACGCCATTTTTTATACAATTCAATCTGAGCTTTAACTGCCATAAATTCGTCTTTTGGCAAATCACATAGATTAAATTCATATCCGAGATTTCCAAACGCCGCAACAGCAAATCTTGTCTCAAGCGGCATATTTCTTAATGTCTGATGATTAGGACTCGCCGAAACATGTGCTGAAATGCAGCTTAGCGGATAGCCATAACTGTAATTATACTGAATCTGTGTACGACAAAGTGCATCTGTGTTATCGCTTGCCCAGATTTGCGGAAAATAACAAAGAATCCCAAGATCAAACCTGTTACCGCCAGCTGAACAGCCCTCAAATAAAATATCAGGAAATCTTTTTGTAAGCTCTCTCATACAATGGTACAATCCGCATACATATCTGTGTGCCATCTCTCCCTGCCTTTCAGGTGGGAGATTTTTTGAATAATAATCACTGAAAATCCTGTTCATATCCCATTTCACATAGGAAATGTCAGCCGATGAAAAAATATTGCTCATCTGCTCTATTATGTAATCCTGAACCTCAGTATTTGAAAGGTCAAGAATTCTCTGGTTTCTGCCTTCTGAATGTGGCTTTTCAGGAATATCAACAACCCACTCCGGATGTTTTTCATATAACCGGCTCTTAACATTAACCATCTCAGGCTCAACCCATATTCCAAAGTCAAGCCCTAGTGCTTTGATTTTATCCGCAATCTCCCTAATGCCACCGGGAAGTTTCTTTTCATTCGGTGTCCAGTCCCCAAGCGATGACGTATCATCATTTCTTTCGCCAAACCATCCATCATCCATTACAAAAAGCTCGACGCCGGCTTCTTTTCCGGCTTTTGCAAGTCTTAAAAGCTTTTTCTCATTAATATTAAAGTATGCTGCCTCCCAGCTGTTCAACAATATGGGACGCACTCTATTTTTCCATTTGCCGCGTACAATATGATTATTTACAAAATCATGCATATTATGGCTCATTGAATTAAATCCAGCATATCCATAAGTCATAACTGCCTCAGGAGTTTCAAAACTTTCTCCGGCTCTGATTTTATAGGAAAATAATGACGGATTAATCCCTGTTACAATTCTTAACTTTCCATAAGAATTAACCTGTGCTGCCTCATAATGATTGCCGCTGTAAATAAGATTAAATCCAAAACACTCTCCGAAATTCTCCGATGTATTATGTCTTGCAATCATAACAAACGGATTTGCACGGTTTGATGATGTTCCCGTAACTGATTCATTGACATATTTTCCAGCCTCTAGGCTGATAATATTCCTATTCATCTCTCTTATCCATGCACCATTAAAAGACGAAAGTTCATAATCAGAATCATTAAAATCCAACTGCATACTCATAAGACGGTTTAATCTGACATCATCTGTACTCTCATTTATAAACTTTGCACTTCTTGTAATAACATTACATTTTTCATATACATAATAGTGTAATTCCAGCTTCAGATTATAATTTGAATCTTTTAAAATAACTGTAAGATGTCCGACATTTCCATCTTCATCATACGAGCCCGGAAGCGTTTCTGATTCTTCTTTTCCCAATGTAATCTTAGAACTTTCAAATAAAAAATCAGATGTACTACTTCCGTCAGCATGGCTTACTTCTATAAACGGCTCCCTTATATCACCCTTTCCCCATGAAGACATTTCAAGGCACATATCCTCAAGTGAAAAATTATTAAAATCAGGACTGTATATATTAGTATTTCCGGGTATGCTAACATGTTTTTCGCAAAGAACCTGTGCATCCGCATGAATTTTTCTTCCATAATACAGATGCTGTAAATGTCCGCTCTCGCACTCCCTGAATATATATGATGTATTATCTGTATCAAGCTTATAAATGCCATTTTGTGCAGTAATCATAATTTATCCATCCTTATAAGTAATCAGTTTCTACGCTCTTTAATGCCTTTTGTAATCTCTTCCATTTTCTTGTCTGTAAGAATATATTTTTTGTGAAAATAAATCAGTGCAATAATAAGACCGATTATAGGAATTACAGTCATTGTCATTCTGAGTCCTGCAACCGAACCGCCCGTTGTGACAGCTGCATCTGCATCAGTATTACTGCTAAGATGGCTCAGTGACAGACAGATTGAAACTACAAGTGCAGCAACACCCGATGCCAGTTTAACAACAAATGTCTGCATAGAAAAAATCACGCTCTCATCACGCCTGTTATTTTTAAGTTCACCATAATCTACAGTATTTGCAAGGAAAATCGTAGTCAGTACAAGTAGCATTCCATTTGCCGCAAATATGAAAAATGCAGGTATAAATAAAACAAATACGCTTGACATTGATGTAAATACAAGTATTAGAAGTACTATATATCCTGTGATTGCCATTGCAAAACTTACATAGAATATTTTCATTGTGTTCATGAATTTTCTAAGAAGCGGAAACAGAACCATCATTGACAGAATCTGAACCGCACCGCCGAATGTGTTAAAAAGTGTATATCCATTATACCAATCGGCACCACCAAAGTCATATTTAAAAAAGTAAATTACAAGATTTGAAGTTATGTATACAGAGGCATTGATAAGCACAATTGTCACAACCACAGCAACTGCCTGATCATTCTGTACGAGTGCCTTAAACATCTGCTTTACTGATACACTTTCAACATTAACCGTAGACTTTTCTTTTATATTAACACAAGTTATAAGAATTGATACAAAAAACAATATTGAAATTATAAGTGCAAACCACTTAAATCCTGTATATTCATTTCCATTTCCAAGAAGATAAACACACTGCATTGTTATTACTGTAACAATTGCAGAACCTGCTCCTGCACATGAACGAGCCATTGTAGACATATTTTCCCGCTCCCTGCCTCCTTCCGTAAATGCAGGAATCATTGACCAGTACGGAATGTCCATCATCGTATATGTAACACCCCATAAAATATATGTAACCGCTGCATATGCAACAAGACCGTTTCCGTTTAATGCAGGTGGTGCAGCAAACATAAGATATAAAACTACCGCATTAAGTGCAGTTCCCACAAAAAGCCACGGGCGGAACTTTCCCCAGCGTGTTCTCGTCTTTGCAACTATCACACCCATCACAGGATCATTAAATGCATCAAATACTCTCGCAGCCATAAGAATAATTCCCATGGCAATCGCACTAACCCCAAGAATATCCTGATAATAATATAAAATATAACTTGCACAGAACATGTATACCATGTCTTTTCCAACCGCACCAATACCATATGATGCCATTTCTTTTTTATTAAGCCCCATACTCATCTCACTCCTTCTTCATATTCATAGCAATTTTGACTGCCTCATATGCACCGTTGTAAATACCCGCTTTTTTATTTGCTTCGATATTATCGCACATATCGCAAAGCAGCTTATCATCATTCATAAATAGCTTTATCATCTGCAATGTATGCGGAATATCCCTACATTCAAGTGTTCCGTCTCCAATCTCGGCAGAATGGATTGCTCCCCACTGCTCATGTCCGCCGACACGCCTGATAAAAAGCTTCGGAACCGGATAAAATGCAAGTTCACTTGGCTTTGTGACAAGCACCTCCGCACTTCTCATCAAAAGATTAGTACAATAAACCGCCTCAAAAATATTTTTATGGAAAAATCCGTGAATTCCCGTAACGTCACCTGTCAGTGCATCATTTGCAAACTTTGTTGTATCATCCCAGTCATCGAAATGTTTTATTGCAATATCTGACATTTCAGGAATTTCACGTTCCAAATCATCCCACACATTTTTATAATCACCGACATTAACATAAAGAGCTGCTTTTTCTGACTTAACATAAGGAAGCAGATACCTGATTATATGTGCAAAAATTTCTTTCTGTGCACCGGCACCGCCTATTGTAAGAAGAAATCTCATAGGCTTTTTATTTTTCTTTCTTTCCCTTCTTGCTTTACAATCAGTCTCTATACCAGCAACAAGTTCATGGTCTATATAATGTCCTGTGTATATAAGACTTTCTGACGGCATTGGATTCAGAACCTTTTTACCATTCATTCCGTTCAAAATCCTATATCCCTGATATGCAAAATGTGTCTGGACAGTATGTATGCTTCCCTCTGATAAATGAAGTGCCATCGGCCAGTTATCAGGAATCGCGTTGACAACATATTTCATGCCTGCATGGACTGCTGCCTGTGCAGGCCAGACATGCGTCGCAACTACAGGTATTTCTTTCGGAACATTTTTATATACAGGAGCCATAAGCTCGGCATTTTTCTGGTCTGATGCATTATATGAAAGCTTTCTGAAGCCCTCGTAATTCATGGGTTCCCATACAAAATGGTTAAACAGCCTGCTTTTCTGCGAAAGTCTTGAACCAAGCGAATATAAATCATTCTGTGCTTTTATAACCTTTGTACATGTTGTATCTTCGTAAGAATTCAAATCCATCCAATAAGGGACATATCCCATAGCATTAGCTGCGGATGCAATCGCCATTGAAATACGGTAATGTCCGAACCCCATTCTTATATTACCTACAATAATTCCCGACTTTGTATCAAATTTTTCTGTTTCCTTAACTTCTGACTTATCGCCGACACGGACATCGTAAACTCCGAGTGCATCACCGATATACTTATTCTTATTTACCGTTACCGGGTAATTTTTCCTAGAATCATCCCCATATTTTTTTGCAAATCTCTTTTTAGAATTGACAGCTTTTCTGTATGCTCTCCTGTTAATATCATTTCCATAAATTTTCTTTGACTTATCTTCCATAATACGCCTCCTCTATGCCATTAAGCAATATACTTACAACTTCATTAAGTCCCTGTGCATATGTCATATCCGCACGCACAAGTATATCTCTTTGGAAAAACTGCTCAAGCGAAGCCTCCATCATCATCTTAAACACTGTAAGATTAACATGTCTTATCACACCCTCATTCATCCCCTGTTCAAGAAGTCCAAGTGTAGTCTCCCAGCCACTTTCAAGCCTTTTTTCAACTTTCCTGTATATGTCCGGATATTTATCTTTTAAAAGATAAAGCTGCTCAAAATCGATTTCTTTATAGCTTTCCGGCATAACACCGAGAATATGCCTTATTTTCTCAATCGTAGAAAGCGATGTATCCTTCACTATTTTTTGTTCGCTTTCCTTTATCGTGTCAAAAAGGTAATCAACCATATCAAGAAACAGCGAATTCTTATCAGAAAACACATTATAAATCGTTTTCTTGCTCATACCAAGAATCGCTGCAAGGTCGTCCATAGTAAACTTCAGTCCTTTTTCATTAAAAGCGGTAATTGCCGCCTGTAAAATTCTTTCTTTTGTATTTTCCGTACATCATCACCTCCGTTGCCATCGTTACCATAACAAAAAATCAAGGAAACTGTTTTCACTGTTTTAGTTTCCTTGATTTTATCACATTACTTTTTTAAGCACAATTCACAAAATTGCATAATATTTTTTTATATTTTTGTGAATTATGCTTTGTATTTGTTTTAAAATATATTTTTCCTGCCATAAAAATCACCGTTAATCGCAAAAATCGCATTATTTTCTTTTGCAATATCTGATGTTGTCTCTTTTATATTTCTTCCAAAAACACCATTTGCAAGCCCCGCCCGCTGAAATGACACATCACTCACTGTAACATCAGCAATGTATACACTGTAAATCCCGTCAATGCTATGCCATAGAAAATCCCCCACGCCAAATGGCCTTTTCCCGTTTTTTCCGATTAAATAACACAAGCGGCACCTCCTAATCTTTTTTCTAAGATTATAATAGGCACCGCCTGTGAAAAAAACATCTCGTTTTTGTGTAAATATTATGCTTTTGCATGGAATTTTTAAAAGTCTCCATTCTGATATGCACTTGCAATTACATATGAAAGCTTACATAAATATGAATATATTTTCAAATTAATCATGTTTTCCTATATAATTTCCAACAATGTCAGCATTGAGATTTTCACCTATAACAATTATAACATCCTGTCCTTCCCGTATTTCATTAATACTGGTTTTTTTCTTTATCGCATTGACTTCATACCATTTGTCATTTTCTTTAAAAAATCCTTTTATGCGGATTATATTTCCACATTTTTTATCAGCAAATATATTTTCCGCTGCCTTTTTTACATCTTCACTTCCCAACCCTGTATTCATAAAATAAAGTGAAGCAAATTTTCCGTCCTGCATATTAATATCCTGCTTCTGGTACGAATTAAGTCTGTATCCACATTCTGCAATTTCTTTTAAATCTTCATCAGTCAGATTAAGAATTCCTTTTTTTATATCACTCATTCCTATCTGTCTTTTGCAGCCAATGTCCTTTAATGATAAATTAATATAATCAATTGTGTCTTTTATTTTTTGTTCGTCCGCTTCATCTGAATGGCTAAGTATGATTTTTCCGGCACATGAAATCTCAGATGCCAGAACATATGACGATTTTTCTGATAAATTATCTGCTGCTGACGCATCGGCAATCGCAATGATATTTCCCGGCTCATACCATTTATCAAGCGGCTCATCATGTATAACATCAAAAAATTCATCTATATCATATACTCCTGATGGTTCTACTATAACACGGTCATAGCCGCACATTCCCATTGAAATCAGCTTTGTCTTAAAACGCCTCCTGTGGGTTTCTTCATCACATCCGCCAGAAATCATCTCCAATTCACAATTGTCGCTCATCAAATCCTGCAAAAGCATCATATCAACATTAATTGCACCATAATCATTTTCAAGAATTCCAACTGTCTGTCCCTGTTTTATAAAATATGATGCATATTTTTTTATAAATGTTGTTTTGCCTGCTCCTAAAAATCCTGTAATCAAATCAATTTTTATCATATATTTCTCCCATAATTATAAAGCTTCATTCAGCTTTCCAATTGTAAATTCAGCCAGTCTGTATTGATTCCTGCCGAAGCACTGTACTCTTAATACCTTAATAATTTTTCTAAATTATAACTTTTATATTTAATGTTATTTAATTAAAAAAGCCATCGGAATTCGTACATCAACGAACCCTGACGGCTTTAATATTTTATTCAGTTTTCAATTCTATCAAATTGGATTATTATAGTTCATATTAATCATAAATATGTTTTTTATGTTTTCCTGTAACTGCCTGTTCCTCAATATTGTGGTCAGCTGTTGCATTTACCTTCTGATGAACTTTCTTTTTCTTTAATGGATGTTTTGGATTCTTATCCATAACAATCGCTTCCTTTCCATTTTATTTAATATAATTGATAAATTTTTATTAAAAAACTTCAGCTATTACCCTTCAATAGCAATATACTTGTTATTTTCAACAGCTTTCTTTTCTTTCTTAGGAACTGAAAGTCTTAAAATACCATCTTCATATCTGGCCTTAATATCAGCCTGAGTTACTTCATCACCAACATAGAAGCTTCTGCTCATAGCACCGGCATAACGTTCCTTACGGATATACTTGCCTTCTTTATTCTTCTCTTCCTTATCAAGACCCTTAGAAGCACTTATTGTAAGATAACCATTATCAAGCTGTGCATTGATTTCATCTTTCTTAAATCCAGGTAAATCAATATCTACTTCATAGCCTGAATCTGTTTCTCTTACATCAGTCTTCATAACATTGCCTGCATGTTTACCATAAAGTTCTTTGTCAACTTCAGGAAATGAAAAATTCATCCAATCATCGTTAAATAAGTTTTCTCCAAAAATACTAGGCATTAACATAAGTCATCTCTCCTTTTTAATATCAAACCTACATATCTGTTTAACACTAGCAGCTATGCCTGCATTGGTTTCCCAATGTATTACACCAAGTTTTTTCGGAACCGGATAGAAAACTCATAGATTCTTTCAATCATTACCTAATCTCTTTTTGTTCTCTTCCTTTGTTCTTGGCTATGTTATATACCTTTTTATTAGCACTGTCAAGAGGTG
>ERZ772902.2271-NODE-2271-length-11414-cov-3.462101_pt1 | contig 11414 bp, 10 predicted proteins | sample MGYA00511470_ERZ772902 | MGnify/ENA primary metagenome ERZ772902 (study PRJEB29015, sample SAMEA2737717) | human gut metagenome | biome: human gut; feature: human-associated habitat; material: faeces | place: China | collected 2012 ...
TAAGGCGTTCTTACTGCTGCATCTGTTATCTCTTTATAATCGCTGCTCTTTTGTGCATATACAAATTTTTTTTCATCTTTTTTATCAATATTATCATCATTTGCCGCATCAGCATTGGCATCTATGGCAACCTGCTGTGTCTCTTTGGGATTGAGACTGCTTCCGGATGCTGTATTATTCTTTCGCACAGCAGCCGTCAGCCCCAATGATGCCACAAGTATTGCTGCAGCTCCAGTAAAAAGCATAATTTTTCTTTTCAATATCTGACGTTTTCTTTTTTTCTTCATTGCCATGGCATGCTTTCTTCTTTTCTCAATATCACGCCTTGCATATATATCTTCACCAGAGTTATCATATAAACTTCCCATTATATTCCCCATTCATAACAAATAATCAGTCTGCATACTGTGTTGAAGCAGCAAGTTCTTTGGCTTTTTCTTCACTTATAAGCAGCTTTACTATCTCAAGTCCCAGGTCAACAGAAGTCCCCATTCCTCTTGAGGTTGTAATATTTCCATCAGTTACAACTCTCACAGGTGCTAAAAATACCTGTGCTCCATCGAGATATTTTTCAAATCCAGGAAAACATGTTGCTTTCTTTCCTTTTAAAAGCCCTATTCTTCCGAGTATGCTTGGAGCTGCACATATCGCAGCAATCCTTTTTCCCTTTTTATCATGCTCCTTTAATGCATTAAGAAGTTTTTCATTTTCCATATATGATTTATGTCCAGGTCCTCCCGGAAGAAATAATAAATCTGACTCTTCAAGATTAACTTCATCAAAAAAATAATCTGCTTTTACAGGTATATTTTGTGCACTTATAACATTTTTATCACCTGTAATTGAAACTGTATCTGTATCTATTCCTGCACGCCTGCAAATATCTATAACAGCAAGTGCTTCAACTGTCTCAAATCCGTCTGTCAAAAAAGCTGTAACTTTCATACTAATCTCCATTCTGTGGTCATATAACACCATATATTTATAGTACGCTAATCACGCAGATTTTTCAATATATTTTATGGTAAATGTTACGTTATTTTTAATAACATAATTTTTAAAAACATCTCTTGAATAAATTATATAATCCTGCTTTCCAGACATCATCGTCATGCCCGCTGCCTTCGACTTCAAAATAATCATGTTTTATTCCTTCTTCCGTAAGTTTCTGATGATAATATCTGGTAGAATCAAGACACCATGGGTCACGGCCGCCTACCATAAGTGACAGATAAACCGGCTTTGTCTCTTCACTTTTTATCTCAAAATCTTCAAGAATCGGCTTGTTCCAGAATGAGCCTGCATTAAACTGTGTCGGTATAACGCCCGGACATGGTGCAAGAGAGCTTATATATCCTATTTTATCCTGCATTATAAATCCTATTGCAAGGCACTCTGTTCCACCCTGTGATGTTCCTATTATTCCGGTATTTTCACGCCCTGTTTTTACAGAATATGTTCTTTCTATAAACGGCATCAAATCATTTTGCAAATCATTGACAAAATTATCATAAGCTGTTCTTGACTGTTCTCCTGTAGCTGTCTCCTTTGATGCAATTTCCGATGTATACATATCAACAGTGACTATTATCATAGGCTTTGCAGTACCGTCAACGAGCATATTTCCATAAACAATATCAAGATAACTGTCATCACGGCTCCAGTCAAAATGGTCTCCTCCAAATCCATGAAGCACATAAACAACCGGATATTTCTTTTTTTCATCATATCCTGCCGGCAAAAGCACGCCGCACATCTTGTCTTTTCCTATCGTTGAACTGTAATAAATAACCCTGTCATTCATGTATCCATAATCAACACCATCTCTTTTTTCATCAAATCCCTGAGGTCTTGAAAAATCCGTGTCACCATATGGATTTCTTGGAATATCATCATCCATGGCATCTGAATTTTGTGCTGTACCTTGTGCTGTATCTTGTTTTATATCAGTATTTCCTGACTTTTTTGATGCACATGACACAAGAAATGATAATATCATTACAGGCAGTAATATTTTTGCCGCTGCATTTTTTATTTTCATAATCAAAATCAGTCCTTTCAAATAAAAATTATAATTTTATTATTTACAATTTTTATTTTAAATTATGATATCTATTATGTCCAATACCTGTTCTTAATAGATATCTATAACAAAAAGGTACAGAACGCTTTTCCACGCTCTGTACCTATTAAATTTTATAAATATGTGTATTTAAAACAAAAATATTTTATCTGATTCCGAAAATGAGATATAACAGGTTGTAGTTGTAGAAAAGAACCGCTGCAACAAGTGAAACCGTTGACATAATCTTGATAAGAATATCAAGTGATGGTCCAACTGTATCTTTAAGCGGGTCACCTACCGTATCACCTACAACTGCCGCATCGTGTGCCGGAGAACCTTTGCCCTGTCCCTCAAAAACACCTGATTCAATATACTTCTTTGCATTATCCCATGCACCACCTGCATTACCTGTAAATATTGCAAGCATAATAGCTGAAAGTGTTGCACCGATAAGAAGTCCGCCTACAAAGTAAGGTCCGAAAAGGAAACCTGAAATTACAGGGAAAATAATTGAAAGAATAGCCGGCATTCTCATCTCTTTTAAAGCTCCCTGTGAAGAAATCTCTATACATGTCTTATAATCAGGTTTTGCTTTACCTTCAAGAATTCCAGGAATTTCTTTAAACTGTCTTCTTACTTCATCAACCATCTTACGTGCCGCATTGGCAACAGCTTCAATAAGCATTCCTGAGAAAAGGAAAGGAAGTGCACCACCGATTAAGGCACCAGCAAGAATAAGCGGATTTGTAAAGTTAAGTTCAAGCTGTGAACCTTCAGGCTGGAATGCATAAAGGAAACTAACCATAAGTGAAAGTGCGGCAAATGAAGCAGAACCAATGGCAAAACCTTTGCCGATTGCTGCTGTTGTATTACCTACTGAATCAAGTTTATCTGTAATCTCACGAACCTCAGGCTCAAGTTCTGACATCTCAGCAATTCCGCCTGCATTATCTGAAATAGGTCCATATGTATCAACAGAAACTGTTGCGGATACAAATGAAAGCATGCCAACAGCCGCCATAGCAATACCAAACATTCCGGACACAGCATATGAAACGTATGTTGTTATACCAAGGATAATGAGTGGAAGCATACAAGACTTCATGCCCACTGCAAGACCCTGTGTAATTGTAAGTGCTGCTCCTTCTTTTGCACTCTCAGCAATCTTCTTAGTCGGATTATAATCATAACTTGTATAATATTCTGCTATTGCACCGATAATAACACCACTAATAACACCAAGTGACGCTGCTATCCAAGGTGATGTATATCCTGTCTTAAATCCTGCAACATCAAGTACCGCTTTAGTTTCAGGCTTAAACATAAAATATGTCGCAACAAAGCCGCCTATGATTGTGATTACGGCTGCACTCCATGTTGAAATATTCAAATCCCTGTGAGGACTATCTGAGCCTTTCTTAATAAGAACATATGCGATGCCAAGACACGAAGCAATAAGGCCAATTGCCGCAAAAACAAGTGGAAAATACATCATCTTCATAAGAAGTGTATCTGAAACCGTAAGTTTATTTGCGATATTTGAAAGGAATAAGCTTACTGCAAGAATAATTGCAGATGATATAGCTCCTACAAACGATTCGAGCAGGTCTGAACCAAGTCCTGCAACATCACCTACATTATCACCTACGTTATCTGCTATTGTTGCCGGGTTACGAGGGTCATCTTCCGGAATGTGTGCTTCCGTCTTACCTACAAGGTCGGCACCCATATCTGCCGCCTTTGTATAAATACCACCACCGACACGATTAAACATAGCTACGATAGAACATCCCAATGCATAACATGAAAGACACTGTGTGAAAATGTGCTGTCCATCACGAAGTGCACTGATTGAAATCATATTAAGACCGTAACCGAAAATTATGTATACAAGGAATAAACCAAGAAGTGCGAAACCACCTACACATAATCCCATTACAGAACCACCCTTTAATGCTACCTTGAGTGTTGAACCGATATTCTTAGTCTTTCTTGCTGTATTAGATACTCTGACATTTGCATAAGTTGCAATCTTCATTCCTACCCATCCTGCTGATGCACTCATCACGACTCCGATAATGAAACATACTGATGGCTCCCAGCTGAATTTTCCATACTGGACTGAAAAAATTGCTGCAAATATAATTGCAATAATAACCACTACAATACCTATAATCTTATACTCATAAGTAATAAATGCGTTAGCTCCAACTCTGATAGCTTCCGCGATCTCTGACATACGATCTGTTCCTTCATCAAGCTTTTTGACGCCGATAAAGTTAAATGCCGCATATCCAAGTGCCAGCAGTGCTGCCACAATGACTAAAATTAATAAAGCTGCCATTAATCTTCTCCTCTTTTTTGTTTAATTAACAATCAGGCTTACACACATTGCACTGAATTATTTATATAAATTTTACTATTTTTTTATATATACGTCAATTATTTTATGCAATTTTACTTCAAATTGTTCATTTTTGCATACATTTATATTTTAACTTGCAATTCCCAGTGTTATGTCTTGTAGTTTTTAATACTATGTGATATATTAATGTAAATATTTTATTGCGTCTTTATGTTCCGTAATAAACATTTAAAGTAACCACTCATAAAGGTAATAGAAAAAAATATTATAAGTAATAGAAAATGGAGATTTAATTTTATGTTTAAAATAATTACAGACACAGCATGCGATTTTCTTATGGATTATGCAGCTTCCGTAGATGTCACACTCATTCCGCTTTATATAACATTTGACGGTGAAACTTATTACAAAGACAGAACTGAGCTTTCAACTGATGAATTCTACAGACGCATAACAGAGGAAAAGATATATCCAAGAACATCTCTTCCAAGTGTCCAGGATTATATAGACGCATATCTTCCTGCCGTAAAGGAAAACATTCCAATTGTTACAATATGCCTTTCTACTGCTTTAAGTGGTGCAGTCAACTCTGCCAGAATGGCAGCACAGCAGGTTATGGAAGATTATCCGGATGCAAAAATCACAGTAATCAATTCTCAGTTCATATCTGCTGCCGAAGGTCTTTTAGTATATGAAGCAATCCGTATGAACCGCGATAACATTCCTTATGAAAAAGCAGTATCTATTCTTCAGAAAATGACAAACATCGGAACAGTTTACTTTACAATCGGCTCTCTTGATTACATCAAAAAGGGGGGCCGTCTTGGAAAACTCGCATCTATGGTAACAGGAATTTTAAATATCAGGCCAAGTCTTTTCCTTAAAAACGGTGAGGTAAACGTAAGCGGTCTCTGCCGTACACGCAAAAAATCGGTTGCAAATGTATTTGAAAGCTGCAAAAAATATTTCACAAGCAGAAACATTGACCCGAATACTTACGATATTTCGGTTGCATCGGCAACTACGCCGGACGAATGTGACGAGCTCCGCCGTCAGGTTGAAGAAGATTTCAAAATCAAATGTGTCGAGAGCCGTGAACGCTTTGACTTACGTGTAAGCTCAATAACAGGCGTACACACGGGTCCTACAACAATCGGAATCGGTATTATGCCTAAGTATGAAACACTGCTGTAGGAATTATGCAGTATTAAATTTACAATATGAAGTATGCATTATATATTTAACACATTATAAAATTAAAAAAACGGTATTTTTTGAATATTGACACGAAGTGTCTGAATCAAAAAATACCGTTTTTTACTTAGTGTTATTTTATCCTACTCTCTCAACTGTCCAGTTATAAATGTCCTCAAACACTTCCTGTGCGTTTATTTCACTGTGAAGCTCATGACGGCAGCCATCATATAACTTCAGTTCAACATCATCCATATGTTTTTTATATTTGTTATAAATATGCTCTACTGCCTTTCCATACTCACCTACAGGGTCTGCATTTCCCGATGCGATAAGCAGCGGAAGCTCCTTTGGTGTCTTTTCGATATTTGCATCATTAATTACATATCTGATGATTTTTAACATACCTTCATACGCATTAACCGTAAAAAGAAAACTGCATTTTTCATCATTTACATAGTTGTCAACTATATCGGGATTTCTTGTAAGCCAGTCGGAATCCGTCACGGGATTTTCTATACGGTTGTTGTATGTGCCGAACATCATTTTATTGAGCGTCTCACTTCTGTAGCGGTCACCGTGAAACAGCTTTGTAAACTTTACAGCTAAAAGACCTCCGTCAACCATAATCTTTGGCTGGTTGCCAGTTCCTAATATAACAGCTGCATCAAGTTCATTACCATACATCATAAGATAACGTCTTGTCATAAATGAGCCCATGCTGTGTCCTATAAGAATATATGGCAGTTCAGGAAAACGCTTTTTCATTATAATTGTCAGCTTGTGCATATCTTTAACAAGATAAAGTCCGCTGTTATTTCCTTTTGCAAAATATCCCCAGTCATTTTTATCATTAACTGAATCTCCATGTCCCAGATGGTCATTTCCAGCCACAACAAATCCACGTTCAGCAAGATATAATGCAAGTCCTTCAAATCTTTCTATATGGTCAATCATTCCATGTGCAATCTGAACCACACCTACAGGATTTTCATATTTTTCTTTATCAGGATACCATAGTACAGTATGTATATCACACACGCCGCTTGTTGATTTAAATAAATGTTCTTCTTTATTTATTTTTCCAGCTGATGTCTCTGTCATTGTTTCTCCATTCCGCCTGCGGCAGCTCCCCAATAAGCACCGCCAAGCTTTCCTTTATATTCTACAAATTTAACTTTATAAAAAGCTTCCTGTCCTATCTGTCCAACTGTGTCAGGAACACTTACAGTAAGATTGGTGCATTGGCTGAAAGCTCCATATCCGATATTTTTTACACTTGACGGAATGCTTAATTCTGTAATACCTGTACATCCTGCAAATGCATAGGTTCCTATTTCTTCAAGTGATGAGCCCATATCAATCTTTGTAAGCTGTGTATTGCCATAAAATACACCCGAAGCTATTTTTTTTATACCATCAGGCAGCTTATATTCTGATGGTACATTCTGCACAGAAGAAAGAATGTTATTAATTATTACAGCTCCATACTGCTCATATTCATTCTTTTCCCATATTGTATTTTTTACAACATTAGTTCCAACCGACTCTATTGTTGACGGAAAATTAATAGTTTCAAGATTATAACATCCTAAAAAGGCATTTTCACCTATTGTTTCAACACCTTCAGCAATCGAAATCTCTTTAATATTTGCACAATCCCTAAACGATTCTCTTGCAACTGATGTAACTTTAATACCATCAATTTCCGTTGGTATGATAAATGATGACTGCTCTTTTGCCGCATCTGTAAATCCGGTAATTTCTATTGTCGCATCATCTTTTTTCACATATGTAAACATCTGTGTTCCCGGCTTTTTTCCACAGCCTGCCAAAACAAGCCCACACATCATTACAAGGTAATACAAAACCGCAGTCGGCATATTTCTTTTAAATATCATACAAAATCTTTTTCCGACTTTACTTATAAGTGTATACATTAATTTCCTCCATTTTACTTCTGCTTTGACCACATATAACAATATGCCTGGCTTCTCGCGGCAAATGGCTGGTTTTTAAGAAGTTCCCTTATCTGTTGTCTTGTATACCATGCTGCCTGTATTTCTTCAAGTGTTGATGAACTTGGTGCAAATCTTCCTTTTGCTTTTCCGATTACTACAACATTAGTTTCATTAGAAAAACCTATTGCACTGTAACTGTTAATAAGTTTGTCTTCAACCTTTACAAGTTCAAGTCCCGTCTCTTCTCTTAATTCCCTTGCCGCTGCCTGTTCCGGCGTCTCCCCTGCATCTATAAGCCCTGCCGGAAAATTGTATACATAATCATCAACAGCCATTCTGAATTCCCTGTTTAACAATATATGCTCGTCATCTTCATCAGTCATAATAATGACAACTCCGTCAGTCTTTGGATTCCTAATCTGAGCTTCACTGTCAATATTGCGGTTTCTGCTTATCATCTCATATACTTTTTTCTTATTATCTTTTGTTGTATATGTAAGATTATACCTATTTATAAATGCACCTTCATGCACCTTTTCTATTCCATTAAATTCCACATCTGCTACCTGCCTTATTTTTAGTATCAGCATACGATTTATTTGTGCATGCCAACCTTTGAAGCATCAAATTTATCAAGATTTTCATGAACTCCACGTGCATCAGCTGCCTGTATAAGCTTATCTCTGTCTTTCTTAAAGAACTGTTCATTCTTGTGTCTGCTCGGACCGCCTACGCATCCGCCCTCGCACATCATTCCCTCTATAAAATCAACATCAAGCTTTCCTGCTTTCATAAGAAGAAGTGCTTTCTTACATTCATCAGCTCCGGCACACTTTTCAATCTTGAAATCTGATGTATCAACTCCTGATTCTTCCATACTCTTTAAAACAGCTGCCGTAACACCTCCGCCGTTACCAAAACGCTTGCCATAAACACTTGACTGCTGTGCTGTATTTTCCTCAGGTTCAAAAACTATTTCTTTAGCACGCATCATTGCACGGAACTCACCTATTGTAAGAACATAATCTGCATTTCCTTCAATTGACTTATCCTTGATTTCATCTTTCTTGGCAATACAAGGTCCTACAAACACTGTGATGGCGTCAGGATATTTTTTCTTTATCATTCTTGATATTCCGCACATCGGCGAAACAGTATCTGATATACACTCAATAAGTTCAGGATAGCACTTTTTAATCATATTAACAAATGCCGGACAGCATGATGTAGTCTTTTTTCTGCCTTCATCATATGCTTCTGCCCACTCTGCTGCCTCAGATGCTGCTGTCATATCAGCTCCAAGTCCTACCTCATACATATCAGTAAAACCAAGTTTCTTACATGCTGTACGGATACTTGCCATCGTGATATCTGCTCCGAACTGTCCTTCCATAGCCGGTGCAAACATTGCAAATACCTGTTTTCCTGAAATAATAGATTTAATAACATCAACTATTGCTGTCTTTGAACCAATTGCACCGAATGGGCATCTATGTATACATTTACCGCAGCGGATGCACTTACTATCATCAATAAGACAGATTCCCGTCTCTTCATCCATAGTAATTGCACCCACAGGACAGGCTTTTTTACATGGTCTTATAAGGTCTGCAATCGCATTATATGGGCAGTTTCTTGCACACATTCCACATTCCTTACATTTATCAGGATCAATATATGCCCTGTCACGCCCCATCGAAATCGCACCAAATTTGCATGACTGCTGACATGCTCTTGCCATACATTTACGGCAGTTGTCAGTTACAATATAGTGTGAAAGCGGACAGTCTGCACAGGCAGATTCTATTACCTGAATTACATTATCTGATTCCTGCTGGCCATTATCGTTAGGACAAAGTCCTTCTGCAAGCCTTACTCTCTGTCGTACGATTTCTCTTTCCTTGTATACACAGCAGCGAAACTTAGGCTTCAGCCCAGGAATCATTTTATATGGTAAATCTTCTTTTTTGTCGTCAAACTCACCCGAATAAGCTAGTTTTGCTACTTCATATAATACTTCATGCTTGATTTTTAAAATTGTTGCGTCATTTGTCAGCATATTGTACTCCTGTCTGTCTGCTTGTTTCTTTACAGCATAAATGCCTCACAGACCTTTAGATTTATTTATTAAAATATACCATTTATACCTCCTCACTTCAACCTATTTATCAGCCTCGTAGAATTATTCTTTTGTAAAAAAATGATATTAAAAATTGTAAATCAGTTGCATATATAGTTATTTTGTAATATAATAAATATAGTTTATTTCGTGATTAATTTTAATTCGTCTTACGAAGTTCTTTCTGTAAGGCAGAACAGGGAAGGTACTGGGTTTATGCAATATGATACATTGACGGGTCTTCTTTCTAGCAAAGATTTCCATGATACATGCGAGAAATATATAAAAGAGGGTTCTAAAAAACTCGTTTTAATAGCCAGTGATGTGAGTAATTTCAAGTATATCAATGAGTTTTACGGACGCGATACAGGTGATGAATTTATAAAAACAATGGCTGATTACTTTTATAAAGAAAATCCACATTGTCTTGCTGCCTGCCGCAAAGGAAGTGACCAATTTCGTGGGCTTTACGATCTGGGAAATTTTTCCCATGACAGGGAGCTCGAACGGATTGTTGATATGAATACAGCCTTTGAAGATATGATGAATAAAAAGTATCCTAATGTATACATACATGTATACACAGGCGTTTACTTTATCTCCGATTCATCAGAAGATACTGACACTGCTCTTGACCGTGTTCATATTGCAAAAAAACAGGCAAAAGGGAAGTTTGATGTAAAGTTTCAGGTATATAACCAAAATGATATGACAACCATGCTCAATAACATGCGTATGTCTAACATGTTTATCCACGCTTGCAGACAAGGTCGTTTATTAATGTATCTGCAGCCCAAGTTTTCAATTTCCAAAAATAAAATCGTCGGTGCTGAAGCCCTTGTTCGTATTCTGGATGACCATAGTAATATTATTCCGCCCGCCCAGATTATCCCTGTGCTTGAAAGTACAGGTGTTATAGACACGCTTGATAACATAATGATTGAAAAAGTCTTTGAACTTCAAAGACGTTGGATTAACGAAGGGCGGGAAGTCTTTACAATTTCAGTCAATGTATCACGACAGCGTTTTACAAAAGGTGATTTCACTGATATGGCAATTGCTCTTCAGAAAAAATATAATATCCCACCATTCCTAATTGAATTTGAGATTGTTGAATCTGTTTTTATTGAAAATACCGATACTATTGTCAACACAACAAATCAGCTACGTTCATATGGTTTTCTTGTAAGTGTCGATGATTTTGGCTCAGGATATTCATCACTTAACCAAATTGCCAATATGCCTGCTGATACAATTAAACTTGATCATATATTTGCCAGCAAATCACTGTGCACTGACAAAGGCCGTATTTTAATCCGCACTTTAATCAATCTGCTTCACCAGATTGATTATAATGTTGTCTTTGAAGGCATAGAAACGCTTGAGCAAAAGCAGCTTGTCGAGTCATACGGATGTGACCTGATTCAGGGCTTTTATTACAGCCGCCCTATTCCTGTCAGTGATTTTGAAAATAAATATATGTGTCTGAATTAATCTTCTTTTCTGAATTTAGCAATGTTCCATCCATATCTAATCCAATTAATTCGTATCCCATATCTTTTCTCCTTTAAACTCTTTAAGCATTCGCATCAAGCCATACTATCTGCTATAATGATGTGCTATTGAACCTACGCTGCCAAATGCACTTTCTTTTAACCCTTACACGCTCCACATAATACATTTTATATTTATACAGTAATTTCAGCGGTC
>ERZ772902.2278-NODE-2278-length-11386-cov-3.425646_pt1 | contig 11386 bp, 7 predicted proteins | sample MGYA00511470_ERZ772902 | MGnify/ENA primary metagenome ERZ772902 (study PRJEB29015, sample SAMEA2737717) | human gut metagenome | biome: human gut; feature: human-associated habitat; material: faeces | place: China | collected 2012 ...
GTGTCACTTGGTGTGCCGTTGCTGGTGCATCGGTACGCTGCAAGAGACGCGAAAATTGGGGAAAAGTAGTCGTAAACGGTGATCGTTTTGTCCGTTGCTGATGCTGCGTTGCCGTAGGCGTTCGTGATTTTTGCCTTACACGTCAGCATCCCGGTTTCCATCAGCGCATCCGTCGTAAAGGTTGTTTCGCTTTGCGAACTTTTTTGCTGAGAACCGCAGGAAAGCAGGACGTTCTTGTAGGACGAGCCGCTCCCCGGAGAACTGCCGCTTAGTGTCAGCTTGGCAGTGCTGTACCCCTTCACATATACGCCCCAGCTTGCCGGGATGGTTGCAGGCTGTACCAGAGCAACTGACAGCGTACCCGCGGTCGGCACAACGCTCGCAGGGTCAACCGTGATGGTGAATGAATAGACTTCTGTGCCCACGCAGGATGAGTAGCTGTCATCCGTGTACGTTTCGAGCTGTGCATACGCCGTACCGGTCGGCCAGCTCGTCGGTATGCTCATCGACGTGTAGCTTATTCCTGCATCCAGATACTGCGTTTGCGCGTGAATGCTGTCTCGACTCCAGCGCACGATGTGGCAATAGCTGTCCTCATAAGCGTTCAGAGTCAGTCCGATTGCGCTGCCCTGCGCGATGGAGGACGCGCTGAGGTAGCCGGTAGACTTGGAAGCGGCGGAGTAGTTGACGGTGATGGTGATTGTACAGCCAGTGCGGACGTTTAGGACGTTGCTCGTGCTGCTGACGCCGCCCCACACCGTAAAGGTGATACTGCCGCCCGTGAAATTGAGAAGTGCGGAGCTGACGCTGTACGCGACCTGCGTCTGAGAACCTGCGCTATCAAGGTCGAGGCTGACCTCAAAGTAGTTTGTCGAGAATCCGGCTGTTGTCTGTGAATAGACCGTGACGTCGGAGAACGACACGACCACACTCTGGATGGAACTGCCCGCGCCGGGGAGACTGCCGCTGCTCTGGTAAAAAGAAGCGGTTACAGTATTTCCACGTTTTCGGTAGGAGTTGGTCGGAGAAATACTGCTCGATGAAAAGACCACTGACGGCATAGTTCTTTGTCCTCCTTAGCTTTCCGCGCTTACATAGCGCAAGGAAAGACCGTTGGATGTTTTTGCCCACACGAAAGTGTTCTTGCCCTGCGCGCCGATAGCGAGGCTGTTTGTGATTTGCGCGTCGGTGATATACAGCTTTTTGTTGCTGATGTACGCAACCTCTGTTGCAACTGAGCCGCTATACTGCATGAATGAGAGCCGCTCGTTTGTCAGCAGGGTACGGAAAGCGCTGTTGGACTTGCCGATTTCCACGCCGTCACCGCTTGCGCGAATCAGTGTAGAGTACTTGGTATCCACGCTGCCCGCGGCGTTCTGCGTAGCCGCTTCAAATTCCGCTTGCAAGGATTCTGCTGTTTGCTTTAACGTACTGTTGAAGGTTTTAAGCAATGAGTCGTACTGATTCGTGACGTAGGTTGACGATGCCTTGCTCTCGATGGAATCCTGCAAAACAGAAAAAGTAGTGTTGACGGAAATAAGCTGTTCAAGGATTTGCGGGATGTTCATGTCCTGTACAGACTGCCATTCCGTCCCGTTATATCGGTACAGTTTGCAGTTGTCGTCTGTATCAATCCAGAGATCCTGCTCCTTTGCGTCGGTGGGCGGGGTGCCCTGATAGTAGGTTTTTGCACCTGCCTCGCCGTCCTCTACCAGCTTTATCGGGGCTGCCCAGACGGAGACGGATACGGTTGCCGTTCGCGCCACAGCTTGGGATTGGATGACCCAGCATGGGTTGCCGTCCGCGTCGGGCAAAGATTGTGTCCAGCCGTCCAATGTACCTGTCAGGGATGCGGTGGCGAAGGTGTACAGAAGTGCGCTGGCAGGTACGTCCGGGGCACTTTCTGCTCTTTTGTACAGATGAACGACGGCGGAATTGTAGCCGTTCGTGCCGTCTGTACCGTCCTTACCGTTTGTGCCATCCTTGCCATTTGCCCCGTCTTTGCCCGGTTTTCCATCTGCACCCTTTGCGCCAGTGTTGACCTTGCACCAGTTGATACGATGAGTCATGGCAACAGGGGAGGTAACGTTCACGCTGAGTACTCCGTTGAGGGAATCTGCGTTGCCCAACGTTACGCCATCGGCTACGGTGATTGTGATGGGGACTTCTTTGCTTTCCAGCGCCGCGCCGATGGTAACGGTCATGCCCTTCGGGGCGCCAGTCACGCTTGCAACAGTCGGGATGACGGAGTTTTTTCCCGTGTACGCCGCGACGTTGCTCGTGAACGTCTTTTCGCCTGTTACCGTACCGTCTGCCGCCGCAGGGAAAGCAATGCTTGTGGCGGTCAGCGTCACGCCGGAGTATTCGTCCTGTTGGTTAATGTGCAGACCGTCGAAATCAAGGGCGGTAGACCATGACTTGCCGCCGTCCTTTGTGAAGCCGATACCAAGGTTTGTTCCGTCGAATGCACCGATGCGGATCTGCCGCTGGTCACTGGTCGGGTCAATGAGGTAGATGTTGTCATTGTTCCAGTAGAAATCCCGTGACCCGCTGATTTTGACGAGCTGCGCGTTCAGTGTGCCGGTCGTAATGTTATCACCGTTGATGACCGTTTTGCCGCTGGTAGCGAGGTCAACCGATGTGATTGCACCCTCAACCGTTACATCGCCAGTCAGGCGATACTTTTGTTCAACTGCGTCGAAGTAGATGCAGTCTTGCCATGCGCCGTCGTGGTAACGCTGCATAGAGAAGGTCGTTGCATTGGCAATCAAACGGGCGGTGGCCGCGCCATCGTGCAGCAGCTCACTGACGAAGCCCTCCTTGCGATTGATGCGGTTGCCGAAGTAGCTTTTTCCCGTGCTGACGTAGCGCTTTGCTTGTAGCTCTGCGGCGCCGACATACGGTACCTCATCCTCATCGTCATCAGCAACACCGTTTTGCAGGTCGCAGACAAATGAAGGATTGCATCGAATGCTGATTGACGCGGCAATCAGAAGAATAGTTTCACCCTTTCGCGTGACGGAAAAGGTGTCTCCTACTTCAAGTAGCGGGTCGAGATATGTGCCCGAAAGTTCGTAGGGGATAAAACTGCGCCCGATTAGTCCTGTTTTGGAAGCGAGAACGACAACGCTGCCTTGCAGAGCGCTTTCGTCGGAAAGTGTAAGTACGCCGTTTGAAAGAGCACCGTCTGATACGAACAGTACCCCGCTCTTGAGCGAATAGCTCGCGCCTATTCTCTCCACCATTTCCTGTGTAGCATATTCGCACCCCGCCGCCAGCTCGATACCACTGTCATTGCCGTAGGTAAACTGGTTGTCCGCTGAATCTGTCAGCGTAATACGCGATATGCTTTTCTTGCCGGTTGAAAGAGGGGTGTACTGCATGTACGCTGTGCCGAGTGCCTGTATAGGTGAATCGGTGTCTGGGTACTGTACAAGCCTGAGTTCGCCCTTCTCTGTCATAACGAAGCTGCCGCCGTGCGCCGCGGCAATCATGGAAAGAATTTCTGACATAAGCACATCCTCGTTAGGATATGCGACTTTGTAGTCTCCGCCTGTTTTGATGACCGTGCGCGAGTCAACGGTTACACCCATAAGACTGACAATCTCGTTGAAAACGTCTGCCATAGCCACGGGCCAGACGGTATACTGCGTTTTATCGAGGTAGGTACGTCCGGCCAGCATCATGCCGTCGCGGCAGGTCAGCGTTACCAGACTGCCGGAGGTAGAACGCCGGGAAACCCAGTATTTTCCCTGCTTTACCCAGTCAGTAACGGTGTTTCCGTTCCTGCTTTTCAGCCTGCAAAACGCCTGTACGCAAGCCGCTTTCGGGATGGTTTCGTTTGCGTGCGGACGCACGGCGATGGTCAGCGAACCTGTGCAGCAGCGCCCGATACACGGCTCCTGCATGAGGGGTTTTTCGATAATGGGCGTTCCCTGAATGTCGGATTCTCGATACTCGCTGCCGCCAATCAGAAAACGGTACTCTGTGACGTGCGGGACGGCGAATACCGCCGCCCAGTTGTCAGGGCAGCTTTGCATTATACCGTCGCCTCCTTAACGCTGATAAGCGTGAAGGATATATCGTCCAGCTTGATACCCTCATCAGTAAACCGCTCAATCGCCGCTGTGATCGAGGTGTTGTAAAACAGGCGGGTGCATACCCCGTCCAGAAGGTCGGGGTATTGCACCTGTACGCCATCGTCACCGCCTTGCAAGTCGGCTTCAAGCTGCTGCGCCGTTTCAAACGGCATAGGCCCCAGCTTTAGCGTCAGTTTGCGCTGATGAGACTTTACGTTGGGGTGCATCACGTCTCCAGCGTCACGTCCCGCATCCTCATCGTTGGTGTTCTCACGCGCCCAGCCCAGCCCGGTTTTAGCTTTGACATATGGGGCATAGTCATGACCGTTGATTTTGAAAACGCCTTTTGCAGACATGCTTATGCACCTCCATAACTTCTAATCTGCGATCTTTGCAGATAATTCAGAGCTTTCATCAGGCTTTCGCCGTCAATCGTCAGGTTCTTGCCGCGCAGAACATCAATCAGTTCGCGCAGAAGGTCGCGCTGGTCGGACATGGTTTCGTCAAAGTTTGTCGTGAACGCCGTAATGGGGTCGGAATCGCCCGCAGACGGGCTTTCAGCGGCTACCCTTGTCTTATACGGGATTACCGTTCCAGCCGCCACAGCAGGCGCGTAGAAGCCGCCAGCGGCGGTCAGCATGGAGGCAATTTGCATGAAGGTTGTGGCAATGTCGGAAAGCCGACTCGCAACTCTATCCATGCCGGATACAACTGCGTTGCTTGTCATCTCAATGTCTGGGGCGCTGATGCTGGAATCGGCGATAGAGCTTGCAAGGTTGCCCATTGTCCTGAAAACCGCATCTTCTTCGTTCACGATGCCATCATTCAGACCTTCCATCATGAAGCCGCCGATGGATTTGAAAACCTTCGACGGGGACGCAATGCCCAGTGTGCTTTTGACGCTGTTCACGAGACTCTTGAACTTGCTGACGACGCGGCTCTTGAAGTCGCTCCAAAGTCCAGTGATACCGCCCTCTGTACCGTTAGTGATACCTTCACCGACGCCGCTCCAGTCAACCTGCTTCGCTTCGTCGCGTGTGCCGGTAAACCAACCGATAACGGTGTTTTTGATGTTCTGCCATGCGGTATCCGCAGTAGACTTCACGCCGTCCCATGTGTTGGAAAGAAACTCCGTCGTGTTAGTCCATGCGGTTTCTGCGCCGGACTTTATGTTGTCCCATGTATCGGAAATGGTTTGTTTAACGTTGTCCCACGTTTCCGTTGCGCGTTTGGAGAGGTCGTCCCATACGCCGGAAACCGTTCCTTTGATGCCCTCCCAGATTTCCGATGCCGACCCCTGCAAGCCGGTCCACACGTCAGAAATCGTGGCTTTAACATCGTTCCATTTTTCGGTTGCGGCATCTTTCAGATTGTTCCATGTGTCAGAAATAGTAGTCTTAACACTGCTCCATACGTCCGTCGCGGTTCCTTTCAGATCGTTCCATACACTGGAAACAGTGGTTTTAATGTCCTTCCACTTTTCACTTGCGGCATCTTTCAAGTTATTCCATGCGTCGGAAACAGTAGTTTTGATGCCCTCCCATGTTTCAGACGCACTTTTGGAAAGTCCATCCCAAATGCCGGAGACGGTATCCTTGATACCCTCCCATGCCGTGGAAGCCGCGCCTTTGATGTCCTCCCATAGACCGCTGAAAAATCCGGCAAAGTCTGCGACGATTCCTTCAACCCATTCGAGAATGGCTTTCCAGCCCTCTGTCAGTCCGCACAGCAGGCCATCAATGATGAAGCCGCCCTGTTCCTTCATAACGGTGGAAGGGGAGGCTATGCCGAACGCTGCTTTGAAGCCGTCAATGAAGGGCTTGAAGATGTTATCGTAAATCCATGTGCCGATGTCGAGAATCGCGTTCAGAATACCGGCCAGTAGACCGGCAATGATGTTTCCGCCGTACTCGTCGAAATATTCACCGAAATACGTCTTTACATCTTCCCACGCCTGCTTGATGCCGTCCCAGATATTAGACGCGAGAGAAGCAATCAGCGCCGTAGCACCGCCGATAGCCGCACCCAGCAGCTCAAACATGCGGGAGACGAGACCGTCCCAGTCAATCGACTCGTAATAGCCCGTCACAGCATTGTAGAGTGCAGTGCCGAGCTCTGTCCACTCAATCCCCTCGATGAATCCGATAGCGGCATCCATTGCGGATTCGGTGAAGTTGGAAATGAACGTGCCCCAGTCGGCGAGCCACTGTTCGATGTCGAGACCGTTTACAATGCCTGCAAACTGCTTGCCGAGATCCTCCCACTTCACAGAGGTCAAAACGGTATTTGCAAGCGTGAATGCACTCGATACGAACGTGTTCAGCGATGTCGTGATGCTTGCAATCATTCCCGCAACGTCGAGGCCGTTGACAATATCGCCGATTTTCTTACCCACGTCTGCCCACTGAATGGACTGCATGAAGCTGGTGATTGCGTTGAAAACGCCCTTGATACCTGCGTTGACGGAGGTAACGAGGCCACTCCAGTTGATGGTGTTAAACCAGCTTTGCACACCTGTTCCAATCGACGCGCCCATCTGCTGCCAGTTGATGGTCGTGACAAAGCCCTCGATGGCGTTAATAAGCGCGTTCCATTTGTTGGCGAACGTCGCGCCGATGGTCGCCCAGTCGGTGTTTTCAAAGACGCTGTTCAGCCCCGCAGCCAACCCTGCGCCCAGTGTAGCCCAGTCAAATGTGCTGAGGAAGGTGTTGAGCGTACTGAACACAAGGTTCAAGCCATCAGAAATCAGCTTACCGAGGTTTGCCCAGTCGAAGCCGGACACGAGGCCGTTCAGGATAAGGGCAATTCGGTTTGCCCATTCTACGGCAAGCGGCTGTACCGTCACAATCCAGTCATCAACTGCGGTCACGATGCTGTTCAAACCGCCAGCGGCGATTTCGCCGATGCCCTCCCAGTCACCCGCTTCAAAGGCAGTTTTGAGGGAGGTGAAAAAGTTCTGCACGGATTCAGGAAGCAGACTTTCAATAGGCACATCTTCGTACAGGTCGCCCGCGCTGCTCCCGCCGCCCCCTCCGCCTCCAGAATCGGTGGAGGAAGCCTTGTTCAGTTCATCAAAGCCGTAGACCTCATTTTTCAGTTCCTTCGCTGCTCCTGCCGCACCGCCGAGGCTTTTGGCATACTCGTCGGTTTGTTTTTTGGCGACCGTGACCGTGCCTTTGCCAGACAACAGAGCGAAGAAAGCGTTCAGATAGGAGATTGCCCTTGAAATCCAGCTGATAATTGTAGAAATCGCGGGTGCGACGGCGTTTACCAGATTGCCGAAGGTAACGGCCAAATTGGCGGACAGCCCTTTCACAGCGTTCTTCATGCTCGACATAGAAGCGTTAAATGCCGAGGAATACTGCGCGAGGGAACTCATACATGCCTTGATAGACTGAATGGTACCTGAAATGAGCGTGCTCTTGATGCTCGAAAGCAGGATGGTTTTCAGACTTGACAGGGACTTCACGAGTCCCTGAGAGCTGAGCACGCCATCTTTTGTCTTGCTGAAAAACTTTTTCAGCCCGTTCGCCGCTGCTTTTGCGCCGGTAGATACGCCCTTAAAGACCATTTTCGCCAGTGCCGCATTCATGCGCAGAGCGGTAGAAGCCGCGCTTTTCAGAACGCTTCCAAACTTCCGCATAGCACTACCTGCGGCGCTTGCATCTTCGGGCTTTTGCCGAAGTTCGGAGTCAACGCGCCTGAGGGAGGCTTCGGAGCTTGCGGCAGGGGCAGAAATCACGTCAAACCCTGCGGCAGTTTGCTCATAGCCCGCGAGCTGTGCCTGCATATCCCGCAGCGCACTGGACATTTCCTGATACTGCGTTGTATCCGCGCCGTTTACATAGGCTGTGCCGTTCGCCTGCATGGACTGCATAGAGCGTTCATAGGATTCCAGCGCGTATTCTGCGTTCTGAATCTGGATTTCAAGACGCTGCCACTCGCGAGAAGTCTTACTGGTTCCCATCTGCTCCATTACGTCGCGGCGGTCATACAGCCTGAAAAGCGACTGTTCGGCTTTTTGTGCGGAAGCCGCAAGCTGCTCATACTCAGGCGTTGTGACTTGCTGACTACCCAGCCTTTGCAATTCTGCCTCCAGCCGTGTAGCACTGTCCCTCGCCTTATCCACGTTGACTTGGAAGCGCATCATCTGAGCATCTGTCTTGATGCCCATCCGTTCGCTATCAGCAAGACGTTGGAGCTGATTGCCCAGCGACGTACAGGAACGTTCTGCCGCGCTCATGCTCTTTCCGAAATCGGACGAAGATACCGCGCTGGACAGCCGTGAGTTCAGCGTTTCAGCACTTTGCGCGGCGGCGTTAATCGAGCTTCCTGCCTGCTGACAGGCAGAAAAAAGCGGCTGCATACCATTTGCAGCCGCACGCCCGGACTGGTTAATCGCCTGCGTTACTCCCCGGATGGCCTGTTGCATCCTCTGAGATCCGCGTTCAAAGCCGGTATTGTCCAGCCCGGTATCAATGATAATAGAGCCGTCTGCGCCGTTTGCCATTAAGTTTCACCTTCTTCCGGGAGAGAATCAAACATGGATTGCAGGGTGCCCTCCGCCTTTTGCGGGGCGGGTTTTTCTTCGATACGGCAAAGATTGATGTTGGAGCGATAAAACTCCTGCTCGTATTTTTCCAGCTTCTTTCCCCGCGCTTTCTTCTGTCGGATGGTCAGAACGAAGCCAAACAGCCCGTCGTGGTCTACGGACTGGTAGTAGCCGAGGAATGTCCACCAATGCAGGTAGGGTAGAGCACGGACTTCCATTCCTGCTGCTTTATTGACGGCGGGAAAAATCAGTTGCTCGTCCTTGTCCCAGTTGATTGTTTTAGGCGCGGGCGTATCCTCTCGCGTACCGCAGTCGATAAACGCGGTTGCGGCAGCATAGGCTTGTGCGTACTGTTGACTCGGAATTTTATTAAAATCCGTAAACAGGCGTTTCAAACAGACGTACACCTTTTCGCTATCAGAAAGACTTGAGTCGTTATAGGCGGAGAAAATTTGCAGAATGTTACGATAGTCCGTGCGGATTCTGTATACTGTGCCGCATACGTCAAGGCTTGTCGGCAGTTGCCCCAGCATCCGGCGTCACATCCTTTTCAAGGTCAGCCAGATACTTTTTGACACGCTCCTGCGACAGCTTCGTTTCCGTCTCAATGGCCTGAGCGATAACCTGACCGAGAACGGTCAGCACGTTCTCAACGTAGAAAACGCCATTGACGGACGAAAAAGGATGACGAGTTGCAAACAGCGCGTCTGCGTCATCCATGTCGAACAGCGCGTTAATGCGCTGCTTAACAACGGTTTCAACCTGTTGCAGCTTTTCCCAGTTATCGTCGAATTCCGATGTGCCGTCATTTTTAATGTCCATATCGGACAGCGGCTTAATGATGGAATCAAAATCGTCCATCAGTGCCTTATAGCGGTCATAGATGGACACGTCACCGGGACGGATGTGCAGCTTGCAAATGATTTTTCCATAAGGGTTGACGAGGGTAATCTCTTTCGTACCGTCGTCCAGCGTGAAAACGTTCTGATTCGTGTTCGTCTGCGGGAGCTTCGTTTTGTTCGCCATATCGTGTTTACCTCCTACAAAATGCGGCGAGGCTCCGCGTGTAGCTTTGCCCCGCCGCTCTCATCCCTTCACGCGCCGCTCATCAGGAACCGGCGGTGAAGTTGGTGATGGTGGCCTCGTTGGTTCTCATGTCGTACACGATCTTCTTCTTCGTGGCCGGGCCAACGGGCGTAATCGTAACGGGAATCGCATAACCCGCCGTGTCGCCGCCAGTAGACTGAGGCACAAACCACGCCTGACGGACGTAGCAGTAGCCGGTCATCTTCTGGGTCTTTCGGTTTGCCGTCTGGAAATATGCCTCGGCAAAGTAGCCCATCAGGTCGCCCTCACCGTAGAGCTCCTCCAGCGCCACCTCGCGCAGATGGTCGTACATCTTGCGGGAAGGGTCGATGTAGTAGGGGTCGAGACCAATTTCAGGCGTATAGCCGGAGTGCTTGAAATTGGTCTCGCCCAGCACATTCTGACTGGTCTCAGTATCGGGGTTCAGCTCCTTGGAGAGGTCGTCGTTATCCTTGCCCAGCGCCTCCCAGCCACCCGTAGCGGCAGTGTACTCGACAACGAGAATGTCACCGTCCGCGGGGTCGCCGGTGATGGACAGACCATAGGCGGTGCTGATGTCGCTGACAACGTTCCCGTTCAGCGTCCAGTTCGAGCCATCGTAGAGGAAGGTGTACTCGCCGGATACGTCGCTGACCGCTGTGCCGAAGGTGGCGGCAGTAACCGTGCAGGCAGTAACGCCCGAACTATCGCCGATGGAGACGCTGGCCCTTTCCTCGATGTCTTGCCCCGTCCAAGAGCCAAAATACATACCGCGGTTACGTTCAAGTTTTGCCATTTTCTTATCCCCTTTCACGGAAATGATGGTTAGGTCGGACGCGCTGAAAAACGCGCCGTCATTGAGATACAAAGTCCCTTTTCTGATTCGTCCGGCGTCGGAGGAGAAGAAAAGGGAACCGCTTATTAGTCGCGCATACATTTAATCAGCTCCCTTGTTCTTAGCGTCTGCGATAAGTCAGCTTGATTTGAATCTGGTATTTTGCGCTGCTTGCACCGGGCGCGGAGACGTACTGTGTCAGCGTGGGGACAACTGACAGTACGCGCCCCTCATTCACGCAAGGGAGATTGCGGGAAGAGTTTTGGTTGATAATCCAGTCAATTACGTCTTGATAGAAGCCATAATTGGCAATGTTCTGTGCTTCTGCCGCTCCGAACACTTCTTTCGACGCAAAGATGAAATTCAAGGTCTGAATATCGTTCGGAACGTGCTCGCCAAGCACATTTTCATGGTAATTCACGGTAGACGGAACCGCATACAGCGCGTACTCCGTCGCTTCTTCGGCCAGATAGTCAACCCTGAAATGGTTAGCCTTTGACAGTGCCGGACATTGGCGAAACCACTTGCGGAGGTGTTCTACGTTATTTACCGTTGGCAACGTTTCTCGCCTCCTCCAAAATGTCCTGCATGTGGTCGGCTTTCATGCGCTCAAACCAGACCGCACCCGCCAGCGGATTAGAATCCGTTCGGAAGGTCAGCGCCCTGCCGGTCAGGTGCTTCTCCTGTCCGGGCGGCGAAAAGAACCGTGTAGGCGTTCCCGCATCGTCCTCGAACACGGGAATGTTCGGCCCCATGACCTCCCCGTAATACAGGTATCTGGCAGCAAATTCTCCCACGGTAGGGTATCCGTTTGAATTGTAGAGCCGTATAATCCAGCTGTATAGCAGTTCTCCA
>ERZ772902.2300-NODE-2300-length-11246-cov-2.710124_pt1 | contig 11246 bp, 7 predicted proteins | sample MGYA00511470_ERZ772902 | MGnify/ENA primary metagenome ERZ772902 (study PRJEB29015, sample SAMEA2737717) | human gut metagenome | biome: human gut; feature: human-associated habitat; material: faeces | place: China | collected 2012 ...
TGAAACATAATTAATTATTTAAATTTTTCTATCAGCATCGCAAACTTCGCAATAAAACATCACTCAACTGAATATTTACCTTTCCCTGCCCTGGGCCTTTATCCGGTGAAACATTTGACATTGATTGACACCGATCATTAAAATCCGCGCGATTAATATTATTGGCTACAAACCGAAATTGTTTGACACTTAATAACATATTCGCACAACCGATTAATACAAAAATTCTCTAACAAATTTATTTGTCGGATATGCTCCACTCCAATCATTCATAAAAAAAATGATTGTGCCGTAATTATCAACTGTATCGGGATTATGAAAAGGAATTCATCCTATGAACCTAAAGAAAACACTGTTAAGCGTGTTAATAATAGTGCCTCTCTGCTTATTGGCAGGGTGTGACTATATTGAAAAAGCGAGTAAGGTCGACGACCTCGTTACACAGCAAGAGTTGCAAAAAAGCAAAATTGAGGCGCTTGAGAAACAACAGGAACTCGATAAGCGAAAGATAGAACATTTTGAAAAACAACAAACTACTATCATAAATAGTACCAAGACGCTCGCTGGCGTGGTGAAGGCGGTTAAAGACAAACAGGACGAATTTGTCTTTACAGAATTTAACCCGGCACAAACCCAATACTTCATTTTAAATAACGGCTCTGTTGGTTTGGCAGGCCGGGTGCTGGCTATTGATGCAGTTGAAAATGGCAGCGTTATTCGTATTTCGCTGGTTAATTTATTAAGCGTTCCCGTATCAAATATTGGCTTTCATGCGACATGGGGCAATGAAAGGCCCACCGATGCCAAAGCTCTGGCAAAGTGGCAACAATTACTTTTCAACACCACACTGAATTCCACTCTGCAATTAATGCCTGGTCAATGGCAAGACATTAATCTGACATTAAAAGGCGTTTCGCCTAATAACCTGAAGTATCTGAAGTTGTCCATCAATATGGCCAATCTCCAGTTCGACACTGTTCAATCTGCTGAAACTCGGCAGCGAAAAAACAAAAAATAAATGCAGCTTCTGCGCTTATATCAAGGAATAGAGAGCATCAATAATGAACAAAATTTTTAAAGTTATCTGGAATCCAGCGACGGGCAGTTACAGCGTTGCCAGCGAAACGGCGAAGAGCCGTGGTAAAAAAAGCGGGCGCAGTAAGCTGTTAATTTCTGTACTAGTTGCGAGTGGGTTGTTGTCGTCGTTTGGAGCGTTAGCTAATAACTACGACGGGCAGCCAACTGATTATGGCGATGGCTCAGCAGGTGACGGCTGGGTTGCTATCGGTAAAGGGGCAAAAGCAAATACCTTTATGAACACTAGTGGCGCGAGTACAGCTTTAGGATATGACGCGATAGCCGAAGGTGAGTACAGTTCTGCCATCGGGTCAAAAACCCTTGCAACTGGTGGAGCATCCATGGCGTTCGGGGTTAGTGCAAGAGCAATGGGTGACAGAAGTGTCGCGCTGGGTGCATCGTCAGTAGCAAATGGCGATCGTTCGATGGCTTTTGGTCGTTACGCAAAGACGAATGGTTATACATCTCTTGCTATTGGGGACTCCTCCCTTGCCGATGGTGAAAAAACTATTGCGTTAGGAAATACGGCTAAAGCTTACGAAATTATGAGCATCGCCCTCGGTGATCATGCCAATGCGTCAAAAGAATATTCAATGGCGCTGGGTGCAGTGCCGCATCTGCGGCTAACGCGATTGCAGTAGGCCGCAACAGTGCTGCAGCTGGCGTAGACAGCCTCGCATTCGGTAGACTATCCGCCGCCAACGCCGCAAACGCGATTGCTATGGGTGCAGAGAGCAAAGCTGCTGAAAATGCGACGGCAGTTGGTACTAACGCGGAGGCAAATGGACTTAATAGTATCGCGTTGGGCTCCGGCAGTATTGCAGATGTCGACAACACTATTGCTCTGGGCAATCAAAGTCAGGCAGTAGCGGCTGGCGCAATTGCCATCGGTCAAGGGAATAAAGCTGACGGCGCAAATGCTATCGCGCTGGGTAATGGTAGTATTACAGGTGGTGTAAATGCTATTGCTCTTGGACAAGGCAGTTATGCCGGTTTAGAAAATGGCACTGCAATTGGTGCTCAAGCCAGTGCTCAGGGGAAAAATTCAGTTGCTCTGGGTGCTGGTTCTGTAGCGACTGACGCGGATACTGTTTCTGTGGGTAACACAACAGCTCAGCGACAAATTGTCAATATGGCAGCAGGTGATATCAGCACTACCAGTACTGATGCCATCAATGGATCACAGCTTTATGCTATCAGTAAGTCAGTAGCGGACAATCTTGGTGGGGGGGCTACCGTCAATGCGCAAGGCGTCGTTACTTCCCCAAATTACAGGCTGAAAAGTGGTATTTTCGGCACTGTTGGCGACGCCTTAACGGGCCTGGACAATAATACGTTACAATGGGACTCCCTTAAAAAGGCATATAGTGCGGCACATGGTACAGATACTACCAGTACCATCACCAACGTTAAAGACGGCGCTATTTCTGATACCAGTAAGGATGCGGTTAACGGTTCTCAGCTGAAAACCACCAACGATAACGTAGCGACCAATACTGCCAATATCACCACCAACACTAACAGTATCAATACCCTGACGGATTCCGTTGGCGACCTTAAAGACGATGCCCTGCTGTGGAATGGCACCGCGTTCAGCGCCGCGCACGGCACCGAAGCCACCAGCAAAATCACCAACGTCAAAGACGGTGACCTGACGGCTGGCAGCACCGACGCGGTTAACGGCTCTCAGCTCAAAACCACTAACGATGCCGTGGCAGCCAACACCACCAATATCGCCACGAACACCACCAACATCACCAACCTGACTGACGCTGTTGACAGTCTCGGTGACGATTCCCTGCTGTGGAACGCTACGGCGGGTGCATTCAGTGCCAAACACGGCACCAACGGTACTGACAGCAAAATCACCAACTTACTGGCAGGCACTGTATCCTCTGATAGCACTGACGCCATTAATGGCTCACAACTTTATGGTTTAGCTGATTCATTTACGTCATACCTTGGCGGTGGTGCTGATATCAGCGATGCGGGTGTATTAACCGGGCCAACCTACACTATTGGTGGTACTGACTACAATAACGTCGGTGATGCTCTGGCAGCCATTAACACGTCATTTAGCACATCACTCGGTGACGCCCTACTCTGGGATGCGACCGCCAAGGGCGGTGACGGTGCGTTTAGCGCCGGTCGCGGAAAAGATAACACGGCCAGCATCATTACTAATGTTGCAGACGGTGCAATTTCCTCTACCAGCAGCGACGCTATTAACGGCTCACAGCTCTATGACACCAGTAAGTACATTGCCGATACTCTGGGTGGTGACGCAGAAGTCAATGCTGACGGCACAATCACCGCACCGACTTATGCCATCGCTGGCGGCAGTTACAGCAACGTCGGTGACGCGCTGGAAGCGATCGATACCACGCTGGATGACGCTCTGTTGTGGGATGCCACAGCCAATGATGGTAATGGTGCATTTAGCGCCGCTCACGGAAAAGATAAAACAGCCAGTGTAATCACTAACGTCGCTAACGGTGCAATCTCTGCCACCAGCAGCGATGCCATTAACGGTTCACAACTGTATACCACCAACAAGTACATTGCCGATGCCCTGGGTGGTGACGCAGAAGTTAACGCTGATGGTTCTATCACTGCGCCGACTTACACCATTGCAAATGCCGAGTACAACAACGTCGGTGACGCCCTGGATGCGCTCGACGATAACGCTCTGCTGTGGGATGCAACGGCCAATGACGGCGCAGGTGCCTACAACGCCAGCCATGACGGCAAGGCCAGCATCATCACAAATGTTGCTGATGGTAACATTGGCGAAGGCAGTACCGACGCCATCAACGGTTCTCAGCTGTTTAACACCAATATGATGATCCAGCAGAACAGCGAAATCATCAATCAGCTTGCCGGTAACACCAGCGAAACCTACATCGAAGATAACGGTGCGGGTATTAACTATGTACGTACCAACGACAACGGCTTAGCGTTCAACGATGCCAGCGCTTCAGGTATTGGCGCTACGGCTGTGGGTTATAACTCTGTTGCCGAAGGCGATAGCAGCGTAGCCATCGGTCAGGGCAGCTACAGCGACGTTGATACCGGTATTGCCCTGGGTAGCAGCTCCGTTTCCAGCCGTGTAATAGTTAAAGGTTCTCGTGACACCAGCGTGTCGGAAGAAGGTGTTGTGATTGGTTATGACACCACGGATGGCGAACTACTTGGTGCGCTGTCTATTGGTGATGACGGTAAATATCGTCAAATCATCAACGTAGCCGATGGTTCCGAAGCCCATGACGCCGTTACGGTTCGCCAGTTGCAAAATGCCATTGGTGCAGTCGCTACCACGCCGACCAAATACTTCCACGCCAACTCAACGGCTGAAGACTCACTGGCTGTCGGGGAAGACTCGCTGGCGATGGGCGCGAAAACTATCGTCAATGGTAATGCGGGTATTGGTATCGGCCTGAATACTCTGGTTCTGGCAGATGCCATCAACGGTATTGCTATCGGTTCTAACGCACGCGCCAACCATGCAAACAGTATTGCAATGGGTAATGGTTCTCAGACCACTCGCGGCGCTCAGACTGGCTACACCGCCTACAACATGGATGCACCGCAGAACTCTGTGGGTGAATTCTCCGTAGGTAGCGAAGACGGTCAACGTCAGATCACCAACGTCGCAGCGGGGTCGGCGGATACCGATGCGGTTAACGTGGGTCAGTTGAAAGTAACGGACGCGCAGGTTTCCCAGAATACCCAGAGCATTACTAACCTGAATACTCAGGTAACGAATCTGGATACCCGCGTCACCAATATCGAAAACGGTATTGGCGATATCGTAAGCACCGGTAGCACCAAGTACTTCAAGACCAACACCGATGGCGTAGATGCTAACGCGCAGGGTAAAGACAGTGTTGCGATTGGCTCTGGCTCTATTGCTGCCGCTGATAACAGCGTTGCGCTGGGTACTGGCTCTGTGGCAAACGAAGAAAATACGATCTCCGTAGGTTCTTCCACTAACCAACGCCGTATCACCAACGTTGCCGCTGGTAAAAATGCTACTGACGCGGTTAACGTTGCGCAGTTGAAGTCTTCCGAAGCAGGCGGCGTGCGCTATGACACCAAAGCTGACGGTTCTGTTGATTACAGCAACATCACTCTCGGCGGTGGTAATGGCGGAACGACTCGCATTAGCAACGTTTCCGCTGGCGTTAACAACAACGACGCAGTGAACTATGCGCAGTTGAAGCAAAGCGTGCAGGAAACGAAGCAATACACCGATCAGCGGATGGTTGAGATGGATAACAAACTGTCCAAAACCGAAAGCAAGTTGAGCGGTGGTATCGCTTCTGCAATGGCAATGACCGGTCTGCCGCAGGCTTACACTCCAGGTGCCAGTATGGCCTCTATTGGTGGCGGTACTTACAACGGTGAATCGGCTGTTGCTTTAGGTGTGTCGATGGTGAGCGCCAATGGTCGTTGGGTCTACAAATTACAAGGTAGTACCAATAGCCAGGGTGAATACTCCGCCGCACTCGGTGCCGGTATTCAGTGGTAATGATCCATTAACTTAGTGTGACTAAGGGCAATTCTCTGATGAGGATTGCCCTTTTCTTTACCAGACATCTCCCTCCACCAAGAATTGGCCCTACCAATTCTTCGCTTATCTGACCTCTGGTTCACAATTCCCCAATTAAAACTCACATCAATGTTGCTAATGCATAACATTTAGTTAACTATCCATTGTCATTATCCCTACACAACACAATTGGCAGTGCCACTTTTACACAACGTGTGACAAGGAGATGAGCAACAGACTCATTACACTGCGTGTGTGGACTGCAGGAGACCTGCAATGAATCTCTGGCAACAAAACTACGATCCCGCCGGGAATATCTGGCTTTCCAGCCTGATAGCATCGCTTCCCATCCTGTTTTTCTTCTTTGCGCTGATTAAGCTCAAACTGAAAGGATACGTCGCCGCCTCATGGACGGTGGCAATCGCCCTTGCCGTGGCTTTGCTGTTCTATAAAATGCCGGTCGCTAACGCGCTGGCCTCGGTGGTTTATGGCTTCTTCTACGGGTTGTGGCCCATCGCGTGGATCATTATTGCGGCAGTGTTCGTCTATAAGATCTCGGTGAAAACCGGGCAGTTTGACATCATCCGCTCGTCTATTCTTTCGATAACCCCTGACCAGCGCCTGCAAATGCTGATCGTCGGTTTCTGTTTCGGCGCTTTCCTTGAAGGAGCCGCAGGCTTTGGCGCACCGGTAGCAATTACCGCCGCATTGCTGGTCGGTCTGGGCTTTAAACCACTCTACGCCGCCGGACTGTGCCTGATTGTTAACACCGCACCAGTGGCATTTGGCGCGATGGGTATTCCGATTCTGGTCGCCGGGCAGGTAACAGGCATCGACAGCTTTGAGATTGGTCAGATGGTGGGGCGTCAGCTGCCGTTTATGACCATTATCGTGCTGTTCTGGATCATGGCGATTATGGACGGTTGGCGCGGTATCAAAGAGACGTGGCCTGCGGTCGTGGTTGCAGGTGGTTCGTTTGCCATTGCTCAATACCTCAGCTCTAACTTCATTGGGCCGGAACTGCCAGACATTATCTCTTCGCTGGTATCACTGCTCTGCCTGACGCTGTTCCTCAAACGCTGGCAACCAGTGCGCGTATTCCGCTTCGGTGACTTGGGGGCGTCACAGGTTGATATGACGCTGGCTCACACAGGTTACACGGCAGGTCAGGTGCTGCGCGCCTGGACACCGTTTCTGTTCCTGACCGCCACCGTAACGCTGTGGAGTATCCCGCCGTTTAAAGCCCTGTTCGCTTCAGGCGGTGCGCTGTATGAGTGGGTGATCAACATTCCGGTGCCGTACCTCGATAAACTGGTTGCCCGTATGCCGCCAGTGGTCAGCGAAGCGACAGCGTATGCCGCCGTGTTTAAGTTTGACTGGTTCTCTGCCACCGGTACCGCCATTCTGTTTGCTGCCCTGCTCTCGATTGTCTGGCTGAAGATGAAACCATCTGACGCTATCAGCACCTTCGGCAGCACGCTGAAAGAACTGGCTCTGCCCATCTACTCCATCGGTATGGTGCTGGCATTCGCCTTTATCTCGAACTATTCCGGTTTGTCATCAACACTGGCGCTGGCACTGGCGCACACCGGTCATGCATTCACCTTCTTCTCGCCGTTCCTCGGCTGGCTTGGTGTCTTCCTGACCGGATCGGATACCTCATCTAACGCCCTGTTCGCCGCCCTGCAAGCCACTGCAGCACAACAAATTGGCGTTTCTGACCTGTTGCTGGTTGCTGCCAACACCACCGGTGGTGTCACCGGCAAAATGATCTCTCCGCAATCTATCGCTATCGCCTGTGCGGCGGTAGGCCTGGTGGGCAAAGAGTCTGATTTGTTCCGCTTTACTGTCAAACACAGCCTGATCTTCACCTGTATGGTGGGCGTGATCACCACGCTTCAGGCCTATGTCTTAACGTGGATGATTCCTTAATGATTGTTTTACCCAGACGCCTGTCAGACGAGGTTGCCGATCGTGTGCGGGCGCTGATTGATGAAAAAAACCTGGAAGCGGGCATGAAGTTGCCCGCTGAACGTCAACTGGCGATGCAACTCGGCGTGTCGAGAAATTCACTGCGCGAGGCGCTGGCGAAACTGGTAAGCGAAGGTGTGCTGCTCAGTCGACGTGGCGGCGGGACGTTTATTCGCTGGCGTCATGACACATGGTCGGAGCAAAACATCGTCCAGCCGCTGAAAACGCTGATGGCCGATGATCCGGATTACAGTTTCGATATTCTGGAAGCCCGCTACGCCATTGAAGCCAGCACCGCGTGGCATGCGGCAATGCGCGCCACACCAGGCGAAAAAGAGAAAATTCAGCTTTGCTTTGAAGCAACGCTAAGTGAAGACCCGGATCTCGCCTCACAAGCGGACGTTCGTTTTCATCTGGCGATTGCCGAAGCCTCACATAACATCGTGCTGCTGCAAACCATGCGCGGTTTCTTCGATGTCCTGCAATCCTCCGTGAAGCATAGCCGCCAGCGGATGTATCTGGTACCCCCGGTTTTTTCACAGCTGACCGAACAACATCAGGCAGTCATTGACGCCATTTTTGCCGGTGATGCTGACGGGGCGCGTAAAGCAATGATGGCGCACCTTAGCTTTGTTCACACTACCATGAAACGATTCGATGAAGATCAAGCTCGCCATGCACGCATTACCCGCCTGCCTGGTGACCATAATGAGCATTCGAGGGAGAAAAACGCATGATTATTTCCGCAGCCAGCGATTATCGCGCCGCAGCACAACGCATTCTGCCGCCGTTCCTGTTCCACTATATGGATGGGGGGGCATATTCTGAATACACGCTGCGCCGCAACGTGGAAGATTTGTCAGAAGTGGCGCTGCGCCAGCGTATTCTGAAAAACATGTCTGACTTAAGCCTGGAAACGACGCTGTTTAATGAGAAATTGTCGATGCCGGTGGCGCTAGGTCCGGTAGGTTTGTGTGGCATGTATGCGCGACGCGGCGAAGTTCAGGCTGCCAAAGCAGCGGATGCGCATGGCATTCCGTTTACTCTCTCGACGGTTTCCGTTTGCCCGATTGAAGAAGTGGCTCCGGCTATCAAACGTCCGATGTGGTTCCAGCTTTATGTGCTGCGCGATCGCGGCTTTATGCGTAACGCACTGGAGCGAGCAAAAGCAGCGGGTTGTTCGACACTGGTTTTCACCGTGGATATGCCGACACCGGGCGCACGTTACCGTGATGCGCATTCTGGGATGAGCGGCCCAAATGCGGCAATGCGCCGCTACTTGCAGGCGGTGACGCATCCGCAATGGGCGTGGGATGTGGGCCTGAACGGTCGTCCGCATGATTTAGGTAATATCTCGGCTTACCTCGGCAAACCGACCGGACTGGAAGATTACATCGGCTGGCTGGGGAATAACTTCGATCCGTCCATCTCATGGAAAGACCTTGAGTGGATCCGCGATTTCTGGGATGGCCCGATGGTGATCAAAGGGATCCTCGATCCGGAAGATGCGCGCGATGCAGTACGTTTTGGTGCTGATGGAATTGTGGTTTCTAACCACGGTGGCCGCCAGCTGGACGGTGTGCTCTCTTCTGCCCGTGCACTGCCTGCTATTGCAGATGCGGTGAAAGGTGATATCGCCATTCTGGCGGATAGCGGAATACGTAACGGGCTTGATGTCGTGCGTATGATTGCGCTCGGTGCCGACACCGTACTGCTGGGTCGTGCTTTCCTGTATGCGCTGGCAACAGCGGGCCAGGCGGGTGTAGCTAACCTGCTAAATCTGATCGAAAAAGAGATGAAAGTGGCAATGACGCTGACTGGCGCGAAATCGATTAGCGAAATTACGCAAGATTCGCTGGTGCAAGAGCTGAGTAAAGCGCCGGCGGCGGCGCTGGCTCCAATGGCGAAAGGGAATGCAGCTTAAGGGTTAGATGAATATCTGCTATCCTGCCCCCGCACTAAGGGGGCAGTATGCTAAACATCGTACTTTACGAACCAGAAATTCCGCCAAATACTGGCAACATCATCCGTCTTTGCGCTAATACCGGCTTTCGTCTGCATCTCATCGAACCGATGGGATTTGCCTGGGACGATAAGCGCCTGCGCCGCGCGGGGCTGGACTATCACGAGTTTACCGCCGTTACGCGTCATCATGACTATCGCGCGTTCCTTGAAGCAGAAAATCCCCAGCGCCTGTTTGCCCTCACCACGAAAGGTACGCCTGCTCACAGCGCCGTAAGCTATCAGGATGGCGATTATCTGATGTTCGGCCCGGAAACACGCGGCCTGCCAGCGAGCATTCTTGATGCCCTGCCCGCTGAACAAAAAATTCGCATTCCAATGGTGCCGGACAGCCGCAGCATGAACCTGTCCAATGCGGTGTCGGTCGTGGTGTATGAAGCCTGGCGGCAGCTGGGATATCCGGGAGCGGTGTTGAGAGATTAGTTACTGTATGCCGGATAGATGATTACATCGCATCCGGCACAATCACAGGACGTCAGATCCCATCCCCATATTCAAACGTATGGTTAATACCGTTGAAATGCTGATCCATATCCATTGACGGTTTATCGCTATCCGGTTTGCCGACAATGCGTGCCGGAACGCCAGCGGCGGTGGTATGCGGCGGCACCGGTTGCAGCACCACGGAACCTGCGCCAATCTTCGCGCCGCGCCCAACTTCAATATTGCCGAGAATTTTCGCGCCCGCGCCAATCATCACACCTTCACGAATTTTCGGATGACGGTCGCCACCAGATTTACCCGTACCGCCAAGCGTCACAGATTGCAGAATCGATACGTCGTTTTCAATCACCGCCGTTTCACCCACAACGATGCCCGTGGCGTGGTCAAGCATGATACCGCGGCCAATTTTTGCTGCCGGGTGAATATCAACCTGGAACGTCACAGAAACCTGGTTTTGCAGAAAGATTGCCAGTGCGCGACGCCCCTGATTCCACAACCAGTGGCCGATGCGATACGCCTGCAAAGCATGAAAACCCTTCAGGTATAGCAACGGGGTTGAGTATTTATCCACCGCCGGGTCACGGGTACGCACCGCCTGAATATCACAGGCCGCAGAGGCGATCATTTCCGGGTCGGCGGCGTAGGCTTCTTCGACCACTTCACGGATAGCAATAGCCGGCATAATGGGCGATGACAGCTTGTTCGCCAGCATGTAGCTCAGTGCACTGCCAAGGTTTTCGTGCTTGAGTAGCGTCGCGTGGTAAAAACTGGCCAGCATTGGCTCACAGTCTGCCAGCGTTCTGGCTTCAGCTTTAATATTGTTCCAGACAATTTCCAGTTCTTCACACGACATTGCTTACTCCACACGATAAGATAATGACCGGCCCGTTCTGCGCGGGCCGGGTCATAGTGGTAACAAAGGTTCCCTGGGTTTAGTGGCTGCTGCGCTCGTCCTTGCGTGCACGACCTAGTAAAGTCAATGCTGCCTCGCGCGCGTTTTTTCCGCAATATAATACTTGATAAATTTCCTCGGTTATTGGCATTTCAACGCCGAAGCGATGCGCCAGTTCGCGGACTTCTTTCGTATTGCGGTAGCCTTCCACCACTTGACCAATTTTCTCCTGCGCGCTTTGTACATCCATGCCCTGACCGAGCATCATGCCAAAACGGCGGTTACGCG
>ERZ772902.2304-NODE-2304-length-11198-cov-3.482007_pt1 | contig 11198 bp, 7 predicted proteins | sample MGYA00511470_ERZ772902 | MGnify/ENA primary metagenome ERZ772902 (study PRJEB29015, sample SAMEA2737717) | human gut metagenome | biome: human gut; feature: human-associated habitat; material: faeces | place: China | collected 2012 ...
GCGGCTGGGGGCAACATGGCTGGACAAGTCGGTGATTCAGGACTTCGTGCTCGAAACCTTCGCGCCGCCGATGTATCTGCATCGGGTGATTCATGTGAACTATTCTGAATATACGGCGGAATGGAACATTTCGGGGAAATCTGCGGTATCCGAGAGCAGCGTGACCGCGTATGTGACGTATGGTACAAGGCGGGCAAACGCCTATCGGATTTTGGAGGACACGCTGAATCTGCGGGATGTCCGCATCTATGATATGGTCACTGACCCGGATGGAAAGGAGCGGCGCGTCCTCAACCAGAAGGAAACGACGCTGGCGCAGCAGAAGCAGCAGGCCATCAAGGCGGCGTTCCGTGAGTGGATTTGGAAAGACCTGAATCGGCGCGAAACGCTGGTGGCGCAGTATAACGAGCTGTTCAACGCCACCCGTCCCCGTGAGTACGACGGGCAACACATCACCTTCGGCGGCATGACTCCGGATATTCAGCTTCGCGAGCATCAACGGAACGCCGTTGCACACATCCTGTACGGCGGCAATACGCTGCTGGCACACGAAGTGGGGGCAGGGAAAACGTTTGAAATGGTGGCAGCAGCGATGGAATCCAAGCGGCTTGGGCTTTGCCAGAAGCCGCTTTTTGTCGTCCCCAATCATTTGACCGAGCAGTGGGCATCCGAGTTCATCCGCCTCTATCCCTCTGCCAGCATTCTGGTTGCAACGAAAAAGGACTTTGAGCGCGCCAATCGGCAGAAATTCTGCGCGCGCATTGCGACAGGCGATTATGACGCGGTGATTATCGGGCACACCCAGTTTGAGCGGATTCCCGTCTCGCAAGAGCGGCAGCAGCGCCTTCTCCGGGAGCAGCTGGATGACATTACGCATGGCATCGAAGAACTCAAGTACCAGCGCGGCGAGCAGTTTTCCATCAAGCAGCTGGAACGCACCCGCAAACAGCTGGAAAACAGGCTCTCCAAACTGGAAGCCGAAGAACGGAAGGATGATGTCGTCACCTTCGAGCAGTTAGGGGTGGACAGACTTTATGTGGACGAGGCGCATTCATTCAAAAATTTATTTTTGTATACAAAAATGCGGAACGTCGCAGGGCTTTCGCAGACAGAATCGCAGAAATCATCGGATATGTTCCTGAAATGCCGATACATGGATGAAATCACCGGCGGCAAGGGTATTGTGTTTGCAACGGGTACGCCTGTCAGCAACAGTATGACGGAGCTGTACACTATGCAGCGCTATCTGCAGTACGGCACATTGCAGCAGAAAAGCATGTCGCATTTTGATGCGTGGGCTTCCACCTTCGGGGAAACCACGACCGCGATTGAACTCGCTCCGGAAGGAACGGGCTATCGGGCGCGGACGCGCTTTGCAAAGTTCTTCAACCTCCCGGAGCTGATGAACCTTTTCAAGGAAGTTGCGGACATCAAGACGGCTGACCAGCTGAATCTGCCCCGACCGACCGCGCACTACGAAACGGTGGTGGTGAAGCCGTCTGCCTATCAGCAGGAAATGGTGCAGGCGCTTTCGGAGCGGGCGGCAGCGGTTCACAGCGGCGCGGTTGATCCGAGCGTGGACAATATGCTGCGCATCACCTCCGACGGGCGGAAGTTAGGGCTTGACCAGCGGCTGATGAATCCGTTTCTGCCGGATGATCCGGGCAGCAAGGTCAACGCCTGCGTCCGGAACATTGTCCGCATCTGGCGCGAAGGAGCGGCGGAAAAGCTGACACAGCTGGTTTTCTGCGACCTGTCCACCCCGCGCGGCAAGGCGGCTTCGGAGAAGGATGCGGCGGATGCAGACACGCTTCTGGCGGACGAAACGGGCAGCGAGAACTTCAACGTGTATGATGACATTCGTGCTAAACTGATTGCGCAGGGCATCCCGAAGGAACAGATTGCCTTTATCCACGAAGCGAACACGGAAGTGCGGAAGAAGGAGCTTTTCGCGAAGGTACGCAGCGGGCAGGTGCGCGTCCTGATGGGCAGCACGGCGAAAATGGGCGCGGGAACAAACGTTCGTGCGACTCGTTTGTAACTGAAAAGGTTACGCTCAAGTCAAAATTCTGCAAGATTAAAAGGAGCTTGGAAATTGATTTGAAGAACTGATATTCCAACAGGTGGAATGAGGGGGCAACGCCCTGAAACGCCTGCCTTGATACTGCGGTGTGCGGCAAGGTTTGCAGAAATTGAGCCGTGCAAAGCCCGCTGAAGTCGGCGGAAATCTGCCCCAACAGGCAGTCATGTGCTGTGGAAAGTGTCCCAGAGGTGGGATATGCAGATGATACGCCGGAGGTCTATAAAATCCCTATGGTGAGGATGTCATCCATGACCGACGAAGTCCGAGTGTTAGGGTCTATAGCGTGATATGGCAGAAATGTCATTGTCGTAAATGTACGGCGTGCGTGAGGTTGAGTAAAAATGGACGTTATGAAAAACCTTGGAGTGTTACAGGCACTTCCAAGCGCACAGGCTCATAGGACAGCCTAAGGGGATTATGCACAGATAGGAATATCGGAACGAGGAAAGGTCGGAACGCTGAGTGTCTGCACACGATGAAGCGGTGGTTACAAAAAATCGAGCAGTGAAACAAGTAACCTTTATCCCGACTGAGAGCGGCGGCAAGACTGATGAAGCCCCTGTAACAGGGGCGGAAGAATAGCCGCCAGTCATTTGCAAAACAAATATTCTAAAAAGCAATATATCAAAGGTTCGAGTAAGACTAAAAAAGGCGAAAGCCGACTTTGACAGGACGAAAACTGCTCAAACGCCAAAAGCTGAGGAACAACGAATACTATGATATGCAGTCAGTATTCGACGAACTGTATGAAAATAGTCTTGCGAAATGTGAATTTAAGAATCTTATCAGCATCATCACGGCTGAAGAAAATATCAGGTTAGCTTATAGAAATCTAAAAAAGAATGCTGGAAGCAGAACGCCCGGTACGGATGGGAAAACCATCGCAGACCTTGCAAAAATGAGTGAGCCGGAACTGATTGGTTTTGTACAGCAAAAATTCAACTGGTATCAGCCCCAGTCTGTCAGACGAAAAGAGATTCCCAAGGGTAATGGCAAAACCAGACCGCTTGGGATTCCCACCATCATGGACAGATTGATACAGCAATGTGTCCTGCAAGTGATGGAGCCAATTTGTGAAGCAAAATTTTGTGAAACAAGCAATGGCTTCCGTCCCAACAGGGGCGTTGAAAATGCGCTGGCGCAGGCGGAAAAACATATGCAGAAAAGCAACCTTCATATTGTAATTGACATTGATATCAAGGGCTTCTTTGACAATGTAAATCATGGAAAGCTGCTGCGCCAAATCTGGACAATGGGAATCCATGACAAGAAGCTGCTGAGCATCATATCCGCTATGCTGAAAGCAGAGGTCGCTGGTATCGGTTTTCCTGAAAAAGGGACACCGCAGGGTGGAATCCTTTCTCCGCTGTTATCCAACATTGTTCTGAATGAACTGGACTGGTGGATTACCAGTCAATGGGTTGGAATGCCTACAAGACATGAATACAGCGGAAAAATCCATGAAAACGGCACCAAAGACCAATCGAAAAAGTATAGGGAGCTCAGAAAAACCAATCTGAAAGAGTGCTATATCGTTAGATATGCTGATGATTTCAAAATCTTTTGCAGAAAGCACAGCGATGCGGTGAAGCTGTTTGAAGCGACAAGAGCATGGCTGAAAGAGCGCCTGGGGCTGGACATCAGCCCGGAAAAGTCCAAGATTGTGAATCTGAAACATGCATATTCCGATTTTCTGGGATTCAGAATCAAGGTTCATAAAGGCAAGAGAAATCAATATGTGGTCATATCACATATTGCACCCAAAGCATTGGACAGGATAAAGGAGACTGCGAAAAAGAAAGTCAAGGCAATCCAGCACTCATCCGGTGAAATGGAAGAATTCAAGGCTGTAAGCGACTACAACAGTTTTGTCATGGGTATCCACAACTACTACCGCATGGCAACTGCTGCGTCCCCGGACATACAGCGATTAGCATTTGAAATTAAGATTTCTATAAAAAACAGGCTGCAAGAGCGAGTAAGGCGACGAAGCAATCAAACAATTCCTGAATATGCCAAACGGTATGCAAGGAGCAGGGAAATACGCTTTATCGGCAAGAACATCCTGCTTCCAATTGGTTATATTCAGCACCATCCGCCAATTCATAAAAAGAAGTCGGTGAATAAATACACCGCTGCTGGACGAGCGGAAATACACAAGAATCTGGAGTGTGTAGACATGTCAATCCTGCACAGTCTCATGAAAAACCCCATTACGAGCGCCACAGTGGAGTATAACGATAACCGTATATCCCTCTATGTGGCGCAGCAAGGAAAATGTGCCATTACGAAAAAGCAGCTGTCCCTTGAAGAAATCCATTGCCACCACAAAAAGCCTAAGTCGCTGGGCGGTGGGGACAATTACGCAAACCTGATTATTCTGCATGAACGGATTCACAGACTGATTCACGCAACGCAAAAAGGTACTATTTCTGCAATCATGCAGACCGTACAGCTAAACAAACAGCAGCTTGATAAGCTGAATAAGCTCAGAAAGTTAGCTGGAATCGAGGCAATTACGTTAGAGCAGCAAGACACCTGCTGCTGATTAGAATAACAATTTGTAAATGATGGAAAGCCGTGTGAGTGGAAACGCTCATGCACGGTTTGGAGTGGGGGAAAATCCGGAGGTGAGTTCGCCAAAGGATTACCTATCACTATAGGATCGTCTGATCGCTCTTCATGATCTGGACTGCCCCTGGCGGCCTGGTGATCTGGAGCAGCGTTCGGGACGCATTGTCCGGCAGGGCAATCAGAATCCTGATGTACAGATTTACCGCTATGTTACCGAGGGCACCTTTGACGCCTATCTCTGGCAGACGGTGGAGAACAAGCAGAAATTCATCTCCCAGATCATGACCAGCAAAAGTCCGGTACGCTCCTGTGAGGATATTGACGAAGCCGCCCTGTCCTATGCGGAGATCAAGGCGCTCAGCGCCGGTGATCCTGCCATCAAGGAAAAGATGGTGCGCCCGTAAGGGTGTATATCAAAATCCGCCTTTAGCAAGCGGTAGGTAAAGATATCAAGAAAGGAAGGTGAAAGAAGTAAACCTATCATCCCACAACTTATCCGGATGGGGAAACCCAATGGGGAGTGTAGCATGTTGTTATCCGGAAGGATGGGTGTGCAGCGGTATATACAGCATCCAAAGAACCGATGGACATGGGGATGAAAATTTGCGTATGAGGATGAAAGCTGGATTGCCTGATACGATAGCCGGAGCTTGGGGACATCTTGCCCTCCGTAGGAAAGATGCTGAAACCTACGGTGCTTCGATAGCCGTTCTTCCATTTTGGATGGCTATGTGATATCCGAAGCAAAGTAACTTCAAGACAGAAGTAAACGGCAAAAGTCGCATCCGACAACGCAAAACGCTATATTGATATACGCTACCGGGGATGACCTAAACCCCGTAAGGGGCATGGTTACACAGCTCCCATAGTAGTCCGAGGACTCTGAATTAACAGAGATGGCCGTAAAAACGGAAGCGGGAAAACCGCCTACATGGCAAAGGGGAGCAGTTTACCTTTTTAATACAAACAGAAAGGATGGTGCGTGAGGCACTATGAGAAATCCGATTGATGTATTGAATAGTCTAAGCGATAAAGCAAAAGACCCAACGTACAGATATGAGAGATTGTATCGAAATCTGTATAACCCGGAGTTCTATCTTCTGGCCTACAAGAATGTATACGCTAATGATGGAAGTATGACACCGGGAATGGATGGCAACACCATTGACGGCATGAGCAGCAGAAGGATTGAAGGGATCATTGCATCCCTGAAAGACAAAAGCTATCAGCCGCACCCTGCACGTCGGGAATACATCCCGAAGAAGAACAGTGATAAAAAACGGCCACTGGGAATCCCATCGGCCAATGATAAACTGGTGCAGGAAGTTGTCCGAATGATACTGGAAAGCATCTATGAACCTACCTTTTCAGAAGACTCACATGGCTTTCGTCCTCGTAGAAGTTGCCATACGGCTCTGCTGCATCTGCAGCGCACTTTCACTGGGACGAAATGGTTTGTGGAAGGCGACATCAAAGCCTGTTTCGATTGTTTTGACCATCATGTGCTGATCGATATCTTACGCCGACGCATCAAGGATGAAGCCTTCATCGCTCTGATGTGGAAGTTCCTGAAAGCTGGATATATGGAGCAGTGGAAATTCCATATGACCTATTCAGGCACACCGCAGGGCTCAGGTATCAGTCCAATCCTTGCGAATATCTATTTGAACGAGCTGGACAAGCATATTGAGGAGTACAAAAAGCAATTCGACAGGGGAAGTTCCTCACACAGAAAAGCAAACCCCGAATATGAGCGTATGAACGGTTTGGCCAAAAGAACGAAACGTAAATATGCAAGGATTTGGGACACACTCAATGAACAGGAACAGAGAGAATGTGCCCGCCACATCCGTTCGTTGAAAGCAAGTGCTCGGCAACTACCGCATTGCGAAGTATTCGATGAGGGATATAAAAGTCTGCAATACATCCGATATGCTGATGACTTTATCATCGGAATGATTGGGAATAAAGCAGACGCCGAAGCTCTCAAAGCCGATCTTGCCATATTTTTGAAAGAGAAATTAGGTTTAACTCTCTCAGCAGAAAAGACGAAAATCACCCACACATCAGAATGTGCCCGTTTTCTTGGCTATGATATCAAGGTGTCTCGGTCTCAGGAAACAAAAAAGCTGAAAAACGGAACAAAGTCCCGTGTGTACTCAGCGGTGGTAAAACTCTATACGCCATTTGATAAAACGATGGCGAAGCTGCTGGAAGTAGGAGCAATCCGTATCAAGAAGGATACCAATGGTAAAGAACGTTGGAAGGCCATCCACAGGAAGAAACTCATTAACCGTTCGGACATTGAGATTCTAAGCAAGTACAACAGCGAGGTAAGAGGCTTGGCTAATTACTACTCGCTGGCGTGCAATCCCATAAGAATGGCTCATTTCTCAAGCCTGATGAAGTATAGCATGCTCAAAACCTTTGCTGCGAAATATCGTACAAAGACCTCGAAGATCAAAGCTCGATATCTGAAAAAGGGCATTTTCACAGTCCCTTATATGACGAAAGCTGGGCCGAAAGAGTGTGTGTACTACAACGAAGGATTCGAGAGACGAAAAGAGCCGCTATTTGGACAGGTTGACATGCAAGCAACCTACAAAAAATATGCAAAGCCCAGCAGCCTGATTTGCAAGTTACGCGCAAAAACATGCGAACTATGCGGAACAACCTGCGATGATATCGAGATTCACCAGGTTAAGCGGTTGAAAGACCTCACAGGAAATGCTGAATGGGAACAGGTAATGCGGTCACGTCACCGCAAAACACTTGCTGTTTGTCCGAACTGCCATGAGATGATTCACCGGTCTAATAAATCGCAAGATGATGGTAAACGGCGAGCCGTGTGCGCCGAGAGGTGCCTGCACGGTTCTGGAGGGAGTCAGTAATGCTGGCTTACCTCATGATTTGGATGTGGACGTGGCACGTCTGCGGTTGATGAAGGCCGATCACCAAAGCCAGCAGTATCGGCTGGAAGATCAGCTGCTGAAAGTTTTTCCGCGGCAGCTGGAACAGGATGCACAGCTGCTGGAAGGTTTTGCGCAGGATAGGGCAACGCTGGCGGCGAATCCCGAACCCGAAGCGGAGTTCGGCGGGCTGACCGTTCGCGGAAGTTTCATTGAAGAGAAGGAAGCGGCGGGCAAAGCCATACTTGCCGCATGCAAGGAGGCCGCGCAAGGAAATCCGGTGGAGTTTGGCGCTTATCGCGGGCTGACCATGAGCATCCAGTTCGATTCGCTTGCCAATAAATTCAGGCTCACCCTGCGCGGCGCGGTTTCGCATATCATGGAAGTCGGCAGCGACGCAAGGGGCAACATCACCCGCTTAACGAACCTGATTCAGACACTTCCCGACCGAATGGCAAAGGTGCAAGCACGCCTTGATGCGACCAAGCAGCAGGCGGCAGCGGCGAAAGCGGAGCTCGGCAAGCCCTTTCCGCAGGAGGAAGAGCTGAAAACCAAAAGCGCAAGGCTGGCGGAACTGGATGCAGAATTGAACATGAATCAGCGCGCTGTCAGCCGGGAAAAGAGCGCAGAACAGGAACGATAATCCGAAAAAGGAGGATGAAATGGACACGATTGCAATGACAGCCGTCTACCCGCACGATGCGGCATATGCCCGCGCGCACGGTGAACTGGCGGAGTACCGGAACGCGCGCCGGAGCAATATCGCCTGCAAGAATGCCATCGAAGAGGCGATTGCGAAGCATTTCGACGGAATGCACTTGGACGAAGCGTGCGTCAAGGAGGTGCTTGATCAATACGGCAGCGAGCGGGTAACGCTGGTGCTGGCGGCGACGGTGCAGGAGAAAGTATGGGATGGACGCTTTTCTAATGCAAACAAGCGCTGGGCGCTCGAAAGGAAGATTCCCCGCGAGCCTGACCGCTGGAGTGCGTATGCCGTCGCCGCGCATCCGGTGATTCTGGATGACTTCATCAATCTGGCACGGCAGGAAATGCAGAAGCGCGAACGTCCGCCTGCTGCAAAAAACGAAAAAGCGATTCGACAGCCTTGCGCAAAGGCGTTTCAGGAGAGAGAATGAAGAAGGAGAAAGCGCTGCGGTCGAAGATGCTTCACTTCGCCGTAACGGAAGAGGAAGCACGCATCATCGACGCAAAGATGAAGCAGCTGGAAATTCGGAACATGTCGGCGTTTCTCCGCGCGATGGTGCTGAACGGCTATGTCCTGAAACTCGATTTGCCGCAGCTTCGCGAAATGATTCGCCTGCTGGCAAATCTGACGAACAACGTCAACCAGATTGCCCGCAGGGTCAACGAACACGGCAGCATCTACGAATCAGAGATTGACGAAATTCAGGAGAAAGTCAATCAGCTGCTGTGCATGATGAACCAGCTGCTTTCTATGCTCCAGCTGAACACTATATAAGGAGAAACTTCTATGCGCAAGACAATCCTGAAAATCATCCTGTGCCCCGTCATCCTGATGGAAAGGCTCATCCTGTGCGCCGCTGCCTTCGTCACTTCGCTGGCGGGTTCCGTTATCGGGCTGAGCGCATCGCTCTTTGGCATCCTGTCGCTGATGGCGTTTGTCACCGGCAGCTGGCAGAACGGGATTGCCTTCGCGGTGCTGATGCTGCTGGTAAGTCCCGTCGGTCTGCCCGGTATCGCCCATCTGATTTTGGAGAATGTCAGCCGAGTGCTTGGCTTTTTCGAGCGGATGCTGACGTAATACTATTTCCAGATTCGCCTGTGCCATCTGCTTGCGCCTTTTTGATTCTGGCGTCCACTCATTCCACTTAGCGTAGCGCTGCTACGCTGCGTTTCATTCGTGTTAGCCAGAATGCAAAAATTCGCGGCGCATCTTGGCGCATTCTTATCTGGAAATAGTATAAAAACGCAAAAATCATGAAACGCGCTTCTCTGCGGAGGGGCGCGTTTTTCTGCAATCAGGAGGATAGCAATGGCAACCACCCGCATCATATCGATGCACATCAACAAGGGCAAGACAATCGCCCAGTGCCTGAAAGCACGGCTGGATTATGTGAAGAACCCGGACAAGACTGAGCAGGGCAAACTGATTTCCGCCTATGCCTGTGCGCCCGAAACCGCTGACCAAGAGTTCCTGCTGAACCGAAATGCCTATATCGCGAAAACTGGACGGCGCATTCGCAATGAAGTGATTGCATATCAGGTGCGGCAGTCCTTCCAGCCGGGAGAAGTAACGCCGGAGGAAGCCAACAAAATCGACTATGAGCTGGCTTCCCGGCTGCTGAACGGGGATTTCGCGTTCCTCGTGGCGACGCATGATGACCATGCGCACATCCACAATCACATTGTGTTCAGCGCCGTTTCGCTGGACTGCACCCGTAAATTCAAGGATGTGCTTCGCTCCGGCAAAGCCGTTGCGAAACTGAGCGACAGCCTCTGCCGCGAACAGCGGCTCTCCATCGTCGAAAATCCGCAGGACAAAACCGTTTCATACGACAAGTGGCAGGGCAGCAGCGCCCGCATCACCAGCCGAGACACGATTCGCATGATGATTGACAGCGCCCTGCGGATGCAGCCTGACGGTTTTGACGCGCTCATGCAGCTGCTGGAAGAAGCCGGATGCAGGGTGAAGCGCGGCGCACAAATCAGCGTGAAGCCGCCATCCGGCAAACGCTTTATCCGCCTTGATTCTCTGGGTTCGGCGTACACAGCGGCTGCTTTGCGGAATGTGCTGGACGGCAGGCAGGTGCATATTCCCCGGATTCCGAGAAGCCAGTACACGGGCAGACAGATTGCGCTGCTGATTGACATTGAGAAGAAGATGCGCGAGGGCAAGGGCAGAGGCTATCAGGTATGGGCAGAGCGGCACAACCTTGATGCTGTTTCGCAGTCCATCATTTATCTGAAAGAAAACGGAATCAATTCGTATGAAGAACTGATGAGCAGGATTGCCGACGGGACAAAGCGGCGAAATCAGCTCAAAGACAGCATGAAAACCTGCCAAGCGCGGATGAAAGCAATCAGCGAGCAGCGAAAAGCGATTTTGACATATCGCAGAACGCAGGCGGTCTATGTGCAGTACCGGGAATCCGGCTGGTCGTCGCAGTTTTATCAGGCACATGCGAAGGAGATTGAAGCCCACAAAGCAGCACAGACGGTGTACGCGAAAGAGAACGGAAAGCTGCCGACGCTTGCGGAACTGTCCGCTGAATATGAGCGCCTGCTATGCCAGAAGCGAGCGGACAGCACCGCGCTTGCCGAGGCAAAAGCGGAGGTTAGCAGCCTATGGCATATCAAAACGAACATGGATACCATTGCCAGCGACGAGCTGATTGAAGAAAAAGAAATTTCGCGTGCCGACCGAAACGCGCGCTAAGGCCAGCCCCTATTTCCCTTCTGCCCCAACAGCGGCGGATTTCCTGATTTTTTCGGGCGCACCGTGCCTGACAACCGCAGAGCCTGCTCTGCATTAGCGGGGATTGGGGAGCATCTCCCCAACAAGCAAAATGTCATTTTTAGCAAAATGACCCTGCTTGCTAATATGATACTGTCCGGTATTTATACTATTTCCAAATTCACCTGCGCCATCT
>ERZ772902.2313-NODE-2313-length-11149-cov-10.503696_pt1 | contig 11149 bp, 8 predicted proteins | sample MGYA00511470_ERZ772902 | MGnify/ENA primary metagenome ERZ772902 (study PRJEB29015, sample SAMEA2737717) | human gut metagenome | biome: human gut; feature: human-associated habitat; material: faeces | place: China | collected 2012 ...
CCATCTTCGCACTGGTCATGTTCCTGATGTACTCCCTGTCCATGGGCACCTCCATTGCAGACGGCGGCTGGGCCATTGGTACCTTTGCCACCGACTGGACCAACGATGTCCTGTTCGGTGAGATCGTGCCGGGTGCTCTGGGCGGTTTTCTGGAGAGCATCGGCGTGGCAGGCTGGCTGTACGGCCTGATCATGGACGGCATCGTTGCCGGTGTCGGCGCAGTTCTGGGCTTCGTTCCTCAGATGCTGGTGCTGTTCTTCCTGCTGTCCATTCTGGAGGATGTGGGCTATATGTCCCGTGTCGCCTTCATCATGGACCGTATCTTCCGCAAGTTCGGCCTGTCCGGTAAAAGCTTCATCCCCGTGCTGGTCGGTACCGGCTGCGGTGTGCCCGGTGTTATGGCTTCCCGTACCATCGAGAACGAGCGTGACCGCCGCATGACCATCATGACCACCTGCTTCATCCCCTGCGGCGCAAAGATGCCCATCATCGGCCTCATCGCAGGTGCGATGTTCGGCGGTTCTTCTCTGGTGGCTGTCTCTGCTTACTTCATTGGCATGGCTGCCATCATCTGCTCCGGCGTGATCCTGAAGAAGACCAAGCTCTTCGCAGGTGATCCCGCTCCCTTCGTGATGGAGCTGCCCGCATACCATGTGCCTGCATGGGGCAACGTGTTCCGTGCAACCTGGGAGCGCGGCTGGTCCTTCATCAAGCGCGCAGGCTCCGTCATTCTGGCCGCTACCGTTGTGCTGTGGTTCCTGCAGGGCTTCGGCTTCGAGAACGGTGTCTTCGGCATGGTCGAGGATCAGGACAACTCCGTGCTGGCTGCGATCGCTACCAAGGTCGCATGGATCTTTGCACCTCTGGGCTTCGGCAACTGGCGTGCAACTGTCGCTTCCGTCTCCGGCCTGATCGCAAAGGAGAACGTGGTTGGTACCTTCGGTGTTCTGTATCACTTCGGCGGCGAGCTGTCTGAGAACGGCGATGAGATCTGGGCTGCTGTTGCGCAGGACTACACCGCTCTGTCGGCTTACGCCTTCATGATCTTCAACCTGCTGTGCGCTCCCTGCTTCGCTGCTATGGGCGCCATCAAGCGCGAGATGAATAACGGCAAGTGGACGGCCATCGCCATTGGTTACATGTGCGCACTGGCCTACTGCGCAGCGCTGGTGGTGTATCAGCTGGGTGGCCTTATCACCGGCGAGGTGCACTTCGGCCTGTTCACCGTGGTGGCTGTTGTGGTGCTGGCAGCGTTCATCTACCTGATGGTGCGCCCCAACAAGTACGCCGACAACAACGAAGTAAAGCTGGATACTTCCCGTATCTGATAGAAACGAAAGGGTGTGTACTGTATGACGGAATTTATTGCAACAAACTTTAATCTGCCCACCATCATCGTGGCAGCGCTGGTGTTCGGCGCGCTGGGCTGGGTCGTATGGCACACCCACAAGCACGGCGGCGGCTGCAGCTGCGGCGGCGATTGCAGCCACTGCAAGGGCTGCCACTAAACACTGAACCAACCGCAAGGAGCGCGGGCTGAAACTCTCGGCTCGCGCTCTTTTTTAGTTAAAACAAAGTTAGCTTGTGATAACACCGGGCAGGCCCCGGCGCGTAAAAGGAGAGTGACCGGTATGCAGCTGACCGCAGCGCATCTGCGCTATCTGCTGGCCATCTACGAGGTAAGCCGCACCCATCTGGACATCAGCTCCCGCAGCATTGCGGAAAAGCTGGGGGTGACAAAGCCCTCGGTGGTGCGCATTTTGAACCTGCTCATGGAGCAGGGCATGATCGTAAAGGAGTACTACGGCAAAATTTACCTGACCGACCGCGGCATCTGGGTGGCAAAGCGGGTGCAGCAGGAGCTGGACGCCATTCTGGCGCACTTCCCGCCGGTGAGCGGGGAGCTGACGGACGAGGAGCAGTGGAACGCCGCCCTTGCCATGACCAGCGCTTTGCCCCAGCGCCTTTTTACCGCCGACTATGAGCGGATGGTGGAAGGGGGCTGAACCCTCTCCGTCTTTGCTTCGCAAATCCACCTCCCCCGAAAGGGGGAGGTTTTGCTCTACTTACCGGAAGGTGCCAAAAAGCTCCCCCTTCGGGGGAGCTGGACGCGACCAACGGGAGCGGACTGAGAGGGTTCTCCCCGGCAAGGCTGAGTGTTCAAAAGTCCCCTATGACCCATAGAGTTTTGAACAATGTGGACATTCAGCCCCGGAAATACAGCATTCCGTATCCACAATGTTCAACCTGAACGATGTGAATACTTGACGTAGGATAGCTTCTTTTTACACACTGATCAAATATAAAAAGTTGTAATAGAGTTACTCATTGTTCAGGCTGGAAATGCCCGGCAACATTGTTCAGCCGGATAGCTTTAATTGTTGATTCAGGTTTTTGACCTCCGCACATACAGTTGATTCAGTAAGCTCTGGTCTGTACCAGTAATTTTTCTGGTTGGGCTGCATCCCAACGCGCAGCACCTTCAAGCCAAGCGCCACGCGGGCACGCCGCATGGTAGGAATAGAGATATCCCGCTCGGCGCACAGGCGGTACACCTCGCCCGCCTCTACCCAGCCCACAAAGGACAGCTGCTTTTCCAGCGCCTCGATGGCGTTGGCAAGGGCGGCAGAGGGACGGCCATTGCCGGTGGCGGGGGTGCCCGCCTCCCGGATGATGGCGTCGGCGGTAAGGGTACAGGGGCCGTCGTAGGCCACCGTGCCCTGCGGACAGATGCGGTAGCGCTGGCTTTCGCCGGGCTGACCAAGGCTGTTTTTGGCGTGGGCCACCACCCGCACCTCCGGGTGCTCCGGGTCCCGCCCGGCAATGAGGATGCTGCGGGCGGCGTTGCGGAAATCGCTGGAGCCAAGCAGACGGTCCAGTGCGCTGCACACCCCGGGGCCGGGCTTGCTCATGTGGCTGATGAGCAGCACCGCCATGTCCAGCTCCTTGGCAAGGGCACCCAGATGGTCCAGCAAGGGGCGCACCTGCTCGGCGCGGTTCATCTGCACCCCCTGCCCCAGATAGCTCTGGATGGGGTCGAACACCAGCAGCGCCGGGCGGTACACCCGGCACAGGGCGGCAAGCTCCTCGTCGCCCATGCTGTAACTGGCACCGTCCTGAAAATACAGCCGGTCAAGGTCTGCCCCCATGGCCTCGGCGCGGGGACGCAGCACCTTGTTGGGGTCGTTCTCGGCGGTAAGGTAGAGCACGGTGGCGGGGGGCTGCGGCGGGGTGTCCGGCGCAAAGGCAGCGCCCCGGGTAAGCCGGGCGCACACATCCAGCGCAAGGCTGGTCTTGCCCGCAGCGGACACGCCGCCCAGAATGCTTACCATGCCCCGGGGCAGGTAGGGCTGCACCAGATAGGCGGCACGCTCCGGCGCAAAGGCGCTGGCGGGACGGATGCGGAACCGCCCGCGCCCGGCCTTCTGTTTGGCTTCGGCCTCGGCGCGCTGCTCCTCGGCAAGGCCGGCCTGCACATACTGCTGGCGGGCGTTTGCCACAAAGCCCTCGATATCCTGCCCCATGCGCGCCCCGCAGTCGGTGAACCAGCTCTCCACCCGGCCGGTGTCCCGCAGCTGACGGCTGTACAGCTGCCCCCGCAGCAGCCGCAGGGCTTCCTCGCGGCGGTCTTTGTCCAGCGTATACACCAGCGTGGCGGTGTAATCGCTGAGCAATTGGGCATCCGGTGCGTGCTCCAGATGCTGGCACAGCTCCGTCCAAACCTCGTGCTGGACGGCCTGCGCCTTGTCGTAGGCGGTACGGTACTTGTTTGCGTCCATGTAAAAACCTCCTTCGGACATAAAGTATCTACCCTTATCCTAAGGCGATGGACGCGGAAAAACCAGTGTGTACTTTTTGAGAGCCAGAGCGTATTATCACGCACGAGATATACGCAACGTAAATACAAGCGCGGCAGCTGTAAACTAAAAACAAACGCAGCAGCGCACAACAACCTCCGCCGCACGGGAAAAATCTGCCAAAAACTGGCGAAGTATTTCCCCCCGCGTAATCCACCGAAAACGTGCGATTTTTGGGGGAGACAGCAAAAGCCGGACAGCCCGCGGGCTGCCCGGTTTTTGCGTATCCTTTTATTTCTTAACCGCCCGCAGGATGTGGTTGGCGATGTACTTATGCCCGCTCACGGTGGGGTGGGCATCGGTGGCGGTCATGGCAAAGGGGATGGGCACATAGGTCACATTCTCGTTCTGGGCGGCAAGGCTCTTGCTAAGGGCATTCAGCCGCCGGAACAGCTGTGTCCACTCCGGCAGCAGGGGCACAGGGTTCGTGTAGCCCAAAAGGATGATCTGCGCGTCCGGGTTCAGCGCCCGCAGCTGGGCCACCACCTGCGGCATGTTGACGGCGGCGTCCTGATACGCCTGCTCGCAGATAGCGTCGGTGCCGCCGCCCAGCAAAAGCTGGGTAGTGGCTTTGCGCTCCTCGCGGGTAAGCCACAGGCGGGAAAGGTCGCTGTTCAGCCGCTGCAAATTCTCAAAGCTGGGGGTACGCAGCACGCCGCTGATGAGGGTGGCTACCAGCTGCTCGCTTTTCCAGTTGGTGGCGTTGCCCAGCGCCACAAGGGCGGGTACCAGCGCATCGTTGGAGCCGATCTGCACGCTGATGATATCCGCATGCCGGATATAGTCCAGCATCTGGGGGTAGACGTAGTAGGTGCCCGCCTGCTGGTTCATCTGGGGCATTGCGCCGGTGCGCAGCATATCCACAAGGTCGCCGGTGGTCAGCCCGGGCAGGCCGAGGTCGATGGCGTGCTGACGGTCCAGTCCAAGCCCCTTGCCCACCAGCGAAACATAGCACTGCTCCGGGTAGCCCTCAAAGTTTGGGGCCACGTCCATGCCGATGGCGGCTTCGGTGTACTTGAAATCCGGCAGACCCACGCCGGAAACGATGCTGTCGCCCAGCGCCACATAGGTGCGCTGAGGGTCGGCGGCAGGGGGTTCTGCGTCTGGGGCAAGCTGGGCAGTCTCCGCTGTCGGGGACGGAACATCCGCAGGGGCGGTCTGCACCTGCACGGCGGGGGCGGCTTGCTCCGGCGGCAGGGCGTCGGGCTGCTGGGCGAAGGCGGGCACAGCCAGCAGCACCAGCGCAGCGGCGCTGCACAGCCATGCGGCAAAACGGGGATGTTTCATGGATGATTCCTTCTTTCTCAAGGGCAGTGGGACGATTTGGAATGCGCGCCGCGCTCGCTTTGCGCATATTCAGCGGAAAGATTATTTTTATTTTGCGTTTGTCGCGCTCTGCGGAGCGCTCCAAACGAATTTTCACGGGAGTGTTCACCCCACCTCTTCTTCCAGTTTGCGGTAGTCGGCCTTGCCGGCGGGGGTCATGGGCATTTCGGGGATGATCTTATAGGCCGAGGCGGCAGGCTGCACATACTCCGGCAGCTCCTCGCGGCACAGCTGGCGCAGCTCCCGCAGGATCTGGCGCTTTTTGCCGGTGGCGGCAGGATCCAGCACCACAAAAACGAAGGGCAGACGTCCCTGGGTGTGGTCGGTATCGGTGTAGCCCACCACGCAGCACTGCTGCACGGCAGGGTGGCGGCTGATGACGTTTTCGATCATGGAGGGGAACACCTTGAAGCCGTCGTGCCGGATGATGATGCGCTTGATGCGGGCATCCAGATACACAAAACCGTCCTCGTCCATGGAACCGATATCGCCGGTGTGCGCCCACAGCTGGCCGTCGGCGTGGCGGCGCAGCAGGTAGGCGGTCTCCTCGGGCTTGTTGTAGTAGCCCTTCATGGCGGTGGGGGTGCAGATGCAGATCTCGCCGCGCTGACCGATGGGCAGTTCGGTCTCGGTGCCCGGCTCGAAAATGGAGACCACCGTGTTGACCATGGGGATGCCCACGCTGCCGGGCTTTGTCACGTTGCCGGCGGCAATGGTAGCTGCCGAGGATACCTCGGTCATGCCGTAGCCCTTTGCCAGCGGGAACTCCACCCCGTGGGCTTTGAGGAACTGGTTCACCGTCTGCTCCGCGCCCAGCGAGAGGGAGTCGCCGCCGGCGGCGTAGTTGCGGATGAAGGAGAGGTCTTTGTTTTTCAGCAGCGGGTCGGCGGCCAGCTGCTGGTAGTGGGTAGGCACGCCGAACATGTGCGCGGGCTTATACTTCCACACCAGCGCGCCCAGCTTATCCGGGTCCAGATTGGGGATGATGATGACGTGCAGCCCCATGACCAGCGGCATGTGGATGCCGCAGCTGTAACCGTAGGCGATGAAGGGCGGCATCACGTTCAGCATCTTCTGTCCGCGATGGAACAGGCGGCTCTGGGCGGCAAACTCCTGCGCAAGGGCGTTGAAGCAGTAGTCGGTCAGCATAACGCCCTTGGGCGAGCCGGTGGTGCCGCCGGTGTGCACCACCACGCAGGTGTGCTGGGGGTCGTAGGGCGCGGCGGCGGGGCTGTGCCCCTTGCCCGCGTCCATAAAGTCCTTCCAGCGCAGCACGTTGGAGGCGTAGCGGTTTTTATCCGGGTTGGTCAGCTTGTAGCCCACGGCTTTGGCCAGCGGCAGGCTGTCGGCGGGGCTGAGCACCACCACCCGCTCCACGCTGGTGCGCTTTGCGGCCTGATGGCAGCGGGGGTACACCACGTTCAGGCAGATGAGCAGGCGGGACTCCACCTCCTCGATGTACTCCCGGATGCCCTCGGTGCTGTACCGGGGGTCCACCAGATTCAGGGTAGCGCCCAGCAGGTCGGCGGCGTAGAAGGCGTAGACCACCTCCGGGGTCATCACGCTGACCACCGTGATGATATCGCCCTTTTTCACCCCCAGCGCCTGCAGGGCGGCGGCGGTCTTTTTGACCTGCACAATCAGGTCGGCATAGCTGAACTTGCGGCCGTAGTATTCCAGCGCGGTGTCGCCCAGATGCCGCTCGTTGTTGCGGCAGACCAGCTCAAAGGCCGAGCACTCCGGCACGGTCTGGTGGATGTACTTTTCCTCATAATACTTCAGCCAAGGCTTTGCCTTGGAGGCATAGACCGGCTGCTTGGTGGTTTCCGTCATAGGATCAAAACCTTTCTTCACTTTTTTCTTCTTTTCTCTTTTCAGGTCTGCTGCCCGGCGCAGCGGTTGCGGCAGACAAAAAAGGCAGCTTGCCATAGTGGAAAGCTGCCGGGATGCTGCTGCATCAGAGAAGGCAAAACCTCTCATTCCGTATTGTAGTAGAACCGCAGGGGAAAGTCAATAAACAAACCGTGCAACCGTGAAAAAGGGAAACGGAAACGCCCGCAGGTGTTTCTGTTCTCCAAAATTAAAAGATGTTTTCCACGCTCCACCGCTCCGCCTCGGCGTCATTGCACAGCACCCAATGGCGCGGGCGCAATTCCCGCCACGCGGGGGGCGCTGTGGTGTAGTCGTGCATGGCGGGGTCGTAGACCAGCAGCTTTTTCTCCCGCTCCCGGCGCGGGTCCGGCATGGGAATGGCGGACAGCAGGCTGCGGGTGTAGGGGTGCAGCGGGTGGGTGACCAGCTCCTCGGCGTCTGCCAGCTCCAGAATATTGCCCTTGCGGATGACGGCAATGCGGTCGGAAATATAACGCATCACCGAAAGGTCGTGGGCGATGAACAGGTAGGTGATGCCGCGCTGCTTTTGCAGCTGGCGCAGCAGGTTGAGCACCTGCGCCCGGATGGACATATCCAGTGCGCTGATGGGCTCGTCCGCCACGATGAACTCCGGCTCTACGATGAGCGCCCGGGCAATGCCGATACGCTGGCGCTGGCCGCCGGAAAATTCATGGGGGAAGCGGCTGGCAAACTCCGGCAGCAGACCTACGTCCAACAGCGCCTGCCGCACCTTCTCCTCCCGCTGCGCGGCGCTCAGCTCCGGGCGCACGTTCTGCAAGCCCTCGCCCACGATGTAGCTTACCTTGGCGCGCTCGTTCAAGGAGGATTGCGGGTCCTGAAAAATCATCTGAATTTCCCGGGTGAGCTGCTTATCCAGCGCGCGGGGAATTTTGCCGTTGATGCGCTGACCTTTGTATAAAATTTCGCCGCCGGTGGTGGGCAGAATGCGCAGAATGGCGCGGCCAATGGTGGTCTTGCCGCTGCCGCTCTCGCCCACAAGACCGAAGGTCTCACCTTTGTAGATGGTAAAGCTGGCGTTCTGCACCGCAGGGTAGGCTTTGCGCCCGCTGCCGTAGGTCACCTGCAAATTTTTTACTTCCAGTAACGGCTCTGCCATATCACAGCCCCTCCTTTTGCAGCTTTTTCACCGCAGCGGGCGGCTCGATGTGGGGCGCGCGGGGGTCCAGCAGCCATGTGCGCGCCTTGTGGGTGGGTGACACCGCAAAGTAGGGTGGCCGCTTGACAAAATCAATCTTGAGTGCCTGCGGGTTGCGGGGCGCAAAGGCGTCGCCGTGGATCTCGGCAAACAGGTTGGGCGGCGTGCCCGGGATGCTGAACAGGTCCTGCCCCTTCACGCCCATCTGGGGCATACTGGACAGCAGCGCCCATGTGTAGGGGTGGCGGGGGTCGTAGTAGATTTCGTCCGCTGTGCCGATTTCCACGATATCGCCCGCGTACATCACCGCCACCCGGTCGGCAAGGTTTGCCACCACGCCAAGGTCGTGGGTGATGAGCACGATGGTCAGGTGGTATTTCTCCCGCATCTGCCGCAGCAGCTGTAAGATTTGCGCCTGAATGGTCACATCCAGCGCGGTGGTGGGCTCGTCGCAGAGCAATATTTTGGGGTTGCAGGCCAGCGCAATGGCAATGACCACCCGCTGCCGCATGCCGCCGGAGAACTCGTGGGGGTACTGCTTATACCGCAGCGCGGGGTCGGAGATGCCCACGTCCCGCAGGTATTCCAGCGTCTTTTCCCGCGCAGCAGCGCCCTTTAAGCCCTGATGCAGGGTGACGGCCTCGGTGATCTGCTCGCCGATGGTCTTGAGCGGGTTCAGGCTGGTCATGGGGTCCTGCATCACCATGGCGATCTCCCGCCCGCGGACGGTGAGCCACTCTTTTTCAGTCTTGAGCGCCGCAAGGTGCAGCGGGGCGCAGCCGGGGGTGGGGTAGTAGTCGATGCTGCCGCCGGTGATGCTGCCGTTTGCGTCCAAAAGGCCCATAAAGCTTTTGGTGAACACACTCTTGCCGGAGCCGCTCTCGCCCACAAGGGCCAGCACCTCGCCCCGGTAAAGGTCGAGATCGATGTCCCGGATGGCGTGCAGGGTGCGCCCGCGCAGCCCGAACCGGATCTGCAAGCCGCGCACCGAGAGGATGGGGTCTTGGGTCATGGGGAATCCTCCTTATTGCAGATGGTTCTTGGGGTCGGCAGCGTCCGAGAAGGCGTTGCCGATCAGGTAAAAGGCGATGGTGACAAAGCTTAAAATCAGGGTGGGGTACAGCAGCTGATACCGCAGCCCCGCCTGCATCATTACCTTGCGGCCATCGTTTACCAGATTGCCCAGCGAGGGCGTTTCCACCGAGAGACCAAGGCCGATGTAGGTGATGAACACCTCGTTGCCGATGGCTTCCGGGATGGTCAGCGCCATGCGCAGCATGATGACCGAGACGAGATACGGCAGCAGGTTGCGCAGCACGATGCGCAGCGTGGGCGTGCCGATGCAGCGGGAGGCGACGTTGTAGTCCCGGTCGCGGATAATTAAAATCTGGTTGCGGATGAACCGCGCCATCTCAATCCAGCCCTTGATAGACATACCAAGGATCATCGTCCAGATGCTGGGGGTAGCCACATAGGAGATCAGGATCAGCACGATGGCGGTGGGAATGTTATCGAAGATGTTGTACAGCTCGGTGAACACAAAGTCCAGCCCGCGCACATAGCCCCACAGCACACCGGCGGTAATGCCCACGGCAGCCTCGATGACCGCCACGAAAAAGGCGATGGTCAGGCTGGTGCGCGCGCCCGCCCAGATGCGCGCCCACAGGTCCTGTCCGATGGAGTTGGAACCCCAGAGAAAGCCCTGCTGCCCCGGGGCGATGTTGCGGTACTGGATGCCGGTGGCGGGGTCTACGGCGCAAAGGTTTGGGTCTGCCTGCCCGGGCAGCAGCGGCTGCACAAAGGCGAACACCACCACCGCCGCAAGCGCTGCCAGCAGCGCCACGGCAAGCTTGTTTTTAAAAAAGGCACGGAAGGTGCTGCCCCAGTAGCTGTAACTGGTGCTGGCAGTGGCTTCGGCCTGCTGGCTGCTGAACCCGGCGGGGGTGAAAAGCTCCTCCTCCGGCAGGTCTGCCCACGCGGCGGGACCGTCCTTTTGCAGGGTGTTCAGCTGCGCTTCCAGCTGACGGGAACACGCGCGTTTGAACATCAGCGGCCACCTTCCTTCCTGCCAAAATTGATGCGGGGGTCAATGAGCACCATCAGGATATCGCCCAGTATCAGCCCCACGATGCCCACGCAGGCGTACAACAGCACGATGCCCTGCACCATGGTGTTGTCGTGGCGCTGCACACAGGTGACCAGCAGCCCGCCCATGCCGGGGATGCTGTACAGGCTCTCGATGTAGATGGAGCCCACCACGGTATTGAGAAACGCCGAGGGAATATACTGCACCAGCGGCACCATGGCATTGCGGAACACATGATGCAGCGCGATATCCCGCCCACACACGCCCTTGGCGCGGGCAAGGCGAACGTAGTCCTTGTTGCTTTCGTCCACCATGTAGCGGCGCAGCCACATGGCGTAAAAGGCAAGGTTTGCAAGGCTCATGCTGCACACCGGCAGCACCCAGTACCGCCAGTTTGCGGCGTTGAACAAAAGCCCCACGCCCACCGCCGCCGTGCCGTACATCTGGATGTACAAAAAGTACACCGCAGCGGGCACAGCCTGGATCAGCACGATCAGCGCCGTGCCCAGCTTATCCGGCCAGCGGCCCTTGTACTGCCCCATCACAAGCCCCAGCGGGATGCCCAGCACAAGGCTGAGCAGCATGGCCAGCACGCCCATCTGCACGGAGATGGGCAGTTTCTGCGCCAGTATTTGGGTGACCGGGGCGTTCACCTTATAGATATGGCTCACGCCCAAATCGCCGTGCAGGGCGTTTTTCCAAAACCGCCCCACCTGCACCGGCAGGGGGTCCAAAAGACCCATGGCTTGCAGCCCGGCCTGAATCTGCGCCTCGGACATTTTTTCGTAGTTTGCAAAGTAGCCTTCCACCGGCATGAGCCGCAGCAGGCAG
>ERZ772902.2320-NODE-2320-length-11119-cov-8.035159_pt1 | contig 11119 bp, 8 predicted proteins | sample MGYA00511470_ERZ772902 | MGnify/ENA primary metagenome ERZ772902 (study PRJEB29015, sample SAMEA2737717) | human gut metagenome | biome: human gut; feature: human-associated habitat; material: faeces | place: China | collected 2012 ...
ACCAACACCTTCTACACCGTGTTCGATCAGCAGATGTTCCCGAACTACTACGCCTCCCTTTTCCCGACCACCGAAATCGGCAACGCCACCTACGGCACCCTGAACTCCTTCCAGGTGTTCCTTGAGTCCGCTATGATGGGCGTCGTCCCGATCATCATGAAGAAGATCGGCGTGCGTAACTCCCTGCTGCTCGGCGCCACCGTGATGTTCGCCCGTATCGGTCTGTGCGGCGTGTTCCATGACCCGGTCTCCGTCTCCATCGTCAAGCTGTTCCACTCCATCGAGGTACCGCTGTTCTGCCTGCCGGCGTTCCGTTACTTCACCCTGCACTTCGACACAAAGCTGTCTGCCACCCTGTACATGGTTGGTTTCCAGATCGCTTCCCAGGTCGGCCAGGTGATTTTCTCCACCCCGATGGGTGCTCTGCATGATGCCATGGGCGACCGTCCGACCTTCTTCACCATCTCTGCCATCGTGTTTGCGGCTCTGGTCTACGGCTTCTTCGTCATCAAGAAGGATGATCAGGAAGTCGGCGGCGATCCGTTCTACACTGACAAGCAGCTCAAGGCCATGAAGGCCGCTGATGCGGAAGTGAAGGCCTGAGTCTCAGCCCGTACTAAGTCGGCGTACGGCGTCGATGGTGGTCGCAACCTACATCCCTTCTCCCGCGATCATCATCGGTACCGTACGCATCATAACAACAATCGTGGTGTCCGAAGCGTTCCCCTTTTTCCGCTTTGGGCACCATCTTCAAAAAGCTTTTTATCCAACAATTCATAACCCAGATTCAGAAAGGCATTCAACGATGACTGGCTTTACTCCGGACGCACCTGTCCTTCACGAAATCAAGAACCACAGCGAGGAACTCACCAAGGCAGAGGCCGGTGTCGCGGCCTTCGCAGCCAAGCGTAACAACCGCTGGTATCCGAAGTTCCACATCGCATCCAATGGCGGTTGGATCAACGATCCGAACGGCCTGTGCTTCTACAAGGGCCGTTGGCACGTCTTCTACCAGCTGCACCCGTATGGCACCCAGTGGGGTCCGATGCATTGGGGTCACGTCTCCTCCGCCGATATGGTCAATTGGAAGCGTGAGCCGATTATGTTCGCCCCGTCTCTGGAAGAAGAAAAGGACGGCGTCTTCTCTGGCTCCGCAGTGATCGGCGACGATGGCAAGCTCAAGTTCTACTACACCGGCCACCGTTGGGCCAACGGCAAGGACAACACCGGCGGCGACTGGCAGGTACAGATGCTCGCCGAACCAGACAACGATGAGCTGACCAGCGCCACTAAGCGCGGTATGGTCATTGATTGCCCGACCGACAAGGTGAACCACCACTACCGCGACCCGAAGGTCTGGAAGACCGGCGACAAGTGGTACATGACCTTCGGTGTCTCCTCTGCCGAGAAGCGCGGCCAGATGTGGCTGTTCTCCTCCGACGACATGGTCAAGTGGACCTATGAGCAGGTGCTGTTCGAACACCCGGATCCGGACGTGTTCATGCTCGAATGCCCGGACTTCTTCCCAATCCGCGACCCGCAGGGCAACGAGAAGTGGGTTATCGGCTTCTCCGCCATGGGTGCCAAGGCCAGCGGCTTCATGAACCGCAACGTCAGCAACGCCGGCTACATGATCGGCACTTGGACTCCGGGTGAGCAGTTCAAGCCGGAAACCGAGTTCCGTCTGTGGGATTGCGGCCACAATTACTACGCGCCGCAGTCGTTCAACGACGGCAAGCGTCAGATCGTCTACGGTTGGATGAGCCCGTTCGTCGAGCCGATTCCGATGCAGGACGACGGCTGGTGCGGCAACCTCACCCTGCCGCGTGAGATCACGCTGGGCGCCGACGGCGACCTGCACACCGCGCCGGTGGCCGAAATGGAAGGCCTGCGCGAGGATACCGTCGATTTCGGTGCGATCGATCTGGGCGTCAGCGGCGAGAAGACCATTGTGGACGATGCCGAAGCCGTGGAAATCGAAATGACCATCGACCTGGCCAACTCCACCGCCGAGCGTGCCGGCCTGCGTGTCCACGCCACCGAGGATGGCGCCTACACGTCCGTTGCGTATGACGATCAAATCGGCCGCGTGGTGGTCGACCGTCAGGCCAACGCTCAGGGCGATCGCGGCTACCGTACGGCACCGCTGTCCGAAGCCGAACTTGCCGCCGGCGAACTCAAGCTGCGCGTGTACGTGGACCGTGGCTGCGTGGAGGTGTACGTCAACGACGGCCGTCAGGTGCTCAGCTCGTACAGCTACGCGTCCGAAGGTCCGCGCGCCATCAAGCTCGTGGCCGAATCCGGCACGCTCAAGGTCAAGTCCCTGGTGCTTCACCACATGAAGTCCATCGGACTGGAATGATAGACGTCTGTCATGGTTGACAGGCAAACGACCATAAGGCAGTAGCAAGGGGTATATGGGAAGTCCTCCGCATCGGAAGGGTGCGGAGGACTTCCTGTTTTTACGGTCAGCATGCGATTGCGCTACGTATGGTTGCGAACTCATCCGCATTTCGTTACCGTGCAAGGCAGTTTTGAGTAACAACATGCGGAAGGACTTCCCCGTTTCGTTCGTTTTTGACTGATTTCCTCGCGTTCCGCCCCACCGTCTATACTGACCAGCCGGTAACAAACTTTTCTGGCCGACCAGCGGGCAGGCTCCTCACCTTACTGATTTCCCGTCATCGGCCACGTGCGCGTCCACTTTTGACGCAGAAAGCAAGGTGAACGATGGCGCAATCGCACGTTCAACAATCCCAGGCCGGACAGTGGTCCCTCTCCCACAAACTGAAATCCGTTTGTATCAAACGGCTACCAACGGTAATCACAGTCGTGCTGCTACTCTTCGTATGGGAAGCATGGGTGCGCTTAGGACACGTGCCATCAACGATGATCGCCGCGCCCAGCGAAATCGCGCAGGCGACCGTCGAAACCTGGCCGACGCTATGGCCGGCAACCAAAGTCACGTTGCTGGAAGGCTCTGTCGGTTTCCTGCTTGCCGTGGCATGCGGCATTTTGATTGGGATTCTGCTGTATTGCTCACGTATTGCGAATGCGGCGCTTTTCCCGTTACTGTCGGCCGCGCAGACGATGCCGTTGATTTCGATCGCACCACTGTTCCTAATCTGGTTCGGTTTCGAGATTTCCGGCAAAATCGTAATCGTGGCCGTATTCGGCCTGTTTCCGATTGCGGTGCAGACGATTCGCGGACTCGAGGCAGTCCCCCAGTTCTATTCGGATGTGGCGCTGACATGTGGCGCAACCCGTACGTGGACGCTGTGGCACGTGAAGCTGCGCGTGGCCGCGCGGCAGATCTACGGAGGCATCCGCGTCTCCGCCGCATACATCTTCGCCACCGCCGCCACCGCGGAGTACCTGGGCGCGCGCAAGGGCCTCGGCATCTGGCTGCAGGCCGCCTACAACTCGTTCCGTACGCCGCTCATCTTCTCGGCCACACTGGTGATCATCGCCATCACCTGCGTGCTCATGTGCCTAGTGAACCTGAGCGAGCGTATGCTGCTCGGCCCTGCCAGCGATGACGAGGATCCAGACGCCGGACAGTGAGCAGACCACCATCTGCGGCACAACGGACGGAGGAACTTCCAAAACTGGCATCATGCGACGTTTACCCTGACTTTTCTGACGTTTACATGAACTCGTCCGGCAGTACCGCGCTTTATTACAAGAATGAAATACACAAGGGCAAACGCCGCCATGCGCCAAGATTTCGGAGAAAACCAATATGTTATTTTTGAGGCTTCTGCTGTTTTCGTGGGTTAGGTTCTCGGCTGTGGTAGGCGTATGTCGAGTCCACCGCATCGGGAGCATCTGAGCATGCCCCTGCGCGGACGCACGCGGATCTCGAGCACGGGTTCGGGACGCAATGGGGAGTCGGCGATGCGCACGCCCTCGACCACCGTGCCTTTGACGTTGAGAAGCTGGTTGAACATGCTGTTCATCAGGCGCTTTTTGGCTGTGTTTTTCTTGGTCGTTAAACATCCTACTCAAAAAGCGCTCTTTCTTACTCCCACAACGGTTCAACAACGAACCCGCACCCACGAAAACAGCAATAGCGCCGCTTTTCTACTCCAGATTCGCGTGGTACTCCCACAGGGAATCGAGGTCGATATCGCGTTTGCGCACCATGGACATGGCGATGGCGTCTCCGACCAGCAGCAACGACTGCTCGAACAGGCTGGTCATCGGCTGCTGGCTCGGCTTGGTGCCGCTGCCGGGCTTGCCGGCGGCCGGCACATGGACAAACAGATCGGTGTACTGCTTCATCGGGCAGTCCTCGACGATGCCGATGCGCGCCACCTTGGCGCCGAAGGACTTGGCCTTGCCGGCGATGAACAGCGGGAATCCGGTTTTGCCGGAACCGGATCCGACGATAAGCAGGTCCTGCCCGCCGATGGCCGGTTCGGTGATCTGGCCGACCATCACCGTGTCCACGCCGAGGTGGGCGAGACGTTTGGCGATGGCTTCCAATGCGAGTTCGACGCGGCCGACGCCGACGAAGAAGACCTTGCGGGCGTTAGCGATGAGATTCACAAGTGCGTCGATCTGCGTCTCGTCCATATGGTCGAGCACGTCGGCGAGCTCTTGCACGATGATCCGCTCGCAGTCGCGGAATGATGAGGGGAATTGGGTGGCGGCTTCGGTTGCGGCGGTAGTTGTGATGGTCATGATGATGCTTTCTTGAGTGTGGGATTGCGGCAGGCGGAGATGCCTGTGGGTTGATTGCTCCTCCGGTCGGCTTCGCTGACGGCTCTCCTCGGGGAAGGGAGCCCGGGGCTCGGCGTGGAGGGTGTGTTTTCGAGCTGGGCCGCTGGCTTCGAGGGGGACTGAGAAGAAAAATCAGCGAGGGTTGGCCGTGGTCTCGCCGGTGGAGTGTTCGTAGGCGTCCATGGTGAGGCGCCAGGCCTCGCGGATATCGGGGGAGCGCTTGAAGATGCCAGTGTTGCCGAGCACGAAGGTGTTCGCGCCGGCCTCGCGCATGGCCTTGAAGTTCTTTTCGTTGCAGGATCCGTCGATCTGGATCTCGTAGTTCAGTCCTTGCTCGTCGCGGAATCGTGCAAGCCGTTCGATTTTCTTCAGGATCTCGGGGATGAGCGGCTCACCGCTGTAGCCGATTTCGACGGTCATCACGGTGATGAGGTCGATGCGTTCCAGCAGGTTCTCCACGTCGGCGAACGGGGTGAGCGGGTTGATGGCCACGCCCGCGCCGCAGCCGTTCTCGTGGATGATGCGCAGCGTGCGGAAGGCGTGCGCGCCCAGCGATTCGACGTGCGGGGTGAGCATCGTGGCGCCGGCGACGACCAACTGGTCGATCCAATGGTCGGGGTCGGTGACCATCATGTGCACTTCGTTGCGCAGTGTGCTCAGCGGCAGCATCTGCTCGATCCAGGAGGTGCACAGACCCATACTGGGAGAGAAGTGGCCGTCCATGATATCCACATGGTAGGAGTCAGCCACCGTGTTAAGGTATTCGACCTGCGGGGCGGGATTGCGGAAATCGCTGCAATAGAGCGAAATCGCGAAATGGGGTGCTGAGAATGGAGCCGTCATTGGTGTTCCTTTGGGGTACGGGAAAAAGATGAATGTGTTGTTGGTCGCGTTTTGGGCGCGACTGGCCAAGGGTGCGGCGAATCGTCCTTCGCCCACCTGGCTGTTTCAGGGAATGGAGTCGCTACTGCCTGTCGGTGCGCACGGCCACGCCCATGGCGGCGAGCGCGCCGGCGCAGTCCGGCGTGCCTTCGGTCACGATGACGTCCAGCTCGTTGCAGCCGGCGATTCGATAGGTGGAGATGCGGCCGAATTTCTCCGGTGTGATGAGGCTCATGACCTTGGCGCCGGCCTTGATGATCACGCGCTTGGTCTCCGCGGATTCCAGATACGGGGTGGTGATGCCGTGCTCCGGGTCGATGGAGGAGACGCCGAGCAGCACCAGATCGCAATGCAGCTGCTGCAGCGCCGTCAGGGCGGCCGATCCCACGGTCTCCTTGGATTTGTGGTTTATGGTACCGGGCAGCATGTTCACTTCGACATGGTCGTAGTCGGACATCCACAGCGCGACGGCCGGGCTGTTGGTGATCACCGTGCCCTCCCAGTCGCGCGGGAAGGCCTGGGCGGCCAGATAGTTGGTCGAGCCGCCGTCGATGAAGATCACGCGGTTCTCGCAGATCTCATCCATGGCCAGTTCAGCGAGCCGCTTTTTGACGTCCGCGCCAAGGTCGACGCGGTTTTCGAAACGGCTCAGTTCCGTGTCCGGCTTGATCGCGCCGCCGTGCACGCGCTGCACGGCGCCCCTGTCGTCCAGTTCCTGAAGGTCCTTGCGCAGGGTGGTCTCGGTGACGCCCATCTCCTTGGCGAGGTCGGTGACGACCACGCGGCCGCTGTCGGCGACGTGCTTGAGGATGAGCTCCTGACGTTCTGCCTTCATCATGCTGGGCTCCTTCGGCTGGTGTATGCGGTGGCCGGGCGATGATCGCATTCGGCGTGTCGGCTTCCGTGTCTCATCATAACAGAGAGTTTTCGTTATTTATCGATTATGAGTACATTTTCATTTCGATTCCTTTCGTTTCTGCGTTGACAACTATCGTAACCTTGTGTTATAACTTTGTCAACAAGCAAAGCGAAAGACTTCAGAACTAAAACGAAAAATTTCGAAATGCTTGGATGGTTTGTCGACACGCTGATCGCTTGACGGCGAAACGCTGGCCGATAACCCCATAATGAAAACAACCGAACACAGCAGTTCAGACAAGGAAGTACACCATGAAGCGCTCCGAAATCAACGCCACCATCAAGCAGTTCGAGGCCCTGCTTGATCAGTACCGGTTCCGCATCCCGCCCTACCTGTCCTTTACCCCGGAGGAATGGGCCGACAAAAACCATGAGTGGGACGAGATCCGCGACAACATGCTCGGCTGGGACATCACCGACTACGGCGAAGGCGACTTCGAACACAAGGGGCTGGCGCTCATCACCCTGCGCAACGGCAACGTGAAGGACCCGAAGTACACCAAGGTATACGCCGAGAAGATCATGATGAGCATGCCCGGACAGGTCTCCCCGATGCATTTCCACTGGAACAAGATGGAGGATATCATCGTGCGCGGCGGCGGCACCGCTGTCTTCCACCTGTACAACGCTGATCCGAAGACCGAGGAGCGTCTCGACACCCCGGTGCTCGTGTGCCGTGACGGCCGCCGCTACTACGTGCCCGCCGGCGAGGACATCGAACTCAGCGAAGGCGAGTCCCTGACCTTCTACCCGTACACCTACCACGAGTACTACATCAAGGAGGACTCCGTGCCGACCCTTGTCGGCGAGGTGTCCATGTGCAACGACGACAACATCGACAACCGCTTCTACGAGCCGGTCGGCCGCTTCCCCGAAATCGAGGAGGACGAACCCGCCTACCGCCTGCTATGCAACGAATACCCGGCGGCCAAAGAGGACTGAGCCGGCGAAGCCCGTCCGCAATCGTCGCAAGACGCCGGTCCGCGAGGCGAGCCTGAGGGCGGTCCGGCGGCGATTTCGCGAGACCGCCCTCCAGCGCTGCGCATCGCCTCCCGCCGGCGGAGGCTACATTTCCCTTTTTCATTCCGGCCTTGGCTCACTATGTCCAAAACCAGTTTCAAAACCAGTTTCAACTCAGGATCCATCATGTCCAATACCACCACGCCATCCGTGGTCGCCATCGGCGAACTGCTGTGGGATATGCTCCCCGACGGCAGAAAGCCGGGCGGCGCACCCGCCAACTTCATCTACCACGTCGCCCAGAACGGCGTCAGAGGCACCGCCGTCACCGCTGTGGGCGACGACGAACTCGGGCGCGACCTCGTTTCCATCCTCGCCGACAACGACGTCAACGTGGCCGCGCAGGTCAACGACTATCCCACCGGCATCACCGCCGTCCGGCTGGATGACGGTGGCATCCCCGAATACGACGTCGTCAAGGGCGTCGCCTGGGACCACATCGAATTCACCGACGAGGTGCGCGGCCTCGTACGCGGCGCCGACGCGATCTGCTACGGCACCATCGCCGCCCGCGAGGCGTGGGGCACCCGCGACACCATCTACCGGATGATCGACGCCGCGAGCCCCGACGTCATCCGCCTGTTCGACATCAACATCCGCTCCGGATTCGTCAACAAGGAAGTCATCACCCGATTCCTCGAGGGCGCCACCATCCTCAAAATCAACGACGAGGAGCTGCCCATCGTGGCCAACCTGTTCGGACTTGACTCGCCCGGGGACGACATCGCCTCTCGACAGCGCGTGATGGAGGCGCTCGCCGGCATGTTCGATCTGGACGTGACGATTCTGACCGCCGGCGACGCCTACAGCATCGTAATGGGACGTGACGAGACCTCGATCCTGCCCACGCCGAAGGTCGATGTCGTCGATACGGTCGGCGCCGGCGATTCGTTTTCCGGAGCGTTCCTCGCCTACCTGCTGCGAGGCTTCTCGATTCCGACCGCACACCAGCGCGCGGTCGAGGTCTCCGCGTTCGTGTGCGGACGGTCCGGCGCCTGGCCGCAATACCCTGCGGCGCTGCGGGAACGGTGATCCCGCAGTCCCTCATCCTGCGGTTCCGGCCTTGGCGGGCGTTCTCGCACAGGCCGGGGCCTCCGCCACCCATCTCATCTTCAACGAAGAAGGACCCATCATGTCACAACGCAATATCGTTCCCCGTCTTGCTGCCAGCGCCGCGCTCGGCGGATTGCTCTACGGTTACGACACCGCCGTCATCAATGGCGCCACCGCGGTCATCAAGGAACATTTTCACACCGGCGACGCCGTGCTTGGCCTCGCCGTCGGTTCGGCGCTGATCACCGGGTGCATCGGCGCGCTGCTGTCCGGGCGCATCGCCGACAAGGTCGGCCGCGTGCCGATGATGAAGATCGCCGCCGTTTGCTTCCTGGTATGCGGAATCGGCTGCGCGTTCGCGCCGAACATCGAAATCCTCGTGGCGTTCCGCGTGTTCGGCGGATTCGCGGCGGGCGTCGCCTCCGTGGTCGCGCCGATGTATATCACCGAAATATCCCCGACCAGGCAACGTGGCGTGCTCGGCTCGCTGCAGCAGCTCGGCATCGTGCTCGGCATCTTCGTCTCCCTGCTGGTCAACGCGCTGCTCGTGCACGTCAGCGGCGGCGCCGGCACGATGATGGGCCCCATGATGACCTGGCAGTGGATGTTCCTGTGCATGTGCGTGCCCGCTCTGATCTACGGAGTGCTCGCGTTCACCATCCCCGAGTCGCCCCGTTATCTGGTGGCGCAGGGACGCATGGACGAGGCGGCCGGGGTGTTGGCGAAGATCGACGACGCCGAAATCGACGTGAACGGCCAGCTCGCGGCGATCCGCGCGTCCCTCAGCGCCGACCGCAAGCCCTCGTTCCGCGATCTCATCGGCTCGAACGGGCGCCTGAAGCCAGTGGTCCTGGCTGCCATCGGTTTCATGATTCTCAACCAGTTCACCGGCATCAACGTCATTTTCTACTATTCGAACTCGCTGTGGAGCGCCGTGGGCTTCAGCGAAAAGGACTCCTTCACCATCACCGCCATCACCTCGCTGATCAACATCGCGGCCACCGTCATCGGCATGACGATCATCGACCGCGTGGGCCGCAAGCCCATGCTGCTCGCCGGATCCGTCGGCATGGTCGTGGCTCAGGGCGGGCTCACGGTGCTCTTCGGCACCGCACCGATGGTCGGCGGCTCTCCCGTGTTGGGACCGGTCTCCGGGCCTCTGGCGCTGGTGTGCGCCAATCTGTTCGTCGTCGCGTTCGGCGTGACCTGGGGCACCACCTCGTGGGTGATGCTCTCCGAGATGTTCCCGAACACGATGCGCGGCGCGGGCATGGCGGTCGGCACCGCCACACAGTGGCTGTCCAACTTCGTGGTGACTGTCTCTTTCCCGGTGCTGCTCGGCATCAACGTGGGGCTGGTCTACGGCCTGTTCGCCTTCTTCGCCTTCGTCTCGTTCTTCTTTGCGCTCAAATGCATGCATGAGACCAAGGGCGTGGCGCTGGAGGACATGCGGGCATGACGGTGCCGGACGGCATCGAAGGGCGATGGGCCGCCGACGATCGGCGTCGGAGGCCCGGCGCCGGACCGATAATCGCAAGGAGAATGAATCAATGAGCGTCAATGAAACCAATGAAACCAATGAAACCGGTGTGGGCGGCGCGCGTGCCGATATGCTGGCCCATATGGGCAGCCTCCAGCAGGCCGCCTACACGCGCCCGATCGAGTACCAGGAGGGCCGCGCCCACGGCCTCAAGGCCATCGAGGTGAAGAACGGCCCGCTGCGCTTCGTGTCCATGGCCGACCGGGCCCTCGACGTCTGCCAGTTCGAGTACCGCGGCGAAAACCTCACCTTCCTGTCCAAGCCGGGCCTGAACGGCCGTAACCAGTTCGACACCAACGGGCTGGAAGCGCAGCGCTCTATCATGGGCGGGCTGTTCTTCACTTGCGGTTTCGAGAACATCTGCGCGCCGTATGTCACGCCTGAGGGCGGCAAGTACCCGGCCGGCAGCTTCCCGATGCACGGCCGCATCCGCACCACGCCGGCCGAACATGTGAGCTCCGACGCCCACTGGACCGCCGAAGGCGACTACGTGCTCGAGGTCTCCGGCGAAATGCGCGAGGCCGAACTGTTCGGCGAAAATCTGGTGATGCGCCGCAAGATCACCAGCGTGTACGGCCAGCCGTCGATCACGGTCGAGGATGAGGTGACCAACGAATCCTTCCGCGACGAGCCGCTGATGTGGATGTACCACTGCAACTTCGGCTGGCCGTTGCTCGCCGAAGGCGCCGAAGTCGTGATCCCCAGCCGCAAGGCCACCCCGCGCGACGAGACCACCGCCGCCGATACCACGCCGTGGAACGAAATCCAAGCACCCGAGGCGAACCGCCCCGAAAGCGTGTACCTGCACGAGCTCGCCGCCGACGACCACGGCCGCAGCTTCGCCGCCGTGGTCAACCGCAAGCTCGGACTTGGAGTCGTCATCGACTTCGACGCCAGCCTCTTCCCATACTTCATGGAATGGAAGTCGATGGGTGCGGGCGACTACGTGGTCGGCCTCGAACCCTCGAACTCCAGCGTCCA
>ERZ772902.2328-NODE-2328-length-11090-cov-1.954780_pt1 | contig 11090 bp, 12 predicted proteins | sample MGYA00511470_ERZ772902 | MGnify/ENA primary metagenome ERZ772902 (study PRJEB29015, sample SAMEA2737717) | human gut metagenome | biome: human gut; feature: human-associated habitat; material: faeces | place: China | collected 2012 ...
GCCACAGCATGCCTCCCTCTGTCGTGACCGCACCATACTAGCCGATAGCCGCGAACCACACCCCGCCCGCGCCACGTCCTTCGCCCCCCACAGGGAGGGGCGCCAAGCCATGCTAAAAATCACAGACAGACTATTGCCTTTGCGGGAAATCATCGTTAGATTGGCGAGAGGAATATTGTCAATGCATACGAAACGGAAAACATCGTGACCGCACCGAACACGCCCGCCGAAACCTCTGACCAGCTCAACAAGCCCGCCAAATCCGGCAAACTGGAGGTCTCCGACCTCATCACCATCGGCGTGTTTGCGGCCCTGTACTTCGTGATGGTGTGCATCGCCACACTGGTGAGCACCCTGTTCACCGGCGGCTTCGGCTCCATCTTCCTGCCCGCCATCACGGCCCTCATCTCCGGCTGCGTGTACATGCTGCTGGCCGCACGCCTCGGCAAATTCGGCGGCATCACCGTCATGGGCGTGATCATCGGACTGTTCCTGTTCATCTCCGGGCATTTCGTGCTTTCGTTCATCGCCAGCATCGTGTTCCCGGTGGCGGCCGACCTCATCGCGCGCGCCGGCAAGTATAAGAGCAAGGCGCTACTGCTCGTCAGCTACGTGGTGTTCTCCTACGGCCTGACCGGCCCGATCCTGCCCCTGTGGTTCATGAAGGACGCCTACGTGGCGAGCCTGCAGGCGCGCGGCAAGGACGCAGCCTACATCGACGGCGTATTCGTCAACATCAACACCGGCACGTTCTTCATCTCGATGATCGCGATTCTGGTGTGCGCGGTTCTCGGCGGCTGGTTCGGCCAGCGCATGATGAAGAAGCACTTCATCAAGGCCGGTATCGCCTGATGAATCCTGCCCGCCGGACGCTCGATCCGCGCGCGAAACTCTACCTTCTGCTGGTGGCGAACCTCATGCTGTTCTTCCATGTAGGGCTCGCCACGCAAATCGTCATGGTCGTGCTGTTCCTGCTGCCCCTGCTGGCGGCCGCCCGATGGCGAACCGCGTTGAACTTCGGCGTGACCTATGCCGTACTCACCGCGCTGGGAATGCTCGACCCCGATGCCCTGGGACTGCCGTGGCTGCATGTGGTCTCCGCGCTGGCCGTGGGCGTCACGATGATGCTGCCCTGTTTCATCACCGGCGCGTATACGTTCACCACCACGTCCGCGAGCGCGTTCATCTGCGCGATGCGGCGTATGCGCGTGCCTGAGGCCGTGGTGATTCCCTGTGTGGTGGTCATCCGCTTCTTCCCGACCATCGCCGAGGATTACCGGCAGATTCGCAATGCGATGGCGTTGCGCGGCATCGCCTCCGGCGGCTGGGGGCTGGTTCGTCACCCGGCCCAATCGTTGGAATACATTCTGATTCCGCTGCTGATGAACGCCACCAATGTGGCACAGGACCTGTCGGTGGCGGCACTGACCAAGGGGCTCGGGCGTGAGGGCGAGCACACCTCGCGCACGCTGATCCGTATGACCGTGGTCGACTGGCTGGTCATGATTGTGGTCACTTTGCCGCTCGCGCTCGATATCGCGGGGGTGATCTGATGGGTGGCAACCAATCGCAGCCGAATGCAACTGCCATTATTGGGACCGGCAAGGGTGGCCCACTCGACACGTCTGCGGGAACCATCGCCTCCCGTGGCATCTCCTTTACCTATGACCATGCCGCAGAGCCGGCATTGCGCGACATCACGTTGACCGTGCCCGCAGGCGAGTGCATCGTGCTGTGCGGGGCGAGCGGCTGCGGCAAAACCAGCTATACGCGCGTTGCCAACGGGCTCATCCCCTCATTCTTCCATGGTGCGTTCGCCGGCAACCAGACCACGTGCGGGCTGGATGTGGAGACCGTGCCGATCGACCGGCTCACCCCGCTGGTCGGCAGCGTGTTCCAAAACCCGAAAACCCAGTATTTCAACGCGAACGTCACCGACGAGCTCGCCTTCCCGGCCGAAAACATAGGGCTGCCGGCCGAGGACATCAATCGTCGTATCACGGCCGTGGCTGAGCGCTTTGGCATTGGGCATCTGCTGCATCGCAGCATCTTCCACCTGTCAGGCGGCCAAAAGCAGCGCATCGCCGTGGCGGCGGCCACCATGCTGGGGCCCAGGCTCGTGGTATTGGATGAGCCGACCAGCAATCTCGACGCGAACGCCATCGCGGACATGCGCGCCATGATCGAGCAGATGAAGGACGAAGGGCTCACCATCGTAATCGCCGAACACCGACTCGCATGGCTCAACGGCGTGGCCGACCGGTACGTGGTATTCGACGGCGGGCATATCGTGCAGGATTACGAGGCCGATGAATTCCTGTCCCTCTCCCCCGGCTGCGTGGCCGCCATGGGATTGCGGGCGTTGGACCTGCAACCGTATCGGCACCGGATTGCGACGCTGGCTTCAAGCCCGGCCGCGGATGAGTGCACTTCGGCATTGCTCGCCACCCATAACCTCACCATCGGATACAAAGGCAAGGACGGCTTCACCCGCGCCATCCCGGACCTGCGGTTCCGTGCCGGCGAAATCACCGGGCTCATGGGCAACAACGGCTGCGGCAAGACCACGCTCGTGCGCACGTTGACCGGACTCATCAAGCCTGTTTCGGGCCGCATCGAGCTCAACGGCGTGCCCGCGAAACCGCGCGACCTGACCCGCGCCGGATTCCTGGTCATGCAAGATGTCAACTACCAACTGTTCTCCGACAGCGTGCGCGAGGAACTGCTCATCGGACTCGACGAGACGGATGCCGGCATCACCGCTCAAGCCAATCAGGTCATGGCCGATCTTGACCTTGCAGCGTTCGTCGAACGGCATCCGATGAGCCTGTCCGGCGGGCAGAAGCAGCGGGTTGCCATCGGCTCGGCATTGATGTGCGGCAAGGACCTCATCATCCTTGACGAGCCCACCAGCGGACTCGACCGCTACCACATGGAGCAGGTCGGCGAACTGCTGCGGCAACTGGCGAGCCAAGGCAAGGCGATTCTCGTGGTCACCCACGATGAGGAGCTCGCCGCCGGCTGGTGCGACCGCATTGTCAATCTTGGCGCCGACGATTCCGGGAACAACGGCTCGCATGCCAGTAACCCAGATGCCAGCAGCCCCAACCCTAATGCCTCTACCAATTTCGCCACCGCATCCACCCATGAAAGGAACGCGCAATGACCGCCAGCAACACCACGGATTCCACGGCCTTCGACATCACCGACTGGCTCGGTGAATGGGAAAGCTTCGAGCATTACATTGATTCGGATGACGCCGCCATCCAGCAGACCTGGGAAGCCGCCGAGCAGGCGGTGCTCGCCAACCCGAAGATGGCCCCGATGGCCGCGCGCGGCATCAGGACGTTCTGGTCGATGGCTTGCTCCACCACCAGCCCGGAGAACATCATCCATATCGGCTACTGGCGTGTGAACGAGCCGGCCGCCGAATCCGGCTCCACGGACGATGCCGCGCTCGCCATCGAATGGTTCGCCGAGGACGACACCAGCCTCGACACCTACGAATACACCATCGACCATGTCATCGAGCACGGTCTCGAAGGCTCCCCCACCTTCGTGTTCCACACCACCGATCCGGCCGCCGAAGACAGCCCGTTCCGCTGGCTACTTGCCATCAATCCGCTGCCTTCGCGCAAGGCGTTCGCCGAGGGCGGGCTGCTCAGCCACCTGCATTTCCAGTACGCCAACGATCTGCACACGCTCGTCGCCACGGATAAGGCCACCGGCGTCGAGACCTTGCGCAATCCGCGTTGGTACGCCACCATGTGCGCCAACGAGGGAACCGTCGAGGACCGTTGCGCCATCATCCGCGCGTTGCACCACTTGCAGTAGACCTGGCAACATACGGCAGTGACGGCTCCCCACTAGTGAAACTAGCATCGCTTCAGTAGCCGTGCGAGTGCAGATACTCGTCATCGAAGCCGAAAAAATGGCCGATCTCGTGCAACACGGTTTTGCGGATCCGTTGGCGCAGCTTCGGCCTGCGTTGAGCATACGCGTTCATGCGGCCCCTTGAACAGGGTGATGACGTCCGGCATCACGCCGCTGTAGCCCGTAGTTCGCTTCGTGACGGGTATGCCCTCATACAGTCCGAGCAGCTCACCGCACGGATTGCTCATTGTAGCCAGTTCGCGCTCATTGGGTTCGTCCGCAACGACGATGCCGACATTCTCCAGCACCCGCGCAAACCGTTCAGGCAAATCATCCAACACCTGTTCAATGGCCCGTTCAAACTCATCGTCACTGATGTGCATTCGCTCTCCACACGCGAAATGCCTTGGCACCAAGTATGTACCAAGGCGCTGAAATCTCAGACTAGCAGGCTCAGCTGTTGCGGTTGATCTCGATGTCGGTGACGGTGAGGTTGGCCTCGTTGATCAGGTTGAAGAGGATGACTTCGGCCAGCGGGCCGGGCTGCATGAAGGTGTGCTGCTTGGCCTCGGAGACGTAGTCGCGACTGTCACGGTAGAAAGCGGTATCAATGCCGCCCGGATAGACGGCGACCACCTTGACACTGGTGCCCTTGTATGCGGCCTGCAGACTCTTGGTGTAGCCTTTCTCACCCCACTTGGTGGCGCAGTACACGCTTTCGTTCGCGTTGCCACGTGTGGCGGCGGTGCTCATAATCTGGGCGATTTTCACGTTCTGCTCGCCGCAGGCCTTGAGGGTTTCCACCGTCCACAGAATCATGCCTTTGAGTCCCTTGAGACATTTGTCGACGTCGGCGGCCTCGTAGGCGGTGGGCACCTTGAACGAAGGCTGGCCGGCGTTGTTGATGAGCAAATCGATGTGGCCGAGCGTGGCGATATCCGCCACGGATTCCTTCACGAACGCTTCGTCGGTGATGTCGCCGACGTAGGCGCGGTAGGAGTCATCGGGCCACTGCGCGGTCAGTTCGGCCTGACGTTCGGCATTGAAGTCGACACCGGCCACCAGCCAGCCGTTGGCGATGAGCTGGCTGGCGAGCTCGTAGCCCAAGCCCAGCGCGCTGCCGGTGACGATGGCGATTTTCTTACCTGTTGTGGTTGGCATGGCAGACCTCTCCTACTACTATTCTTCGGCTACGAGTTTACTACTATTCTTCAGCTACGAGTTCGAGATACGAATCATTCCAGAGGTCTTCGTCGCCGTCGGGCATGAGGAGCACGCGCTCGGGGTTGAGCGCCTCGACGGCGCCCTCATCGTGGGTGACGAGCACGATGGCGCCCTCATACTTGGCAATGGCCTTCAGAATCTCCTCACGGGAAGCGGGGTCGAGGTTGTTGGTGGGCTCGTCGAGCAGCAGCACGTTGGCTCGCGAGGTGACCAGCGTGGCCAGAGCCAGACGGGTCTTCTCACCGCCGGAAAGCACGTGAGCCGGTTTCATCGCGTCGTCACCGGAGAACAGGAACGAGCCGAGAATCGAACGGGCCTGCGTGTTATCGAGCTCGGGCGCCACATGCTGCAGGTTCTCCAACACGGTGGCGTTCAGATCCAAGGTGTCGTGCTCCTGCGCGAAGTAGCCGATCTTGCAGCCGTGACCGTATTCCACGGAACCGGTGTCCGGCTCCTCGATGTGGGCCAGCAGGCGCAGCGTGGTGGTCTTGCCGGCACCGTTGTAGCCGAGGATCACCACACGCGAGCCCTTGTCGATGGCCAGGTTCACGCCGGCGAACACGATGTTGGAACCGTAGGCCTTGGAAATATCCTTGGCCATGATCGGCGTGCGGCCGCAGGGCGCGGGCTCGGGGAAACGGATGTCCGCCACCTTCTCGGCCTTCTGCGCCTCGGAGGTGTTTTCCAGCAGCTTTTCGGCACGGCGCATCATGTTCTGCGCCGCCACGGCCTTGGTGGCCTTGGCGTGCAGTCGAATGCCTTGCTTCATGAGACGGTCGGCCTTCTTCTCGGCCACTTCGCGTTCGCGGCGGCGGCGCTCCTCGTCCACCACGCGCTGGTGCAGGTAGGCCTTCCAGCCAAGCGAATACATGTCGATCTGGCCGAGCTGCGCGTCCAGATGCCAGACCTTGTTCACCACTTCGTCCAGCAGTTCGGTGGAGTGGGAGATGACCAGGAAGCCGCCCTCGTACTTCTTCAAGTAGCCGCGCAGCCATTCGATGGAATCGGCATCCAAGTGGTTGGTCGGCTCGTCGAGGATCAGGGTGTCGGCATTGGAGAACAGGATGCGCGCCAGCTCGATGCGGCGGCGCTGGCCACCGGAGAGCGTGCCGAGCTGCTGCTCCATGACCTCCTGCGGCAGGCCGAGCGAGGCGGCCATGGAGATCGCCTCGGACTGGGCCGCGTAGCCGCCAGCCTTGTCGAAGTCCTGCATGGCCTTGTCGTACCGGGTCATGGCCTTGCTCATCACGTCCGGATCCGGGTCGGTCATATCCTTTTCGGCCTTGCGGATGCGGTTGATGATGGTGGCGATGTCGCGCGCGCTCATCATGCGGTCGAGTGCGGTCTGTTCCGGATCCGCGGCATGCGTGTCCTGCGGCAGGTAGCCGAGCTTGCCGGAGACGCGCACCTTGCCGGCGGTGGGCAGCATGTCGCCGGTGATCACGCGGGTCAGCGTGGTCTTGCCGGCGCCGTTGCGGCCCACCAGACCGATCTTGTCTCCCTTGGCCACATGGAAGTTGGTGGGGTGAAGCAGCGTGCGCGCGCCGATCTGAATTTCAAGTCCCTGCACCTCAATAGCCATGAATAACCTACTTGCCTGTTACGAATACTGTCTCTTACCAAAGTCCGACTGTCCATCATAGCGAACACCATGCCGACCGGGCTCAGCCGACGCTCATGCGTCCATACGCAGCCGCGCAACTGATCGGCAAGGTGAAGAATGCGACGCCCGGTATGGTGATCGCGACCATGGCGCACGGTATCGAAGCCGCTGTGAGCACCGAAACCGACGCCACCGACATCATGGGCGAAACCCACTAACGTACAGACAGCGATGCCCCCGCCGACAACTTCTGTCAGCGGGGGCATCGCTATGCGTTGAACGTTACAGTTCGCGCAACTGGGCGGCGATCTGGATGGATTCGACGCTGGCCTCGGCCTTGTTGCGCGTCTCCTGCCATTCGGTGGCGGGCACGGAGTCGAGCACAATGCCGGCACCGGCCTGCACGCTCGCCTCATGGTCGCGCAGGAACGCGGTGCGGATGGCGATGGCCATGTCCATGTTGCCGGAGAAATCGAAGTAGCCGACGGTGCCGCCGTAGATGCCGCGGTCGGCCGGTTCCAACTCATCGATGATTTCGACTGCGCGCGGCTTAGGCGCGCCAGACAGCGTGCCGGCCGGGAACGCGGACTTGAACACATCGAATGCGGTCAGCGAGGGGTCGACCTTGCCGGTGACCGTCGAGCAGATGTGCATGATGTGGCTGAAACGCTTGATGTCCATGAGCTGCACGACTTCCACGGACTGCGGCACGCACACCTTACTCAGGTCGTTGCGAGACAGGTCGACGAGCATGATGTGCTCGCTGCATTCCTTCGGATCGGCAAGCAGCTCCTTGGCGAATTTCTCGTCTTCCTCAGGGGTGGCGCCGCGAGGGCGGGATCCAGCAATCGGGAAGGTCATCGCGTGGCCGTTGTCCACCTTGATGAGGGTTTCCGGGCTGGAGCCGATCACGTTGAAGTCGCGGCCCTGAGCGTCGGTCAACGCCATGAAATACATGTACGGGCTCGGGTTCAGCGTGCGCAACACACGGTACACGTCGAACGGGTCAGCAGGCGAATCGATGTCGAGGCGCTGGGAGATGACCACCTGGAACACGTCGCCGTCGACGATGTACTGCTTGGCTCGTTCGACGGCCTGCTCGTAGTGGCTCTTCTCGGTGCGGAAGCGCAGCTCGGGTTGGGCGACCGTTTCGTCCAGGATGTTGACGCGGGACTCGTCCGGAGCCGGGGTGGCGGCATCGCGCTGCATCTGGTCGAGTCGAGCGACGGCCTCGTTGTAGGCAGCGTCGGCGCGAGTGGATTTATCATCCACATTCACCGCATTGGCGATGAGCCATACCGAACCGGATACGTGGTCGACCACGGCGATATCGGTGGCCAGGGCAAGCACGGTCTCAGGCTGGCCGGTCTCGTCCGGAGCTTCGGCGCGCAGGGTCGGTTCCCAGTGGCGGATGGCATCCCAGCCGACCGTGCCGACCAGACCGCTGGTCAGGTTCGGCAGGCCTTCCACATGCGGGGCCTTCAGAGTCTTCAACGTGGCGTGAGCGACTTCGACTACGTCACCGGTGACGGGCACGCCGACCGGGACCTTGCCCAGCCAGTCGGCCTGACCGTTGTTGGAGCGCAGCTGGGCCATCGAGTTGACGCCGATAAAACTGTAACGGCTCCACGTGCCGCCGTATTCCGCCGATTCGAGGATGAAGGTGCCGGATCGGCCGCCGGCGAGACGCTCGTAGAAGCCGACCGGGGTGAGCGAGTCGGCGAGCAGACGGCGCACAATCGGAATCACACGGTATCCGGCGTCGGCCAGTTCGTGGAACTGTTCGCGACTGGGCCAGGTGGCGCCCCACTTCAGGTGTTTGACGCTGCATTCGCTCATATTCGCTCCTTTGCTTACAACTCGATGTCTTGTTTCATAGTACGCGGTCGCTCGGCTTCCCTCAGTCAGGAAAGCCCGTTCTACTGCTCGGCCGGGCGATGGCCTTCGACCACGGGCAGGGGGCCGCCTTCGAGGAAGCAGCTGCGCTTGCCGGTGTGGCAGGCGGCACCGACTTGGTCGACTTCGACGAGCAGTGCGTCGCCGTCGCAATCCAGGGACACGCCCTTGACGTATTGCACATGGCCGGAGGTATCACCCTTGCGCCAGTATTCCTGACGGGACCGGGACCAGAAGGTCACGCGGCCGGTGGTCAGCGTACGGCGTAATGCCTCGTCGTTCATGTAGCCGACCATCAGCACCTCGCGTGTGTCGTACTGCTGGATGACGGCGGCGACCAGCCCCTTGGCATCACGCTTCAGGCGTGCGGCAATACGGGGATCGAGTTCAGTGGAATTGTCGTATGTAGTGTCTGTCATACCTATCTTCTTTTTGTGGACCACCCTCAGTCAGCTTCGCTGACAGCTCCCGGATTATGTGCGACGTGCGCATAGCGCATTGCCACGAACAATTCACTGGATTGTTCGCCCAGCGGGAGCAAGGTGTATTCGTTTAGCGAACGGTGTAGCCGTGCTTCTTGAGTTCCGCCTTGACATCGGCGATGGTCAGGATGCCGTAATGGAACACGGATGCAGCCAGCACCGCGTCGGCACCTGCTTCGATGGCGGGCGGGAAGTCCTCGACCTTGCCGGCACCGCCGGAGGCGATGATCGGAATCTTGACTTCCTTGCGCACGGCGCGAATCATCTCGAGGTCAAAGCCTTCCTTGGTGCCGTCGGCGTCCATCGAGTTAAGCAGAATCTCGCCGGCGCCAAGCTGCTCGGCGCGCTTGACCCACCAGATGGCATCAATACCGGTGGATTTGCGGCCACCCATCGTGGTGACCTCAAAACCGGACTGCGTATGCTGCTCACCCTTTTCGCGGCGGGCATCCACGGAGAGCACCAGCACCTGGTTGCCGAAACGATCGGCCACACGGCTGATAAGCGACGGGTCGTTGATGGCCGCCGTGTTGACACCGACCTTGTCTGCACCGCAGCGCAGCAGTGAGTCGACGTCCTCGGGCGTGCGTACGCCGCCGCCCACGGTCATTGGGATGAACACCTGTTCGGCGGTGCGGGAGACCACGTCAATCATCGTGTTGCGGTGGGAGCTGGATGCGGTCACATCCAGGAAGGTGATCTCGTCGGCTCTCTGACGGTAGTATTCGGCCGCCAGCTCCACCGGGTCACCCGCGTCCTTGAGGTTCTCGAAATGCACACCCTTCACCACGCGACCGGCGTCAACGTCCAGGCACGGGATGACTCGTACCGCCAACGACATGCTTCACTCCCCTGTTCGGCTTTGCATTACAGTCCTTCAGACTACCTACCGCCCGTTACATGCGCCGCACCTGTTTCTGGAATATGAGAATCATCATATTGAGCACCGGTATGGCAGCCGCTCGGCGTGAGAGAATGGCTCGTGGGAGTTGTTCGCCGAATCAAGGGGATTGGCATGGGTGTCGAAAACAGCAAGGTACTGATCATCGTCAACAACTGGGGTATCGAGGAGACCGAGCTGACGCGCCCGCTGCGCGATCTCAAGGCCGCCGGCGCCAAGGTGACGCTTGCGCCACTACCTTGGCCCCGTGTGAGACGGTGCAGCACGACCGCTACGAAGGTGAAACGCTGACCCCGGACGCGCGCCTGTCCGACGTGCAGGCTGCCGACTACGACCTGCTGGTGGTGCCCGGCGGCACCTGCAATGTGGATCGTATCCGCGTCAATGAGGATGCGATCACGCTGGCGCAGGAGTTCGCGCACGAAGGTAAGCCGATCGCCGCGATCTGCCATGGCGCGTGGCTGCTGGTCAACGCGGGTCTGGTGGCTGGCAAGACCGCCGCGCCCTGCCGCTATATCGCCGCTGATATCGAGAACGCGGGCGGCCATTACGTCGACGAGCAGCTGCACGTGGACGACGCCAACGGCTTCAAGCTCATCACGTCCCGCAAGCCCGACGATCTGGACTACTTCGTGGGCGCAATCAAGGATGCGCTGAAGTAGCTACCGCTCCTTGGCAGCGAGCTGGCCGCAGGCGCCGTCAATATCCTGACCGCGGGTGTCACGCAGTGTGGCGGTGATGCCCGCGCGGTGCAGGATCTCCAGGAACCGCTGTTCGTCTTCCGGCTTGGAGGCGGTCCACTTCGAGCCCTCGATGGGGTTGAGCGGAATCGGGTTGACGTGGGCCCAGTTGTCGCCGTAATGGTTAAGCCTCTTGGCCAGCAACTGCGCATGCTCGGCCTGGTCGTTGATGCCGCGCATCAACGCGTATTCGATACTGACGCGGCGCTTGGAGGCCAGCCAATAATCGTGCGCGGCATCCAACACCTGCTTGGTATTGAAACGCTTGTTCATCGGCACCAGCTCGTCACGCAGTTCGTCGCTGGGGGCATGCAGGGAAACGGCCAGACGCACGGGAATTCCTTCGGCAGTGAGCTTCTTGATGCCGGGGA
>ERZ772902.2334-NODE-2334-length-11045-cov-11.681347_pt1 | contig 11045 bp, 7 predicted proteins | sample MGYA00511470_ERZ772902 | MGnify/ENA primary metagenome ERZ772902 (study PRJEB29015, sample SAMEA2737717) | human gut metagenome | biome: human gut; feature: human-associated habitat; material: faeces | place: China | collected 2012 ...
GGCCGTGGGTATCAAAGCCGGGCACATAGGGAGCCTGATAGCCCTCCATGTTCTTGTCGCGGATGATGATATCCTTGATGATCTTGTTCAGGGCCGTGCCCATGTGGATGTTGCCGTTTGCATACGGAGGGCCGTCGTGCAGGACAAACTTGGGCTTGCCGTCGTTGTGCTTGATGAGGTTGTTGTACAGGTCGTTGTCCTCCCAGTCCTTGAGCATCACAGGCTCCTTCTTGGGCAGACCTGCACGCATCTCAAACAGAGTCTTGGGCAGATTCAACGTACTGTCGTACTGAGACTTATTCTTAGCCAATGGTTACACACTCCTCTAATTTACTAAAATGCTTGGGATCACTCGCTGAACTTGACGCCCTTGAACGCGGCATAGTCCGGCTCTGCGGGTTCCTCTTCCTCGTCCGCGCCGACAGGGGCCTGAGACGGGTCGAGCTTGATCTTGAGCTGGCTCTCGTCCTTCTCCCAGAAGTCCTCGCTCTTGTCGTCCTCGGCAGCTTCCTCCTCGGCGGGGGCAGCCTCGGCCTCCGGCTGGGCCTGTTCGATCTCCTCGGTCAGGGCAGCGGCAGCAGTCTCCTCAGCCTTTTCTTCCACGGCGGGCTCGGCCTCGGCCGTCTCTTCCTTCTGGAATTCGGGCAGACGGCTCAAGGACTCCACATGGCTGCGGTAGAGGTTCAGCACATCGGACTTGAAGCGGGTCACTTCCAGACGAACGCGGTCATACTCGCGCTCCTCCGCAAGTTTTTTCTCATTTGCTTCGTTGATGATCTCATCCGCGCGGTCACTGGCCTTCTGCAGCAGCTCGTTGGCATCACGGATAATATCATCACCGCGCAGATTTGCGCGATGCAGGATCTCCTCAGACTTCTGGTTTGCCTCGCGGATGACATTCTCGCCCATCCGCTGCGCGTTGATGAGCGCACTCTTGAGCATATCGCCGTCCGCCTCATAGTTCTCCATCTCTTTGTGGAGACGCTGGTTCTCCGCCGTCAGATCCGCGATCTGCTTGCGGAGTTCCTCTGCCAGCGTATCGTCCTGCTTGAGCTGCTCTTCGACTCGGTCCAAGAAGCGGTCCACATCTTCGGTGCGATAGCCGCGGAGGTTTTTTTCAAATTGAACGCTGCGCACGTCCTGCGGGGTCAGCATAGTAGTTTCCTCCTGTTATCATTCATACTGAAAAAACTCGATGATTGATCGGTCTTTTTTGCTTTTTCCGGGCAGTGCCGTCAGCCCGAAGCGGCCCTTGCCCCGCACGGTGAAGACATCCCCCTCGTAAACGGGCGCATGGACGCTCTCGGCGGGGAGATGGTTGATCTCCACCCGCCCGGCCGTGACCAGCTCCGCCGCCGCACCGCGGCTGCAGCGGAGCATCGCCGCAAGCACCGCATCCAGCCGCAGGGAGGAGACGGTCGCCGTTTGCAGCGTCCGCTCCGCCTGTGGGAACGCCGGAAGGGCATCCGGCTCCATGGGCGTGGTGGAAAGATCGGTGCGGCCCGCCTGACACAGCTCCTGACAGATGAGCTTCGCCGCCGGTTCCAGCGCGAAGACGTAAGCTGTACCCGGCGCATCGGGCGGCAGGACGATATCGCCAAGCGCCTCCCGCTTGAGTTCCAGCCCCATCAGGCTGCCGAGGTAGTCCCGGTGGGTGGGCAGTGCAGCCCCCGGCAGAGCCCGGCAGTCCAGCCGGACGCAGCACAGCGGGCTGTCCGTCCAACTGCCCTCCGGCTCGATGCAGAGCAGCTTGCGCTCCGCGCCGGGCCAGCCGCCCTCGAAATGATAGTCGGCCTCCGGCACCTCGGCGCGGTTGAGCGCCGCCTTGGCAAGATCCTGCTCCCGGTCGCTCAAAAAGCCGGAATACCGCGGGATGCCGCGGCTTTCCGCCGTGCGGGCAAGATCCTCGATGTGCCGCATGAGGTATCGTTCTTCATCGGTGCGCGCGGGGACGAACCCCCGCACGGCCTTTGGGGCAGGATCAATAGAACGCGCCATTGTTCTCCAGCTCGTCCAGCAGGTCGCCCATGATATCGACGTTGTAGGGGGTAATGATGAAGGTGCTGTTTGCCACACGCTTGATCTGGCCGTTGTTGGCGTAAGCGACGCCGGAGAGGAAATCGACCAGACGGCGGGAAACTTCCTTATTGGTGGACTCAAGGTTCAGCACCACGGTGCGCTTGTTGTTCAAATGGTCTGCAATGGTGCTGGCGTCCTCAAAGCGCTCCGGCTTGACCAGAACGACCTTGAGCTGGGTGGTGGCATGGATGTTGACCACCTTGTTCTTCTTGGGGGCGCCCTCTGCAGGGTCCTCGTCCTCATCATCCGCACCGATGCCAAGGCCGTTGTTGTTGTTCACCATCTGGGGGCCGTCGTCGATGTACTGATCGTCGTACTCGTCCTCGCTGCCGAAAAGGCCTTTTTTCAGACTATCCACAAAAGACATAGAAACTGCTCCTTTCATTCGGGCGGCTTGCGCTGCCTCGGCTGATTTTGCAAAGAGATGCAAATAGCTTCTACTATTATCGGATTTTTTGCCGCAGATGTCAATAACTACAAAAGTTTTCCATCGTATAAATTTTGTCCGGATACGATAATCTCGTCATAAAGGCGAACCTGACTGACCGAACCGGCCGTTCCACTGGGCAAAACGATGAGATGATCGCCGTCCTGCACCTGCGGGTGGTCGGCATCCACGGGGTCGATCTTGCAGAAACGGGCGAGGTTGCCGTACTTGACGTAGACGCCGGGGATGTAATTTTCGCCCTGTCCCTCGGCCTCGGAGCCGTCATCCTTGAGGTAATGGACGGCGGAGGCCGGGATGCGCAGACCGGTGCTCTCCCCTACGATGATCTGTGCGTTGGCCCTATTCAGCCGCAGCACATCGCCGTTGATGACCTCGCACGAGAGGACGAAGCGGGTCAGGTCGTTCTCCTCGTCGATGTTCACCTCTTGGAGGGTGGCCTTGAGGGGCGTTTCGGCCTGACCGGGGAAGCGGATCTCAACACCGGAGCGAAGCGGTCTGCCGTCCGTGCCCAGCAGCTTCTGGCCCTCTTTGGCCGAGCAGATGCCCGCATAGTACCATGTAAAGCCGGAGACGATCTTCCCCGCGCAGCCGTCCAGCGCGATCTCCGGCGAGGACTCGATGTACGCCTTCAGGTCCACTGCGCCGAGGGCAAGGATATCCTCCATCCCCGCGTTGAGGCGGCCGGAGCTGGACGAGCGGATGAAATAGCCGGTCTGCGGAGCCGTGATCTGGGTCGGAGCGCCAAGCTGGGCCTGTACGCTGGACATCTGCTGCACCAGCGCGGCGATCTGGTCCGAGAAGCTCGACACTTCCCCGGTGATGACCCAGAGCTTGTTCTGGGCCAGCAGGTAGTCCTCTTTTTCCGCGTCCGTATCCTCATAGTCGGCGGTGTCCAGCGAATCCATCAAGTTATAGAGCGCAGCGGAACGGTCTTTCCGCAGCGTCTCCATCTGGGCAGAGGTGGTGTTCTGAGATTTTTGCAGTAGGTCGATCTGGTCGCCCAACTGAGTCAGTTGCTGGCGCAGCGCAGCCTGAGAGGCGTCGCTGTACACTTCGGCCACCGCTGTGCCCGCCGAGACGCGCTCACCGTCGGCCACCAGATACCCCAGCGTGCCGTCCCCTGCCACGTAGCTTTCGTCGAACAGGAGCACGCCCTCGGCGTCCACAGTGTCCTCCACCGTGGCCAGAAGGGCGGTCTCGTAGGTGTTGGGCGGGAACAGCACCTGCCCCGCCTGATAGATCACATATCCCGTCGCCAGCAGCAAAAAGACGATCACGACACCCGCCAGCGTCTTCAGCGCACCGGGCAATTCGCGTTTTTCCTGCATCCTGCTCATCCTTTCGCGATAAATTCTTGGGTCAGCGCCGCCGCGCGGGCGGCAGCGTCCGGCGCAGAGGCATCCAGCCAGACCACGCCGTCCATATGGCGGAACCATGTCAGTTGGCGCTTGGCGTAGTTGCGGGAGGCCTGTTTCAGCTTGTCCACACAGGGCGCCAGTTCAGCCGCCCCCTCAAAGTATGGGAAGAACTCCTTATAGCCGATGGCCTGTGCCGCCGTTTTGAAGCGATCCCGGTTCGCATAAACGAGCTGTGCTTCCCGCAGCAGCCCGGCTTCCATCATCTTGTCCACCCGCCGGTCGATGCGGGCGTAAAGCTGGACGCGGTCCGGAAAATCCAGCCCCAGCACCAGCGAGCGGTAGGGTCGCTCCGGCGGGAGGGATCCTGCCTTTTGTTCGCTCAGCTTTTTGCCGGTGGCACGGTAGTGTTCCAGCGCACGCAGCACCCGTACCTGATTGTTCGGGTGGATGGCCGCAGCCGCTTCGGGGTCGGCCTGTTTCAGTTCCTCGTACATGGCAGCCGGACCCTTTTCGGCCAGTTCTGCAGCCAGCTGCTCCCGCAGCCCGTCCGGCGTTTTTTCGGCGGTGAACCGCACCCCATACAGAAAGCTCTGGACATACAGCCCTGTGCCGCCCACCAAGATGGGCAGCTTGCCGCGGGCGGAGAGTTCGGCTTCGAGCCTCGTCGCCAGCGCCGTGAAGTCCGCCACGCTGAAGGTCTGGTCCGGTTCCAGAAGGTCCACCGCGTAGTGCGGGATGCCATGGGTCTCTTCGGGGGTCACCTTGGCGGTGCCGACATCAAGGCCCTTATAGATCTGCATCGAATCCGCGCTGATGATCTCGCCGCCAAACCGCTCAGCCAGCGCGACGCCCAGCGCCGTTTTGCCGGTGGCCGTGGGGCCGACCACCGCGAGGACAGGATGTTTTTTCTCAAACGATTCGGCCAAACTGCTTTTCCAGCTCCTTTCGGGTCAATTTGAGGACGCAGGGGCGGCCATGGGGGCAGAAGGGCGGCACTTCGCCGGACAAAATTTTCTTGGCCAGTGCCATCAGCTCCTGCGGGGAGGTGTGGTCTCCCGCCTTGATGGCCGCGCGGCAGGAAATGGAGTGGAGCACCCACTCGGTCTTTTCGTTCAGAGCGTCGCGGCTGCCCTTGGCCAGTTTTGCGGCCAGCTCCACCAGCAGGTCCTCCGCGCTGCCCTGCTCCACATCCGCCGGAACGGAACGCAGAAGGACCGTGCTTCCGCCGAAATCGTCGATCTCAAGACCCGTGCTTTCCAGCAGATCGATGTTGGCCAGCAGGGCGTTCTTCTCCTCCGCCGACAGCTCCACCACCACCGGCTCCAGCAGAAGCTGGCTGGGAACATCGCCGTAGTTGGCGGCCAGCTTCTCAAAAAGCTGGCGCTCGTGGGCGGCGTGCTTATCAATGATGCAGACCTCATCGCCCCGCTCGGCGAGGATATAGGTCTTGAACAGTTCGCCCACATAGCGGAGGGCTTCCGGCCCTTCTTGGACATCGAACCCCATCTGCTCCGGCGTCCCGGCAGGTGCCGCGCCAAAGGAAGCGGCTTCCACGGCAGCTCCTTCGGTCGGCGCTTCCGGCTGCGGGGCCGGAGTCCACGCAGCCATGTGATCCTGCGCGGCGGGCTCTTCGCCCTCCATCTCAATGTCCAGCTGGGCTTCGCTGGAAGCGGCACGGAAGGTCGAAGCGCTCTCCAAGGCCGGCGCTTCCTCTTCCGGCTGCTTCGGGCTGTGGAGGCTGACATCCGGGTTCAGCGGAGCCGAGGATGCAACCGTTGTCCATGTATGAGCCGGGGCGGAAGCGGAAGTGTTCCCGGCGGCCGGGCGGCTATCCGCCGCAGCCGGGCGCACCGGCGGTGTCGGCTGAGAAGCCATTGTGGGTGTCGATGCTGCGGCGGGGGCTGCCGGGGCGGTTTCGTGGTGATGTTCCAGCGTTCCGGGTTCTGCTTGGCCCGGAATGATGGCGGAAAGCCCTGTAAAGTCATTCTTCTTTACAGTATTTTCTGTCAAAATATCGTCGTTTATTGAATTGTTGGATTTTTCGTTGTTCTTCTCATTTTTGGGTTCGTCGAAGGTGAACAGCCGCTCGCCGGTGCCCGGCTGGGCCAGTGCGAGCTTGGTCGCATGGTAAACGAGGTCGAAAATATCGTTTTCGCGGGCGAAGCGGACCTCCGTTTTGGCCGGGTGAACGTTCACATCCACGAGGTCCGACGGCATTTCCAGAAGCAAGATTCCTCCGGGGAATTTGCCCTGCATCGTGGTTCCCTTGAAGGCCATTTCCATGCCCGCCATCATGGTGCGGTTGCGGACATAGCGGCCATTGATATAGAAGTACTGCATACTCCGGCTGGCGCGGCAGCTCTTGGGCTGGGTGATGAGGCCCCACACCCGGTAGACGCCCTCCCGGTTGTCCAGCTCGATGAGGTCACGGCTGAACTCCCGGCCCAGAACGGCATAGGCCGCACTGCGCAGCTGGCCGTCACCGGGGGTGACGTACTGCAGTTTCCCCTCGCGGACAAATTTGAAGCTGACCTCCGGGTGGCTGAGGGCCACATGGGCGACCGTATCGGCCACGAAGGTGCCCTCGCTGGAATCCTTTTTCAGGAACTTCATCCGGGCGGGGGTGTTATAGAAGAGGTCCTTCACCCGGATGGTAGTGCCGACGCTGCGGGCACCCGGCTCGATGGGGGCGGCATCACCGCCCTCGATGCGGTAGATCGAGGCGCATTCGTCCGCCTCGGTGCGGGTCAGCACCTCCACCCGCGCCACGCTGGCAATGGAAGCCAGTGCCTCGCCGCGGAAACCGAGGGTATGGATATGGTTCAAGTCGTCCTCCGTCTGAATTTTACTGGTGGCGTGGCGGATGAAAGCCGTGGGGATGTACTCCGCCTCGATGCCGGAACCGTTGTCGCTGATCTCGATCAGCTTGACGCCGCCGGATTCGATGGTCACAGTGATCTGCGCTGCACCGGCATCAATGGCATTTTCCAGCAGCTCCTTGACCACCGACGCGGGCCGCTCAACGACCTCACCGGCGGCGATCAGTTCCGCCGTATGCTTGTCCAAAACGTGAATGACTGCCATAAGATCTCCCTCCCCTTTTTATCGTGTTCGGGTTCAGCCATTCAGGCTGCCCTTCAAGGTCTTTTTGAGTTCGTACAGGAAATTGAGCGCCTCGATGGGCGTCAGCGTCTCCACATCCAGCGTTTCCAGCTTTTCCAGCACCTCGCTGGGCACGGCGGGCGAAGTGTACTCCTGCAATGCGTCGAAGTCCATCTGCTCCACCTTGTTCTTGGGAGCCGTAGCTTCCAGTGCACGCAGCACCTCGTGGGCGCGGCGGGTCACGCTGCCGGGCAGACCCGCCAGCTTTGCCACCTCGATGCCGTAGCTGTCATCGGCAGGGCCGCGAACGATCCGGCGTAGGAACGTGATATCTTCGCCGCGCTTCTTGACCGCGATGTTGTAGTTCTTCACCCCGTCGATGGTGCCTTCAAGGTCGGTCAGCTCGTGGTAATGGGTGGCGAAGAGCGTTTTGCACCCCAGCCCCTTGGCCGGGTCTGTGATGTGTTCGACCACGGCGCGGGCGATGCTCATGCCGTCGAAGGTCGAGGTGCCGCGGCCGATCTCGTCCAGCACGACGAGGCTCTTGGCAGTGGCGTTCCTCAAAATTTCCGCCACCTCGGTCATCTCGACCATGAAGGTGGACTGACCGGCGGACAGATCATCCGACGCGCCGATGCGGGTGAAGATGGCGTCCACCACACCCACACGGCACTCCTTAGCCGGGACGAAGGAGCCGATCTGCGCCATCAGAGCGATCAGTGCATTCTGGCGCATGTACGTGGATTTACCGGCCATGTTGGGGCCGGTGATGATGAGGCAGCGATCCGTCGAGCAGTTGAGGGCAGTGTCGTTGGGAACGAAAAGGCTCCCCTTCAGCATCTGCTCGACCACCGGATGACGCCCCTCCACGATGGTCAGTTCGTCGCCGTCGTCCACGGTGGGGCGGCAGTAGTTGTTTTCCGCCGCCACCTGCGCCAGCGCTGCCAGCACGTCCAGCTCCGCAACGGCATTGGCTGTGCACTGGATGCGGTCGAGCTGGGCGCTGATGCTTTCCAGCAGCTCGTCAAACAGGCGGTGTTCCAGCGCGATGAGCCGCTCATGGGCACCCAAAATTTTGCTTTCCAGCTCCTTGAGTTCCTGCGTGATGTATCGCTCGCCGGTGGTCAGGGTCTGCTTGCGGATGTAGCTCTCCGGCACCATATTTTTGTAGCTGTTGCTGACTTCGATGAAGTAGCCGAAAACGTGGTTGTAGCCAATTTTCAGCTTCGGAATGCCGGTCTCCTGCCGCAGCCGGGTCTCCAACTGGGCCAGAATGCCCTTGGTGTTGTCGCGGATGGCGCGCAGCTCATCCACCTCGGCATGGTAGCCCTTGGCGATGACGCCGCCATCTTTCAGCGTCGAAGGTGCTTCCGGATCCACTGCGGCATAAATCTTGTCTTTGATGTCGGTCAGCGGGTCGATCTGAGCGGCCAGTTCTGCCAGCTCCGGGCAGTTGCAGCTTTCGGCCTGACGGCGCAGCCCCGGCAGACGCTCGCAGGTCTGCGCCATGGAGAAGATCTCCTTCGGGGTGGCGGAACCGTAGACCGTGCGGGTCATCATACGCTCCAGATCGAAGATGTAGTGCAGCTCCTCGATGAGGTCGCCGCGCTGGACGGTCTGGTTCACGAGGCTCTCCACCGCGTTCAGGCGGCGGTTGATGAGGGAGCTGGACACCAGCGGCTGTTCGATCCAGCTGCGAAGCATCCGCTTGCCCATGGCGGTGCTGGTCTTGTCCAGCACCCAGAGCAGGGTGCCCCGCTTTTCGCGGCCGCGCAGGGTCTCGGTCAGCTCCAGATTGGCCCGCGTGACCGGCGACAGGCGCATGAACTGTGCTTCGTTGTAGCTGAGGACCGTCTTCAGGCGCTCCACGCCCTTGATCTGGGTGGTGTGGAGGTATTCCAGCAGTGCCGCCATGGCGAAGCGGACATTGCCCTTTTCGCTGATGCCGGTCTTGGCGGCCCAATCGCGGCCGAACTGGTTTTCCAGCGCAATGGCCACAAGGCCGGGGGCATAGTGTTCTTCTTCCACAAGTTCAACGGAGCAGCGCATATTCTTCTTCAAGTAATTGGTCAGCTCCCGGCAGTCGAGGCTGCCGGGATTCATCAGCACTTCGCTGGGGTGGTAGCGGCACAGCTCGGTGATGACGGCGGGAACGATCTTTTCCCGCTTGAGTTCCGTGATGTGGGCCGTGCCGGTGGAGACATCGGCAAAGCAGAGGCCCGCCTGATCACCCTTGATGAAAACACTCGCAATGTAGTTGTTTTTGTCGTCTTGAAGCATACTGCTCTCAATGACGGTGCCCGGCGTGACCACGCGGATGATATCCCGTTTGACAAGGCCCTTTGCCTTGGCCGGGTCCTCTATCTGCTCGCAGATGGCGACCTTGTAGCCCTTGGCGATGAGCCGGGCCACATAGCTTTCGTAGCTGTGGAAGGGTACGCCGCACATGGGGGCCCGCTCTTCCAGCCCGCACTGCTTGCCGGTCAGCGTCAGATCCAGTTCCCGCGAGGCGGTCAGCGCATCATCGAAGAACATCTCGTAAAAGTCGCCGATGCGGTAGAACAAGATCTCGTCCTTGTGTTGATTTTTGATTTCCAGATATTGCTGCATCATGGGCGACAGTTCGGCCATGGTAGTCCACCTTTCTTGCATTCCGTTGTTGTTGGGGTTTGCAGCGAGTAACCGCTTTTGCAAGGAAAACGCGGCCTGCAAAAGCGAAGCCGCGTTTTCCGTTTCACATCTGGGTCAGTGGCAGCCGCCGCAGGTGGAGCAGCTGCCGGTGCAGGAGGCGCTGGGTTCCTGCACCGTCATGGGGTCGCCGCCGTTCATGGCAGTGTTGATGATGGCGTCGATATAGTTGACGAGATTCTCGCAGTCCTTCTTGGCTTCGTTGTAAGCCGTCATGCCCTCGTCGGCCATGATCTTGCCGTAGAGGTCGTTGACCTTCTCGTTCAGCTCGGCGATGCGGGCATCGCTGCGCTCGGTCTTGCCGATCTCGTTGTTCAGGTCCATGCGGGCAAGGTTGAACTCGCCGATCATGTTCTGCAGCTCTTCGTCACTGTCGTTGAGCTTGCGGGCCTGATCGAGGGCGAGGTAGCGGGGGTCGGTCTGAAGTGCCATAGCAGCACGCTTGAAGAGGTCGATGCAATCCATAAGAATGTTCTCCTTTGATGTTCATTTATTTTGAGGTGCAGCAGCCGGTTTTGCTGCCGCAGCGGGAAAAGCTCAGGCTTCGAGTTCGCCCAGCAGGACGGTAGCGCGGGCGCCGGTCAGGCGGACCTGCGCATACTGGCCCATCAGGCCGGGGTCGGCGATGAACTCCACGGTCAGGTTGTTGTCCAACCGGCCGGACAGGGTACCCTCGTTGCGGCCGTAGCCCTCCACGAGGACGCGGACGGTCTGGCCTACCTGCGCCTTGACGAGATCCATGGCGATCTCGTCCTGAACCTTGAGCAGCCGGCTCATCCGGTCCGTCTTCTCCTTGCGGGGGGTGGGGTCGGGCATTTCTGCCGCCTTGGTGCCCGTGCGCTTGGAGTAGATGAAGGTGAACAGCTGCATGTAACCGACCTTCCGGATCAGGTCGAGGGTGCCTTGGAAGTCCTCCTCCGTCTCACCGGGGAAGCCGATGATGATGTCGCTGGAGAAGGTGATGCCGGGCACGGTCTTGCGGGCGTACTCGATGAGTTCGAGGTACTGCTCCACGGTATAGCGGCGGTTCATCTGGCGCAGCATCTCGTTCGAGCCGCACTGCACCGGCAGATGCAGGTGCTTGCACAGATGCGGCTGGGCCGCAATGGTGTCGATCAGCTTGTGGCTGGCGTCCTTCGGGTGGCTGGTCATGAAGCGGATCTGGTAATCGCCGGGCACCGAGCAGAGCAGGTTGAGCAGATCGGAGAAGTCCACCTTCTCTTCCAGCCCCTTGCCGTAGCTGTTGACGTTCTGGCCCAGCAGGGTGATCTCCTTATACCCCGCTTCCACAAGGCCGCGGAACTCGGCGAGGATATCGCCGGGCTTGCGGCTCTTTTCGCGGCCGCGGACATAAGGCACGATGCAGTAGG
>ERZ772902.2343-NODE-2343-length-11012-cov-2.403030_pt1 | contig 11012 bp, 7 predicted proteins | sample MGYA00511470_ERZ772902 | MGnify/ENA primary metagenome ERZ772902 (study PRJEB29015, sample SAMEA2737717) | human gut metagenome | biome: human gut; feature: human-associated habitat; material: faeces | place: China | collected 2012 ...
ACCATCCGGGTCTGTTATAACATAACCTATACTAAACTCCAGGGCAAATGGAAGTTTCTCCTGCGACGCTATCTCCCTGGCTTTCTCAAGGATTGCCGTCTTTCTTTCCTCAGGAGGTTCCGCCTCATCGTATATAGATATGGATACAAATTCATCTCCGCCATATCTAACCGGAATACTGCTTATTCCGCCTCCGCCTGCTACGGCTCTTGCGGCACTCCTTATGGCTTTGTCTCCGTACTCGTGACCATAAGTGTCATTTATATATTTGAGCTTGTCCATATCGGCAAACATTATGAGAAGTGCCCTGCCCTGACCCGCAGCCTTGTCAAATGCCCTTGCGGCGATCTGTCTCATACCTTCCCTGTTGTATATCTGGGTAAGTGGATCCTTTATGGATATCGCCGTAAGCTCCTGATTGATCTGCTCTAGCCTCCATTTGTTGAACAGGTTTATCATGGCTACATTCACTTCGCTCATTACAGTTGACCAAAGCTGCTTATCCATGAGGTAATATCCATTTTCAACACAGCAGAACCCAACTGCCTTTTCTCCAAAATGAAATGGCGCAAATAAAAATATATTGCCGCCTGCCTCATCATCCAGAAGAGGAAACATACTATGGTATGTATCGTCACCGTCATCAGCTATGCCCTGCCTGTACACGATCTGCATTCTCTGAGGATAGCCTTTCACAGCAAATACATCCTCATCGTATGCTGCTGAGAGAGTCGGGCCAGCTTCCCCCATCTCCACAAGGGATCTGTCGACAACCATAACGCATTTCTTACACTCTGCCTGTGAATATGCCGTCTGTACACATGGATAAAGGCCACTGTAATCACCACATTTGCTGAGCAAATGCGTGAAGTCAAGTGTGCTCTCATCTATCTCCTCGCGTTCCACAACTCCCATTATATAATTCTTCAGGTACTGTCTGCCGTTCAGCATAGCATCCGTGCCACAGCCACAACTCTCCGTAAATATACAATTATAATCTATATAAGAGCTGGTATCCGGATTGTTTCCCGCCCAGATATTCAGCATGATCTCTGCAGCCGCAGCTCCGATCTTCTCACGGATCCTGCTCACCGTTGTTATGCGCGGCGTATAGTACGCTGCTTTATCAAAGTTGTCAAATCCCGTAACCTTAAAATCATTTGGCACCGAAAGTCCAAGTGCTTCTGCTCTGTTGCACACACCCACCGCCAGATTATCATTTGCGCAGATTATTGCATCCGGAAGAATCTTCCTCACTATATCTCGTTCTTCCAGTCTTCTCTCATCCATCTTCTCATTATTCGAAGCTTCGGCATCCGGAGCAGAATCAGCAAAACTGCCGCTGGTTATCTCTCCATACACCTCCGCAGGGCCGCCGTAATCCGGTCCGTCCTTCTCGTGTTTTATACACGTATGTCCATGTGCTCTGAGCAGCTCCTCGAATCCCGTCACACCGTCATTGAAACCAAAATCTCCAAACAGGACATCCTCATAATCCACAGTCAGGCCATATTCATCCATACAGTCCCTGAATGCCCGGCATCTCTCCTGAGCCTCATAGTTGTCCTTCGGTCCGGCAAGATACCACACCTTCTTCGCACCGTGTTTCTCTATCATATGCCGAGTCATGTCATACATGGCATCATAATTGTCTATACCCACAAAATGCAGACCGTCAAAAGCAGTCTCGAGGCTTATAGCCGGAACTCCGCTCTTCCTTATCCTGTCCAGCAGTTCCGCCGTGACTTCCGGATATTTGATATTGTTGACAGATATTATGATCCCATCAAAGTCTATCAGCTCCGGCAGATTATATATATTGTATTCTCCATAGCTGTAACCGTCGTCCCTGTTCCAATTGCCATTGCTGTTGAATATGTACAAATTCACATCAGCCCTGGCTTCCTTTATCTTCTGCATAAATCCCAGCGGCCAGGCGTAGGTGAAATACCTCTTCCAGCCATCCATGAACAATGCTACTTTTTTCATACCTTACCTCCTGATCAATCAGAACAACCCGTCCTGTCCCCCATCTGTAAATTTGCCAAATATATTAAAAGGGCGCATCTGTATATATTATACACAGACCCGCCCAACCAAAACATATCCAAATGTATCAAAAATATGTACTTTACTATCAGAAACCACAGGGACGGAGGGGACAGACACCTCCGTCCCCATAATTCACTTAAGTGGATAGTCGCTGTGCAGCGGCTTGTAATCACGTATAGTCTTAAGTGCCGGCAGAGCATGTCCATCATAGTCAAAAAGTGCCTGATTTGCCCATTCATTTCCGCATGGTCCAGACTCCTCTATATATGACAGAGCACCTTCCGTAGCCCAGCCGCTTCCCGGTACTGGTATCCAGCCTGCCTCCCAATAATAAAAGCCATCGCCACCAGGAACATCATCTATCAGTTTCATTATGTCGTTCATAAATTCCGCCTGTCCCTCAGGTGTCATAGGGTAGTCAAGATTCTCCACCAGTGAAGGTTTTGTGGCATAGCCCTTTCTATCGTCAGGCCCCAGTTTCTCATAGTCAGCATAGTCTTCCATGGTAAATCCCATGGAAACCTCAGCGATAACTATCTTTTTGCCATATCTATCCGCCATATCCCGCATATTTGCCTCCAGCTCCTTCATGGTTCCATGCCAGAACGGATAATACGACATTCCAATTATATCAAAATTTTCTCCTCTTTCCATGTAGTGGTCAAACCAGTCCACATACATAGGATTGTTGCCGCCATTGTCGAGATGTATCATGACCGGAATATCAGAGTCAACCGATCTGACCGCCCTTATTCCGGCGCTCACAAACTTTGCGATATTGTCATATTCTGGTTTCTGCCCAAGCGGCCAAATCAGTCCGTTTGTAAGCTCGTTTCCAACCTGAACAAGCTGAGGGAGAACGCCCGCAGCCTTCATCTCTAAAAGAGTCTCCCTTGTGTAGTCGTACACAGCCTGCTCAAGCTGATCCGCATCCATGCCTCTCCACGCCTTTGGCACCCTCTGCTTGCCCGGGTCAGCCCAGAAATCACTGTAGTGATAATCAAGCAGAATGCTCATTCCATGATCCATAGCGCGCTTCGAGAGTTTCTTGTATACCTCAAGGTCATTTGTGCCCGCACCATAAGGTACGCCGTCCTCCGTGTACGGATCATTCCACAGACGAAGTCTCACAGAATTCACACCATAGTTCTTAAGTATGTCAAATATATCTCCCTGCACACCATTGTCATAATATTTCGCACCCAGCTCTTCAGCCTCGGCAACAGCGGAGAGATCCACGCCCTTTATATAATCTGCCATATTTTTGTCTCCTTCACCTGCATTTATTTTACTGCCTGTTATAACCAAGAACAGCCGCCGAAGAAAAATGTTCTGCATACCCCTGATGTACCAGTTCATCTTCATCTGTCGGCGGCCTTCTATCAAGATGACATCTGTCACCTAGTCGTCAAATGTAATCCTGTCATACATTCTTCCATATTTTATTCTGATGAGCTCGTTCTTTGCCAGAACGTCCTCCTCTGGTCCAACATACTGACAACGGATACAGTAGTATTCCTTCTTGTCCTTATCATAGAACATATCTATATCCAGATCTCTCATAAAACACATTGGACATCTGTAATTTAATTTGCCTTTTCCAGACTGAGCCATGTTGAAAATACCTCCTTATCCTTAAGTGTCTTTGTATAACCAAGAGTGAACATTGGCGAGAACGCATATCCCTCTTTGAAATATCCTGTTGCATCGCTGCCAGATGCTCCCATGGCAGCCTTTGTCTCGATCGCAGGTATAACTGCTGACACCTCATCGGCGCCTGCGAGATCCTCTTCTCTGCACCTGTACTCATATGTGAGTGACTTGCTCTCTGAAGCATTCTTTGCTGTGAGAGTGATTCCTGTCATGTCCTCTGGGTACTCTGTTGTACCGTAGCATGCCACCATGTACTCATTGATCTCAACCTCTGCATCAGGGTTGCTCATCTCGAGGATAGTTCTCTCATGTCTTATCTTGGATGAACCCTCCTCAAAATATATCTTTGTCTGAAGTTTAACTGTCAGATCGTAGAACTCGATATCCACTGGGTCAAGTGTAAGGATTCTTGTGCTTTCCTCCTGCGAGAATGTTGCCTTTGTTCTGCACAGACAGAGGTCGACCTCCTCACCCTTGTAGCTGATCTTGGCACTTCTTACAGTACCCTCTCCAGCATAGTGTGTGAAATATCCTGCTCTGTACTTCTCCTGGATCAGGAATGGATATGAAGCATCCTGAACATGTGGAGTTCCGATACCTACAGGCCAGTTGAGCTTTGCAGCGTATGGTCTGAGGTCAACGATCGCACCGCCCTGATCCATGTTGATCTGGGCTCTCATGTATGGATCGCAGTACCAGAATATCTGCTTGTCTGATCCGTACAGTATATCCTTCCAAAGAGCACACTCAGGCTCCTCGTATGTCTTGTTCTCTCTGTAGAAGTCAGCAAATTCAGCCATTGTCATGTCGATACATTTGCCTTCCTTCTTCAGGTCGCCATAATACTTCATTCCATCCTCGTAGCTCTTCTTGAGCAGCTCGTATGGAGCCTCCCAGCGTCCCATCTTGTTCAGCCAGCCTGGTCCAACGAACATCATGTTGTATGAATATCCATTGTTGAACTTAGCCAGATGACGATACTGGTCGATCAGGTTGTACAGATATGGGTACTCCCATGTCTTGCTGTCATAGATCATTCCACGGAGAACGTTCTGTGGATGTGTACCAAAGTTAGAACCATTTCCATCATAGCATGCCAGCAGATCTCTTGAAAGATGCGGGATGGCAACGATTCCGCTGTCCTCAGCCTCATTTGCTGCAGGTGCATGTGTGTTCTGCTTTGAAGGTATCCACGGATTCCATGGGCCGCCATCGAACAGTGTGTACCATGAGTTGTTACATGTGTGGTAAGCCTTAGGACCCTCCTCCCAGCATGTTGCAACTGCACACTTAACTGATGGGTACTTCTCCTTAATGTAGTTTGTGAGCTCTGCGTCCATGTAGTATGAACCAGTTGATTCAGGGTAGAAGCCAAATATATCATGGAACTTTCCAAATACGTCATCAACGATATTCTTCTTGTCCTCCATTGAGAACATCCAGATACAGAAATCCTTGGTCTTGTACTTCTCTCTGAACTCTGTGCAAGGAAGCCCAAGAAGAGAGAGTGCTATCTCATCTCCGTACTTCTCGTGGTGCTCCTTTGCCAGTGACACAGCCTCCTCATTGAAAAGACTGGCATATGTCATCTGAATAGTAGTCTTGAGTCCGTTCTTGTGAGCTGTCTCCTGCTGGAACTTGAATATGTCCAGTGACTCTGTGAGGAGAGCTTTTCTTCCGATATCCTCTGCCTGACCATGGCCTGTAACCTTCTCGGCATACTCAGGAACCATCTCAGGACGATGGATAATGTTTACAATAAATGTATTCTCCATATCTTAAATCTCCTATTTCGTATATGTTGTAACCTTTTGATCTAAAGATAATTGTCCCCAAATAAGCGACAATATCCTCATTTTTCATCCTGTCAGCCCTATTTTAGGGCTAATTATAGCAGGCATCCACACCACCATCCATATGTGGTCCATCCGGTACGCAGACACCTGCCCAAAATAAATTTTCTAATTTCTCTCAGACCGTCCGCCTTAACCCTTTACAGAACCGCCAGTTACACCCTCTACATAGTATTTCTGCATGATGACGAACAGTATTGAGATAGGGATAGCTACCACGATACCGCCGGCGCAGAATACTGAGAAGTATTTGTTGACGAGTGATTTTTCAAGCATATTGTAAAGACCTATAGCTACTGTCCAGTCCTTCGAAACTCCTGAGTTGAGCATAAGCTTTGCGAATACAAAATCGCCCCAAGGTATAAGGAAAGAACTGATTACCTGATACACTACTATTGGCTTACACAGCGGAAGGATGACCTTCAGAAATATCTTTGCCTCCGAAGCGCCCTCAAGTCTGGCAGCCTCCTTAAGTGACATTGGGATTGTGTCCATGAATCCCTTCATGATGAGGAATCCAAGTCCTGATCCTGCTGAGTAAACTATGATCATACCGAAATGGCTGTTTGTAAGTCCCAGCATCTTCAGGATAAAGTAAATTGCTATCATGAGAAGTGGGCCAGGGAACATGTTGAGTATCAGCGACGCACTCATGATCTGTTTTCTGCCGTTGAATCTCATACAACTCATCGCATAGCTGACCATAATTACAAATATAGTAGAGATGATACATGTAAATACTGCAATGATAAGTGTATTCTTGAACCATGACACATACTGCACAACCGAGTCAGGTCTTGTGAGCAGCTGAACAAAGTTGTCCATAGACCAGCTAGTTGGGAAGAAATGCGCTGTGTTGATTCCCTTATATCCGCTGAATGAGGTGACAACCAGCCAGATGATCGGAACCAGCCAGATAACTGCGAGGACAAGTAATACGATATGTTTAACGATTGAACCTATTGTTTTCTTCATTACTGGTACTCCTCCTCTTTATCTCCTGAGATCATTCTTGAGAATGATATAAGTGTAAATGCTGCACATATGATAAATACTATGATACCGATAACAGATGCCATCTTGTAGTCGTAGTATTCATTTGTAAGTCTGAACAACCATGTAACAAGAAGGTCAACTTCCTTTGCATGCGAATTGGCAAGCGCCTGATTCTGTGTGACGAATACATCCTGTGTGAGCAGGTAGATTACGTTGAAGTTGTTGATATTCTTTACAAAGTCTGTTATAAGTGCCGGGCCCTGAATGAACAGGATATATGGCATTGTGATCTTCCAGAACACCTGGAAATTTGTTGCTCCATCAATCTTTGCACTCTCGATCTGATCTGTAGGTATATTCATCAGAACACCTGTTGCGATCAGCATCTGGTATGGAACACCGACCCAGATATTGATGAGAATGATCATTACCTTTGCCCAGTGAGGATCGGTCAGGAACGGTATATATGTAAGATGTTCACCGACAAGTCCTGCATGCTTAAGCATGTCTGTGATACCAATATTTGAGCAGATAGTGTTCACAATACCGGAATCAGCGAAGAAGTTTCTAACCAAAAGCAGTGTTACGAACTGCGGAACTGCTATTGATATGATGAAAAGTGTTCTCCACATCTTTGGCAGCTTGGTTGTCTTGGAATTGATCGCCTTGGCAAGAAGGATACCGCCTATGAATGTGGTAAATGTTGCCATGACCGCCCATACAAGTGTCCAGCCAAGAACCTTTCTGAATGAATATCCAAATGTGACTGTCATGCTGTTTGAAAACAGGCTTGCGAAGTTCTTGAAGCCCACCCATGTAAACAGTGAGTTTGGTGGAAGGTGCTGCTGGTCATAATTGGTAAATGCCACCGCTATAAGAATAAGTATCGGCAGAATATTCATTATGACTACACCAATTGTAGGAAGTGTGAGAAGTGTTATGTGGAACTTCTCGTTGAAGAGTGACTTCATATCTTCCTTGAATGTATTTATATGTTCTCCATTTTCCTTCATCTGCTGAAGCTTGTACACTGTCTTGATATTGTGAATGTAGAAAAGCACGAATATAAGAATGATGAACAACGCAACCACCGAATTGAGAAGGATCTGGAAAGAATTGTCGTAATTATTAGTGGTTGTCTGCATGGTGAGTGGATCAAATACCTGCTCAAACTTTACAGTTCCAAGAGTTCCAAATTTGGCAAGGTTTGGTGCCGCATAGCCTACGCACATCAACACAAACGCAGCCTCAACGATGAGCATGATCAAACCATTGACGATCTGCTTTCTTGCGAAGTAACCTGCACCCATGATAACCGCTGAGAGCTTAACCCATATATCACCTTTTGCAAAAGCAACACCAAAATTCTTGAAGTATCTTCCTATGGCTTTAAAGAATCCTGATATTTTCTTCATGAAAAAGCTCCTCTCTTTTTAAAATGCCCCACATGCCACGAATGACATATGAGGCATTCTCATTATAACCTATAAATATTATTCAAAGTACTTCTTAATTGAGATTACTCCTGTGATACAGGTGCTTCAATTCCTTCTACAGCATTGTCGAGAAGCTTCTGAAGATCTGTTCCGTCCGGATTACCCTGGGCAAGGATTGAACCAAGTGTCTCAGCTGGTGTCCAGTAGTTGCCGCCTACACGCTGTGGTGTTGCATATGCTGCCTGAGCTGCAAGAGCTGATATAGCTGGATCAGCCTTAACTTCTTCTGACTCTGAAGCGTTGATGTTTGAAGGACCAAGGCCTCTCTGCTTAAATCTTGTAACCTGTGTATCCTCTGATGTAAGATACTCAGCAAGAAGCATTGACCAGCCTACGTTCTTTGAATGTGGGTTTACACCTACAAGCTTGCATCCTGAGAATGAAGCCATCTGAACCTGCTTGCCTGCAACTGTGTATGTAGGAAGCTTAGCTGCTGCATAGTTCTCGCCCCATGCTGCCTGAGCGTCTGCCGCTCTCCATGTTCCGTTAACTGCTGCACAGATCGTACCCTCAGCGATTGCTGTTGCCTGTGTAGGATCATCCATATCTACAAATGCGCCAGTCTTAAAGAGATCAAGAATTGCCTGAGCTACGTCTGTACCGCCTGCCTGATTCCAAGTACATGTATTTGTAAGTCCGTCATCGTTAAGTGTAAGGTCAAGACCTGCACCCTGGAAGAATGAGTATACATACCAGGCATCTGATACGTTCATAGCAATCTTCTTATTTGCCTTCTTTGCTGCCTCGATCATAGCATCCAGTGACTGAACATCATCCTCTGTGAATACTGATGAATCATAGAACATGAAGTATCCGTTATCTGCTGTCATTGGATATGCATATAATGTTCCATCAACAGAAGCTGCCTCAACAGAAGCTGCTACATTCTCGTTTGCAACATCAAAAGTATATGTAGCCTGTACCGGCTGAAGTGCTCCAGCCTTAACCAGCTCATTGATCTGATCATCAGCAAATGCGAATACATCAGGAGCAGCCTCAACGTCTACCAGGATATCGTCCTTTGCCTTTGACTCTGACTCAGCTCCGAGTGTGATGTTGAAGTCAACATCTGAATACTTTTTCTTGAATTCTTCAATAACCTGTGTTGTGAGATCCTGATCTTCCTCAGAAGCCCATACCGAAAGATCTACAGTTCCTGTTGTTGCATCAATTAAGTTCTGAATCGCATCATCTGATGCTGCAGCCTGTGTTGTGCTGTCGCCAGCAGCTGCTGTTGTTCCTTCGTCCTTTGAATCTGCGTTGCCACATCCCGCAAGGCATCCTGCCATCATCGCAGCAACAAGTGTTAATGATAAAACTTTCTTTCTCATTCTTATGTCCTCCTCTTTAAATAAATAATAAGAAAATTAGTTGCCCTTATTGTTTCCCGTGCGCAATCGGTTGTTCTTTATGGTTATATATTATCAGTTCTGTTTATTGTTGTCAACTACTAATTCATATAACTTTTAAAATAAAAAAATATACATTTTGCACAAGCCGCTTCATTCGGAAACGTTTCCATGTTCGTTATATTTTGCGCACCCGTTTGCGTTGCACACTATATATGGTAATATTTGTTAATCATCCGCAATCCCATATGTGAGATTTTCATGTTTCATTTCCTTTTCTAGCCATTATTACACTCATTTAGGCCGTTTTTTCATTACTTTCCTCTTTGTTACACCATAGAATATTGCTATAACAGCAATATTCTATGGTGTATTTTCATGCCCGTCGCGCATCATTTTTTGCGCATATTGCGCATATTCTGGCCCTTTTCACATAAAAACAGGGCGTCAGCCAAACACTGACGCCCCTCTAGGAAGGATATATAACTATGAATTACTTCGTTGACTCTTTTAATCTGAGTTCATAACCCAGATGTGTCTTCTTCTTAACTTCGTTGCCCTCTATAAAATCCACCAGCAGTTTACATGCCACCATTCCAAGCTCACGCGGATCAAACTGGAGCGATGTGATCGCAGGCTGGTAATTGTTCAGAAGTGAGCTGTTGTAGAATGACGCAACTCTCACATCAGTTGGCACCTTTATGCCCTTCTTATCCAGTATATTAAGTACATTCTGGCATATTCCATCATCCATACACAGTATGCATTCTGCTTTCTGCTTCATTATCTCTTCAATGGCATGTTCACATAATACGGAATTATCTATATCAAAGTATACCAGGCTGTTATCTACCGGTACCTCCATATCCTCCATCGCATCAAGATATCCTCTATACCTGTTGAGGGTTACCACATGATTCTTATTGCCACCCATGAGGGCTACCTTAGTCATTCCTTTGGCAAGCAGTATAGATGTAAGCTCACGGCATGCACTTCTGTGATCATGATCAACCTGGACAACATTGTCATCATCCATACTTCCAACCACAACAAATGGTATCTTTTTTTCCTTGAGATATTCTGCCGGGGCATCATTCACAAGAGTTCTTCCAAGTACAACCCCATCCACCTTATGATTCTCAACAATTCTCTCCAGCTGGCTCATATCATCCGGTGATACCGTACACACAAGCACGTCATAATCTACCGGAGCAGCCATCTCGAGCAGCCCCATAAGACACTTCTGGAAAAATGGCAGATCCACCACGCTGTAATCGCTCGGCATAACCCAGCCGATATTGTACGACTTGGACTGCGCCAGACCTTTAGCTATAACACTAGGTTTGTAATTATGTTTCTCTATGTACTCCATGACCTTTCTTCTAGTCTCAGCTCCAATTCTTCCCTTTCCCGAAATTGCTCTCGACACAGTTGTCTTGGATATATTCAAGGCTTCTGCAACATCAGCTATAGTCATTTTGCCCTGTCCTGTGCTGTCCCCTGTTGTCTTTTCTGTTGTCTTTTCCGTTGTCTTACCAGTCTGCTGTTCCGGTCCCCTTTTCTCCATACAATTCTCCTCAATTATCCAATGATATTTATTATTATATTACAAA
>ERZ772902.2351-NODE-2351-length-10985-cov-6.503202_pt1 | contig 10985 bp, 17 predicted proteins | sample MGYA00511470_ERZ772902 | MGnify/ENA primary metagenome ERZ772902 (study PRJEB29015, sample SAMEA2737717) | human gut metagenome | biome: human gut; feature: human-associated habitat; material: faeces | place: China | collected 2012 ...
TCGATCATCAGGGCACCGAGCACCACTTTCTCCACGTCGATGGCCTGCGGCTGCAGATGGCCGTAGGTGGGATCGATGGGTGTGGAAGCCTTTTTGCGACGGGGCGCGGTGTTTTTTTGTTCTGGCATATGATTAAGTTCTCTTGTATTCATAATGATCAATATGTTTTTTGTGATATCTTGATGAAATTCCCTGGTCAAGCAACATGAAAACTTAACAAATCCTATCATGGATTAGTCAATAACGGTACAAATTGCCAATAGTCATTGTCCATATCAACCTGATCGAAGACGGCAAAGTTATCACGGTTAGGATCCATCCAAAAGAAAAATGGTTTTCCGTCTTCGTTAACCTCATAGTAGTCTCCTTCTTCATCCATGGCAAAGTCATTTCCTTCTATTCCATAGATTTTTATCCCGGACTGAGAAGTGAAGACTTCCTCTGGCTCATGGTCATCAAGTTGATCTTTTGTAACCCATTTCCGGGTAAGCATCGCAACGAAAGAGGTATCTCCTGTTTCGGTAGAACGATGGTACACCAGTACCGGTTTCCCCTCCTTGGGGAGCTCCTCTTTACAGGGTATGTACGAATTGGTCTGATGGGCTCTAAAATAACTCTTCTCTCTCGAATTGAATTCCTTCTCATCGAGCTTAGTAAGACCTTCAAGCTCTTCTTGAAGGTGAAGAACAGAGACCGTATCACTGTTGTTTTGCTTTGCGTAATCCAGAAGATCAAGCAGCTCCATTCGCGTACCCATGCTCATGGCTTGCCATACTAAGGCGCTGGCCTCGACATGAGGCAGATAGATTGGAAGTTCTTTATTTTTCATTGTGTACTGATTTTTTTCTTTCTCGTAGTTTTTACTTCACACGACTCGTCTAAATCTTTGCAAAGAATGTCAGTTTCTGATAATGGCATTTTTGATGAATATTAAGTTGTCAATGTATTTTCATACACAGCCGAAGTCCTTCTTTCTCACCCTTACAAACAAACCAACTGTGAATCTGGAGACTGTACTCCTTGATGGTCTGTGAAAATTGGATGAACATAGCACTTGTTAGAATTGAATCAGGCAGGTCGATATAGAAGATGCTTCCGTTATCTGCTGGAACAGCCTTGCTGTGAAAAACAGCCTGAGATACAACACTGATGTAAATACCTGTATTCTTCATGCCTTCTATGTCTATACTAAAGATTGCCGACTAAATTTCCAAGTATTTTCTCTCCGTCCTTGTAGACTACCATCAAGGTATTCTCACTGACGGGCAAAATGCTCCTCAGGCGCATCTCGTCGATCGCTTCTTCTTTGTCTGAATGCAGTAACTTAATTTTGAACATGTCTTTAACTATTTATAATTATTATCTTCACAGCATATCTGCTCACGAATGACTGTCTTTTGTTCATCTGTCAATTTCCCACATAACTTTTCCAAACAGTCAATCATCATAGGTGAACGAGGAACGTACCCCGTATAGATCTCTGCCGGTATCTCACATCTCGAAAGATGGTTGTCCATAATTTGATTAACAGTTTTTCTGTCAAGCCCTCCCTCTCCTGCTCCGAGCAATGGAAAAGCAACTGACTTAATACCTTTATCCTTATAGGTTTGAAGAAACTTTTCCAGTCCTGAGATGATGTATTCTTCTTTTGAAGGGTTGCGCCAATCATCTTTCGTTGGGAAATTCAGTACCCAGTTTTCTTTGCCTTTATAAAGCCAAAGCTTTCCGGGAACTATGAGTCCTCTGCTGCAATAGTCTTTATACTTCTCATACATTTCTGGGAATCTTTTCTTGAAGCGCAAGGCGAGTCCCTTTCCCATAGCCCCTTTACAGTTGATGGGATTGACAAGTGTCTGGCACTTGCTGAAAAGAATATCTCCGGTTAAGTATGTGATCATAGGACTACTGATCGTTATTTTCTATCATTTCTTGCAGTGGAGCACACTTTGCATCACTCATTCCCATATTATATACTTCTTCGCAGCCAGTGGTATAGTGATAAGGATTATCATTTTTTCTTTCTGCGAAATTACGCTTGACGAAATCAGCAATAGCACTGTCGTAGCAAACAGCGAGTGCTCTTTCCTCCGCAGTGGGCTGAATCTCTTTCAGACGCTCTTCTATACCCGTAATAGCTCCATTGTAGTATGTGATGACAAAGCGAGCTCTGTTCTCGGTATATTTCATCACATCCCACATGTCTAACTCACGGGCTGTTACCATGCTGACGAAGTACTTGATAAGTTTTAAGTATAGGTTCTTGACGACCTCTACCGTTTCGGATTCTCCAATAATGTAATGCACATGACTTGCCGGATTAATCACAGCCCAGCAATAGTTGTGGTCACAGAGAACGATAAGAAGCCGTCGCTTCCACTCGCCATAGAAGCCGTCACGATAATCGAACTTCTCTGAACAAACTATTTTTGGAGCATTATACTCTTTCTTATTGTCTTCAAGTTGGACTTCGGACAATTTAAGATTGTACATCGTCAGTAAGCGGTGTATTCCTTTGGCAGCAGCGGCAGCCTCGCCATCGTTGCCTATGTCTTTTGCACTTATCTCCAGCCGAAGCAGTTTCTTGATTTTCTCAAGAGCTATCTGCCGATTTTCTTCATCTTTTGTCATACCATATATATTTACTTGCATTATCTTTGTATGTGCTGAAAACCAATTGTTTTAGCACATACAAAGATAACAAAAATATTTGATATAAGCAACTTTTTCTCAATCTTTTTTCGCACTATTTTTCATAGAAAACGTCTAAAACTTTTGTCTCCTGTACAGACATAGATTCGTAGTCGATCATAGTACCGCCCATGATCTCGTCGATAGCTTTGCAAGCTGCATTGAGACTTGTTGCCTGTACTAAGTATACGACTACGACGTTAGAGCGTTTCTCCTTCTGTGTTTTCTCGTCGAGAGTAATGAATTGAAGTTTAGCTTTGAACCACTTGTCTGCCTTGTCGCCGTCCGAGAAGAAAATCTCGTGATAAGTGGCCTTCTTAATCGTTTTCACTGAATAGTCACCGGAAATGTAACTGCTCATTTCCTCTGTGATTTTATTCTCAGCCTCCGTGAAGGAGAGCGCATCTACTACATACTGTTCTGTGACTGGCTTCTGAGCGCCGTCTTCCATGGTCTTGTCGTATCGAATACCGACCTCGAACCAATCTGATGTTCTGCTTTTCATAATTTATTTTTCTTGTTTAACATATACTACTTCAACAATCCTCTACATACCATGTCTGCATACGACAGCGAATCGTGAAGAATCTCATAACTTTCTTTGTCAAGTCCCCAATGCGCCAACTCTCCGATTTGTCTTTGAAAGATTTCCGGATCTTCCTCATAAGCTTCTGTCAGGAAATAGCGCACCCACATGCTGGCAGCGGCAGGACGGGGAAGATTGAGATGCCGGAGAATCAGAACTGACAACTTCTTCAAATCGGCATGGTTTAGCACATACATCTCGGCTGTGTCCTCATTGACCCAAGAAAACAAGATCTCCGCAGTGTTCGTGCTCCTGTTGATAACCGCCTGAAAGCAACGTATGCCATACTTCTTCTCTATATCATGTCCTAACTGCTTTATGCTATCAAGAGTCGTCGACTTCTTGATAAGAAACGATCCTTTTCTGATAAGTTTCCGATGTGAACGGGGCTTATACTTTTCTATCTGCTCTATGACAGAGATAAGATGATTTCTCATCTCTGCGAAGGTAACAGAAGACCAATGTTCTGGCTGGCTCATATCCAAGTCGCTCTGAGCGTCCTCGAATTGTATGATACTTTCTTTCATATATTACTTGCGCTTTATGGTGTTCACTTCCAAAGTCCTCCGTCCCGATATGTATGCTTGATCTCATACCAGAAGGCTATACCAAGGACTAACAATAGTACTATCAAAATGATAATGAAAATCATAACGCTCTCCTTTCTTCAACTTCGTGGTGGGTATTAATCATCCAATCACTGACAAACTGGCGAAAATACTGATAGCCTTTGTAGCAACCAGAACAGTCTGTAACATGTGCCCTGTTACGATCCATTAATGACAAGACCATGGTTCGACCGTAGGTGTTGTTAGGCAGGAACAAGGCAATATCTGAATAGACATCAGTACGAACCATGAGTGTTGCAAACTCTACCGGATTGCATAGGATATAGCAATCTCTTTCCTCCGGAAAGGCCTTGCATACATTCTGATAACTCTTAAAGGCATAGTAATCAAGGAAGTCGTTGAATACATAACAGCCCTTACTGAGATGCTTACAGTCTACTGGGAAGCAGATATATCCTTTGCTGTTAAGCGTAATGGGACGCTTGATGTCATCAACAGAGATAATTTCAATCCCCTTTGATGAATTTTCCAGACCAATGCCATTATAAAGCTTATTGAGACATTGAATCTTAATCGAACGCAGATCAGACATTTTCTGCTCAGGCAGAGTAATGCCGAGTATCTTTAGACGCTCTTTGTCTTTTGCTGACAGCTGAGACTTCCACACTACTTCTCCATAGCTCTTGATCTGGCTATAGCTGACAACGCTACTGCTCATAAGGCTACCTCCTTGCTAATTGCTTTTTCTACGATACTATCTAACTCACCAGCAGTATGACCTTCTTTGAAGAAATCGCTGATATCCTTTGACTGTTTAGTACCGGGCAGAGGAAGTTCTATTCTGTAAACAGAATATTTGCCTGAAAACTCGCTGACTCTCGCCTTCGATTCCTGTATGCCGGTCGTGTCCGTATCGTAACAAAAGATGATATGCTCGAAACGCTCTGAGAGCTCTTTGATCATATTTTCAGGTATACTGGCACTCTCACTGTTGAAAGCAATGGCATTATAGCCATGGGAGGCAAGAGAAAGAGCGTCCTTTTCTCCACCGGTAATAAACAACTTGTCATGTTTCTTGCCGCTTGCCGGCAACTGCTCCCACCCAAAGACATAAGGCTTGGGTAATTCTCCACCGTACAGGAAACGAACTTTTGACTTAGGCCGGTAAAGTTTAACTCCTGTAATGCCGTTGAAGAAGTAAGCGAAACATGGTGCCAAAGACGAACCTATGGCAGAAAACTCAGTGCCGTCTTCTCTCTCGAAATCACAACGACTAAGACTGTAGACGTTATACCTTGCAAGCGTTTGCTGGTCGATACCGTACTGATCCCAGAATCGCTTCTCTGACTCAGAAAACTCTTGGATATATGGTATGAAGCCGATAGGTCGGCTGGTATTAATTGGTTTCACCTTCATCGGCAGTTTCTTGACAGGCATCGCATTAGCATTACCGTCAAAGACTCCGAGATTCATCTCGCCGTCAATGATCTTCAACACTTCATGGAACTCGCTCCTCGCATTTTTGTTGCAGATGCGAGCTACGATAGTGAAGCAGTCTCCGTTCCATGAGCTGTCACCAAAGTCGTGAAGAAAATACTTCTCGGTACCATCCGCACACTTGTTGAGATACAGATGGCAGGAAGGGCTCGTATCTCCACGGAAAGGATTACAGAATACCTTCCGTGTACAGATGTCACCGAAGTAGTGCTGAAACACTGCCAGCCCTCCGCCGGTTATGTTCAAGATCTTAGACGCTTCATTCATGATTTTCTGGTTTTAATGTTAAACTGCTACTCGCTCATTCTTGACGAAAGTGTCAAGTCCGGAAAGTATATAACCGGGCTCTATCTTGTTGTAAGTGTTGCCATAACGCCCCATCTTCAATTTATCTATGAATCGATTGAATTGGGCTAATGTAAGATAACCGTAGTTGTCACGAATAAGACGGGCTGTCTCACCAAGCTGCTGGTCACTCAACGGAGTCTTTACGTTGCTGAAAATACAGTAATCAGCCAATGCCGAGCAAAGCAGAAAAGCTACCCGATAACGTTCTCCTTTGTTGTCCATCGTCTTGATGGATGAATACTGGGGATCTAATTGCTGCATCCCCTTCTTCAAGAGATTTTCTTTTTCCTTATCTGCTTGAAGACGGTAGCTTTCAAGCAGGGATGAATATCGTCTTGCTTTAACGCTGCATTTGCTGCTTTGTTTACTGGCTCCCTTCTTCTCTTCGAGCTTCTTCAACAGCCAGTGATGGAAATGTGACTTTAGATCACAACCGTCCTTGTGCGTTTTGCCGTTGCAGAAATTCTGCTGTGCAAAAGCATGGATGTACTCCAGCAGTTCTTTGCGGTCATCAATTCCTACACTGCCCATGATGGCATCCTGCCAGGCAACGTCATTGATCAATTCCTCACACTCCTGTGATTCTTTGAATTCATCGGAACTTTCTCCCTCGCGCGTGCGTGCATGCGCACGCTTTATTGATAACAATGATGAATTATCTCTGTCTCTATCTCTATCTCTTAATATATGGCTTTGCCCGATTTCGACGGACTGTGCCCTCGCTGTCTGACCGGCAGCTTGGTTACAGTTGGGTTTTACTTGGGTTGCTGCTGGGTTAATACTTTGTGCTTCTACTTCATAACTATTTGATTTATAGTTGTTTACATTGGGTTCAGACTTTGCCCGATTTTGAACTCCCTCTGCAACGACCTCTGTACAATCATTGGGTTTTACTTGGGTTATTGCTGGGTTAGTTATGGGTTTTACCTTACTTCTGCAGTCTTCAAGCAGGGACACAGGAAACACCTCGCTGAAAGAAGAAACAATAGTCTTTCTGGAGTGCTCATCATAGCTCGTCAGAATCTCACCATAATTGATGAGCGTCTTCAAGCAGGTTCTTACTTCTTTGGACGTAAGAGCCGTCTTACGAGAAATACCATTGATGCTGATGTAGGCTTGATTTGCCATCAAACCACGGTCAGCAGGACGGTTGACCAGCATCTGTATATAGGTATATACCTGCAAGACCTTTGCGTTGTTGAACCACTCTTTGTTGATGACATCAAGACTAAGCTTGAACCAGCCTCCCTGTTGGGTGGCAGGAATGTGCATGAAGTCATCAAAGTTGCGAATGGCAACAAGCATGTACTGGCGACGCTCCTTTGAATCAATGCTGATAAAACGGCCTTGCTGGAGTTTCTTCATGCGTCCACGCATAACGCCTCTTGGCATTCCGAGAAGCTTGGCCATCTCTCGGCCTGAGATCTTCACAAACCCTCTGGCTACGTAAACGCCTTCATCTTCGTATTCGTAATGACAGGCACTTACTAGCAGGTAGATGTAGAGCTGCAAGGCATATCTGTCCTTGAACATGCTCCACTGATCGAGATTACGGAATAAAGCTATCCAATTGTTCATGACGGTATGCTTATAAAAGGGTGAAGAATATGGGTGCATCGTCAGACAATTGGTCTAACTGCTCGACTGATAATGGCTGCTTGGTTTTGGGGTCCATCATAATGATCTTACCCTCGTTACTTTTCGACGCAGCCACTTTGTTTGGAAAATGATTTTTCATTGTCATAAATTTTAAATTCAAAAAATGGGTTGCCTTTCTTGGATTGAATGATAAGGGCATCTTGTTTGCGCAAAACGTTGGTAAACGAACGAAGTGAAACACGACCTCGGTGCCACCGAACGATGGAAGACTGGTAAATACGATATATCTTGTCTAAATTCTTACGGCATTCTTCTATGTCTTCTTGAGGTTCATATACATCGGGGGTAACATACAACAGAAAATGCGTGACCCACGGCATATGCTTTGGTGTGTGGAATATCCGCTTGACCTGATACATACGCCTACTGTTCTTTAAGGGAGTTCATCACTTCATTTAAGGAAAAGCGGAGATCTGTGCCCACCCGGAAGTGTGGCAGCTTATTGCTGTTCCGCCGGATCCACGTTACAGAGATCCCTGTCCGTTCAGATAACTGAATGGTTGTCAGGATTTCGTCCTTGCTATAATCCTTTGGCATCAGCTTCACGATCTCCTGTGCCAGCATGTGCACTTCAAACTTATTCATATACTTACATCTTAAGGTGAATGACTATGATACCCTCGTCACATAAATGATGCGTGCGTCATTGTCTGTACGAGTGGTATACTTGCGACGAAGTATGATACCTACCTGCGATGCAATGGTTCGCACTGACATCATTTTCTCTATAGGGAAAGTAATCGTCTGTCCCTGCTCCATCCTGTCTAAGGAGTCTCTTAATGTTGTTCTCTTTGCCATTTTTTTGGTGGTTTTAGAATTAATCATTAACTTTATAGTGCAAAGATAATCAAATATGATTTATATAAATCATATTTGATTATTCTTTGCGTTTAAATTAGTGTTTATTAACTATAATATGATTTAGTACATCAAAAATGATACATATCAATGATGTAAACATAGGTCTAGCAATTGAGCAAAAACTCAATGAAATGAATATTTCCAAATCTGAATTTGGAAGAATGATAGGTATACCCCAACAAAATGTCAATCGTATTTTAGATAAACCAAACATTGATACTGAAAAGCTAATAAAAATAAGCAAAGCTCTTGATTATAATTTCTTTCAAGACTACTGTGATGCCGAGTTTCCAAATTCTGGAAGCTCTCAGCACAACGTGTCCCTATCTGGCCGGAACAACCAAGTTATCAACAATACGAGTGGCCGTGATAGCATTAGCAATGCTACCACAAAAGACGAATACGAAGAAAGGATCAAGCTTCTTGAAACAATCGTAAGAGAGAAAGAACGTACAATACAGATCCTTATGCAAAAAGAGAAATAAAGGAATTTGACAAAATGACTTTTACCCCCCCTACTAAAAATCCTTCAACGAAGTCTTTTTACCACTCATGCCTTTGACAAAGATGTCAAACGTTGCAAGAAAAGAGGCTATCCTATGGAAGAACTTGCCATAGTCATCGACGAACTGATAAAAGAAGGGAAGGTGGATGCGAATTATCATCCTCATATGTTGTCAGGAAACCGACAAGGCCAGTAGAAATGCCATATTCGCTCAGACTAAATATTCCGAGTCCGTTATATATAAAGGACTCGGAATATTTATATTTTCATAAAACAGCAGCTACGTGCCCAATATGCTTGATCCTTTCAAGCAATGTTGGATCTTTACGTGCTTGCTGCATATTGTATTTTGTCTGCAATCTGACAAGAGAGTCTGCCGGTATGTCAAGAGCAGCTTCAAACAACAAGGCTGTTGCCGGCGTTATACTACGATGTCCTTTGAGTATTTCGTTTACTACAGTCGGACTCATGCCTATTGCTTCAGCAAATTGTCTCTGAGAGATTCCTCTTGCTTCCAATTCGTCGCTGACAATCTCTCCTGGATGAGTTGAATAAAAACTATAACCTAAACTTGCCATATATATCTTTTCCTCCGTGATTTTAATCATAATGGTTTGACAATTCTAATATGTTGCAGATGGTAATTTGATTTTCGTTTCCCACAATCTCAGAGCGAAATTCTATGCGATATTGGTCATTGACCTTTACCGACTCTCTGCCTTGTTTGATTGCAAAGTTATTTCTTTTATTTGATATTCACAAATAAAGAGAATACTTTTTCTCCACTGCTCTCTTTAAACAAGAAACTACAGGGTATTCTACAATAAGTGTTTTGCAATCTCTACCTACTTGCCATATAGTTTTATAAAGATATTACCTAACAACAATGTAATATTATTAAGTTATTACACTATGAAAATCTAACATGGTTACTATGTTACTATATTACTATCCTACAGTATTACAATATAATGATATTGCAAGATTGCAATCGATACGCAATACATATTACCTATAATCTATATGCGTGAAGACAATGGCGGAATGATCCGGCACAGTCTTCACGCTTTCTTATGAAGCTTAGTGTTCCTTCCCACAGCTCAGTCACACAAGGCTTCTACTTGTTCTACCTAAATACTATTGCTGTCTATTCAACTTAGCATGTTCTAAAAGCCAATAGCAGTCCCAGTGGCTCTCCGGAGTTGTATCTAAGTTTTATGGGTAATATTTCATAGATCGCATTATCGTTGTAAACAACAAATACAATTCGTACCAAGGTTCTGAACGATCTTAAAAAGCAGAAATATATACCATTGTCGATAGTTGATATTACGGGTTGGAATAATTCTCATTGAGACTTTTGGGTAGAAAATAGCCCTTTATGCAGTTTGGATTGCAGACACATATTTGAATGTGATTTTTCTCACGAAACCCGGCATTTGGATAAACACGCACACCTTCCCAAAATACACCACGAACAGAATCATATGGATTGTTACCTTTCTGTCTGTGAAGCCGATGTATGTTTGTATGACCGCACAGTCCAGTTTCCGCAAGAGTAGATCTGTTGACATACCTATATCTTTGTTTTGTGGTATAGGAAGATGGGCAGCATGGCAAAGCTTAACCATTTCTTCATATCCAACCTTCAATTCATTTATGTAATGGTTATCCGTGAGGTCAAAGCAAAAACCTAAGTCTATTATTGCTCCAATAACAGCCGGGGTTTTAATTGATGAAGACTTACGTTTTGACAGCTCAACAGCCCATTCAAGAGCCCTGTCCTCGTTATTCTCCCAAAAATAGATACCATTGCCCAGCCAATCATAATCATTTTTACTGGCAAGAAGATCTTCCTTGCCAGTAATTACTTTGTCAACGACCGACTGGTCACAACCGTGAAACCCTATAATAAGGTTTGATCTTTTGGTATAAAGTGACTCTATCATCTGTACATAGGAGCTAATTTACCGCTTTTATCGGCGATACCAGCCTCTTGCTAAAATCTTAGAGCCTGATCCTTATTATATGACTCAACCTCTTTTGCGGCTTCCAAGAATCTTTCGTATCTTTTCTTTTCTTCTACTGATGACATAACTCACCTCCTTTTCTCTATTTTGTGTTTGCAAATTTACAAAAAATCTTTTGATTTTACAAACGATATCATTATTTATAATGAATATCCGCAATCATCCAAATTAGCAAAGTTTACACTGCCTGGACAATCCTTGGTATAAAAATTGTGGGCTTATATTTGACTATTGGAAAGGAA
>ERZ772902.2353-NODE-2353-length-10961-cov-8.000550_pt1 | contig 10961 bp, 8 predicted proteins | sample MGYA00511470_ERZ772902 | MGnify/ENA primary metagenome ERZ772902 (study PRJEB29015, sample SAMEA2737717) | human gut metagenome | biome: human gut; feature: human-associated habitat; material: faeces | place: China | collected 2012 ...
TGGCGTCCATCTTCTCCTGCTCGATGACCAGCGGGATGATGCGGGTACCGGCCAGCTTCTGGCCTTTTTTCACCGGCAAGTCGCCGTGGATGGTGGCGATCATCATCTGCGGGGTGCTGTTCACGGCCATCAACGCCTTGCGGTTGATCTTCAACAGGCCGTCACAGTCTGCAATCAGCTCGATCTTCCCCTCTTTCGGCGCAGTGCCGTGGATATTTTTGCCCGCAGCGGCCTTGTACAGCAGGGCAGCTGCTTCGTCCTCGTGGAGGATGCCGGGGTGCTTTTCCCAGACGTAGAGGTTTTCCTTGCCGATGGAAAGCAGCACAGGGATATCCTCGGGCTGGATGACGTGCCCCTTGCGGAAGCGGGCATCCTTGTACTCGCCCGGGATGATCTGGGTAATATCATGGCAGAGCACCTGCCCTGCGGCGTCAACAGTACGGATCAGTTTCATGATGGCATTCTCCTTACAGCGCGGGCATCTGGGCTTCGATCCAGTCTGCCAGTGCCGGAATATCGTTCAGGTCAAAATCTGCGCCGGGGATATCCCCCACCACCGCCAGCGGCTGGAAGGAGACGGGCGCATCCGAAATGGCGCTGCGCACCACCTCGATCTTCGGCCAGCCGCTGGATTTGAACCCCTCCAGCAGCACAAGGTCGTAGCCGTGACGCTCGAACAGGGCAAGCAGATCCTGCTCCGTCAGACGGAATTCCTCGGTCAGCAGGTAGCGCGTGCCGGAGTAGACCGCCACGCCCTCGGCACCGGCTTCCCGCAGGCGGTAGCTGTCGGTGCCGGGCACGTCCGGGGTAAAATCGTGGCCGTCATGCTTGATGACGCCAACCTTCAGTCCGCGGCTGCGCAGCATGGGCAGCAGCTTTTCCAGCAGAGTGGTCTTACCGCTGTTGTGCACCCCGCTGACCGCCAGCACCGCCGGGCGCTTGAGCGCCTGTGTTTCCGCCAGCGCCTGTTTTTGTTCACTGTACAAAGCAAAGCACCTCCACTTCCATGCCGGGTTCCACCGGCCCGCTGCCGGCAGGGATCTCCACCAGACAGTTGCAGCCCATCATGGCGGACAGTGCACCGGAAGAGTGCGCCTCGGTGTTGCCCGCGCCGGGCAGGGTCACCTTGCCGCCGCAGGCAGTCGCCCGCAGGTAGCGGTTGCCCTTGCTGGGTTTGGAAAAGCCATTGGTCAGGGTGCAGACGGTGCGGGCGGGAAGGCAGCTCTCCTCCCGCCGTCCGGCGGCGCGCAGCAGCGCAGGGATGGCGTACTGCTCCAGCGTGGCAGCAGCAGCAAAGGGGTTGCCGGACAGGCAGAACATCAGCTTACCGTTAAGTGTAGCCGCCAGCATGGGGCTGCCGGGTTTCTGGGCTACGCCCTCCACCAGCAGCTGTGCGCCCAGCTTTTCCAGCACAAGGGGCAGATAATCCTTCTGCCCTACGGAGACGCCGCCGCTGGTAATGACAGCATCGCAGCGGGTCAGCAGCTCCTGCATTTTACCGGTGATGACCCCCGGGTCGTCGGAGCACTGCTGCCGTTCCACGGCAAAGCCCAGCTGACGCAGCCGGGCGGCGTTCTGGATGCCGTTGGCATCGTAAATTTTACCGGGTGCCCACGGTGTGCCGGGTGCCAGCAGTTCGCTGCCGGTGGAAAGGATACCCACGGTCAGCGGGCGGCAGACGGCTACTTCGGCGTAGCCCTGCCCGGCCAGCACGCCCAGATGGGCGGGGGTAAGCACCGTCCCGGCGGGCGCAATGACCGCACCCGCGGCCACATCTTCCCCCCGGAACACCACGTTTTGCAGCGGTTTTACGGCGGCATAGAGCTGCACGGTCTCTTCGCCGCTGTCGGTCAGCTCCTGCATCAGGACGCAGTCTGCGCCCTCCGGCAGGGGGGCTCCGGTCATGATGCGGGCGGCACACCCTGCGGGCAGCGCCGCAGCCGGGGCATCGCCCGCGTAAAGCTTCATCACCACCGGCAGGGTGACCGGGGTCTCCCGGCTTGCTCCGGCGGTATCCGCGCTGTGCAGGGCGTAGCCGTCCAGCGGGCTGCGGTCAAAGGGGGGCTGGTCCATCCGGGCGCAGAGGTCGGCGGCGGCAATGCGCCCGCAGGCGGCTTCCATCGGGATGGTCTCCGGGGGCGGAGAAGGCAGAAGTGCTGCCGCGTCCAGCACGCTGCGCAGCGCCTGAACGGGGGAGCAGAAAGGCTGATTCATTATAACTTCCTCCATAGACCCGCCGCTCTCCCCTTCTGCTATGGCTCAGGCAGGGACACCGGCGGGGGTATTCTTTTTTCAAAAAGGCAGGTGAAAAAGAAGCGGAGACGTCTTGACCGGAAAATCAAAACGCCTCCGCAGAATATCCCCACAAAATCGGCTGCGGCAGTTTGCAGTCTGCTACGCCGGTGGCAGCCTTTGGCTATGCGCCGCCCTTGCAGCGGCAGCACACAGCCAAAAAGCACCTGTGAAGATGGGAGGAGTTCTTTTTTTCAAATTGCAGCGTTTCTTCTGCGGGAAGGCGGTGGGGTTTCCCCCGCCACCCTTGAATGCCGGCTTATTCAGCCCTTAGCATTGCGGCGCGGTGCCCTGCTCTTTGTGAGAGTTTAGACACCTTTGCTCAAAGAAGCTCTTATACCCTGATTCAATTGTAGAATTTAGTCGCAGAAATCGTCCACGTCGCTGATAGCCTTGGCGTAGCGGCGGGTGAGGTGCTTGGTGGAAAAGAGGAACCGCTCGTTCTGGTTGTTGGTCAGCTCCTCGATATCGGCATACTCCGGGTTCTCCTGCATGGCCTTCCATGTCTGCTCGATGACCTCCGGCGCAAGGCCGTAGGGGGAGCGCTGGAAGTACTTGAGCGGAGTGGCGCTGGGGTAGATGCGGGCGTTGAACCGCACCATCTCGGCGAACATCACACACAGATCCTTGTCCTCGATGAGCTGCGCGATCATGGCGTAGTTATCGCTCATATTGGCGTTGGAGTAGTAGTAGGTGTCCTTTGCGCCCGCGCGGGTGACGATATCGGTACACTGGGGGTCTGCGGGCATCTGCGCCAGCAGCTCGTCGGCGTTTTCCACTTCCTCCAGCAGCAAAGCGTGGGGGGTAAGCAGCGCAGCCGCAGAGCGGGCGCGGATATAACCGGCCAGCTCCTGTGCAGGGGTCAGCTCCGGCAGCTCCGGGGCGGTCTTGGTGGGCTGATCCGCAAAGGGATCGTTTTCTGCCTCCGGTTCACCGGCCAGAAAATCCAGCAGTTCCGGCTTTGCAGCATCGGGCTGCGCGGCTTCGGGCGCGGCCTCGGCGGCCTGCTTTGCGGCAAGCTCGGCGGTCTCCCGCTCCACTGCGGCGATCACGTCCTCGCCAGTCTTGGCGGCGCTGCCGTCAAAGGTGCTGCCGGTCTCCTTCAGGCGGCGGGCAGTCTCGCTTGCGGCGTCGATGTCGAACACCTCTGCCTTGGGCTTTTTCTTGGCGGCCAGCTCTGCCTTTTGCAGTTCCAGAACGGCCTGCTCCGGGTCTACGCTGCCATCCACCGTGGTGGTGTAGCCGGGTTTACGTCTGCCAAACAACATGACGGTCTTTCCTCTTTCTATGGGATTTATTCAGCTGCTGCGGTGTTCTGGGCGTAGATGCCGCGCTTTTCCAGATCATCGGCCATGTCAGCCAGATCATACTTCTCCAGCGTCTCGCGGGTGGGCACACCGGTGGTGCGGTCCCAGCCGAAGACGTCGTAGAACAGATCCTTAGCCTTCTCCATGTCGGCGCGGTCCAGCTTGGTGGTGCCTTCCTCGAATGCCTTGAAGTCGGGTTCCTTGTCGAAGACCCAGTCGCAGATGGCGTCGTGCTCCTGACGGAGGTTTGCGCTGCCGCAGTTCTTCTGGAAGCTGATGGCGGTCATGGCGCGCAGCATCTGGGTGATGCGCTCGCCTGCCTCCTGCAGACCGGCCTGGGTGTAGGTCTCGCCGGTGACGGCGGTCATGAAATCTGCCTGCAGGTCCAGATCGCCGTGGTAGGCCCGCTCCTTGGAGGGAGACTGGGTCATGGGCCACATCCAGTTGCAGAGGGTGGCAGAGTCGTGGAAGTTCTTATCGTTGACGCAGTAGGCGGCCAGCTTTGCCTTGTTCTCGTTGATGGGGGTGTAGGCCTTGGCCTTGTCGTAGCAGCCCTCGCCGAAGAAGTCCTCCATGACCTTTTTGGTCACCTCGTAGGGTGCGCCGGAACCGGTCTCGCAGACGATCTCGTGGATCATGCAGTCTCTATTATACACCAGATTGTACAGCATGCCAACCTGCCATGCCTCTGCGGGGCCGTGGTGGTTGGGGAAGCCGTTGTACATCAGGTTGGAGTTGGTGGCACCGTCGGTGCGGTCCAGCCAGCTCTTGGGCAGGCCGAACTTTTCCATCATGGCCAGCGTACCCTTTGCGATGACGGACAGGTCGCCCTCGCCGTAAGCCATGCGGCGGATGAGCTCCACCTCCCAGCGGGGGTCACCGGCCTTTTCCCATGCCCAGGGCAGGGAGTCGTACTCGGCCTCGCTGATGTACTTGGTGGCCTCCTCACGGGGCATCCGCAGGATCCACTGCAGATCACGGTTCAGGTTGCCGTAGTTGTCCCACAGGCCCATGTCATCGACGGCATGAGACCATGCCAGGTTGATGACCATGGTGCCGTCGCCCTCGTACTTGAAATCGTGGACGCCGTCCGGGTAGACGCGGGTGCCGTACAGCACGGGCATACAGGTGTTGGAGTTGTGGGTGGGCAGGTCGTAATCGGCCAGCGGGTCTACATCATACTCGGTGTAGCAGCGGATAGGGCAGGAGGAGCAGCCGCCGTTCTTCACGGTGTACTCCGCAGCCGGTGCGCCGAAGTCGAAGTAGCCCTTGAAGCAGCGCAGCGCGATCTTGTTGATGTCGTTGTAGGGCTGCTCGCCGGTATCCACGGGGCCGCCGGGAGCCTTTTTCCACATACGGCCCGGTGCGCCGGACCAGCGGTTCTTGCCGGAGGTGGCGCTGTACTCGGCCCAGCTCTGGGGCTGTGCGGGGACATTGTGGTTGTTGTTGCCGCCGATGAGGTTGCCCATCATGTAGTTGGACAGCTCCAGCACCTTTTTGGGGTCGGCCACCTTGACGCTGCCGGTGCCGCGGATGGCCAGGCCCTTCAGCTTCTTGTTGCCCATGGCAGCGCCCAGACCGGCGCCGCCGGAGTTGCCAAAGCTGGTGTTCAGGGTGGAGTAGTCCACCAGATTCTCACCGGCAGGGCCGATGGAAGCGGTCTCGAACTCACGGCCGTTCTGCTCCACCATCCACTTGTTGGCCGCGAACGTACCCTTGCCCCAGATGTCAGAAGCATCCTCGAGGGAGACCTCGTCGTCCTCGATGCGCAGGTAGACGGGCTTTTCGGAGATGCCGGTGATGACGATGCCGTCCCAGCCCGCATACTTCAGCATGGGGCCGATGTGGCCGCCCATGTGGGCGTCGATGATGGAGTTGCCCTTGGACCAGGTGGAGCGGAAGGTGACGTTCATGCGGCCGGAGCAGGGTACGCCGGCACCGGTCAGGGGGCCGACGCCGAAGATGACCTGTGCCTTCTCGTCGTAGGGGTCGAGGTCCATGGGAGCTTCCTCATACATGATGCGGTAGGCCATGCCCATACCGCCGATATACTTATGGTACTTTGCGTCATCCTGCGTGGTGATCTCGCCGGTGGTCAGGTCAACGCGCAGGATCTTGCCTGCCCAGCCATAATATTCAGCCATTGTTGTTCCTCCTTACAGGTCCATGTAGGCAGCCTGTGCTGCGCTGGTGACGGCATCCCAGTCCACGATGGACAGAGCGCCGGACGGGCAGCCTGCCACGCAGGCACCGCAGGCGATGCACTTGGACGACTTGCCGGTCTCGGGGTTGACGGTGGGCATATGCCAGGGGCAGGCCTCGTGGCAGGCGCCGCAGCCGATGCACTTGTCGGTGTCCACCACACGGATGCCCTGGGCATTGGTGGTGATGGCCTTCTGGGGGCAGGCGTTGCCGCAGGCGGGGTCCTCGCACTGGCGGCAGGTATCCGGGAAGTAGACAAAGCAGTTATCGGTGCCGGACAGCAGGCCGTTGCCAGCGCCGTCCAGATTCAGGCGGCGCTGGATCTTGACGCGGCTGATGTAAGAGGAGCACACGCCGTCGTTGGTCAGGGTGCAGTTGATCTCGCAGCGCTGGCAGCCGGTGCACAGGTCTGCGTTGACCACCAGCAGGCCCTGCGGCAGTGCCCAAGTGGCCACTGCGCCGGAATCCACCTGCTGCTGAGAGCAGCCGAACAGGGACAGCATGGAAGCGGACAGGGTGAGCCCTGCAAGGCTCTTGCCCGAGATCTTCATGAATTGACGGCGGGTCATGTCAGCCGTCAGGAAATCAGTTTTTGCCATAGGTTCCATTCCTCCGTTGAGGTCACTCTGCGCAGAGTACCCCGGTCACATAGAAATACGAGTTGTTGACGATGGTCGTCACAGCCGAAGAGGTGATGGTCGCGCCGGAAAGGGCGTCCACCTCGGTCAGGTCTGCGCTGACGGCACCGGACGCATTGCCGGCAGTGGTCAGGCTGGCCTGCTCCAGACGCGCCTTAGACTGCTCTTCTGCCGAGAGATCCGCAAAGGGGATCGCCATCGGCTCGCCGTCCAGTGCGCTCTTGCTGAGCATGGCTGCGTACAGCTTGCGCCGTGCCACGGCCTCTGCGCTGGAATCCAGCGGCGGAGCCAGCTCATCGTCCAAAGGCTGCCCGTTCAGAGCCGAGAAGGTAAGCCCCGCAGCATACATCTTGCGGGTAGCCTCGGCCTCGGGAGAGGTATCGAAGGTGCGCCACTGTGCGGGGTCAAAATCCCCGGCAGCAGCGGGCTGCTCCTCCGCAGCACCGGCAGCGGCATAGGCAGCACCGGTAACGGGGTCCGTTACGGTGTAGCTTTTGCCCGCCAGCGTGAAGGGAGCTGCGCCCTGATACTGGGACGTGAACTCTGGGTTGACGCACTGGCCGCCAAGGCTTTCGGTTTCGTCCTGAGAGAGGATCTCTACTGCGGAAACATTGCCCTCGGCGTCAATGGTAACGGCAGCCTGCACATCGCTCTGGAAGCCCTTCTGAGAGCCCTCCACGCGGTAGCTGCCATCGTCGAGCTGGTACACTGCGCTGATGCCGTAGGTGGCTGCATCCGCCTCCGACACCGGCAGCAGGGTACCGGCAACCGTGGTGCGTGCGCTTTGCAAGGTGGTCAGACCGACCGCCAAGGCGATGGTCGCAACGCCCATGGCTGCATAGCCCGGCAGCCGCTTGCGCCACAGCGGTACGGGCGCAAACGGGTTGGTTGCCTGCTTCATGTTATCACCTGCCTGTTTTTATTTTGCCGGGTAACCCCGGACAACAATTGAGGCCGCTCTGGCTGCTGCAACAGCGGAGCGGTCTCTTCGACAATATATTAACATGCGTGCGCGGAGTATGTCAACAGAAACAGACAGGCTTTTCCGTTTTGTAACTATTGTTTTTGTTATATTTGTTTAAACTTTAGGGAATTTGCGTCCGCACACCAGCTGCAGGCCGTATTCTGCTGCAAGCTCTGCGGATTGCACCGTGGGCATGCTCTTGCTTACCAGCACCGGCACCCCGGCGCGGATGGCCTTGCGCACCATATCCAGCGGCACCCGGCCGCTGGTGTACAGCACACATTCCGCCAGCGGCAGCCCTGCCAGCACCGCGCAGCCCACCGCCTTATCCAGCGCGTTGTGCCGTCCCAGATCCTCGCAGGCAAAAACGATCTCCCCTTTGTGCAGCACAAAGCAGCTGTGCACCGCCCGGGTGGCGCGGTACAGCGGCAACCCGGCGTGCATGGCGGCGGTCAGGGTCTGCACCCATTCCGGCTGCAAGGCCAGCCCCGGCACAGGGCGCAGGGGCAACAGCTCCACCGGACTGCCCAGCGCGATATTATCGGTACAACAGCTGGCAACCTCCTGCGCGGCGGCACGGCGGGTGGGCAGCGGGTGGCGCAGATATACCTGCACCTTTGCGCCCTCAGCGCAGACGGCGATCTGCTCCACCTCGTCCGCAGATGCGATCCACCCTTCGGTGAGCAGCCGCCCCAAGGCCAGCTGCGGCAGCAGCGCCGGGGTGCATACCACCCGGAAGGCGGGCTGCTCGTTGACATAGATAGCGGCGGCGTGCTCTGCCGGTATGGTGGCTTCGGTGCCGTCCGGCAGACGAAGGCTGGCAAAAGCCGCCTGTGCACCAAAACGGTCGGTGATCTGCAAAGAGGGTGTGCTGCGTTTTTCCATAAAGTTTCCTTATATTATAAATGCAATGCTGTGTGTCAGACGGACAGTATCAACATACCGGTTCTGTGGCAAAAAGTCAAGAGTCCTCTTGCCGTAAATCGCAATGCCGGACAGCCTGCGGGCTGTCCGGCATTGCGATAAAAACGTCAGATTTACAGTTTGCCCTCTCAGGCAGCGTTCTCAGAACACCGCCGGGACGATCTGCTGGGCATCCACATCCACGATACCATAGGTGTTCAGCCGCAGCTTCGGGATGACCGGCAGGCTGACGAAAGCAAGGGTCATAAAGGCGTCGATGTCCTCCGAGATGCCGTGGGCTTTCAGCGCCGCCTTGAGCGCCTGCAGCTTTTCCTCCACAGTCTCGGCGCTCTCGGTGCTCATAAGCCCTGCCACCGGCAGCGGCAGTTCCCCTACCACCTGCCCGTTCAGTGCAAAGGCAAGGCCGCCTTTATTTTTGCGCACCGTGTTGCCCGCCAGCACCATGTCGGCATCGTTGGTGCCCGCCACGATGAGGTTGTGGGAATCGTGGGCGATGCTGGAAGCCACTGCGCCGCATTGCAGGCCGTAGTTGCCCAAAAAGCCCAAGCCCACATGACCGGAGCGGTGATGCCGCTCGAACACCGCCAGCTTGACGATCTGTTGCGCCACATCCACGCCGGGCGCTGTGCCCGGGTGCCGGCAGAACGGAACGATCTTTTCGGTGGTCAGCAGGGCGTGCGGGGTCAGGCAGATCACCCGTTGCCGGGTGCCGGTCTGCTTCAGCTGCAATTGCTCCGGGGTGATCTCATCCATGTTGAAGGAATCGAACACCCGCGCAAAGCGTGCTTTGTCCACCGCAAGGGCGGTGGGGTGCAGCATTCTGCCCTGCTGCGCCACCAGTTTGCCCTTTTTGTACACCTGCTCCACCGTGAACTGTTCCAGATTTGACAGCACGATCAGGTCTGCGGTATAGCCCGGGGCTACCGCGCCGCTGTGCGCAAGACCGAAGTACTGGCACGGGACAAGGGTGCCCATCCGCACCGCCACCACCGGGTCTACCCCGGCGGCAATGGCCTTGCGGATGATATAGTCGATATGCCCGCCCTGCAACAGGTCCCCGGGGTGCTTGTCATCGGTCACCAGCATACAGCGGCTGCAATAGGGCTCCCGGAACAGGGGCAGCAGGCTTTCCATATTCTGGGCTGCGGTGCCCTCCCGCACCATGATGTACTGTCCGCGCCGCAGCTTTTCCATGGCTTCATGGATGTCCGAGCACTCATGGTCGGACTGCACCCCGGCGGCGATATAGGCGTTCAGCTCCTCCCCGCTGAGGAAGGGTGCGTGCCCGTCGATGCGTTTACCCGCGGCGGTGCAGTCGCAGATCTTCTGCAGGATCTTTTCGTCCGCGCGCACTGTGCCGTAGGAGTTCATCAGCTCAGCCAGCCCCAGTACCCGGGGCTGCTGATAGTAGGGGCGCAGCTGCTCCGCTTCCAGCACCGCGCCGGACTCGTCCAGCCCGGTAGCAGGCACGCAGGAGGGCAGCATAAAGTAGACCGAAAGCGCCAGATCTTTTGTAGTCTCCAGCATAAAATCCAGCCCCGCCGTACCGGCTACATTGGAGATCTCGTGCGGGTCGGTGACCACCGCCGTAGTGCCGTGGGGCAGCACCGCCTGTTCAAAGGCCGGGCCGCAGAGCATGGAGCTTTCAATGTGGATGTGCCCATCCACAAGCCCCGGGCAGACATACTTGCCCTGCAAGTCCAGCTCGGTCTCGCCGGTATAGTGTCCCACGCCAAGAATGACCCCCTGACGGATGGCTACATCGGCCTGCTCGATCTCGTTTGTGAACACGTTGATGACCCGGGCATTTTTCAGCACAAGCTCTGCCCGCACGTCACCCTTTGCCGTCAGGATCTGCTGCTTCAAGGTTTCCATTTTCATAAGGGCCCCCTTGTCCTGCTTTTACTGTTAAAAACTTGCGTTCTGCTGCCGGAAATACTGTTTTGGGTTTACATGGCGATCCAGCCAAAGGCGTTTGCCACCGAGCTTGCCAGAATGATGGCTGCAAAAATGGGGCACAGCCAGCGGATCATAAAATTGAACACCGGTTTGCGGCGGAAGCGCTGACCGTCCTGCTCCACCTCCTGCGCGATCTGCTCCACGCCGATGACGCGGGACACCAGCAGGCAGGTGGCAATGGCGGCAATAGGCATCATGACCGAGTTGGTCAAAAAGTCGAAGAAGTCCAAGAACTGCATCCCGAACACGGTCACCTCAGCCAGCGGGCCGTAGCCCAGTGCCGACAGGCTGCCCAGTGCCACCATGATAGCACCGATGAGCACAGTGGAGCGGGTACGGTCCCAGCCCAGCTCGTCCTCAAAGGTGGAAACAGCGCTCTCGGTCAGAGCGATGGAGCTGGTAATGGCTGCAAACAGCACCAGCACAAAGAACAGCACGCCCACCACGGTGCCCAGACCCATGCTGGCAAACACCTTGGGGATGGTAATGAACATCAGCGCAGGGCCGGCCTGCAGGGTGTCCGGGTCGCCGCCGGAGAAGGCAAACACCGCCGGAATGATCATCAGGCCTGCCATGATGGCAATGGCGGTATCGAACACCTCCACGTTCTCGGTGGACTCCTCGATGGAAACGTCCTTCTTCATATAGGAGCCGAAGGTGACCAGAATGCCCATG
>ERZ772902.2357-NODE-2357-length-10943-cov-3.262766_pt1 | contig 10943 bp, 10 predicted proteins | sample MGYA00511470_ERZ772902 | MGnify/ENA primary metagenome ERZ772902 (study PRJEB29015, sample SAMEA2737717) | human gut metagenome | biome: human gut; feature: human-associated habitat; material: faeces | place: China | collected 2012 ...
TCATCAATCCACTGCTGCAATTCTTCGTACATCGTTGGTTTTTCCTCCCCTCTTATGCTGTTTCTGCGATAAACTGCACTAATCATGCAGAGGGTTTCGCCTCTGCGGAGGCGACAAGGGGGCAATGAAAACAGACGAAGTCTGCAATCGCCCCCTTGAGCCCTTCGGCGTCGCCACTACCATACTTGAATGTTAGCGCAAGTTGTTTTTTGGCGGACCTATATTCAGTGTCCGAAAATCGGATTATTTCGCGCTTTCGCCGTGAATCGGGCAGCCGATGAAGTGGCAGGCGTTGCGCGTCAGGTGGTGAATTGACGGGTCAAAAACGTAGCTGCCCTGTCGGCAGGCAATCAGCACATCGTCCGAGAAAACCGGCACTTTCTGCGCGAAACTCGCGGCATACATCCGTGCCAGCAGCGCTTCCGCCTCCGCCCCGCGGTGGGCGTGACCGTATGCCCACACGCACAGCGGATAGTACGGGTAGCGGCTTAGGGGGCTGTAATCTTCCAAGCGCGCAAGGGCGTCGAGGAAGTCATCCGTCAATTCCAGCATTTCGCCGAGTTCATCCAACAGCTTCGCGGCCTCCTCCGGCTCATTCGCCAATGCTGCCAGCCAAGCCAGCATGAAATGTGTTTTCAGGCGGATGGTCGGGTCGCCGTCGGACAGTTCGACCGCCTTGCGGAAGCACTCGCGCGCCTGCGGGAAGTGATGCGCGTCATACTCGTGATCGCCCATCAGGCACATCATGTGCGCGCGGGTCAGGCGATCCGCCGTTTCATCCGCCAGACAGCGCTCAAGCAGCTTCCGGCTTTTCGTCAACCGCTGGCGCTGCACAAGTTCCGCGGCGATTCCCTGCCCCGACAGATGATGGCAGTCGCCCAGAAAGTTCGCGTAGTTCAGCGCCGTCATCAGGCACGGGTGGGCACGATAATTGCGGGCAAAAAGCCGTTCGGCATGGGAAATATCGCCTGCGTCGAGTGCCACAATCGCGCGGCGATTCGTGTCCTGCATATCAATCGTTGGCATGGCAAACTCCTTTGCTCGCAGCAGGAAAGTAATCATTTTCAGTATAGCACACCCTGCCGCGTCATGCAAGACAAACGGGCAAGAAATCGCTGTTTGTCGCGGCTAATCATCTTCCTCTTCACATCAGAAAGGAAATATGCTATAATATAATCGGTAGATTCTTCACAATCGAAGGAGGCATACGATGGATGTCAAGAAGCTGCTTGCCGACGTAACGGCGCTGCCGGGTGTCAGCGGGCATGAGGCGCAGGTCAGCGCGTACTTTGCCGAACAATTCCGTCCGCTGGTGGACGAGGTGACGGTGGACGCAATGTACAGCGTGATTGCGCACAAAAAGGGCAAAGGTCCGAGAATTATGCTGTGCGCCCATTTGGACGAAATCGCCCTGATGGTGACGCATATTGAGGATGACGGCAGCCTGCGCTTGGGCAATGTCGGCGGGGTTGACCCGCGCATTCTCCCCGCGAGCCGCGTGTGGGTGCATGGGCGCGAGAAGCTGTTCGGCACCATCGGCGCGCTGCCGCCGCACCTGATGAGCGCCGCCGACCGCGCGAACAACTACACGCTGGACAACCTGCATGTGGACATTGGCATGAGCGCCGAACGCGCGAAGGAACTCGTCCGCATCGGCGATTTGGTGACTTTCGACGGGCCTGCCCGCGAATTGCTCAACGGTCAGTTCGCATCGAAAACGCTGGATGACCGCTCCTGCGTGGCGATTCTGCTGCGCGCGGCGGAAATGCTGCAAAAGCTGGTCTGCGACGCGGATGTGTATTTCGTCTGCTCGTCGCAGGAGGAAGTCGGCGGGCGCGGCGCAATGACCTCCGCTTTCGCGATTGATCCGGATTTGTCTGTCGTGCTGGACGTCGATTTTGCTGAAACGCCGACTTGTCCGCCGCGCTCTGCCCTGCCGATTGACGCCATGATTGTCACGCACGGGCCGTTTGTGCAGCCGAAGCTCAATCAGCGGCTCATCGACTGCGCGAAAAAGCACCATGTGAAGCTGAACGCGAACGTCGCAAGCCGCTCCACCGGCACGGACGCGGACGAAATCGGCTTGTCCCGCGCGGGTGTGCCGAGCGTGCTGCTCAGCCTGCCGGAGAAATACATGCACACGTCGGTGGAAACGATTGACCTGAACACACTGGAAGAGGGCGCGCGTCTGCTGGCGAATTTCGTCGCGGAACTCGACGAAAGCTGGGAGGATGACCTGTGGATTTGAAGACACTGACGGAAATCAACGCTCCCTCCGGGCATGAGCAGGCGATTCGCCGTTTTCTGCTGGATGAGCTGAAAAAGCTGGGCTTTGCGCCCGTCCTTGACCGCATGGGCAACGTCGTTGTCGTGAAGGAAGGCACGGGCGACGCGCCCCGCAAGCGCGTGATGGTCAGCGCGCATATGGACGAAGTGGGGCTGATTGTCACCTCCGCCACGGAGGATGGCTACCTGCGTATTGCCGCGGCAGGCGGCATCGACCCGCGCGTGCTGGTTTCCAAGCGCGTCACCGTCGGGGACGACAAGCTGCCCGGCGTCATCGGCGCTGTGCCGATTCACCTGCAATCCGCCGCCGAGCGCAAGCATGTGCTTTCGATGGACGAGCTGCTGGTGGACATTGGCGCGAAGAACAAGGACGAAGCTGAGCGCAAAGCCCCGATGGGGACGTACATCTCCTTCGATACGCCCTATGTGGAATACGGCGATGGTTTCGCGTGCGGCAAGGCATTCGACGACCGCGTCGGCTGCCTGTCGCTGCTGCGTCTGCTGCAAGAAGAACTGCCGGTTGACCTCGTGGCTTGCTTTGTGTCCGAAGAGGAAGTCGGCTGCCGCGGCGCGAAGGGGGCGGCGTTCCAGCAGGAACCCGACATTGGCATTGTGTTGGAAGGCACAACGTGCAACGACCTCGGCGACGTACCGGAGACTGCGCACGTCTGCGAAGCCGGACAGGGTGTCGCGGTGTCGTTCATGGATGGCGCGTCAATTGCGAACCGGGCGCTGTTCCGCAAGGCGCTGGACGTGGCGAAGCAGGAGAACATTCCGCATCAGGTGAAGCACAGCGTATCCGGCGGCAACGACGGCGGCGCGATTCAGCGCGCGCGGGAGGGTGTGCCGGTGGTGGTGCTGAGCGTGCCGTGCCGGTATATTCACTCGCCGTCGTCGGTGGTGAAGCTCTCGGATGTGGAGAGCCAGTTTGCGCTGGTGAAGGCGCTGGTCAAGGCACTGTAAGCGCGGGCGACCTCATCCGACTTCGCTTCGCTCAGCCACCTTCCCCAGAGGGGAAGGTTTTGGATGTGCGCAATCTTCCTTGCCTTCCCCCCTGGGGAAGGTGTCGCCGCAGCGACGGATGAGGTTGGAGCAGCACGCGCAAACTGTTTGAAAGTGTCAGCAACTCAATCGCGAAAATGGGTCAAGGGTCGAAGACCCTTGCAGGGTCAAGGGACAGCGTCCCTTGTGGGGTCAAGGGGCAACGCCCCTTGCGCCTCCCTCAAGTAAAGGAGAATAATGATGTTGGAATTGTTGAAGAAGGTGCTCAAACCGGTCGCGCCGTCGGGACTGGAAGAGCCGGTGGCGGCGGTCATCCGGGAAGAGGTTGCGCCGTATGTGGACAGCATCGAGACGGATGCGCTGGGCAATCTGATTTGCGTGAAGAACGGCACGGAGGCGAATCCGGAGAAAATCATGCTGTCCGCGCACATGGATCATATCGGCTACATCGTCACGGGCATTGAGAAAGAGGGCTTCCTGCGCGTGACGAACGTCGGCGGCATCAGCCCGACCATGAGCCTGACGCGGCATGTGTCGTTCCCGAATGGCGTGCAGGGTGTTGTGGTGTCCGAAGTGAGCAAGGACACGGCGATGAAGGACTTGTTTGTGGACATCGGTGCGCAGGACAAGGCGGACGCCGAGACGATGGTGCAGATTGGCGACGTGTGCGTGTACGCGAACGACTGCTTCCAGCTGGGCGCGAACCGCGTCGCAAGCCCCGCAATGGACGACCGCGCGGCGTGCGCACTGCTGATTCGCTTCCTGCAGACCGTCGGCGCAACGAAGCAGACCATCATTGCCGTTTTCTCCGTGCAGGAGGAAGTCGGCTGCCGCGGCGCGAAGGTGGCGTCGTTCGCGAAAGCGCCGGACAAGGGCATTGCCATTGACGTGACCGCGTGGGGCGACACCCCCGGCACGAAGCAGCCGGACATCAAGCTCGGCGAGGGCATTGCCGTAAAGGTGATGGATCACGGGAGCATCTCGAATCCGGATTTGCGGGAAGCGCTGCTGGCGGCGGGTGCGCAGGCGGGTGTGAAAACCCAGCGCGAGGTGCTGCCGTTCGGCGGGACGGATGCGTCGGCGATGCAGACCAGCCGCGGCGGGATTCCGGTGTGCACGCTGTCGATTCCGTGCCGGTATGTGCATTCGGCGTGCGAAGTGGTTGACCTTCGCGATGTCGAGGGTGGCGTTGCTCTGTTGAAGAAGTATTTTGAAGCGTAATTGCTTCTGAATCCGCAGGGGATTTCGCGTCTGCGGACGCGGCCAGAGGGCAGTGAAAACAGATGAAGTCTGCGATTGCCCTCTGGATTCCTTCGGTTTCGCCACCCATGTTTCTTGGGCGTTAAAGCAGCTTTTTTAGTTAGTGGACTAATTGTTGCATCACGTTGGAAGGGAGTTCCTTCATGACCGCATTCCTTGGCGTTTTGTATCTGCTTGTGTTTCTCGCGGCGGGGTGCACATGCGTGCGATTCCTGCTGCCGCAGAAGTCGCTGCTCACGCGCGTGTGGCTCGGTGTCAGCTTGGGGCTGCTGCTGATGATGTGGCTGCCGGCGTTGATTGCGTTCGCGGTGGATTTCACATGGACGGCGCATTTGCTGGCGCTGATTCCGCTGGCAGGGCTGACAGCGGGATGCTTCTTTTTGCGCGACCCTTCGCCGGTGAAAAAGTGGGATGCGCGGGAAAAGCAGCTGGCCGGGCAGATGCTGATGGTTGTGCTGCCGCTGACGCTCCTTTCCGCCTATCTGCAATACACGCACTGCCTGCGCGTCGGGAATGACGGCGGCTGGTGGGTCGGGCAGAGCACTTACGGCGATTTGCCGATGCACATGTCGTTCATCACGTCACTGAAAAACGCGGCTTTTCCGCCGGATTACGCGCTTTTCCCCGGTCAGCGGCTTTCGTATCCCTTCCTGACGGACAGCCTGTCTACGTCGCTGTACCTGATGGGCTTCTCGCTGGAATGGGCGATTGTCGTGCCGGGTACATTGATGATGGCACTGTGCTTCATGGGCGTGATGGTGCTGGCGCGGGAGATGACCGCGGGGAAAAAGACAATTATCCTCGCGACGCTGCTGTTTTTCTTGAACGGCGGTCTGGGTTTCCTGTACAATTTCGACCTTGCGGGCGGCACTGTGAGCAATCCGTTCAGCACGGTCATCGAGCGAATCCGCGAAATTCTTGACGGGTACTATGCCACGCCGACGAATCAGCCCACGCCGTACAACCTGCGCTGGTCAAACGTGATTGCCGACCTGATGGTTCCGCAGCGGACGCTCCTCGGCGGGTGGTGCATGGCGCTGCCGTGCTTTTATCTGCTGTTTACGTCCTTTGCGCCGGAAAAGCGCCCGGCGTTTGCGCAGCGCATTCGGCAAACAGGACTGCTGGCGGTCTGGGCAGGCGCGCTGCCGCTGATTCACACGCACTCGTTCCTCGCGCTGGGGCTTTGCTCGCTGGGCATGATGGTGTACGACCTGATTCATGACAAAGAGCGCTGGACGCAATTGCAGTGGTATCTGGCGTATGGCGTAATCGCCGTGGTGCTGAGCGCGCCGCAGTTGATTTGCTTCACGTTCGAGCAGGTGTTCCAAGGCACGGGCAGTGGGAACAGTTTCCTGCAATTCTGGCCGAACTGGGTCAACAGCTATGAATCAAACGGTGAATTTGCGTTCCGCGACCTGTACTTCTGGTTCTACCTGAAGAACATCGGTCTGCCGTTCCTGATGCTGATTCTGGCGCTGTTCGAGCGGAATCCGAAGCATCGGCGGCTGTTCGCGGGCGCGCTGCCGATTATCCTTGCGGTGGAGCTGGTGCGCTTTCAGCCGAACATCTACGACAACAACAAGCTGATGTATCTGGCGTGGCTGCTTTGCTGCATGATTGTGGCGGACTGGTGCCGTGAGGTCTGGCATCGGCTGAAAGGGATGCGCGGGCGCGGGGCGCTGGCGGCTGTGACGGCGATTGCGGTGTTCCTGTCCGCGGGGCTGACGCTCTGGCGCGAGTGCGTCAGCAACTATCAGGCGTTTTCCGCGTCGGCGGTGGAAGCGGGGGAATTTGCCCGCGATAACACGCCGGAGCATTCCACTTACATGACCGGGACGCAGCACCTGAACCCGATTGCGTCCATCGCCGGGCAGAACATCGTCTGCGGGCCGGATTTGTGGCTGTACTACCACGGGCTGGACACGAGCGAACGCAAGATGGACATTGCGAGCTTCTACACCGACCCGGAGGAAAACCTCAACCTGCTGGAGAAATACGATGTGGACTACATCTACGTCAGCAGCTACGAGCGGAGCAGCTATGCGGTGGATACGGATACGCTTGACCGCCTGTTCACGCGCGTATTCAGCAACTGGGAAGCGACGATTTACGCCGTGCATCCATCATCGGAAACGGAGGACATGGGCAATGGAGCGTCTGCTGCGCTTCGCGGTGGAGCATGACCGGGTGATACGCCTGATGTTCATGCGGGATGGGCGGCTGTTTCAGGTCAATGCGCACATTGTGAGCTACGACGACAAGCAGGTGTCGTTCGTGACGACCCGTTCGCCGCGGACGCAGGTCATCAGCCGCGAGGAGCTGCTTGCGGTGGATTTCCGCCGCGGGGATGATGGGCAAACTGTGTAATCTTGTGGCGCAGGATTGCATTCGGCGCAGGGGTTTCGCCTCCGCAGCGGCGATTCCCCTTGCATCAAATAAAAGTAAGTTGCTTATACATCAGCCAGCATGAATCATGCTGAAAGCAAGGAAAGGAGCGAAGGATGGAGCAAGAGGAAAAGAAACCCACGACACTAACCGGCGTCGATTTGTCCCAGACAGCATCGCTGCTGCTTCCATGGACGCATGACCCGTGGGGCAAGCTGCGCCCGCCGCTGTCCGAGGAAGCGCTGTGCATGAGCGCCGAACTCGCCAGCGCCGCGTATGGCATGGCGATTGAGCCGTGGGTCGAAGCCGGCTGGCGCGACGTGACCATTCAGGTGGATGGCGAACTGACTGCCCTGCCGCCGAACAATCCCTTGAGCGCCGAGTGGCGGAAATACTGGGTGCGCGCGCGCCTGAAACCCGTCAGCCCGCTGGGACAGATGCTGGGCGCGCTGCGATTGAGCAGCAGCAATAACACCACTGGCAAGGCGGTCGTGATGCTCCATCCCGCGCTGGACGGGCGCTACGTCGTCGCGATTGGGTTCATGGGCACGGGCTCGCGCTTCTACGACTGGTTCAGCAATTTCCGCATGACAACGCAGGACGGGATGCACCGCGGCTTTCTGGAGCTCGCGCGGCAGTTCGAGGCGAATGAGGAGAAAATTTCCTTTCCGGAAACAGCGGAAGAGCTGGGGCTGGAAAAGCTCACCTTGCGCGACATTCTGCAGAACATGCGCAGCCCGAACAGCCGCTTCGTCCTCTGGGTCTGTGGGCACAGCCAGGGCGCGGCAATGATGCAGGTGTACGCGCACCTGAAGATGAACGAGACGGGCATCTCCGCGCGCAACCTTATCGGCTACGGCTTCGCGTCCCCCACGGTGATGGCGGGCAAAGCGGTTCGCGACCCATCCGCCTATCCGCTGTATAACATCCTCAACAGCGACGACCTTGTCCCCCACTGCGGCGCGGCGGTGCACCTCGGCATGTGCCTGAAATATCAGGCGACGGAGAATCTGCGCAAAAGCTGCTACAACTGGAAGCGCGACGAGAAATCCGTGCAGGCACGGCTGGCAATCCGCCCTGTTCTCTGGAAGATGGTCGATACGCCGACGTGCATCATCGGCGGCATGGCGCTGCTGATGGCGCTGGGGCGCGTCAGCGGGGCGGACTTCCTCAAAATGCTGGGACTGGGCGGCTTCCTGCCGCTTGACCGCGCGCTGGAAAAGGCGGATGCGGAGGATTTTGTCCGCGGGCTGAACCAGAAGGCAGCGGCGGCATACGAGTCCGTGACCGGGCATCCGATTGACATGGGGCAGGTGTCGGACGAGGCGAACGCCATGCAGCGCATCATCGACCACTTCGGGCTGCTTTCGTTCATCGACGCGGCAAAAGCGCTGATGACCTGCCCACACTACATGATGGCGCATCCCGAAGAGGGGTACATCGGCACATATTTCTATATCGTCATGAACGGGATTTTGTGCCGTTCATCTGGCGTTCGGGCGATCCGCCGCGCCGGATGACCGTGGAGCAGCTGCCGCATGACATGGTGACACAGGACATGCCGGGGCTGTACAACCGCCGCCTGCAAAAGCCCGACCGGCGCAAGCACCTGCCGATTACGCGGCGTGACCCGCGTCTGGGCGGTGGCACGCGCCATCACCTGCCCCTGCTGACGGCAGGGACGGTGCAGCCGAACGAGAAGATCTACCCGGTAGAAGACATTGAACTGCGATAACCCACAATCATAAGAAAAGAGGCTTTTCCCATGTCCGATTACCGCATTGAAACCAAGTGTGTTCAGGCAGGCTACACGCCCGGCAACGGCGAGCCGCGCCAGATTCCGATTATCCAGTCCACCACCTTCAAATACGCCACGAGCGAGGACATGGGCAAGCTCTTTGACCTCGAAGCGTCCGGCTATTTCTATTCCCGCCTGCAAAACCCGACGTGCGACCACGTTGCGGCGAAAATCGCGGCGCTGGAGGGCGGCAGCGCAGCTATGCTGACCGGCTCCGGTCAGGCAGCGAACTTTATGGCGCTGTTCAATATCTGCGAGGCAGGCAGCCACATCGTCGCGTCGTCCTCCATCTACGGCGGCACGTTCAACCTGATTGCCGTGACGCTGAAGAAGATGGGGATTGCGTCCACCTTCGTCTCCCCCAACGCGACGGACGACGAACTTGACCGCGCCTTCCGCCCGAACACGCGCGCAATGTTCGGCGAAACGATTGCCAATCCCGCGCTGACCGTGCTGGACATTGAGAAATTCGCTCAGGCGGCGCATCGGCACGGCGTTCCGCTGATTGTGGACAACACCTTCCCCACGCCCGTCAACTGCCAGCCGATTCGCTGGGGCGCGGACATTGTGACCCACTCGACGACAAAGTACATGGACGGCCACGGCGCGGCACTCGGCGGCGTCATCGTGGACAGCGGCAATTTCGACTGGATGGCACACGCGGAGAAGTATCCGGGGCTCTGCACGCCCGACGAAAGCTACCACGGCATCACCTACGCCGAGAAATTCGGCAATGCAGGGGCATACATCACCAAATGCACCAGCCAGCTCATGCGCGATTTGGGCTGCGTGCAGTCCCCGCAGAATGCGTTCATCCTCAATCTGGGGTTGGAGAGCCTGCATGTGCGGATGCCGCGCCACTGCGAGAACGCGATGGCGGTCGCGCAGTTCCTCGAAAAACAGCCGCAGGTGGCGTCTGTCAGCTATCCGCACCTGCCGTCCAGCCCGTACTACGCCCGCGCGATGAAGTACATGCCGAACGGCGGCTGCGGGGTGGTGTCGTTCGTCTTGAAGGGCGGACGTCCCGCGGCGGAGGCATTCATGAAGCGGCTGAATTTGGCGGCGATTGAGACGCACGTCGCCGACGCGCGGACGTGCTGCCTGAATCCGGCGACCTCCACTCATCGGCAGATGACCGAGGAGCAGCTGGCAGTTGCGGGCATTCCGGCGGGCATGGTACGCATCAGCGTCGGACTGGAGAGCAAGGACGACCTGATTGCCGACCTTGCGCAGGCGTTGTCCGGCATCGAAGCATGAGCGCGTACATCAACCGATATTTCCTGCTGATGGCGGTGTTTTTGCCCCTATGGTGCATCATTCGCCGCCCTTGGAAGCGCTGGAGCCTGCACGAAGGCTGCCTGATGGCGTTCGCGGCGCTGTTGTTTTCGCTGCTGTGCCTGGTGCTGCGCGGCACATGGGCTGCGCCGGGGGATATGCTGGCGTCGGCGCTGCATCGGCTGCGGACGGGCGAGGGAATTCAGCTGCGGCTGTTCCACACCATTACGCGGCAGCTGTGGTACGCCCGGCGGGAGGAAATGCTCATTAACATCTGGGGAAACATCCTGCTCTTCATCCCCTACGGCTTCTTCCTGCCGCTGCTGTGGAAGCGGTATCGCCATCCGCTGCGACTTTCGCTGATGTGCCTGCTGCTGCCCTTGAGCATCGAAACGTGCCAGTTGTTCATCCGCCGCATGACGGATGTGGATGACCTGCTGCTGAATTTCGCGGGCGGAATGCTCGGCGGCGGGGTGTTCTCGCTGGTGCATATGGTATTCCCCAAATTCACTGATAAGGCGCTTGTGCGCGGATAAGCAAACGAAAACGTCCCCTTCCGGCAATGGAACGGGACGTTTTGCTTTATTTCTGTTTCTTATGATACCCGCAGTCGCAGTACGGTCCGCCGGACGCAAGCGTGTATTCGCGCACGAAGTCCGACGCTTCGCCCGCTTCCGCCATCGTGTAATCCAGTCGGCACATGGCGGGCGTGAGGTCGTACAGCCCCAGCTCATTTGTCAGCACACAGATGCCGCACTTATAGAACCGCGCCTCGTAGCCGCTGCCGTCCGCGTAGGGCAGATAGTCCATGTTCCACGAGTAGGGGTTGCGGTCGGCGGCGCGTAGCTTCTCCGCCTGTTTCATCCCCGCAATGTCCTTGTCAGAGAACTTGTTCTTCCCGCTCCTGCGGCAGAACCAGCGCATCGCGGGCGTCATC
>ERZ772902.2368-NODE-2368-length-10905-cov-2.289217_pt1 | contig 10905 bp, 10 predicted proteins | sample MGYA00511470_ERZ772902 | MGnify/ENA primary metagenome ERZ772902 (study PRJEB29015, sample SAMEA2737717) | human gut metagenome | biome: human gut; feature: human-associated habitat; material: faeces | place: China | collected 2012 ...
CAGCTGCATAAACAGCTCCTGCTCTTCTCCACTCAAACGCCCCAAAAATTCCTCATCCACACTGTCGCCAATCGGTATCGCCGCAGCAAGTACCTTTTCTCCTTCGGCAGTCAGCCAGACAAAGCGTCGCCGCTTATCAGCGGCGTCATGTTCACGTCTGACTAAGCCACGATTTTCCATTCTTGCCAACATTTCTGCCAGCGTTGCTTTGGTGCTGACTGCTGCTTCTATCAGTGCCACCTGTTCGATACCAGGCTTATCAGCAATGGCGCGCATCACCGCGTACTGTGGTTTGGTCAGGTCAGGTAACTCGTGCTGCCAGCGGGCCGTATGCTGCTGAAAAAGCTGTCGTAACTGATGGAACGCTTTATTTCGTAACGCCATGTAAACTCCGGGCTAATTCTCTGTCGCTATCATAGCGGTTTTTCAGTGACGAAGAAGATGTTGTTACTTTTCAATCCTTGCCGCTGTGGAAATGAAGGAGTATGTTAATAATAACGTTCGTATACGAACAATTAAGAGAGTAAGCAATGAAACTGATCGTCGGGATGACAGGGGCTACCGGTGCGCCTCTTAGGTGTGGCATTACTGCAAGCGCTGCGGGAGATGCCGAATGTCGAGACTCATCTGGTGATGTCGAAGTGGGCGAAAACCACCATTGAACTGGAAACGCCTTACAACGCCCGCGATGTTGCTGCCCTCGCAGACTTCTGCCATAACCCGGCGGATCAGGCCGCAACCATCTCCTCAGGTTCCTTTCGTACCGACGGCATGATCGTTATTCCGTGCAGTATGAAAACGCTCGCCGGTATCCGCGCTGGTTACGCCGATGGCCTGGTAGGGCGCGCGGCGGACGTCGTGCTCAAAGAAGGCCGCAAACTGGTGCTGGTGCCGCGTGAAATGCCGCTTAGCACCATCCATCTCGAAAATATGCTCGCACTTTCGCGCATGGGCGTGGCGATGGTGCCGCCGATGCCTGCCTTTTATAACCATCCCGAAACGGTAGATGACATTGTCCAGCACGTGGTAGCCCGCGTGCTGGATCAATTTGGCCTCGAACATCCTCACGCCAGGCGCTGGCAAGGATTGCCGCAGGCCCGGAATTTTTCTCAGGAGAATGAATAATGGCATTTGATGATTTACGCAGCTTTTTACAGGCGCTCGACGACCATGGGCAATTGCTGAAAATCAGCGAAGAGGTGAACGCGGAACCGGATCTGGCAGCAGCAGCTAACGCCACCGGGCGTATCGGCGACGGCGCGCCCGCGCTGTGGTTTGACAATATTCGCGGCTTTACCGATGCGCGCGTGGCGATGAACACCATCGGTTCCTGGCAGAACCACGCGATTTCTCTCGGCTTGCCGCCAAATACCCCGGTTAAAAAACAGATTGATGAGTTTATCCGCCGCTGGGATAACTTCCCGATAGCCCCGGAACGCCGCGCCAATCCAGCCTGGGCGCAGAACACCGTCGATGGAGATGAGATCAATCTGTTCGATATTCTGCCGCTGTTTCGTTTAAACGATGGCGATGGCGGTTTCTATCTCGACAAAGCCTGCGTGGTTTCCCGCGATCCGCTCGACCCGGATAACTTCGGCAAGCAGAACGTCGGTATCTATCGTATGGAAGTGAAGGGTAAGCGTAAGCTCGGTCTGCAACCGGTGCCGATGCACGATATCGCCCTGCATCTGCATAAAGCAGAAGAGCGCGGTGAAGATCTGCCGATTGCGATCACGCTCGGTAACGATCCGATCATCACGCTGATGGGGGCCACGCCGTTGAAATACGATCAGTCTGAGTATGAAATGGCAGGCGCGCTGCGTGAAAGTCCGTACCCGATCGCCACCGCCCCGCTGACCGGTTTTGATGTGCCGTGGGGTTCAGAAGTGATCCTCGAAGGGGTCATCGAAAGCCGTAAACGCGAAATCGAAGGGCCGTTCGGTGAGTTTACCGGGCACTACTCCGGCGGGCGTAACATGACCGTGGTGCGCATCGATAAAGTCTCTTATCGCAGCAAACCCATTTTTGAATCGCTCTATCTCGGGATGCCGTGGACGGAAATCGACTACCTGATGGGGCCAGCCACCTGTGTGCCGCTGTATCAGCAACTGAAAGCCGAGTTCCCGGAAGTGCAGGCGGTAAACGCCATGTACACCCACGGCCTGTTGGCGATTATCTCCACCAAAAAACGCTACGGCGGTTTTGCCCGCGCAGTAGGCCTGCGTGCGATGACCACACCACACGGACTGGGCTACGTGAAGATGGTGATTATGGTCGATGAAGATGTTGATCCGTTCAACCTGCCGCAGGTGATGTGGGCGCTTTCGTCGAAAGTGAACCCGGCAGGGGACCTGGTACAGTTGCCGAATATGTCCGTGCTGGAACTCGACCCCGGCTCAAGCCCGGCGGGGATCACCGACAAGCTGATTATCGACGCCACCACGCCTGTCGCCCCGGACAACCGTGGTCACTACAGCCAGCCGGTGGTGGATTTACCGGAAACCAAAGCCTGGGCTGAAAAACTGACCGCTATGCTGGCCGCACGTAAATAAGGAGAACAAGATGATTTGTCCACGTTGTGCCGATGAACAGATTGAAGTGATGGCGAAATCGCCAGTGAAAGATGTCTGGACGGTATATCAGTGCCAGCATTGCCTTTATACCTGGCGCGATACTGAACCGCTGCGCCGCACCAGCCGCGAACATTACCCTGAAGCGTTCCGCATGACGCAGAAAGATATTGATGACGCGCCGATGGTGCCGAGCATCCCGCCGCTGCTGGCGGCAGATAAGCGTTAATAAAAAGTGCCGGGTAGTGGCTTTGCTTTACCCGGCCTCATTACTTTATTTTATAAAATGACAGCCGCCCGCTTTTCGGCGATCCGGTATCAATATAAATCTGGTTTGCGAACGTCTGAATGTTATCAAACACCATATGTCCAAATATAAAATAATCAGCGCCGTTTATTTGTTGTAACTCGCCATTAAGCGATTTCTGCACACGATCAACAGGCCAGAGTAATTCGCTCTCCGCTATTTCTTTACCAAAGAGATATTCATTCCCCGGATAATCTGCATGTGTGATGACATATTTTGTGTTGTCGTTAGTAACTTCAATAATATGTGGAAGGTGATGGAATTTCAGCAACAGATCTATTGCCGCTTGTTGCTCTGAATCATTTAAATCGAAAAACCAGTCACCACCGCTGGCAAGCCACATATTTCCATCGCCAGTTTCGAATGCATCCAACGCCATCGCTTCGTGGTTGCCTTTAACCGACGTAAACCAGGGTTGGTTTAGCAGGACTCTTCGGCCCACGATCAATATTATCGCCTGTGGAAATAAGTAAGTCGGTTTCAGGGCAAAAAGAGAGTTGATGTAAGCGGGATTGTAATAATTGATAGTCACCATGAATATCACCAACGGCCCATATATAACGATAGTGATGGGCATTAATTTTTTGATAGCGTGTAGATGGCATGGTTTTACCCTGTAAAATAAGATTTCCTATTATACAGGGTATTTTTATTTGATTCGTCAGTTGTCGTTAATATTCCCGATAGCAAAAGACTATCGGGAATTGTTATTACACCAGACTCTTCAACCGATAAATCCACTCCAGCGCCTGACGCGGAGTCAGTGAATCCGGGTCGAGGTTTTCCAGTGCCTCGACCGCAGGCGACGTTTCTTCTGGCGCAGAAAGCAGGGACATCTGCGTACCATCAACCTGTGTAGCGGCGGCGTTCGGCGAAATGCTTTCCAGCTCACGCAGTTTTTGCCGTGCGCGCTTAATAACCTCTTTTGGCACGCCTGCCAGAGCTGCAACCGCCAGGCCGTAGCTTTTGCTCGCCGCGCCATCCTGCACGCTGTGCATAAAGGCAATGGTGTCGCCGTGCTCCAGCGCATCGAGATGCACGTTGGCGACGCCTTCCATTTTCTCCGGTAACTGGGTCAGCTCGAAATAGTGGGTAGCAAACAGCGTCAACGCTTTGATCTTATTTGCCAGATTTTCCGCGCATGCCCACGCCAGCGACAGACCATCGTAAGTGGACGTTCCACGCCCGATCTCATCCATCAACACCAGACTATATTCGGTGGCGTTATGTAAAATATTGGCGGTTTCGGTCATCTCCACCATAAAGGTTGAACGCCCGGATGCCAGATCGTCTGCCGCGCCTACGCGGGTAAAGATACGGTCGATCGGGCCAATCTCGACTTTTTGCGCCGGTACGTAGCTGCCGATATACGCCATCAGCGCAATCAACGCGGTCTGGCGCATATAGGTACTTTTACCGCCCATGTTCGGACCGGTAATGATCAACATGCGGCGCTGTGGCGACAGGTTTAGCGGGTTAGCGATAAACGGTTCGTTCAGTACCTGTTCAACCACTGGATGGCGGCCTTCGGTAATGCGAATGCCAGGTTTATCAATAAAGGTCGGGCAGGTGTAGTTCAGGGTATAGGCCCGTTCCGCCAGGTTCACCAGCACGTCGAGTTCCGCCAGCGCGCTCGCGCTCTGTTGCAACGCTTCCAGATGCGGCAACAGCAGGTCGAACAACTCTTCATAAAGCTGTTTTTCCAGTGCCAGTGCTTTACCTTTCGAGGTGAGTACTTTGTCTTCATACTCTTTTAGCTCTGGAATAATGTAGCGTTCGGCGTTTTTCAGCGTCTGGCGACGCATATAGTTGATGGGTGCCAGATGGCTTTGTCCACGGCTGATCTGAATGTAATAACCATGAACCGCGTTAAAGCCGACTTTCAGCGTGTCCAGGCCGGTACGTTCACGCTCGCGGATTTCCAGACGCTCCAGATAATCGGTCGCGCCGTCAGCCAGCGCCCGCCACTCATCCAGCTCTTCGTTATAGCCCGGCGCGATAACACCACCGTCGCGCACCAGTACCGGCGGTGTGTCGATAATGGCCCGCTCCAGCAGATCGCGCAGTTCGGCAAACTCGCCCATCTTCTCACGCAGCGCCTGTACCGGTGCGCTTTCGACATTTTCTAATAGTGCACGCAGCTCCGGCAGTTGCTGGAAAGCGTGACGCATACGGGCCAGATCGCGTGGGCGAGCGGTTCGTAAAGCCAGACGCGCCAGAATACGTTCCAGGTCGCCGACCTGACGCAGTACCGGCTGCAGCTCGGCGGTGAAATCCTGCAATGCGCCAATAGTTTGCTGGCGCTCAAGCAAGACGCGGGTATCGCGCACTGGCATATGCAGCCAGCGTTTCAGCATACGGCTGCCCATCGGCGTGACGGTGCAGTCGAGCACAGAAGCCAGCGTATTTTCCGCACCACCCGCCAGATTCTGGGTGATTTCCAGGTTACGACGCGTCGCGGCATCCATAATGATGCTGTCCTGCTCACGTTCCATAGTGATAGAACGAATATGCGGCAGGGTCGTGCGTTGGGTATCTTTCGCATATTGCAACAGACAACCGGCGGCACAAAGTCCGCGCGGCGCGTTCTCGACGCCAAAACCGACCAGATCGCGAGTGCCAAATTGCAAGTTTAACTGCTGGCGCGCGGTGTCGATTTCAAACTCCCACAGCGGGCGACGACGCAGGCCGCGGCGACCTTCAATCAGCGACATCTCGGCGAAATCTTCCGCATACAGTAATTCCGCTGGATTCGTACGTTGCAGTTCTGCCGCCATCGTTTCGCGGTCCGCCGGTTCGCTCAGGCGAAAACGACCGGAACTGATATCCAGCGTTGCGTAGCCGAAACCTTTACTGTCCTGCCAGATAGCCGCCAGCAGGTTGTCCTGACGTTCCTGCAACAGCGCTTCATCGCTGATGGTGCCCGGCGTAACGATACGGACAACTTTGCGCTCGACCGGCCCTTTGCTGGTCGCCGGATCGCCAATCTGTTCACAAATAGCAACCGATTCGCCCTGGTTCACCAGTTTGGCGAGGTAGTTTTCCACCGCATGGTAGGGAATCCCCGCCATCGGGATTGGCTCTCCCGCTGAAGCACCGCGTTTGGTCAGTGAAATATCCAGCAGTTGCGACGCCCGTTTTGCGTCGTCATAAAACAGTTCGTAAAAGTCGCCCATCCGGTAAAACAGCAGGATCTCGGGATGCTGGGCTTTCAGCTTGAGATACTGCTGCATCATGGGCGTATGGGCATCGAAATTTTCTATTGCACTCATGGGGTTATGTCCGGTTCCCTGATATTAAATGGGGTGTGATGGTTTTTATTTTCGTTGTTATCACATAAGGCGCACATGATACCGGAGTTAATCATTTCAGGGGAAGAAGCGAACGGCGAGTTCTTGATGGTGATTCCGGGAAAGATGCTGTTTTGCAGCTTTTGCGTGATGCTTATGAAGCAAGTACGCAAAATTGCGTCGGTTGAATAAACCTCCTCCTTCAGAGCCATAGTCCCCTTTCAAATTAAGTTGTAATATAAATACACCTTAAGAGTATGGAGGCAGCATGTCCGGCAAGCGTATCTCTCGTGAAAAACTGACGATTAAAAAAATGATCGATCTTTATCAAGCGAAATGCCCGCAGGCGTCAGCGGAGCCGGAGCATTACGACGCGCTGTTTGCCTACGCGCAAAAGCGGCTGGATAAATGTGTGTTCGGCGAAGAGAAACCAGCCTGTAAGCAGTGTCCGGTGCACTGTTACCAGCCAGCAAAGCGTGAAGAGATGAAACAGATTATGCGTTGGGCCGGGCCGCGAATGCTGTGGCGTCATCCGATCTTAACCGTGCGTCATCTCATCGATGACAAGCGTCCGGTGCCGGAGTTGCCAGAAAAATATCGTCCAAAGAAATAAATCTGCCGGAGAGCCATACTCTCCGGCAAATAAGGCGTTTACGCTTTGGTGGCAATCAGGATGGCTGATGCTTTGATCAATGCAATAACGCGCGAGCCAGTGGTGAGTTTCATTTCATCCTGACTTTCATTTGTTACCACTGCCACAATTTCAAAACCCGCATCCGTTTTGATATGGACAGTGGCGTTCACTGCGCCTTCGGTGATTGTCGACACGCTGCCAGCAAACTGGTTGCGAGCAGAGAATTTCAGTCCACAGTCTTCCGTTGCCAGTGTTACCCACGGGGCTTTAATCAGGGCAATCGCTTCTTTCCCTTTTGCCAGACCAAGAGCCTGCTGGCTGCTGTGTGTAACAATTGCCACCAGTTTTGCACCACCTGCCAGCGTCAGTTCTACTTCATCATTCACAGCGCCCATTGCTACTGCGCTAACTGTTCCGGTTAATTGATTTCTTGCTGAAACTGCCATACTGCCTCCTTTCATTGAATGTTGATCGAGTATAACCACATCTGTTAAATCAATGCCGATTTATCAATTCCCAGTCGCTTCATCCGTGACAGCAGAGTCGTGCGTTTCAGCCCCAGACGTTGCGCAGCGCCTTTAGGCCCGGCAACCACGCCGTTGGTTTCTTTCAGCACGCGAACAATCAACTGATATTCATCTTCGCCCTCCTGGGCGACAACCGTTGCGGCAGGCGGCGTTTCAGGTTCTGGTAAAGCAATATCTGGCAATGACAGCTGCAGCACGTTGCCGCGTGTTAGCAATACCGCGCGCTCAATGACGTTTTCCAGCTCACGCACGTTGCCCGGCCATTCCATGTTGCTCAGGATGCGCAGCGTCTCGGCAGGAATGCTGTCGATATTGCGCCCCAGACGACGGGCAATTTTGAAGGTAAAGGCTTTCGCCAGCAGCGGAATATCTTCCGGACGCTCGCGTAGTGGCGGCAGGTGGATCGGGAATACGTTCAGGCGGTAATAGAGATCGCTACGGAACTCTCGGTCTGCGACCATTTTTTTCAGATCGCGGTTAGTCGCGGCAATTAAACGTACGTCCGTCTGAATGATTTTGTTGCTGCCAAGACGTTCAAACTCCTGTTCCTGTAATACACGCAGCAACTTCGGCTGTAACTCCAGCGGCATATCGCCCACTTCATCGAGGAATAGTGAGCTTTTATCCGCCAGTTCAAAACGACCAATGCGCTGAGCGCTGGCACCGGTAAAAGCCCCACGCTCATGACCAAATAGATCGCTCTCCAGCAATCCGGCAGGCATCGCCGCGCAGTTCATTTTGACCATGCGGCGATTATTACGCCCACTGAGATTATGGATCGCGCGGGCAATCAGCTCTTTACCTGTACCAGTTTCACCGAGGATCAGCACGGTACTGTCACTTTGCGCCACCATTTCAACTTGTTTAAGTACGCTGTACATGGCTTCGCTGCGGCCAATAATCTCGCCAAATTCACTATCAACATTGTTGAGCTGCTCGGTCAGGGCGAGGTTTTCATCAACCAGCCGTTCTTTCAGACGATGAATTTCCTGATAGGCGAGGGCGTTATCGACAGCGATTGCCACACGTTCGGCAATCTGGCGCAGTAAGCTCAGATTGGTAGTGGTAAATACTTTCTCTTCGCATTGCGCCAGTTTCAGCACGCCCAGCATGGTGTCGCCAGACATCAGCGGTAACAGGCACAAGGTTTGAATCTGGTTGCCCCAGGTGTCGAACAACATGCGTTCATAGGGGGCTAAATCGTCCCGCTCGTGGAGATTAATCAACAGCATCTCTTTACTTTTGAAGACGCGTTCGGTGAGGGTTCCGGCTTCATCGACTTCGCTCTGTTCGTGGGCGGGATGCTGTTTATCAAGATAGTGAGTGGAGTAGATGTTGAGTTTGTTTTTACGGTGGCTGCGTAAGACAATGCTGATATCGTCAATGTCGAAATAGTAATGGATTTCTTTGGCGACTTCGCTGACCAGTTCGTCCATATCCAGGCGGGAAAGCACCGCGTTGGTGATGGCGACCAGGATGCGGAAGTTATCGCGTTCCCGGCATAACAACTCATAGTCGACATTGTTAACGACGCGGCTCTGGATTTGTTCGGTGACGACAGAAACGATCTGCGTAAATGTTTGCAGGCGATTGAACTCTTTTTCACTCCACGGGCGATCGTCATAACGAATAAATTCACAGCCACCAAAAATATGCCCTTCCGCCGCCAGTGGCATCAGGCAATAGTGACCAAATTTGGGGTATAGCCCACCTGCGGCCAGCTGCGGCCAGGTTTCACAAAATTCTTCGTAACTGCAATGCAGCGTATCAGGGCGCGACAAAATGCTGCGTACCGGACCGTGTGCCAGAACAGTTTCGTCTTCATATTTAATGGGGGTGTCTTTTTCACGCGACGCGTAATAAGACGCACGTTGAGTCTGCGCTTGCCACAACACAATAGCCGCGTTGTCGGCGAGCGCAGAACGCTTTACCAGTTGCGAAAGAGCCTCACACAGCGAGGCCAGATCGGGCTGCTGCAATAGTGTCCGAGTGATGTCGAACAACCCTTGTTGTCCGAGATCACTCATCGGTGTATATGACATTTTGTTCTTCCAGGAAAGCACCGCAAAGCGGTGCAAAAGGTCATTGACTAACTATAGGAGATTTAGAATTTTATTAGCATATACGCGGAAGCGGTTCGGCGTGTGGTAAATCGAGGGTTCGTTTCACGCCATATAGACCGGCAAGACGAACACCTTTACGTTCCACCACTTCACCAATCAGCGCCGCGTCTTTTCCCAGTGGATGGGAATGTAACGCTGCCAGCACTTGCTCTGCCGCGTTGCGTTCAACGGCGATCACCAGTTTGCCTTCGTTGGCAAAGTTAAGGGCGTCCAGTCCCAGCAGTTCGCAAACGCCGCGCACAGCAGGTTTAACCGGCAGTGCCGCTTCTGAAATTTCAATACCACAACCGCAGGCTTCCGCGAACTCATGTACCACCGCGTTTACACCACCACGGGTGGCATCACGCAGCGCTTTCACGCAGGGAATGTCACGCAGCGTCTGAATAAGCGGCGTTAGTACCGCACAGTCGCTGACCAGTTCGCCATCCAGCCCCAGCTGCTCACGCAGGTTAAGGATAGTCGCCCCGTGGTCGCCGAGTGTACCGCTAACCAGCAATACATCGCCTGCGGTTAGCGTCTGTGCGCCCCAGTGAATATTCGCCGGAATTGCGCCCATACCAGCGGTGTTGATAAACAGTTTATCTGCCGCGCCGCGCTGCACCACTTTAGTGTCGCCAGTAACGATGGCAATGCCTGCCGCGCGGGCGGTTTCTGCCATGCTGGTCACAACGGCTTTCAGCGTCTCCATCGGTAATCCTTCTTCAAGGATAAATCCACAGGAGAGATAACGCGGAATAGCGCCACTGACCGCTACGTCGTTCGCGGTGCCGCAAATCGCCAACTTGCCGATATTGCCACCAGGAAAGAACAGCGGGTCGATGACGTAGCTGTCGGTGGAGAACGCCAGACGGTCGCCTTCCGCTACCAGCTGCGCCAGATCAAGACGTGCCTGATCTTCCTGCTCTGCCAGCCATGGGTTGGCAAAGGCTTCCATAAACAGGCTGTTGATTAATTGCTGCATCGCCTGGCCGCCGCTACCGTGGGCGAGTTGGATATTATTCACGCTTCACTCTCCTGCTGACGATACTGATACCACGCGGCGCACGCTCCTTCGGAGGAAACCATCAGCGCACCAAACGCGGTTTGAGGATTACAGGTGTTACCAAACAGCGGGCATTGATGCGGCTTACATTTGCCCGTTAATACTTCTCCACAACGTGCGCGCGGGTCATCGCAGACCTGCTGCGGTGCCGGGCGGAAATGCGCTTCGGCATCGAATCGTTGATAATCCGGCGTCAGGTGTACACCAGAAGATTCAATCACGCCTAAGCCGCGCCATTCGCTGTCGCCGTTGACACAGAACACATCGGCAATCGCCTGTTGCGCCAGCAGGTTACCGGCATCCGGCACCACCCGACGATACTGATTCTCTACCTTGCTGTGGGCCGCTATTTTCTGCTCCACCAGCATGACCACGCCTTGCAGTAGATCAAGCGGTTCGAAACCAGCCACCA
>ERZ772902.2370-NODE-2370-length-10893-cov-25.038568_pt1 | contig 10893 bp, 10 predicted proteins | sample MGYA00511470_ERZ772902 | MGnify/ENA primary metagenome ERZ772902 (study PRJEB29015, sample SAMEA2737717) | human gut metagenome | biome: human gut; feature: human-associated habitat; material: faeces | place: China | collected 2012 ...
GCAGCATCCCTCATCGGCATGGACACTTTTGCGGACGGTCAGGTGGTGTTCCGGCCCGGCCCGGTATACCGCTGCGCCCAGTGCGGCGGCTTTGGTGTGCTGGATGAGATCAACATGGCCAAAAACGAAGCGCTGGCCGTGCTGCACGCGGTGCTGGACTTCCGCCGCGCCATCGATGTACCCGGCTACGACCGCATCCCGCTGGCGGAGGAGACCCGCTTTATTGCCACCATGAACTACGGTTATGCCGGCACTCGTGAGCTGAACGAGGCCCTCACCTCCCGTTTCGTGGTCATCCAGATGCCCACCATTACGCAGGACGATCTGGAAAAGCTGCTGCGGACGCAGTTCCCCGATCTCGCTTCCAAGTATGTGCGCCAGTTTGCACTGCTGTTCCTTGACCTGCAGAAAAAATGCGACAGTGCAGAAATTTCCACCAAGGCGCTGGATCTGCGCGGTATGCTGGATGCCCTGCGGCTGATCCGGCGCGGCATCCCGGCAGGCGCGGCACTGGATATGGGCATCACCAACAAGGCCTTTGACTCCTACGAGCAGGGCCTGATCCGTGATGTGATCGCAGCGCGCATTCCGGCCAAGCTGGATGCCGCCAAGCTCTTTGGCTGATGGACGCCCAGAGTTACACCGCGCAGGAGCGGCGTGCGGCCAATCAGGTCTGGGCTGCTGCAGGAGCCTATGGCTTTGAGCCGCTGTTTCTGGCCCGCTATACCGACGGCACCACCGATTTTTACATGAACACTGTCGTGGGCCTCATCCACAAATATTACGGTGACGCGCTGATCCGCAGCGTCTTTGACGCATGGGACGGTGATCTGCGGCAGACGATGCTGGACGACATGACATGGCTGTATCTGGAAAATGCAGCCTATCGGCTGGAGCTGCCCCGCCGCCCGGTTCTGGAAGCGCTGCGCCATGCCCATGCAGATTACTTTTTTGCGATTCAATACAAGCTTTCGCGGCAGGAGTGGATGGCAAAAAATCAGCTGGTCTACACCATGCAGGCCGCACGCTGGCGGCGTGTGCTGGGCCGTGCCGACCCGGTGATGACCCCTTATGAGTCCGGCCTTGCTGCCGCGCTGGCCCCGGAGCATGTGCCGGAGCCGGAACAGCTGAAAGCCAAAATTTTATCGATCTACGCAAAATTCAACCTGTTCGACGGCACTGTGCACCAGAGAGCAGCTTTGCATCTGCATCTGGACGGCCTGCTGGCAAAGCTTGCCACCAAAGCCATGCCCACCCAGATGATCAAGACCGACCGCGTGACCGTGGAGCACTCAAACTCCGTGGATGCTGTGGGCGGCGGGCTGGCGGTGGACAAGCGCCGGGCCCACATCACCCTGAAGCAGAATGCCGCGCAGGACAAGGCCTACATCGAAAGCTGCTTCGGCCGCTCTCTCTACCCGCCGGAACGGCTGCGCAAGGCTGAGCAGGAGCTTTGTGTGGGCGACCATCTGGGGTGCCATTTGTGGTTCAGTGCCGGTGTGCCCAGTCCGGAGCAGGCTCCCACACCGGAAGCAAAGCATCTGGCTGAGCAGGCTGAACTTCAGGCTGACCGCAACCGCGCTTATTACGCCAAAAATCGGGAACTGCACCGCAGTGTGGTGCTGCGGCTCACCGAGCAGATCCGCAACTGCATCCTTGTGCACCAGCAGCCCAACGCCCGTGTTGCCCGCAGTGGCAACCTGAACGCTGGGCGCATCTGGCGCGCACCACTTTTGAACGATGACCGGGTGTTTTTGTGTGCCGAGGAAGAGAACCAGCCCTCTTTTACGGTAGACCTTTTATTGGACGCATCCGCTTCCCGCCTGCACTGTCAGGAAGTGATCGCGGCGCAGGGTTCTATTCTGGCCCAGAGCCTTGCGGCCTGCGGTATCCCGGTGCGGGTGTCCAGCTTCAGCAGCCTGCGGGGCTACACCGTACTGCGTGTGCTCAAAGGCTTTGCAGACAAAAACCTGCAAAACATCAACCGATATTTTGCTTCCGGCTGGAACCGTGACGGCCTTGCCCTGCGGGCCGCAGGCGACCTTTTGCGGTTTGCGCCCGGTCCTGCGCCGCGGCATCTGCTCATTGTGCTGACGGACGCTTCGCCCAACGACAGCCGCCGCATCCCGCCCAGTGCAGAAAACCCGCTGGGCTGCGGTTACGAGGACGCTGCCGGTGTGGCTGACACTGCCGCGCAGGTGCGTGCGCTGCAGCGCATGGGCATCCGGGTGTCGGCTGTGTTCATGGGTGAGGACAGCTCTGCCGGTGCCGCTGCACAGATCTACGGCAAAAACATGGCCCGTATCCGCGGCATGGACCAACTGGCCCGCGCGGCCGGGCGGCTGATCCAAAACGAGATCCGTGAACTGGGCGATTGAACCATATTTTACCAGAACAGCCCACAGATGGGAGGCTTTGGCCTTGCCGTCTGTGGGCTGTTTTTGATACAGAACACAACCGATTCACTCTTGCAACAACCATGTTTCGGGTCACTGTTGCAGGATGCGCGGAAATATTTTGTTTTTCTACAAACTTATAGTTGTTTTTCGTTGTGAAGTATGCTATACTATGTTCAGTCAATAAAACATTTCTGCGTAAGCTGCCTGCTGTGCACCGGGTCGTTTGGCGCAGTGCCCATCCGTTATACAACGAACTGCTGTGTTATAGTTTCAGGAGGGAACCGATCATGGATGCCAACCGTTATTTTGATGCCATGCACAACGCTATGTCAGCTCAGCACCCCGGTGCGCAGCTGCTTTTAACGGTAAAGCTGCAGGACACCTGCGGCAACGATGCCTGCCTGGAGCTGAAGCAGCTGCCCGGTGAGAGCACTTCCATTCTGTGCTACTCCACCATGGGTCGCCGCTGCCTGAACTTCCAGCTGTTCCGCAAGGGCTGGCAGCTGTGCCACAACGCCGATGGCCAGCTGGTGGGCCGCTTCCCTTCCAGCGCCGACGGCCTGATCGACGAGACCGATTTCCGCGCCTACTGCCGTGAGGACAGGCTGGATATGGCCCGCACCCAGCGCATCACCGCCGAGCTTCGCCAGTGCGCCGGTATCGATTATCAGGGCAGCATCCCGCAGAACGCCCGCACCGGTGCCGTTATTACCGTGGAGAGTTTTGTAGGGGCCGGTGCCCGCTGGACCTACTGGAGTCAGGATGTTCTGCCCAGCCTGCCGCTGGGTGCCATCCTCTACTGGCTGGCGGATCATCTGGCCGGTGCCGAGCGCCGCACCCTGCAGGCCGACCCGCAGGCAGCCCGCCTTGCCGCCCAGTGGCTGGCCGGTGATACAGCCGTGTTCTTCCATCCGTCGGTGCCGATGACCGCCATGAATACGGTCTCTTCCGGCTCTGCGCCCGCACGCCGCCGCACCACTGTGCCCGCTGCCCGCAACAAGAGCTGGCAAAGCATCATGGCCGTGATGGCAGGCATGTGAACGAAAAAGCAAGGAAAGACCGATCGTCTCTCCTTGCTTTTTCAGTATTATTCGAGGTACGGGTCCAGCAGGGCATCCACCGTTTTGTTCCGCTTGGGGTTCGGCTTTTTGATCACATGGCCGCGGCAGACCACCAGTTCCAGATGCTGCAGCGCACGCAGGTCTTCCAGTGGGTTGTGCTTTGTCACAATAAAATCTGCGCTCTTGCCCGGCTCAATGGAACCGGTCACGTCTCCTACTCCGGCCAGCTGAGCATTGCGCAGGGTGGCCGTGTACAGGGCGAACTGGTTGCTTACACCGCAGTATTTGTGGAAGTAGCACAGCTCCCGCCAGAAATCGTACTGGGTGATGTATGGGCAGCCTACATCGTTGCCCAAGGCCACCGGGATGCCGTTGGCAAGGGCGGTCTTTGCGCTTTCCACCACGCCGTCAAACACGATCTTGCCGTTATACTGGTCCTTTTCCGATGCACCGGAAACCGCCGTATCGAACAATGCGTAGGGCAGCGCCGGGGAGATGGTGGTGCACACAAAGGCTCCCCGCTCCTTGTAAAGCCGGATGGTCTCATCATCCATCTTTGCGCCGTGCTCAATGGAATCCACGCCGTTTTCCAGCGCCACCTTTACGCCTTCTGGCGACTCGGTGTGTGCCGCCACGGTATAGCCCAGCTTGTGGGCCTCGTCGCAGACGGCTTTGACCATTTCCGGCTTCATCTTCAGCTCGCCGGGGGTTCCCTTTTCGGTGGCATCCAGCACGCCGCCGGTGATCATCAGCTTGACAAGATCCACCTTCTGTCCGCTGGCCTTTTTGAGCTGAGCAAGTGCTTCGGCATTGTTATGGGCCGCAACTGCCACCGAGCCTGCCATATGTCCGCCCGGCACCGAAATGCCTTCGTTGGCAGCAAGGATGCGCGGTGCCAGCAGCTTGCCAGCTGCAGCATCATCACGGCAGCGGGTGTCAAAATCTGCAATGCCGCCCACGGTGCGGATGGTAGTCACGCCACCCAGCAGTTCCAGCTTCGCGTAGCTGCATACCAGCCTGTAGGCCACCGCACGGGTCAGGCCATTGCTCAGAATTTTGCGCACCAGCGCAGCATTATCCCGCGGCTTTGCGCTGGGCTTGCCGTTGCCTGCCAGATGCACATGCAGATTGATCAGGCCCGGGCACAGATAGCCTCCGTGCAGATCGATCACCTCATAACCGTCCAGATCCACGCCCTCATCGACAATGGCAATGATCTTATCATCCTCGGTCAGCAGGATCTTGTGCTCTACCGGCTGCATCTGCTCGGTGCCATCCAGCAGGATCCCGTTCGTATAGGCATGTTTCATTGGGGACATCCTCTCTTTTTCAGGTTTTTTCGGACAGGAGTTGTTTTGTTCCAGTATAGCACGTTCCGGCAGATGGTGCAATGCAAAAACGGGCAGGAAAGGTTCAGCCCTCTCCTGCCCGCTCGGTGTTTTTATTTACTGTGCGGCTGCGCTGGAAGCTACTTCGGAAGCAGCAGCCTCAGAAGATGCGGCTTCCGAAGAAGCAGCTTCGCTGGATGCGGCATCTGCGCCGCCGGTCACGCCGCCCTCAACGACCAGCTCATCCTCATAGTCAAGGCCGTAGGTATCCACCAGAGTCTCCTCATAGTCCTTGTGGAAGAAGTTCTCCTCGCCCAGAGCCTTGATCTCCTCGTTCAGCCAATCCAGAACGGTGGTGTTGCCCTGGCTCACAGCGGGAGCAATGGTGTCCTGACTGCCCAGAGAGGGAATGCCGACCGTGTAGCCGGTGTTCTGCTTTGCAAATGCAATGACCTCGGTGTTATCGTTGGCCCATGCCACGCCGTTGCCATTCTCCAGTGCATTCTTGGCCGTTGCATAGGAATCGTACTTCTGCAGCGGAATGTCGGGGTACTCCTTGGTCAGGTAGGTCTCGGCGGTGGTGCCGGAAATGACGATCATCTGGTCGTCAGCGTTCCAGTTGTCCAGAGTGGTGATAACGTTGCTGTCCGGAGAAATGACACCCAGAGCCACGTTCATGTAAGGCAGAGCAAAGTCCACTTCCTCTGCGCGCTCCGGGGTCACGGTGAAGTTTGCCAGGATCACATCCGCCTTTCCGGTCTGCAGGTACTCGATGCGGTTGGCAGCCTCGGTGGAAACGAAGTTGATCTCTACGCCCAGATCCTCGCCCAGACGGCGTGCAAAGTAGACATCATAGCCCTGATATTCGCCGTTCTCGTCCACGTAGCCGAACGGGTTCTTATCGGAGAACACGCCGATGTTGATGGTGCCGGACTCCTTGATCTGATCCAGCGTGCGGTAGACCACGCTGCTGCCGGATGCTGCGCTGCCGGACGCTGCAGTGGAAGCAGAAGAAGAGCCGCCGCATGCGGTTAGAACAGCGGCAGCGGAAACTGCGCCCAGACCCAGCAAGAAGGAACGACGAGAGATCTTAGACTGTTTCATAATGATTACTCCTTTACAAAATCTTTCCCATTTGGCTGCGGAACACCCGCAGCCTTTATCTTGATCTGTGACTCATTTCACAGCATCAAACGTGAAGGTGCGCAGGAAGCGTTGCGCGCGCTCGGTCTTGGGCCGGTCAAAGAACTCGGCCGGTGCAGCTTCTTCCACGATCTTGCCGCCATCCAGAAAGATGACGCGGTTGGCAATGGCGCGGGCAAACTGCATTTCGTGGGTGACGATGATCATGGTCTTGCCCTGCTTGGCAAGATCCAGCATAACGTCCAGCACCTCGCGCACCATTTCCGGATCAAGGGCAGCGGTCACTTCGTCAAACAGAAGGATCTCCGGGTGCATACACAGTGCGCGTACGATGGCAACGCGCTGCTTCTGGCCGCCGGAAAGCTCCCGCGGGTAGCTGTTTTTCTTGGCAAGCAGGCCCACACGGTCCAGCAGAGCTTCGGCCTCCTGCTGCACTTCCGCTTTGGGGCGCTTCTGCACCTTGGTGGGTGCCAGAAGCACATTGTCCAGCACCGTCATGTGCGGGAACAGCTCGTAGCTCTGGAACACCATGCCGATGCGCTGGCGCAGCTGAGTCAGATTTTTACCGCCGTAGGCAACGGTCTCATTGCCCAGCCGCACCCGGCCGCTCTGGGTGGGCTCCAGACCATTCAGACAGCGCAGCAGGGTGCTTTTGCCGCAGCCCGAAGGGCCGACCACCACGATGACCTCGCCGGGCTTGACAGCAAAGCTGATATCATCCAGCACGGGGGTCTCGCCATAGGCCTTGATCAGATGTTCAACAGTCAAAATAGGTTCTGCCATGTACGGTCACTTCCATTTCTTTTCGAGATAGGATGCCAGCAGACTGATGGGCCAGCATACGAAGAAATATAACACGAAAACCGTGAGATAAATGCCAAACGCTGCGTTGGGGCTGGCGGTGCGGTTGGCCTCGATGATCTGCTGTGCTACCTTGATCACTTCCACCACACCGATCATCAGCACAAGGCTGGTGGTCTTGATCATGCGGGTGATCAGGTTGATGGACAGCGGGATCAGGCGGCGCACCGTCTGCGGAATGATGATGTACCAGTAGGTCTGCGCACGGCTCATGCCAAGGGCCTCGGCGCTCTCATACTGGTGCTTCGGAATGGCGATCAGCGCACCGCGCACAAGGTCGCTCATTTCTGCGGTGCCCCACAGCACAAACACGATGATGGATGCCGTCTCGCCGGAAAGGTTCCACCCAAAGGCACGGGTGGTGCCGAAGTAAACGAGGAACAGCAGCACCATCTGCGGCATGATGCGGACGAACTCCAGATAAAGCCGCAGAACCGCCTTGATAATGGGGTTGCGGGAGGTCATGAGCACGCCCAGCAGGATGCCCAGCGGCAGGCTGATGATCACCGAGACGGCGCTGATCTTGAGTGCAACGCCAAGGCCGCCCAGCAGGCGGGCCATGTTTTTGCCCTTGAGCAGGACATCAAGACCCAAATCCAGCATAGCGCAGCCTCCTTTCGATCAGGCTGCCCACAATGGACACCGGCAGCAGAATGATAAGGTAGAACACCACCAGCAGGAACAGACATTCGATGGTTTTGGAGTACATGCCGATGAGGTCCTTTGCCGTGAACATCAGGTCCATCAGGCTGATGGCGCTGAACACGCTGGTCTCCTTGAGCAGGAAGATCACATTTGCCATGAAAGCCGGCATACTGGTGGACATGGCCTGCGGCAGAATGATGTAGCGCATGGTCTGCCAGCGGTTCATGCCAAGGCTGTAGGCACTCTCGGTCTGGATGGGCTCAATGGCTTCCAGACCGCTGCGGAACGCTTCGGCCATGTAGCTGCCGCCCAGAAACGCCAGACCGGCAATGCCGCAGATCTCGGCATTGGTGCGGATGCCCACCTTGGGCAGGCCATAATAAATGAAGAACAGCTGCACCAGCAGCGGTGTGTTGCGGGACAGCTGGATGTAAACACCCACGATCTGCCGCAGAACGGGCACCTTGTCATACTGGATCACTGCGCAGGCAAGGCCAATGATGATGGCAAAAATGATGCCTGCAACGCCCAGCCGCACGGTAAGTACAGCGGCCTTCTGGTAGAGCGGCAAATATTGCTGGATCGCATTCCAGTCCATTGCCGGATTCCTCCCTTGTATCCTGATTTGCGGGTCAAAACAAAACGCCCGGAAGCTCCCTCTTCAAGTAAGCTCCCAGGCGGTCAGCGACAGATCCTTCTGCGTGTTCCCACACAGAATATGCAGATATGCTCACACGGCATACCATACTGCAGGGCGGCCGGTCCGGGAAGCGTTTGCGGTACAACAACACATTGCGCAACAACACATCATAGCCGTTTCCTCCCTGAATGATCTCAATTTTCGGATTTGCTCGACCCGATGCACGTAGTTTACACCCTATTACCCATTATGTCAATATGATTATGGGACTTCTTTCGATTCTTTGCTCATTCAGCCTAAAATCATATCATTCTATGTGTAAATTTTATTCATTTTTCAACTTGACCGTATGCGTCGTGCGGACAGCAAAAAGCCCTCCCGTCGGGGGGAGGGCCGGGCCGGATAAAGATTTTTTAGGAAAGTTTAAGAAACAGCCGGTTTTACTTTCTGCTGCCATATGCTCCCCTCCTGCCTTTTCTTTTATAAATAAGTATCATGATCTCCCGGGAAAAGTGCAGCCAAAAGGCACCGGCTTGTGCAAAAAAGCCGGTGCCTTGGGGCAGGAATATTTTACAGGTTCAGCAGCACATTGGCCCGGAAAACGTTGCCGCCCGTTTCCACCGTCAGATTGCCGTGATACCTGTGCACGGCAGTTTCGACGGAAACAAGGCCGATGCCCTGTCCGTCATGCTTGGTGGAGTGCAGAACGCCGCCCTGCTTTTTCAGCACGCCGTCATAGCGGTTCTCCACCATCAGGCCCATCATGGCCGGGCTGAGCATCCGGGCCAGCACCTTGATCTGCCGTTCTTCCGGCGGCAGCTTCTGGCTGGCATGGAGCGCATTTTCCAGCAGGTTGCCAAGAATGGTGCACAGGTCGGCCTCCGGCAGGGGCAGGAGCTTGGGCAGTTCCAGCTTCCATTCGATCTGGATGCCCTGTTTCCGGGCCTCGTAGTCGTAGTGGCCGGCAAGCGCATCCACCGCAGCGTTGACGCACAGGGTGGGTCTGGCATCGCTGAGTTCGCTCTCGTACTGGCTCAGGTAGCTTTTCAGTTCATCCAGCCGCCCGGCCTCGGTCAGGCCAGAGATCACATGCAGGTGCTGGCGGAAATCGTGCCGCAGGTGGCGGGTCTGTTCCAGATAGCTGCGCAGCTCCATATAGCGGCGGGACTCCACGGCCAGCAGCTGGTTTTCGCGGTCCAGCTGGGAGCTGCGGGCATACTCCTTTGCCACGCGGTACATCTCGTACAGCAGCAGAAAGATGCCCAGCAGCGAGATGCTCACTGCCAGCACCGCGATGATGCGGATGCGGTTCATCAGGATGACGCCGATCTCCTTCGGCATACAGAACACCAGAAACGCCGCGTACAGTGCCGGCAGCGGCCATGCCGACTCCCAGAAAGCTTCGCCGTGGTACTCCTGCAGCAGCCACCGGCTCCAGCGCACTGCCGTAAAACGGAAGATGGCGCTGAGTATCACCGAGAGGGTCAGGCAGATGACCGAGGTGCTGGGCAGAAACACCGGCTGTGCATTGTCCAGCTCAGCTTCCGCGTTCAGCACAATGGCAAGCAGGGTGCACACAGACATCATCACTGCCGACACGGAGAACAGAAACATGGTCTGGCTGATCGATACTTCCCGGTCGGTGCGCCAGCGCAGCAGCCAGAAGCTGATGATGAGCAGCGGGATGAGCAGGAAGTTCGTTTCTATGTCCAGCATGCAGCACACCGCTGCGCCAGCCAGACCCATCAGTGTGATCGCCGACGCACCGATGGCATAGGTTTTACGCGGTGCACGCAAGTGCTCCTGCAGCGAGGCAAGGCAGAGGTATTCTGCCGGATACATCATTGCAAATTCCAGAAAAAAACGTCCAAACAATGCAAAATTCACAAGCGCTCTCCTTTCCGGGTCAGAATTCCCGCTGCATACCACGGAACTGGTACTGCGTAAATTGGGCAAGCAGACTGTTTTTGTCCTTCTGCCGCACCGGCAGATGAGTCCCATCCAGCATTTCAATGCAGTCGCCCTCAAACCGCAGCACCTTGGACATGTTGATGATCACGCCGCGGTTGCACACCAGAAATTCCGGCTGGGTCTGAAGCTGTTCCTGCACCTGTGCAAAATTTGCCGTGGCCCGGCACTCGCCGTCATCCGTGACCACACGCACATAATGGTTCTGTGCCGTAGCATAGTAGATCTTGGTCAGCGGCAGCCGCACGATCTGCCTGGCAATGCGCACCTCCAGCTCCGGCTGCTGGCGGCACAGCACCCGCCGCAGCTCCCCTGCCAGCTGCTCAAACTTTTCTTCCTTATAAGGCTTGAGCAGATAATCGAATGGATGTACCGGAAAGGCATCCCACACGTACTCCGGCGAGGATGTCACAAACACGATCAGCAGGTCCGGGTCGGCCGCACGCAGCCGCTGCGCCGTCTCAATGCCATTGGTGCCCTCCATGCAGATGTCCAGAAACACCACCTGATACCCTTCGCGCCCGCCGGCCCGCAAAAATTCATCTCCGCTGGCAAAACAGCTGCAGGATATGTTCTCATTTTCAAATGCCTTTTTCAGCAGCTGTTTCAACCGTTCGGCATCCGGCTTGCTGTCTTCCACGATCGCCGTCTGCAGGTTCATTGCTGCACCCCCTTGTTCCTTCTGCTTCCCTGTTTTTTTATATTATAGCACAAGTTCCGCCTTCCGTGGTCTGCCATTCGCGCACAAAACAGCCCGTTTCACGCAGGTTGCGGCAGTGGGCAGAAATTTTTTTGTGTTTTCCTGCTGCAATGCAAAACAAAAAAGGCACCACACAATGTGTGATGCC
>ERZ772902.2383-NODE-2383-length-10836-cov-4.036175_pt1 | contig 10836 bp, 9 predicted proteins | sample MGYA00511470_ERZ772902 | MGnify/ENA primary metagenome ERZ772902 (study PRJEB29015, sample SAMEA2737717) | human gut metagenome | biome: human gut; feature: human-associated habitat; material: faeces | place: China | collected 2012 ...
GCTCGCTGGAGTTTTCCATTGCTTCCGGAGCATCGGTCGCCGGAGCAGATTCTGCTTCTTTTGCAGCCTCTTCCTTTACAAGTGCCTCCGCAGCCTCCTTTGCCTCTGCAGCAGCTTCGGCTACAGTGGTGTGAACCTTGTCTGCTACGTAGCGGGCAGCGTCTTTGGCCAGATCAGCGGCAGCACTTCCGGCCTGCTTTGCAGCGCCGGCAGCAGTGTGAGCGGCTTCCTCGACAGCCTGTACATCTTCGTTGCTGCGAACCTTGTCGACCGTTTCGTTGATCTTGCCGGTTACGGTTTCGTATTCGCTGCTGTTTTTGATTCTGGAAACGGTGTCGCCGACTTTATTGAAAACAGTGTCGCGCAGCTGGACAGCCTTATCCTGAGCAGCCTTTAAGTCCAGGGTCACATAGGTATGCCCGTCCTCTTTCGTTTCGGAAGAAAAGACGGGAGTATCTTCTTTTGCTTCTTCTTTGGCTTCCTCCGGATGCTCGCTTTCATCGACGAAATCATCGTCCGTGAAATCGGTGTCGTCAAAGTCATCCTCTGGATCTTTTTCGAAATCATCCTCTTCTTCCGGAGCTTCCTGCACTGCGGCTTTTTTATTCTGGAGATAATAATAAGCAGCGGCAGCAGCGGTGCCGGCGGTAACTGCGAGAGTGAAAAGTTTTCCTAATTTTTTAGCCATAATAATGCCCTCCATACATATACCAGAATATGGTTACTTATTTCTCTCATTTTAATACTATTTTATGAAAATGAAAAGGTCAGTATGTATGAAAAATCTATAAACTTAACATTGAAGTGACCCTGCAGGTATGATAGAATGAAACGACTCAGAAAGTCAATGACGCGGGGACAGACACATGAATGATAAATTTTTTGATTTGAAACAGGAAAAGCAGGACCGGATGATCAACGCATCTCTGAAGATTTTTTCCAGGGGCGGCTATCGACACGCCAGCACGGATGAGATCGTAAAGGAGGCGGGGATCAGTAAGGGACTGCTTTTTCATTATTTTGGAAGTAAACTGGGGCTGTACGGATTTCTGTTTGACTACAGCGCGCGCTTTATGTTGTTGGAGCTTTCCAGAGAGGTAAAACGTTCCGAAACGGATTATTTTGCCCTGACAAAGCAGATGGAACAGGCACGGATGCAGGTGATGAAGCTTTATCCGTATATGCAGCGGTTTCTGGATGTTGCAGTAAAAGAAGAGCATACGGAAGCGGTGGAGCGGATCGCGGAAAAGAAGCTGGATTACGAGGATCGGCTGCGGGCATACAGCATGCAGGCAGATTACAGCATTTTTGCACCATACGGGGATTCTGTGCGCGTGACAAAAATGGTGCGCTATACGATCGACGGGCTGACCGATGAGATGTCGGAGCGCTACGATTTTTCCCCGGAGAAGCTTTTTGCAGAGATCTGCGCTTATCTGGACACGCTGAGGCGGATGACCATAAAAGAGACTTAAAGGCGCAAGCAACTGCGGAATGGAGGAAGAAGAGTGAAAGAAAAGCTTTATACGATACCGCTGAATGATGCGGTAAATGCGGGCGATGAGTGCCCTTTTTGTTATATCGAGCGGAATGTGGAGCAGGATCTGATGGATTTTGTGCTTGGCTCCTGCGCTTCGTACATGGAGAGCGACGTCCGGGAGGATACAGACCGGGAAGGATTTTGCCGCACGCACATGAAAAAAATGTTCGATTACGGCAACACCCTCGGCAATGGATGGATTTTAAAAACCTACTATAAAAAGCTGCTGTCCGAAATGGATGGCGAATTCAGACATTTCAAGCCGCAGAAGCAGTCGATGGGGGACAAGCTGCGTAAAATTGCGCCCAAAAACTCCGTGGCAGACTGGGTGCAGAAAAAGGAAAGCACCTGCTATATCTGCGACCGTTTCCAAAAAGAATACCAGCGCTATCTGGACACTTTTTTCTATTTATATGAAAAAGATCCGGATTTCAAAGCACGGATTGCAAAGAGCAAGGGCTTTTGCCTGCACCATTTTGGGGAGCTTTGCAGCAGCGCAGATACCAGACTGTCGGAGAAGGAAAAAGAGACCTTTTTCCCGGAAATTTTCGAGGTCATGCAGAAAAATATGGAGCGTATGAGTGCAGATGTGGACTGGCTGATTGAAAAATTCGATTACCAGAACAAGGACGCCGACTGGAAAAATTCCAAAGATGCCATACAGCGCGGAATGCAGAATATCCGGGGCGGTTATCCGGCCGATCCGGTTTATAAAATGAATAAATAGACAGGAGAGATGAGAGAAAAGACATGAGTAATGCAAAAGAAACCAAAGTAGAAGACCACGATTATTCCCTGCAGCCGGTGCCTCAGTTTGCACGGCGCAGGCTGCTGACAATGTTTATGATCATGCTTGGCTTTACGTTTTTTTCAGCCAGCATGTGGACGGGACAGACGCTGGGTGACAGCCTTGACCTGTCCGGCTTTATCGGTTCCCTGATTCTGGGAGGTATCATTCTTGCAATTTATACCGGCTCTCTGGCTTATGTCGGTGCCAAAACCGGACTTTCCCTGGATCTGCTGGCACAGCATTCCTTCGGTGCAAAGGGCTCTTATTTGCCGTCTGTGCTGACCAGCTTTACCCAGATCGGATGGTTTGGCGTAGGCGTTGCGATGTTTGCAATTCCGGTTGCAAAACTGATCGCTCCGGAAAATCCCTGGCTGCCTTATTTGCTCGTTGCGATTGCCGGCATTTGCATGACCGGTTCCGCATTTTTCGGAATTAAGGCGATGACCATCGTCAGCTATATTTCCGTTCCGCTGATCGCAATTCTTGGCATTACGGCGATGGTAATGGCGGTCAAAACCGGTGACGTTCCGCTGGCTGAAAAATTTGCAGAAAGCCAGGGTATGAGCGTCATTGCAGGCGCCGGACTGGTCATCGGTTCCTTTGTCAGCGGCGGTACGGCAACTCCGAACTTTGCAAGATTTTCCAAAACGGCACTGCAGTCCGTTATCGTCACAGTAGTCGCATTCTTTATCGGCAACAGTCTGATGTTCTGCTTCGGCGCGTTCAGCGGCGTTTATGTAGGCGGAAACGATATTTTTGAAGTTATGGTTGCGCTGAACCTGACGGTATTTGCGATTATCGTCCTGGGCTTAAATATCTGGACAACCAATGATAACGCGCTTTATACCGCAGGTCTTGGACTGTCCAATATCACAAAAGTGCGTAAACGTCCGATGGTTGTAATTTCCGGTATTCTGGGAACCGTAACCGCGGTATGGCTGTACAACAATTTTGTCGGCTGGCTGAATATCTTAAACTGCACACTGCCTCCGGTTGGCATGATTGTTGTACTTGGCTATTTCTGCCATAAAGAAGAATACGAAAAATGGGATGTGATTCCCAGACAGGTCAACTGGTTCGCAATCGCAGGCGTCCTCATCGGCGCGGCTGTTGCAAATCTGGTTCCGTGGGGCATCGCTTCTGTCAACGGTATGGTTATTGCAGCGGTATGCTACCTCGTTGGCGAACTGGTAGAATGGAAGAAGAAAAAATGACATTACGAGAATTACCAATTGGAAAAACAGCTACAATTAAATCGGTCGGAGGAGAGGGTGCGCTTCGGCAGCACTTTCTGGATATGGGACTGATTCCGCAGGGCGACGTGACGATGGTGAAATATGCGCCCATGGGCGATCCGATGGAGTTGCGGATTCACAGCTATGAACTGACGCTGCGCCTGGCAGATGCGGAGAAAATTGAAATAGAGAATGTGCGGGACGTCTGTCCTGAGACTTCCCGGCAGATGGGGAAGCCGATTCCGCATCCGGGTCTGGGAGAAGAGGGAAAATATCACGATAAGGAAAAGGAAGATCCGCTGCCGGATCAGGAGGTGCTGACGTTTGCCCTTGCCGGCAACCAGAACTGCGGAAAAACGACACTTTTTAATCAGCTGACCGGCTCAAATCAGCATGTCGGAAACTTTCCGGGTGTTACGGTAGACCGAAAGGACGGTCAGATCCGTGGACAGGAAAATACGCTGGTAACGGATCTGCCGGGCATTTATTCGATGTCCCCCTATTCCAGCGAAGAGGTTGTGACGAGAAACTTTCTGCTGGAGGAGCACCCAAAAGGAATTATCAATATCGTGGATGCGACAAATATCGAACGGAACCTTTATTTGACGATGCAGCTGATGGAGCTGGATATCCCGATGGTGCTGGCGCTTAATATGATGGATGAGGTACGGGAAAACGGCGGTTCCATTCTGGTTAATCAGATGGAGGCGCTTCTGGGCATTCCGGTTGTTCCGATTTCCGCAGCCAAAAACGAAGGCATTGAAGAGCTGATTTCCCATGCGGTTCATGTGGCAAAGTATCAGGAGCGCCCCGGACGGGTGGATTTCTGCGACAGTGAGGAAGACGGCGGTGCCGTGCATCGGTGTCTGCATGCGATCATGCATTTTATTGAAGATCATGCAAAAGAAGCGGAGATTCCGGTGCGGTTTGCAGCTTCCAAGCTTGCAGAGGGAGATGTCCTGATCCGGGACAGCCTGAAGCTGGATGAAAATGAAAAGGAAACCCTGGAACATATCATCTGCCAGATGGAAGCAGAGCGGGGGCTGGACCGTGCCGCTGCGATTGCGCACATGCGGTTTGATTTTATCGAAAAGGTGTGCGACGAAACGGTGATTCGCCCCAAAGAGAGTAAAGAACATATCCGCAGTCAGAAAATCGACCGAATTTTAACGGGAAAATATACGGCACTTCCGTGCTTTGCAGGCATTATGGCGCTGGTGTTTTTCCTGACCTTCAGCGTAATCGGATCAGGCCTGTCAGATCTGCTCGATGCAGGGATTACGGCGCTTGGAAGCTGGGTGGATGCGCACATGACAGCGTGGAACGTAAACGATGTGATTCATTCTCTTGTGATGGACGGTATTTTTAACGGCGTCGGAAGCGTGCTGAGCTTTCTGCCCATCATTGTGACGCTGTTTTTCTTTTTGTCGCTGTTGGAGGACAGCGGATATATGGCGCGGGTTGCGTTTGTGATGGACAAGCTGCTGCGCAAAATCGGTCTTTCCGGCAGAAGCATTGTGCCGATGCTGGTTGGATTCGGATGTACCGTGCCGGGCGTTATGGCAAGCCGGACGCTGCCCTCTGCCCGGGACCGGAAAATGACGATTTTGCTGACGCCTTTTATGAGCTGTTCTGCAAAGCTGCCGATTTATGCGTTTTTCACAGCGGCATTTTTCCCGAAACACGGGGCACTTGTGATGATTGCACTGTATTTTGGCGGAATTGTGATCGGGATTTTGATGGCACTTTTCATGCGCGGTACGTTGTTTCAGGGAGAAGCGGTTCCTTTTGTCATGGAGTTGCCAAACTATCGGATGCCGGGAGCCAAAAATGTTGGACATTTGCTCTGGGACAAGGCAAAGGATTTTCTGCAGCGGGCCTTTACCGTTATTTTCATGGCAACGCTGGTGATCTGGTTTTTACAGACCTTTGACCTGCATCTGAACATTGCAGCGGATTCGAAAGACAGCATACTTGCGCTGGCTGCCGGAAGCCTTGCATTTTTGTTTGCACCCATGGGCTTTGGAGACTGGCGGATCTCCACGGCGCTGATCACCGGATTTATGGCAAAGGAAAGCGTGGTTTCGACGCTTTCCGTGTTGTTTGGTTCCACCGGGGCGCTGCAGACGGTTCTGACGCCGCTTTCTGCTGCCAGCCTTCTGGTGTTCTGTCTGCTGTATACGCCCTGTGTGGCGGCGATTGCTTCGATTCGTCGGGAGCTTGGCGGAAAATGGGCGGTATTTGTCGTGGTCGGACAGTGCGTGATCGCCTGGATAGCGGCGTTTGTGGTCTATCAGGTTGGCCATTTGTTTATTTGATAATATAATGCCGGGTCTGCGGCGACTAAAATAGGAAATCAGGAGAGGTACATTATGAAAAACCAAAGCATAACCGAAGCGATGCTTCAATTTATCGAGGAGAGCCCGACGGCATTCCATGCGGCGGCAAACGTAGAAGCGCTGCTTTTGGAAAACGGCTTTGAAAAGCTGGAAAATCTGGCGGAGGGAGCTCTCGTGCCAGGTGGAAGCTATTATACGACGCAGAACGGTTCTGCGGTGCTGGCGGTGAAAATTCCCGAAAATCCTGCCAAGGGTTTCCGGATTGCAGCAAGCCACAGCGATTCTCCGTGCTTTAAAATCAAGGAAGTGCCGGAGATGAAGGTGGAAAACACCTATGTGAAGCTGAATGTGGAAAAATACGGCGGCATGATTTTAAGCCCGTGGCTGGATCGCCCGCTTTCCGTTGCCGGTCGTGTGTTTGTGGCCGGAAAAGATGGAAAGCCGGAAGCAAAGCTAGTCAATCTGAAAAAAGACCTGTTGATAATTCCCAATGTAGCGATTCATTTTAACCGGGAAATCAACAATGGCTTTGCATACAATCCGCAGACAGACATGGCACCGCTGATGGGGCTGGATCAGGAGCTTTCGATCAAAAAGCTGTGCGCAGAAGCGGCAGACGTGGCGGAAGAAGAGATTCTTGGCAGTGATCTGTATGTGTATAACAGGGATAAAGGGCGCATCATGGGAGCGGACGATTCCCTGATCGGCTCTCCGCGTCTGGATGATCTGCAATGTGCTTATGCGACGCTGCACGGATTTCTGGCATCGAAGCCGGAAGAATTTATCAGTGTGTATGCGCTGTTTGACAATGAAGAAGTTGGAAGCGGGACGAAGCAGGGCGCAGATTCCACGTTTTTGGAGGAGTTTCTGGAAATTGTTCTGGAAAATGTCTATCCGGATAAAAACAGGCTCTGGAAGCGCGGCTTTTATCAGAACAGCTTTCTTTTGTCCGCGGACAACGGACATGCGGTGCATCCGAACCATCCGGAGAAGACCGATCCGACCAACCGTCCGTACTTAAACGGTGGTGTTGTGCTCAAATATAACGGCAGTCAGAAATATACGACAGACGGTTATTCTGCAGCAATTGTCCGCCAGATCTGCAATACCTGGGAGATCCCGCTGCAGACCTTTGCAAACCGTTCGGATATCGCAGGCGGCTCCACGCTTGGAAACATTTCTACTGCCCATGTCTCCATTCCCTCTGCGGATGTAGGACTGGCACAGTTGGCCATGCATTCTGCATTCGAGACAGCGGGGGTGAAGGATACCGAAGCACTGGCACAGCTGGCAGAGCATTTGTTTGTGTGAGTTTCCTTTGACACGAGAGGACGAAATCGGAGTGTTGTTACCTGATATATACTTTATTTAATGAAAAATTTACCAAACCGGAGGGCGTCATGGGAATATTGGTTTCATTTTTAAGAGGAATTGTATCGCTGGTGCTGTTTGCGGCAGCGGTCACTACAGTTGTGATCGATATGGAATTTATCGGGGAAAAACTGGGAAAATATAAACTCCTTCGATACGGACTGATCGCAGGAGTTGTTTTGCTGCTGTTTCTCATAGGATTTAATTCTACCTGTAACGTAGTGATAATTGCTATCGATATATATGGAGTCTGGGCTTTTTTCAGAAGAAAAAAAGAAGATGATCTGGCATGGGAAGAGCGCCAGGCAAACGAAGAAAAAGAGCGAAGGGCCACAGAGTGCTATCAGAAAGCAGAGGATATCAAAAAGACAGATCTGGTGCAGGCGCGCGAGCTTTACCGCGAGGCAGCAGAGCTGGGGCACCGGAAGGCGCAGTACCAATATGGCTGGTATTGCCTGAGAGGCATCGGTGGTGAAAAAGATCCGCAGCAGGCATTTGAGAACCTGACGAAAGCGGATGAGATGCGGAGAAACGAAAAATATGACCTGGAGCTGGAAAGAGACGTCCATTATGCATTGGGCTTGTGTTACAGCCAGGGCGCAGGTACCGAACAGAATGATTCCGAGGCGGTAACCAGGCTGGAATGGGCGGCAGAACATGGCAGCAGTGGAGCAGCCGTCGTCGCAGGAAATGTGTATAAACGGCATGGACAGAAATCGGATGCGGAAAGAATGTACAGAACTGCAGCCGGGCAGGGTAGCGTTATGTCCATCTATGAAGTGGCACAGATTTGTATGGGAAAAGAAGGAAATCTGGATGCGTATCGGGAGGCGCTGGAGCTGTTTGAAGCAGTGAAGCTGGCGGATGCAAGCCGGGAAGAAGCGTGTGAAGAAGCAATTCAGACTTTGAAGGGGTATATCGCAGAGGAGCAGCAGAAAGAAGCAAAGGCATATTTTGAAAAGGGCGGCAAGGATGCAATTTCTCTGGAACAGGCAAAGGAATTATATCAGGATGCCATAGAGGAGATGAAACAGACGCTGGAGTATAAAACAGTGACGGACAAGCTGGAAAAGGCAGCGTTTGGAAGCTATGCACCTGCAGAATTTTTGTGTGGGTATTTCTGGATAAAGGGTATGACAAAGACACAAAATCCATTCATTGCAGCGGAATGGATCCGACGTGCAGTCAATCAGGATTATATCGAAGACAATCTGGTGGAGTACGACTGGATCCTGGCACAGGATGAGGCGCTGGCAGCCCGTATTTTAGAACTGGGCAAGCAGCGTGGCAGTGCATTTGCATTGTATCGTCAGGGAGCGGACGCCATGCAGAAAGGAAATACAGAAGAAGCGATTGCTGCATATCAAAAAGTAGCGGATGCAGGAAATGCGGAAGCCTGCTATCGGCTTGCAATATGGACAGCGCAGCAGGCAAACGGGAACCTGTCCGAGGAAGAATTCAAACAGGTATTGAGCTGGCTGAAACAGGCAGCTCAGCAGGAGCATCCGGAAGCCTGCTATTGTATGGGAGCGCTGATGGAAAAGAACCATCCGGAGGTTGCCTGCAAATATTATGAAATTGCGGCAAATCGGCAATATATTCCTGCAATGCTAAAACTGGCATTATTGTATGATAAAGAGGATACGCTGTTTGAGCAGCTGTTCTGGATGGATCGGCTGGTATGGAATGGAGAACACAGTCCGCTGAAGGATTTGCCTCGGATCCATATGCTGTATGCAGAGAAATTGAAAAAAGAGGCAATAGACAATCTGAAATCGGAACAGCGCCCAGAAGCGTATCCATCTCGCATCGAGGCATGCAGAGAGGCTATTTTGGAAACGGGAAAGGCAATTTTCTGGCAAAAATGTATTTCCAGACAGCCGGAGAAAAATGATAAAGAAGTAAATCAGATGTATGAAGTGCAGAAGGAGCTTTATGTATATCTGGATTCCCTGGAGGATCTGAAACATTACGCGGAAAAGAAAAAGCGGATCGATGCGGAAATAGAAAGGGCAGAAGAAGAGCACGCAAGGGAAGCTGCTTTGTACGCGCAGAAAAAGAAGGAAGACGCTCTGCGGAATGCAGAGATGATGGGAGTCATTTTTGGAGCAGAGATGGAGGCATATTTGCTGGCAAGAGACTTTGCAGAAGAAATCAAAGAGGATCCCTGGCTGTATTGTGCCCTTACAGATGTCGATCCGTGGCTTGTGAATATACTGTAGGACTGCAAATCTGCGCCAGGCTGCACCGGACTTTACAGGAGAAGGAGAATGTTAATGCCCTACGATTTTCGGGATAATCGAACGAATTACGAAAAAGAAAAAGAAGTGCGGGAAAAGCGTCTGTCCGCTTATTCGGAAGACATTCAGAAAAGGACGTTGGAGCAGTCCTGTGAGCTGATCCGGCAGCTGGTGGAAGAGAGACAGCGGCAGGGGATGACCCAGCAGGAGGTGGCGGACATTACAGGAATTATGCCTTCGAATCTGGCGCGGCTGGAGAGTGGAAAAAGAGTTCCGACACTGGTTGTTTTACAGAAATATGCCTCCGCCTTGGGAAAACATATCGAGTTAAAGCTTTGCGACGGGGCGGAGGAATAGTATGGGGGAAGAAACTCAACCAATCGCCGGTTTACATAGGGATATTGAGGAACTTCCGCACGCGGAGCTATTGACTGTCCTCCACGAAAACCACGACGAGCAGCATCTCTGGGACTGCATTGTTGCATTTGAGGGATATCCGTTTCAGACGATTTCCGGACTGCCGTTTTCCTATCAACTGAAAACCGGACGAAACGGCGAGCTGACGAAGGAGCTCTGGATTGACCGGCGGGAAAACAGCAAAAGCCTGGCGTGGAGCTCGGTGCGGCTGGCATTTGAAAAGACGGAAGGAAGGCCGGTTGTGGCACGACCGAAAGCACTGGGAGATATCCGCGGCATATCTTATATTTACGGGATTTTTCTGAAATTTGGGCTGATCGAGGCAGCACAGAACAATACGAAAAAAGAAGAGACCTGAAAGTCGATTACTGTTCACTCGCGCCATTCGCAAACGGTACGAGTGAACTGCAATGGAAATTTTTTAAAATCTGCAAAAAGTCTTGCATTGCGCACACTCCTATGGTATTATGAATAAGCTGTCCGTAGAATATTACAGGCAGTGGCCGAAAGGCCTCGCGGATGAGAACAAGTACAGATAACCAATCAATATAAGACGAGGTGAAAGGAAATGAAAGCAGGAATCCATCCTAACTACTACCAGGCAACTGTAACCTGTAACTGTGGCAACACATTCGTAACCGGCTCTACCAAGCCCGAACTTCACGTTGAAGTTTGCTCTAAGTGCCATTCTTTCTACACTGGCCAGCAGAAGGCAGCACAGGCTCGCGGACGTATCGATAAGTTCAACCGCAAGTATGGTGTGGCAAGCAAATAAGAAATTGGGTAAGGTTGAGGTTTTTATAAATCTCAACCTTAATTTAATTGTGACAATAGAATGCGCGCTTTGCGAGCATTCTATTCCTTTTTATCGTATAGGAAACTTCGTTTCTATACGATAAAAACG
>ERZ772902.2389-NODE-2389-length-10804-cov-11.740348_pt1 | contig 10804 bp, 9 predicted proteins | sample MGYA00511470_ERZ772902 | MGnify/ENA primary metagenome ERZ772902 (study PRJEB29015, sample SAMEA2737717) | human gut metagenome | biome: human gut; feature: human-associated habitat; material: faeces | place: China | collected 2012 ...
ACCCCATTTCCTAAACAGTATACCATACTGTCTAACAAATGGGGTGCAGTTCAAAACGCGGGCGGGATTTTTTATGGGTGCTGACCCGCGCAAAAGATCACCGGCTGAAACGGCTTGGCGTGCTCCTGTGCGGCGTGGGGAAGGGACTTGTGTTTTACCCGAAGCAGGAACGGATTTGAAATGGCGAGCTTGCTGAGGAAGTGGAATAGAGTGCACGAGGAAATGAGAGAGGATTCATTGACAACAACACCTAAAATATCGATCATCATTCCGGTCTACAATATGGAGGACTATTTGCGGCCCTGTCTGGACAGTATGATCGACCAGCCTGTAGCAGCAGCCGTCAACATCCTGCGAGAGTACCGCCCGGAGCTTCTGACCGAGCCGACAGCCGAAAAAGAAGGATTCTAAAACATTTGCCGTCTGTGTGTTTTCACACGGACGGTTTTCTTGTATAATAGGGGAAACTTCTATTTCAGGAGCCAAAGGAGGCCGCTCTATGCTCAAACAATCGCAGCTCGACCTTTGCGGGCGGGTGGATTTTACGCGCGAGGTGCCGCTGTTGGGGCGGGACGAAGGGTTTTCGTTTGCGTGCGCGGGGTGCGGGGACTGCTGCCGGGGGCGGGAGGACATCGTGCTGTCGGGGTTTGACCTGTGGCGGATCGCGGCGCGGCTGCGTCTGCCGCCCCGGACGGTGGCGCGGGCGTTCTGCAAGGCGTCCATCGGGGCAGTGAGCCATCTGCCCGTGCTGCGGCTGGCCCCGGTGCGGGAGGAGGGGAACAACTGCCCCTTCCTGACCCACAGCCGCTGCGCCATCCATGACGCCGAGCCGCTGGTCTGCGCGCTCTACCCGCTGGCGCAGGAGATCACCAAAGAGGGGAGCGTCAGCTACTTTTTGCAGCCGACCTCCTGCGGCGGGCAGGTCATCTCAGCCAAAGTGGGGGACTATCTGGCCCGGTACGACATCCCGGCGCGGGAGGCTACGGATGTGCGCTGGGCGCAGGTGTGCATGGCGCTGGAAGACCGGGTGGAGGCGCTGGAAGCGGTGTTCGAGCCGGTGTTTATCCGGCGGGTGCAGCAAAAACTCTGGCAAGCACTTTATTATCGGTACGACTTCGCCGCGCCCTTTTTGCCTCAGTTGGAAGAAAATCTGCGCGGATTGGACGCAGAACTGGAAAAACTGTCCGCACTGCAAGAGCGAAGGAACGTTCGTTTTCATAAATCAATCGAAAAAACTGATAGATAAAATTACTTCCATCGATAACTTGGGCTGTTGCCGGATTGTATTCGGGCAGGAAATGTGCTATACTTCACGAGTGTAAAGCGGAACGAGAAAAACCGCTTGTCAAAACGCTTTCCCGCGGCAGCCTGTGGCCGCGAAATGTAAAATTGAGGGAGTAATCATTATGCGTAAAATCACTCGTCGTTCGTTCCTGTCTGCCGCCGCTGTCTGCGGCGCTGCCGCAGCCTTGACCGCTTGCGGCGGCTCTTCCAGCTCTGCCGCAGCTTCTTCCACGGCTTCCTCCGCTGCCGGTTCCGCTGCTGCGGACGGCCAGAGCTATACCGTCGGCATCTGCCAGTTGGTCGAGCATGCGGCGCTGGACGCTGCTACGCAGGGCTTTGAGGACGCCCTGACGGAGGCGTTCGGCGACAACGTGAAGTTTGACTTCCAGAACGCACAGAACGATTCCGCGACTTGCGCCACCATCGCCAACGGCTTTGTTTCCGCCGGTGTGGATCTGATCATGGCCAACGCCACCCCCGCCCTGCAGGCGGCACAGGCAGCCACCAACAGCATCCCCATTCTGGGCACCTCCGTCACCGAGTACGGCGTGGCGCTGGGCCTGACCGACTTCGACGGCACCGTGGGCGGCAACGTCTCCGGCACCTCCGATCTGGCTCCGCTGGATCAGCAGGCTGAGATGATCACCGAGTGGCTGCCCGATGTTAAGAAGGTCGGTCTGCTCTACTGCTCCGCTGAGGCCAACAGCCAGTATCAGGTGGATGAGGTCCAGAAGTATCTGGAAGCTGCCGGTGTGACCGCCACCCAGTACGCCTTCTCCGACTCCAACGACCTCGCTTCCGTCTGCCAGAAGGCGGCCGACGAGAACGACGCCGTCTATGTTCCCACCGACAACACCGTTGCCGCCAACACCGGCATCGTGGACGGCATCTGCCGCCCGGCCAAGAAGCCCGTCTTCGCGGGTGAGGAGGGCATCTGCGCGGGCTGCGGCGTGGCGACCCTGTCCATCAGCTACTACGATCTGGGCCACACCACCGGCGAGATGGCAGCTAAGATCCTGACCGGCGAGGCCGATATTTCCACCATGCCCATCGAGTACACCAGCGTGACCAAGAAGTACAACAAGACTATCTGCGATGATCTGGGCGTGACCGTGCCGGAAGGCTACGAGGCCATCGAGGGCTGAATTCCTCGGAGAAACATCTGAAATACAGCGGAGGAGGGCGATTTTTGGCTCTTCTCCGCTTTGGTGTCCTAAAAAAGTGTATCGTTTGGAGGTTTTATTTTGGAACTGCTTGCTAGACTTGCCAATCTGCCCGGTGCGCTGCCCGGTGCCTGTGCGCAGGGCCTCATCTGGGGCATCATGGCCATTGGCGTGTATCTGACCTATCGCATCCTTGACGTGGCAGACCTGACCGTGGACGGCTCCTTCGGCACCGGCGGCGCGGTCTGCGTCATGTGTCTGCTCTCCGGCATGAACGTCTGGGCGGCGCTCTTCATCGCGCTGCTGGCCGGCCTTGCCACCGGCCTTGTCACCGGTCTGCTCCACACCTTTATGGGTATCCCGGCCATCCTTGCCGGTATCCTGACCCAGTTGGCCCTTTACTCCATCAACCTGAAGATCATGGGCAAGGCGAACCAGTCCATCAATGTGGACAAGTACGATCTGCTCATCTCCCTGCGCTGGGTCAAGGAGTTCGCCCTGCACAACCCCATTATCATGGTCATCATCGTCACGGCTGTGCTGATCGGTGTGCTGTACTGGTTCTTTGGCACGGAGCTGGGCTGCGGCATCCGCGCCACCGGCTCCAATCCCGCCATGTCCCGTGCACAGGGCATCAACACCAACCTCAACGTGGTGCTGGGTCTGGCCGTGTCCAACGGTCTGGTGGCCCTGTCCGGTGCGCTGCTGAGCCAGTATCAGGGCTTTTCGGATGTCAGCATGGGCCGCGGCGCCATCGTCATCGGTCTGGCCGCTGTCATCATCGGCGAGGCCGTATTCGGCCGCATCTTCCAGAACTTCGCCCTCAAGCTCGTTTCCGTTTCGCTGGGCGCGATCATCTACTACATCGTCATCCAGCTGGTGCTGACCCTCGGCTTTGACGCAAACCTCCTCAAGCTGCTCAGTGCTTCGGTCGTGGCCGTGTTCCTCGCGGTGCCGTATTGGAAGGGCAAGTATTTTGCCAAGCCCACCGCCAAGAAGAAGGAGGGTGCAAAAAATGCTTGAGATCCAGAACGTATCCAAGACCTTCAACGCCGGTACCGTCAACGAGAAGACCGCGCTGAACGGTCTGAACCTGAAGCTGAACGAGGGGGACTTCGTCACCGTCATCGGCGGCAACGGCGCGGGTAAGTCCACCATGCTGAACGCGGTGGCCGGTGTCTGGCCCGTGGACGAGGGCAAGATCCTCATTGACGGCATCGATGTGACCAAGCTGAGCGAGCACCAGCGTGCCGCCTACATCGGTCGCGTCTTCCAAGACCCCATGACCGGCACCGCCGCCACCATGCAGATCGAGGAGAACCTTGCGCTGGCGGCCCGCCGCGGCAAGCGGCGCGGGCTGCGCATCGGCATCACCAAGGCGGAGCGGGAGCGCTACCGCGAGCTGCTCAAGAGCCTCGACCTCGGCTTGGAGGACCGCCTTACCGCCCGCGTGGGTCTGCTTTCCGGCGGTCAGCGTCAGGCGCTGACCCTGCTGATGGCCACCATGAACAAGCCCAAGCTCCTGCTGCTGGACGAGCACACCGCCGCGCTGGACCCCAAGACCGCGCTCAAGGTGTTGACCCTTTCGGCCAAGATCGTGGAAGAAAACCATCTGACCACCATGATGATCACCCACAATATGAAGGATGCCATCAAGTACGGCAACCGCCTCATCATGATGTACGAGGGCCACATCATCTACGACGTCTCCGGCGAGGAGAAGAAGAAGCTGCAGGTCTCCGACCTGCTGGCCAAGTTCCAGATCGCCAGCGGCGGTGAGTTCGCCAACGACCGGATGATCCTGTCTTGATGGAATCATAACACAAAGGGGCTGTTGCACAACTCCTTCCGTCATCGCTGACGCGATGCCACCTCCCTCTGAGAGGGAGGCTTTCACAGCTAACCGTTACGCCAAGGCTCCCTCCGAGAGGGAGCTGGCACGGCGAAGCCGTGACTGAGGGAGTTATTTGCAACAGCCCTTTTTCTGCGCCCGGATTGCAATCGTAAGGGAAAACGTGTACAATAAGGGTAGATTTCAAAAACTGCATGAAAGGAGGAGACCGGATGAGCCGCGAGATCGTAAACAGTGTGCTGCTGTTGTGGGGCAGTCTGTTCTGTGCGGTGTCGAGGTGGAACTGACGCTGCTGTTTTTTCACTACTACATCTGTGCAATGCTCCTGACGCCGGAAGAAAACGCAGCCCTCAAGCGGGTGAAGGTGGTGCGGGCCCTTTGCGGTGTGGGCCCTTTGCGGTGTGGGCCTTGCACTGGTGGTGGTATCGCAGTTCACCGGGTTGTATTATACGTTCGATGCGTCCAATGTCTACCACCGCAGCGCAGGGTATCCCATTTCCATGATCGTTCCGATGGTGGCCATGGCGCTGGACGGCAGTCTGCTGCTGCAATACAGGGCACGCATCAGCCGCGGCATGTTTCTGGCAACGGGGTCTTATCTGGTGCTGCCGCTGCTGGCGATCTCGATCCAGATCGTACACTACGGTCTGGCGCTGGTCGATCTGGCCATCGGCGTTGCAATGGTCCTGATGTTTCTGGTCTCCATCAAGGAGCAGAACGAGGCGATGCTCCGGCTGGAAACGAGCCGGGCCCAGATCGCCGAAAAGCTGGAGATCGCCACGGTGCTGAACCGCTGCGTGGAGAAGCTTTCCACCGGCGGGCGGGATCTCGACAAGGCCACCAACGAGCTGCTGGGGGTCATCAGTGATTACTTTGCCGCCGACCGCAGCTATATCTTCGAACTGGACCGGGAGCGGAACGTCATCGTCAATACCCACGAGGCGGTGCGGGAGGGCGTGAGCGAGAAAAAGGACAATCTGCAGGAAGTCCCGCTGGAAGCGGTGGCCGAGTGGATCGAAGCGTTCGAGCGGGAGGGCGTCTACTTCCTGCCGGACCTCGAACAGAAAAAGGGCCAGCTCATCTATGACGTGCTGGCACCCCAGAACATTCATTCGTTGCTGGCGGTGCCGCTGCTGCGAAACCATGTCGTGACCGGTTTTCTGGGGGTAGACAACCCCAAGGAGCATGTGGGGGACGCCACGCTGCTGTCCTCCATCCAGTTCTTCGTGACCAACAGTCTGGAGCAGAAAAAGACGCAGGAGCGGCTGTATAAGTTCTGTTATATCGATATGCTGACGGGCCTTTTCAACCGCAACCGCTACATGGAGGACCTGAGCGGCTGGGAGAAAGGGACGCTGACGGAGATCGGCGGCATTTACATGGATCTGAACGGTCTCAAGCGCTGCAACGACCGCTTCGGCCACGAGGCCGGGGATGCCCTCATCCGCCGCACCGCCGACGCCCTGAACGAAGTCTTCCCCGGCGAAGGATACCGCATCGGCGGCGATGAGTTCGTGGTGCTGCGCTGCCCCATCGGGCAGGAGGACTTTGCCGACAAGGTGCACCAGCTCCGGGAAGCCCTTGTCCGCCACGACGTCGATGCCGCCATCGGCTCGTTCTGGCAGCCGCTGGTCGAAGATCTGCCCGCCTTTCTCCGCGAGGCCGACGACCGGATGTACAGGGAAAAGGAACGCCAGAAGCGCTCTGCGCGGCCTTCCGTTTAGGCGGATGGTTCTGAACCCTAACATACAATAAGCAGCGCCCGCATGGAGATCTCCCGGCGGGCGCTGCTTTGTTCATAGAACCGTTCTTTTCTTGCCTTACATTGCGGCATAAAAAAGCCGGGAGCCGACGTGCAATGGTCGGTTCCCGGCAGACGGAAGCGCTGGGGCGAAACTCAGCGCTTGATATCGTAGTTCATATTCATCAGGTTGCGGATGGAGCTCACATCGTCGGTGATGTTGGCATCGCCGTGGATGGTGTGCTTGATGGCGCTGCTGGCCACGGCGAAGTTGATCATATCCATGGCCTTGTAATCGTGGAGCATGGCGTAGATCAGGCCGCTGGCAAAAGCGTCGCCGCCGCCCACACGGTCGAGGATGTTAAAGGTGAACAGCTTGCTCTCGAAGGTGTGGCCTTCGTACCACATAAAGGCCTTCAGGCTGTTTTCGCTGCCGCTGTGGGCGTAGCGCACATGGCGGGCGATGCACTTCAGGTTGGGATAGCGCTCGATGAAGTGCTGGAAGATCTCATCCTGCTGCTCATAGCTGGGCTGCAGGGGCACGCCGTCCTTCCAGTCGCCCTTGGAGTGGTCGGTTTCGTCCTTCCACAGGTGGTAAGGCTCGATGCCCAGCAACACGTCCACGTAGGGGAGGCACTCGGTGCAGAAGTCGCGGGCTTCCTCCCAAGTCCAGAGCGTCGAGCGGAAGTTGCCGTCGAAGCTGACGGTCAGGCCCTTCTTCTTGGCGGTCTTGAGCATGTCGATGATGAGGCCGCGGCAGTTGGGGGCCAGCGCCGGGGTGATGCCGCTCAGGTGCAGCCAGTCGAAGCCGTCCAGCAGAGCGTCGAGGTCCACCTGCGAGAAATCGTACTCGGTGATGACGCTGTGCTTGCGGTCATAGATGACCTTGGAGGCACGGATGCCATAGCCGGTCTCCAGATAGTAGGTGCCAAGGCGGTTCGAGGGGGTCTCGTCCGGCTCGGTCAGAATCATGGGGGTGCAGTGGACATCGTTGGAGCGCAGCCAGCGCACGGCGCTCTTGCCCAAGCTGTTGTTGGGCACTACGCTGAAGAAGGTGCTGTCCACGCCAAGGTTTGCCAGAGCCAAAGCGATATTGGCCTCGCTGCCGCCGTAGCTGGCCTCGAAGCTGGATGCCATGCGGATCTTCTCATAGTTCGGCGGGGTCAGGCGCAGCATGATCTCACCGCAGGTGATGAACTTCTGGCCGTTGGCCTCGCTGCCAAGGATCGGATTGTAGTGTTCCATAACGCTCCTCCTAAAAAGTCGTTGCTTTATACCGTAACGATGTGAGAACACATTGTTGTATCCATTATACCGCACCCCGAAGCAGATAGCAAGCAAATGCCGCGGATGAAAAGAGAAAATAAGCGGGGATTTTTGTGGAGGGTGACGAAAGTTATACCCCCGTCAAATCAAAGCTCGGCGTATACTCTTCCTTAGCGCTGCTCTTCTGCTGCATATAGCCGTCGGTCAGGCCGAGGTCCATGGCGTAGTTGACCACCCGGCGGTACTCGTAGGTGGTGATGCGGCGGCCGATGCCGTGGTCGGCGGCTTTGTAGAAGGGAGTGTACTGGCTCATGACGCTGGGCAGGAAGCAGCCGGGGTCCGCGCGGTTCCATGCGGCCATCTGGTCAAGGACGGCGAAGCTGTCGTCCACATGGCCGGGCAGGGCGAGGTGGCGCAGGATGACGCCCTTTTGCAGGATGCCGTCTGCGTCGAAGACCGGATGGCCGGTCTGGGCCATCATGGCCTCAATGCCCGCTTTCGCCGCCGCGAAATAGTCCGGAGCAGCGGAAAGCTCCGCCGAGAGGGAAGAGGAAACATATTTCAGGTCGGCCAGCCAGATATCAATGTACCCCCGCCAGCGCTCGATGCTGTCCAGCGTTTCGTAGCCGCCGGTGTTGCAGACGATGGGCAGGTGCAGCCCCTTGGCGCGGGCTTCGTTCAGCGCCGCGATGATCCACGGCTGCCACTGGCCGGGGGTGACAAGGTTGATGTTGTGGGCCCCCTGCGCCTGAAGGTCGAGGAAGATCTGGGCCAGATGCTCCACCGTGATCTCTTTGCCCAGCCCCTCGGCGCTGATGGGGTAGTTCTGGCAGAAGCAGCACTTCAGGGTGCAGCCGGAGAAAAACACCGTGCCGCTGCCCCGTGTGCCGCTGATGCAGGGTTCCTCCCAGAAGTGGAGGGCGGCGCGGGCGGCCTTTAAGGTGCCGCCGGCCCCGCAGAAGCCGACCCGCCCGGAAGCGCGGTCGGCATGGCACTGCCGGGGGCAGAGCGTACAGTTTTTGGGGGCGAAGGGGAAGGTTTTCGGCATACTATCCAAGTCCTTTGCAAAAGTTTCGAACAAATTGCTCGCTTCTATTATACCATTTTCGGGCGCAGTTGTGGTATACTATGGGTGAATATTGCATATCGTGAAAGAATACTGCATAATTTTTGGGAGGAAGCCATGCGTACCGAAAACGAAGAGATCCGTGATCACCTGAAATATCTGTCTCTGCTGGCGCGGGACTACCCGTCCCAAGCGGCGGCGGCCAGCGAGATCATCAGCACACAGGCGCTGCTCAAGCTGCCCAAGGGCACCGAGCACTTCATGAGCGACCTGCACGGCGAAAACGAAGCCTTCGTCCACATCCTGAACTCGGCCTCCGGCGTCATCCGGGAAAAGGTCGATATCGTGCTGGGGGACACCATCCCGGTAGAAGCCCGTGCGGAGCTGGCCACCCTCATCTACTACCCCAACGAGAAGCTGCCTCAGCTCAAGGCCCGCTGCGCCGACGAGGACGAGCTGGAACAGTGGTACACCACGACCCTGCTGCGGCTCATCGACATCTGCCGCTTGGTCTCCTCGAAGCACACCCGTGAGCATGTGCGGAAATGCCTGCCCGTCAGCTGCGGCTACATTCTGGACGAGCTGCTCCATGCCCACTTCGAGGACCACGACAAAGACCTGTATTACGGCCAGATCGTCGGCAGCATCATCGAGAATGGCCGGGCCGATAAATTCATCGTCCGCCTGTGTGAGCTGATCAAGCGGCTGGCTGTGGATAAATTACATATCGTCGGTGATCTGTTTGATCGCGGCCCCCGCCCCGATATCATTCTGGACCTGCTCATGCGCCACCACAACGTCGATATCCAGTGGGGCAACCACGATGTCGTCTGGATGGGCGCTGCGGCGGGCAGCCCCATCTGCATCTGCACCGTGCTGAAAACGACGCTGGCCTACCACAACCACGGGATGCTGGAAGACTGCTATGGCATCAACCTCCGTCACCTGCAGCGGATGGCCGAGCAGTTCTATGGCGACGATGACCTGACCCTCTGGATGCCCCACACCGACGCGGCCCGCGGCCCCTACACCCCCGGTATGCTCCACCGCTGCGCCGTCATGCACAAGGCCGTCACCATCCTGATGCTCAAGATGGAGTGCCGCGTCATCGACCGCAACCCCGATTTCAGGATGCAGGGGCGGGATTTCCTCCGCCGCATCGACTGGGAAAAGGGGACCGTCACCGTGGGCGGCAAGGAGTACCCCCTGCGGGATACCAGCTTCCCCACCGTGGACCCCGCCGACCCCGCCAAGCTCAACCCCGACGAGCAAGTGGTGCTGGACAAGCTCGTGCAGTCCTTCCGCCAGAGCGAGAAATTACAGCAGCACATTGAATTTTTGTACGCCAAGGGCAGCGTCTACCACATTGAAAACGGCAACCTGCTTTACCACGGCGTCGTGCCCATGACCAAAAACGGCAGCTTCGCCGTGGAGCGGTTCGAGGGCCACAGCTATTCCGGCCGTGCCCTGATGGATTACTGCGATGAGCGTGCCCGCCGGGGCTACTTTGCGCCGGAGGGCTCTGCCGCCCGTCAGAGCGGACAGGATTTCCTGTGGTATCTGTGGTGCGGCAAGCTGTCGCCGCTGTTCGGCCGCAGCGCCATGACCACCTTTGAGCGCATTTACATCGCCGACCCCGCCACCTATGAGGAGATCAAGGACCCCTATTATACATGGTATAACGAGGAGGCTGCCTGCCGCCGCATCTTGGCCGAGTTCGGTCTGCCCGGCACGAACCACATCGTCAACGGTCACGTTCCCGTCCGCGAAAAGAGCGGCGAGAGCCCCATCAAGGGCGGGGGACGGCTCGTGGTCATCGACGGCGGCTTCTGCCGCGCTTACCACGACAAGACCGGCATCGCGGGGTATACGCTGGTCTACTCCAGCCGCACCATGTCCCTGCGCACCCATCAGCCCTTCGAGAGCGCCGAAAAGGCTGTGAACGAGAACATCGATATCATTTCCCAGAAAAACATTCTGGAGACCGAGAACCACCGCATCCTCGTGGAGGAGACCGACGAGGGCGAGGTGCTGCGGGAGTGCGTGCATGACCTGAAACAGCTCGTCAAAGCCTATCAGCTGGGTTGGATCAAGGAGACCCACTGCGAAGACTGCGTCTGGTAAGGGCGGTTTGCATCGTGCAGTCTGCCGAAGTCTCTGGCAGATTTTTGAAAAAACGAACAAATTCACAGAATATCTTCATTTTTTCTGGGCAAAACAGAAAATAATCCCTGCTGTGCAAATGGGTCTTTGCTTTTTGGCCGAAGTTGTGTATAATAAGATAGCATATCATGAGGGCTTTTGCCCTTTTGGTACGCATCGGATTAACGAGTGAAGAGAAACGGAACCCTTTGGGGGCGGTCACACGCAGCCCCACGACAAGGAGATCATAAAATTGGAAAAGTTTGTTATTACGGGCGGTAAGCCCCTGC
>ERZ772902.2414-NODE-2414-length-10658-cov-2.423937_pt1 | contig 10658 bp, 10 predicted proteins | sample MGYA00511470_ERZ772902 | MGnify/ENA primary metagenome ERZ772902 (study PRJEB29015, sample SAMEA2737717) | human gut metagenome | biome: human gut; feature: human-associated habitat; material: faeces | place: China | collected 2012 ...
CGGAATATCGTCATGCGCTGGAAAGCGATATCGAACCCTTTAAAGGTTTGCTGCTGGGGCTGTTTTTCATTGGCGTTGGCATGTCGATAGACTTTGGCACGCTGCTTGAAAATCCATTGCGCATTGTCATTTTGCTGCTCGGTTTCCTCATCATCAAAATCGCCATGTTGTGGCTGATTGCCCGACCGTTGCAGGTGCCAAATAAACAGCGTCGCTGGTTTGCGGTGTTGTTAGGGCAGGGTAGTGAGTTTGCCTTTGTGGTATTTGGTGCGGCGCAGATGGCGAATGTGCTGGAGCCGGAGTGGGCGAAATCGCTGACCCTGGCGGTGGCGCTGTCGATGGCGGCAACGCCGATTCTGCTGGTGATCCTCAATCGCCTTGAGCAATCTTCTACTGAAGAGGCGCGTGAAGCCGATGAGATCGACGAAGAACAGCCGCGGGTAATCATTGCCGGATTCGGTCGTTTTGGGCAGATCACCGGACGTTTACTGCTCTCCAGCGGGGTGAAAATGGTGGTGCTCGATCACGATCCGGACCATATCGAAACCTTGCGTAAATTTGGTATGAAAGTGTTTTATGGCGATGCCACGCGGATGGATTTACTGGAATCTGCCGGAGCGGCGAAAGCGGAAGTGCTGATTAACGCCATCGACGATCCGCAAACCAACCTGCAACTGACAGAGATGGTGAAAGAACATTTCCCGCATTTGCAGATTATTGCCCGCGCCCGCGATGTCGACCACTACATTCGTTTGCGTCAGGCAGGCGTTGAAAAGCCGGAGCGTGAAACCTTCGAAGGTGCGCTCAAAATCGGGCGTCTGGCACTGGAAAGTTTAGGTCTGGGGCCGTATGAAGCGCGAGAACGTGCCGATGTGTTCCGCCGCTTTAATATTCAGATGGTGGAAGAGATGGCAATGGTTGAGAACGACACCAAAGCCCGCGCGGCGGTCTATAAACGCACCAGCGCGATGTTAAGTGAGATCATCACCGAAGACCGCGAACATCTGTCATTAATTCAACGACATGGCTGGCAGGGAACCGAAGAAGGGAAACATACCGGCAACATGGCGGATGAACCGGAAACGAAACCCTCATCCTAATAAAGAGTGACGTAAATCACACTTTACAGCTAACTAATTGTTTTTATTTCATTGTAATGCGGCGAGTCCAGGGAGAGAGCGTGGACTCGCCAGCAGAATATAAAATTTTCCTCAACATCATCCTCGCACCAGTCGACGACGGTTTACGCTTTACGTATAGTGGCGACAATTTTTTTTATCGGGAAATCTCAATGATCAGTCTGATTGCGGCGTTAGCGGTAGATCGCGTTATCGGCATGGAAAACGCCATGCCGTGGAACCTGCCTGCCGATCTCGCCTGGTTTAAACGCAACACCTTAAATAAACCCGTGATTATGGGCCGCCATACCTGGGAATCCATCGGTCGTCCGCTGCCAGGACGCAAAAATATTATCCTCAGCAGTCAACCGGGTACGGACGATCGCGTAACGTGGGTGAAATCGGTTGATGAAGCCATCGCGGCGTGTGGTGACGTACCAGAAATCATGGTGATTGGCGGTGGTCGCGTTTATGAGCAGTTCCTGCCAAAAGCGCAAAAACTGTATCTGACGCATATTGACGCAGAAGTGGAAGGCGACACCCATTTCCCGGATTACGAGCCGGATGACTGGGAATCGGTATTCAGCGAATTCCACGACGCTGATGCGCAGAACTCTCACAGCTATTGCTTTGAGATTCTGGAGCGGCGGTAAGTTTGTATATTAGAATTCCGGCATCACTAATACGTGCAGATATCCGTGTATACTAGACGTATAAATTGTACAGGAGCACGATATCATGACTGCAAAACGTACCACACAAAGTGTGACCGTCACCGTCGACCGTGAGTTAGTCAATCGCGCTCGTGATGCAGGCTTAAATATGAGCGCCACCCTTACGGTTGCGCTCAATGCTGAACTTAAAAAACATGCAGCAACACGTTGGCGTGAAGAGAACACAGAAGCTATCGCTGCGTTAAATCAATTGGCTGATGAAACCGGATGTTTCTCTGATGAGTACCGGAGCTTCTAGCGATGCAATTTACGGTATACCGCAGTCGCGGCAGGAACGCCGCGTTTCCCTTTGTTATCGATGTTACCAGCGACATTATTGGTGAGATTAATCGCCGTATCGTTATTCCATTAACACCTATTGAACGATTTAGCCGTATTCGCCCACCAGAACGGCTTAATCCAATCCTTTTACTGGTAGATGGCAAAGAATATGTGCTCATGACGCATGAGACTGCAACTGTTCCAGTTAACGCGCTGGGAACGAAATTTTGCGATGCCAGCGCACACCGAACGTTGATTAAAGGAGCATTAGATTTTATGCTCGACGGGATTTAAGACGCGGCCGCCTCTCCCTCACCCATATCTTTATGCCGGTTCGACGGCTGGACAAAATACTGTTTATCTTCCCAGCGCAGGCAGGTTAATGTAACGCCCCAGCAGCAGCCAGTATCCAGCGCGTAAATACCTTCCGGCGTACCTTTGCCTTCCAGCGATGCCCAGTGACCAAAGGCGATGCTGTATTCTTCAGCGACAGGGCCAGGAATCGCAAACCACGGTTTCAGTGGGGCAGGGGCTTCTTCCGGCGATTCTTTGCTGTACATATCCAGTTGACCGTTTGGAAAGCAAAAACGCATCCGGGTAAAGGCGTTGGTGATAAACCGCAGTCTTCCCAGCCCCCGCAATTCCGGTGACCAGTTATTTGGCATATCGCCGTACATGGCATCAAGAAAGAAGGGATAGGAGTCACTCGACAGCACCGCTTCTACATCGCGCGCGCACTCTTTGGCGGTCTGCAGATCCCACTGCGGCGTGATCCCGGCGTGGGCCATCACCAACTTTTTCTCTTCGTCGATTTGCAGCAGAGGCTGGCGACGCAGCCAGTTAAGCAGCTCGTCGGCATCCGGCGCTTCCAGCAGCGGTGTCAGGCGATCTTTCGGTTTATTGCGGCTGATCCCGGCAAATACCGCCAGCAGATGCAGATCGTGATTACCCAGCACCAGACGTACGCTGTCGCCTAAGGATTTCACATAGCGCAGAACATCCAGCGAACCCGGGCCGCGCGCGACCAGATCGCCCGTCAGCCAGAGGGTATCTTTCCCTGGGGTAAATTCTACTTTATGCAGCAATGCGATCAGTTCATCGTAACAACCATGAACGTCGCCAATAAGGTATGTCGCCATATTCTTTTAATGAATGAGTGTGGGAACGGCGAGTCGGAATACGGGAATGTCGATGCTGAAAGGGACGCCATTTTCATCGATCATTTCGTAGTGACCCTGCATGGTGCCCAGCGGGGTTTCAATGATTGCACCGCTGGTGTACTGGTACTCTTCGCCAGGCGCGATAAGTGGCTGGACGCCAACCACTCCTTCGCCCTGGACTTCGGTTTCACGGCCATTGCCATTGGTGATCAGCCAGTAACGCCCCAACAACTGCACTGGCGCTCGCCCCAGATTGCGTATGGTTACGGTATAAGCAAAAACGTAACGTTCATTATCAGGTGAAGATTGTGCCTCAATGTAGACGCTTTGAACCTGAATACACACTCGGGGCGAATTGATCATCGTTAACTCTCCTGCAAAGGCGCGTTCTCCGCCAGATAGTTCGCCATCTGGCAATATTGCGCGACAGAGATATTTTCCGCTCGCATCGCCGGGTCGATCCCCATTCCCGTTAACACCTCGACGCTAAACAGGTTGCCGAGGCTGTTACGAATGGTTTTACGACGCTGGTTAAAGGCTTCGGTGGTGATGCGACTCAACACGCGAACATCTTTAACCGGGTGAGGCATCGTTGCATGAGGAACCAGGCGCACGACGGCGGAATCCACTTTGGGTGGTGGTGTAAAGGCTGACGGCGGTACTTCCAGCACCGGGATCACGTTGCAATAGTATTGCGCCATGACGCTTAATCGACCATACGCCTTGCTGTTCGGTCCTGCAACCAGACGATTCACCACCTCTTTTTGCAACATAAAGTGCATGTCGGCAATGGCATCAGTATAGCTAAACAGATGGAACATCAACGGCGTGGAGATGTTATAAGGCAGGTTGCCGAAAACACGCAGCGGCTGACCCATTTTTTCGGCCAGTTCGCCAAAGTTAAAGGTCATCGCATCCTGCTGATAAATTGTCAGTTTTGGGCCTAAGAACGGATGCGTTTGCAGACGTGCCGCCAGATCGCGGTCAAGTTCGATGACCGTCAGCTGGTCCAGACGTTCACCGACCGGTTCGGTCAATGCCGCCAGACCGGGGCCGATTTCGACCATCGCCTGGCCCTTCTGCGGGTTAATGGCAGAAACAATGCTGTCGATCACGAACTGATCGTTGAGAAAGTTTTGCCCGAAGCGTTTACGGGCTAAGTGGCCCTGGTGGACTCGATTATTCATTGGGTGTTAACAATCATTTTGATGGCGAGATTAAGCGCCGTAATAAAACTGCCGACATCGGCTTTACCACGTCCCGCCAGTTCAAGCGCGGTGCCGTGGTCCACTGATGTGCGAATAAAGGGCAGGCCCAGCGTAATGTTCACACCGCGCCCGAAGCCCTGGTATTTTAGCACGGGAAGACCCTGATCGTGGTACATCGCCAGCACGGCGTCGGCGTTATCGAGATATTTCGGCTGAAACAGGGTATCGGCAGGCAGCGGCCCGTTGAGTTTCATCCCCTGCGCCCGCAGCTCGTCGAGCACCGGAATAATGGTGTCTATCTCTTCCGTACCCATATGACCGCCTTCGCCCGCGTGCGGATTCAGCCCGCAGACCAGAATGCGCGGTTCGGCAATACCAAATTTGGTCCGCAAATCGTGATGCAAAATAGCAATCACTTCGTGCAAAAGCGCAGGGGTGATAGCATCTGCGATATCGCGCAGCGGTAAATGCGTCGTTGCCAGCGCCACGCGAAGTTCTTCGGTCGCCAGCATCATCACCACTTTTTTCGCCTGCGAACGCTCTTCGAAAAACTCGGTATGACCGGTAAACGGAATGCCTGCGTCGTTAATGACGCCTTTATGCACGGGGCCTGTGATCAGCGCAGCAAATTCACCGTTCAGACAGCCATCACACGCTCGCGCCAGCGTTTCCACCACATAATGCCCATTTTCAACCGCTAACTGCCCCGCAGTGACAGATTCACGTAGCGCGACAGGAAGTAGCGTTAATGTGCCCGCAGTTTGCGGTTGTGCAGGGGAGTTGGGGGAATAAGGGCGGAGGGTGAGCGGCAAACCGAGCATCGCTGCCCGGTCGGTAAGGAGAGTGGCATCGGCACAAACAACCAGTTCGACCGGCCACTCACGCTGTGCAAGCTGGACAATTAAGTCCGGGCCAATCCCGGCGGGCTCGCCGGGAGTGATCACAACACGTTGGGTTTTAACCATTAGTTGCTCAGGATTTTAACGTATGCGCTGGCACGTTGTTCCTGCATCCAGCTTGCTGCTTCTTCCGAGAACTTACGGTTCATCAGCATGCGGTACGCACGATCTTTCTGCGCCGCGTCGGTTTTATCGACATTACGGGTATCCAGCAGTTCGATTAAATGCCAGCCGAATGAAGAGTGAACCGGTGCACTCATTTGACCTTTGTTCAGGCGGGTCAGGGCGTCACGGAAGGCCGGATCGAAAATATCTGGTGTAGCCCAACCGAGATCACCGCCCTGGTTAGCAGAGCCTGGATCCTGAGAGAACTCTTTCGCTGCGGCAGCAAAAGTCGTTTTACCACTCTTAATATCGGCAGCAATCTGTTCCAGTTTCACGCGGGCCTGTTCGTCAGTCATGATCGGCGACGGTTTCAGCAGAATATGGCGAGCATGAACTTCGGTCACCGAGATATTTTTGCTTTCGCCGCGCAGGTCGTTAACTTTCAGAATATGGAAGCCAACGCCGGAACGAATCGGGCCAACAATGTCGCCTTTCTTCGCGGTGCTTAATGCCTGGGCGAAGATCCCCGGCAACTCCTGAATACGGCCCCAGCCCATCTGGCCGCCGTTCAGCGCCTGCTGGTCGGCAGAATGAGCAATCGCCAGCTTACCGAAATCAGCGCCGTTACGCGCCTGATCGACAATGGCACGCGCCTGGCTTTCCGCTTCGTTCACTTGATCAGAGGTCGGGTTTTCCGGCAGCGGGATCAGGATGTGGCTCAGGTTCAGCTCAGTGCTGGCGTCGTTTTGGTTACCCACCTGCTGCGCCAGGGATTCGACTTCCTGCGGCAGGATGGTGATGCGACGACGCACCTCGTTGTTACGCACTTCAGAGATAATCATCTCTTTGCGGATCTGGTTACGATAGGTGTTGTAGTTCAGACCATCGTAAGCCAGACGGCTGCGCATCTGATCCAGCGTCATGTTGTTCTGTTTCGCGATGTTAGCAATCGCCTGATCCAGCTGCTCATCGGAGATTTTCACTCCCATTTTCTGCCCCATCTGCAGGATGATTTGATCCATGATCAAACGTTCCATGATTTGGTGGCGCAGCGTCGCGTCATCAGGAAGTTGCTGCCTTGCCTGAGCAGCGTTCAGTTTTACCGACTGCATTAATCCATCAACGTCGCTTTCCAGCACGACGCCGTTATTGACGACGGCTGCGACTTTATCGACTACCTGGGGGGCAGCGAAACTGGTATTCGCGATCATGGCGATACCGAGAAGCAGCGTTTTCCAGTTCTTCATACTTTTTCCATTTCAATTAACCGCACTGCGGATTACGTGGTAAATCAACAAATCACAAAGTGTTTTGATACGGCAGAATGTTCGAACGCAGCATCTCTTGCGTACCCAGACCGTAGTTGGAGCTCAGGCCGCGAAGTTCGATGTTAAAGCCGATTGCGTTGTCATATACCGCATGTTGTTTATCGTTATCCCAACCGTTCAGCTTCCGCTCGTAACCGACGCGAATTGCATAGCAGCAGGAGCTGTATTGCACACCTAACATAGAGTCGGCTTGCTTGTTCGCATTGGTGTCGTAGTAGTAGGCCCCAACAATTGACCAACGATCGGCAATTGGCCAGCTGGCGACGGCACCTACCTGTGAAATACCATTCTTATATTGCTCAGCTGTGGAATAGTACTTAGGCAGCGTAGCCTGAATATATTCCGGGCTGGCGTAACGGTAATTCAGCTGTACCAGACGGTCTTCATCCCGACGGTATTCAATGCTGGAGTTACTGGTCGCTACGTTATCCAGACGTGTATCGTACTGAATCCCGCCACGCAATCCCCAACGCTCGGAGATACGCCAGTAAGTATCGCCTGCCCACACCAGTGAGCCCGTTTTGTCGTCATTCTCCCATGTTATGTTGTCATCGCCAGTGCGAGACTCCGTGAAATAGTAGATTTGACCAACGGAAATATTAAAACGTTCAACGGCAGCATCATCATATATGCGAGATGTGACACCGGTCGTCACCTGGTTAGCGGAGGCAATACGGTCAAGACCGCCGTAAGTCCGGTCCCGGAACAGGCCAGAGTAGTCAGATTGCAGCAGAGATGAGTCGTAGTTATAGATGTCGCTCTGATCGCGATACGGCACGTACAAATACTGCGCGCGCGGTTCCAACGTTTGGGTATAACCCGGAGCCAGCATTTCCATATCGCGTTCAAAGACCATTTTGCCGTCAACTTTGAATTGCGGCATTACGCGGTTAACGGATTCGTCCAGCTTGGTTGTGTTTCTGGAGTTATACCAGTCAAGATTAGTTTGCTGATAATGGGTTGCCAGCAACTTCGCTTCGGTATTGATGCTGCCCCAGTTATTAGAGAGCGGCAAATTGATGGTCGGTTCCAGGTGAACACGGGTTGCTTCAGGCATGTCGTCTCTGGTGTTAACAAAGTGCACTGCCTGACCGTAAATGCGTGTATCAAACGGACCAACATCATTCTGGTAGTAGTTAACGTCTAACTGCGGCTCTGCCGAGTAGCTACTGGTGTTCTGTTCGCTGAAGACCTGGAACTGCTTGGTTGAAACGGTGGCATTGAAGTTTTGCACTGCATAGCCAACGCTGAATTTTTGCGTTGCGTAGCCGTCAGTACTGGAACCGTACTTGTTATCGAAATCATTGAAGTAGCTAGGATCGCTGACCTTGGTGTAGTCGACGTTGAAACGCCACACCTGATCCATGACCCCGGAGTGGTTCCAGTAGAATAACCAACGACGTGAACTGTCATCGTTCGGGTGTTCATCTTCATAGACTTTATCTGAAGGCAGATAGTCCAGTTCCATCAAGCCAGCGCCCGCCTGGGAGAGGTAGCGGAATTCGTTCTCCCACATGATATTGCCACGACGATGCATATAATGCGGCGTGATGGTGGCATCCATATTTGGCGCGATGTTCCAGTAATATGGCAGGTAGAACTCAAAGTAGTTGGTGGTGGTGTACTTGGCGTTCGGGATCAAGAAACCAGAGCGACGTTTGTCACCCACCGGCAACTGCAAATAGGGGCTATAAAAGATCGGTACCGGACCCACCTTAAAGCGGGCGTTCCAGATCTCCGCAACTTGTTCTTCGCGGTCATGAATAATTTCGCTACCTACCACGCTCCAGGTGTCAGAACCCGGCAGACAGGAGGTAAAGCTACCGTTATCCAGAATGGTATAGCGGTTTTCGCCACGTTGTTTCATCAGGTCCGCTTTACCGCGGCCCTGACGACCCACCATCTGGTAATCACCTTCCCAGACATTGGTATCTTTGGTGTTCAGATTCGCCCAGCCTTTCGGCCCTTTGAGGATCACCTGGTTATCGTCGTAATGGACATTACCGAGCGCATCAACGGTACGTACCGGCTCCGGTTGTCCTGGTGCCTCTTTTTGATGGAGCTGCACTTCGTCGGCCTGCAGACGGCTGTTACCCTGCATGATATCCACGCTGCCAGTAAACACGGCGTCATCCGGGTAGTCCCCTTTCGCGTGGTCAGCATTGATAGTCACGGGTAAGTCATTGGTATCGCCCTGTACCAGAGGACGGTCATAGCTTGGCACGCCCAACATGCACTGTGAGGCGAGGTCGGCTGCCAGTCCCTGTTGACTATAAAGGGCGGTGGCAATCATGGTGGCCAGGAGAGTGGGGATACGTTTTTTCATACGTTGATTTTATTGTTCCATCATCGGTAACGTTGCGCGTGACAAACGGTCAGAGACTAACGTACTCGTCATCTCTACGCTAGTGTTAATCCTGTCCGAATAGCGTCAGTGGTGTTAGGCACGGCATTGAATGACAGGTATGATAATGCAAATTATAGGCGATGTCCCACAATTGACCGCAGCCGGAAAACGGTAAAAGCACCTTTATATTGTGGGAGATAGCCCTGATATCCGTGTGTCGATTTGGGGAATATATGCAGTATTGGGGAAAAATCATTGGCGTGGCCGTGGCCTTACTGATGGGCGGCGGCTTTTGGGGCGTAGTGTTAGGCCTGTTAATTGGCCATATGTTTGATAAAGCCCGTAGCCGTAAAATGGCGTGGTTCGCCAACCAGCGTGAGCGTCAGGCGCTGTTTTTTGCCACCACTTTTGAAGTGATGGGCCATTTAACCAAATCCAAAGGTCGCGTCACGGAGGCTGATATTCATATCGCCAGCCAGTTGATGGACCGAATGAACCTTCATGGCGCTTCCCGTACTGCGGCGCAAAACGCGTTCCGGGTGGGAAAATCAGACAATTACCCGCTGCGCGAAAAGATGCGTCAGTTTCGCAGTGTCTGCTTTGGTCGTTTTGACTTAATTCGTATGTTTCTGGAGATCCAGATTCAGGCGGCGTTTGCTGATGGTTCACTGCACCCGAATGAACGGGCGGTGCTGTATGTCATTGCCGAAGAGTTAGGCATCTCCCGCGCCCAGTTTGACCAGTTTTTGCGCATGATGCAGGGCGGGGCGCAGTTTGGCGGCGGTTATCAGCAGCAATCTGGCGGTGGTAACTGGCAACAAACCCAGCGTGGCCCGACGCTGGAAGATGCCTGTAATGTGCTGGGCGTGAAGCCGACGGATGATGCGACCACCATCAAACGTGCCTACCGTAAGCTGATGAGTGAACACCATCCCGATAAGCTGGTGGCGAAAGGTTTGCCGCCTGAGATGATGGAGATGGCGAAGCAAAAAGCGCAGGAAATACAGCAGGCCTATGAGCTGATAAAGCAGCAGAAAGGGTTTAAATGACCCTGTAAATGATGCTGAGTAACTGCCCACGATTAAAGGTGGCCGCCCTGGCGGTCACTTCTTTGAGAAAAGGCGTTTACTCAGAGTGGTGGACAGGCTCAATACACGGTTTACGGGAGGGTTTCTGTTGGTTTTATCGCGTTGACCCTGCTTAAGGTTGAGAGCTTTACGACGAGCGGAATTATATTTTTACGTCTTAAAAATAAAAAACACATATCTGAATGAGCGATTTTTGAAAGTATATTTATTCAGAGTGCGCATGATGAGTTTTTAACTCAATGCGAGGCTATTACCATGAAAGTATCAGTTCCAGGCATGCCGGCTACACTTTTAAATATGAGCAATAACGATATTTATAAGATGGTGAGCGGGGACAAGATGGACGTGAAGATGAATATCTTTCAACGCTTGTGGGAGACGTTACGTCATCTGTTCTGGTCAGATAAACA
>ERZ772902.2419-NODE-2419-length-10608-cov-19.696390_pt1 | contig 10608 bp, 9 predicted proteins | sample MGYA00511470_ERZ772902 | MGnify/ENA primary metagenome ERZ772902 (study PRJEB29015, sample SAMEA2737717) | human gut metagenome | biome: human gut; feature: human-associated habitat; material: faeces | place: China | collected 2012 ...
CCTGGGCCGAGATGGCACCATCGGTCACCTCTTCCACCTGTTTGTTCAGCACATACACCGCCGGCTCTGCCTTGACGATAAAGTAGCCGATGAGCATGCCGATGGGGATGATTACCCAGTGGTAGCTCTGCCCGGTCAGCACCTGCCCCAGATAGTTGCCCGCCGGCATAAAGCCCACATTTGCTCCGGTGAGGAACAGCACCAGCCCCACATAGGTATAGGCCAGGCCCACCGCAATACGGCCCAGCGTGCGTTTGTCCAGCCGCAGGGCCACGGCCTGGAACACCCCGAACATGACCACGATGGGCAGCAGCGAGGAAGCAATTTCCTTGATGTACTCCGGCAGCCCCTCATGGAACAGCTGCCACAGCTCCACCGAATCGCTCACCTCCGGCAGCACCGGCGGGATGTAGGTGCTGTCGGACGCGCGAAATGCGATGCCGAGGATCAGCACCGCCAGAATGGGGCCCACTGAGCACAGTGCCACCAGACCAAAGCTGTCGTCCGCCGCATGGCGGTCGCCGCGGATCGCCGACACGCCCACGCCCAGCGCCATGATAAAAGGTACCGTCATGGGGCCGGTGGTCACACCGCCGGAGTCAAAGGCCACGGCCAGAAACTCCCGGGGCACAAAGGCAGCCAGCACGAACACAAGGCCGTAGAACGCCACCAGCAGCGGCGGCAGCGCCACGCCCAGCAGCATGCGCAGGAACGCGACGGTGAGGAACAGGCCCACGCCCGCCGCCACCGAGAAGATCAGGGTCTGGTTGGGGATGGAGGGCACCTGATTGGCCAGCACCTGCAGGTCCGGCTCCGAGATCGTGATGAGGAACCCCAGCAGAAAGCCGACGCCCAGGATCACCGGCAGTTTGCGGCTCCGGGTGAGCACGGCACCCACACGCTCGCCCATGGGGGTCATGCTCATCTCTGCACCCAGAGTAAAGAACATGATGCCCACCACGATCATGGCCGCACCCAGCAAAAAGCACAGCAGGATGCTGGGCGATACCGGTGCTACCGAGAAGCAGAGCACCAGCACAATGGCCACAATGGGCAGCACCGCCTGCAGCGCCTCCAAAAGCTTTTCCCGCAGCTTGGGGAGTGATCGTCTGAGAATGATGTCCACCGCCTTTCGTCTGTATCCTGTTTGTACACTTTTGTACAAGATATATTTATAGTATACAGATTCCGGGGTATGCCGTCAATCCGCAGAAGGAAAAAACTTGAGCAAGTTCCATAAATTGTAAAAACATATTACTCACCTTTATGTCCTTCCCCGTGAAAATGGAATACCGGAGCGTCCGCAGACGCTCCGGTATTCCGAACTTATAAATAATTTTTCCGCTGAATATGGCCAAAGCACACGCGGCGGCCATTCAAAATCGTCCCACTTTACGCCTTTTTCGGCTTCAGCCAGCCGTCCACGGCGGCTACCAGCGCCTTGCCCCGGCGGCCCAGCAGACGGGGCAGCAGGCGTACAGCCAGTATCTGTCGGAGCTGTCGGCCCTGATCCCGGAGCTGGAGAAGCAGGCTCGCAGCCGCTATGAGCAGCAGGGACAGGCCCTGATGGACCGGTACGGCCTGCTGCAGCAGGCTGAGCAGGTGGATTACAGCCGCTGGCAGGATCAGCTGAAGGCGTGGCAGTCCGACAGCGACCGGGCGTATGAGTACTATAACAGCGTGGGGAAGGAGGACCGGGATCTGTACAGCACCATGCTGAAGTACTATGCCGGCAAGGCGGCGGACGAACAGAAGGCCGCCGGAGGCGTGCGGTATGGCAGCGGCCGGACGGTGGAGGGGGAGAAGCCCCAGTCCCTCAGCTCCACTGCCAGCGACAGTCTGGAGCGGGCCATGGGTAACTATCTCAAGGCCGGGGATACCCGCAGCGCACAGAACCTTATTACCCTGTACAAGGAGCGGATGACGCCCACCCAGAAGAAGCGCTTTTCGGCGCTGTTTGACAAGTACGGCGCAGCCATCGGCTGGTAAGGACTTGCCAAAGGGCGGCGGGGCGGGTACAATAGAGCCTGACTTGTAAGGGGAGGGCGCTGAGGAATGGCGGGATACTACTACGGACAGCTGAGCAAGGAGAAAAAGGCGGTCTATGATATGCTGGCGGCGGGGTGCGATGCGCTGGCGGCGGTGATCCGGGTGCCGGATCTGGGGACGGAGGTGCTGTCGGACATCTATCTGCGGATGAAGCTGGATCTGCCGCTGCTGTTTTTTGTGACGGGGTTTCACTACCGGAAGATGCCGGGGGCGGATCATGTGGAGGTGCTGCCGGACTATCTGTTCGACCGGGGAAAGGTGAAGATGCACCGGCAGGCGGTGACAGCCCGGCTGGAGCGGCTGGCCCGGCCCCTGAAGGGAAAGAGTGACCGGGAGAAGGAGCTGGCCATCCACGATTTCATTCTGGAGAACGTCACCTATGACAAGCTGAAAAAGTCCTATTCTCACGAAATCATCGGGCCGCTGACCCAAGGGGTGGGGGTGTGCGAGGGCATCGCCAAGACGGTGAAGGCCCTGTGCGACGCTGTGGGACTTCCCTGTATCGTGGCGCTCAGCGAGGCGGCACCGGAGATCGGCGTGCGATGCCGGCACACATGGAACGTGGTGACGGTGGAGGGGCAGCGGTATCATGTGGACGCCACCTTTGATAACTCCCTCCAGCGGGGGATGAAGCGGTACGACTACTTCAATCTGGACGACCGGCATATCTTCCGGGACCACCAGAGGCTGGTGCTGCCGCTGCCGGAGTGCGGTGGGGACAAGGGGTACTTCTACCGGTCGCTGTCCTTTACCAAGACGGAGGATGTGGAGAAGCGGGTGCGGCAGGCCCTGCGGAAGAAGCAGGAGCACTTCGTGTTCCACTGGCGTGGCGGCGGGCTGAATCAGGAGATCCTGAGGCAGCTGCTGGAGAAGTGCGCCAGTGCGGCGGCGGAGCGGGGCAAGACCGTGGGCTGCTCCCTGAACCGGGCGCAGGCGGTGATCCAGCTGGATTTCTCCGACGCCCCGGCGGGAGAGGTGCTGGTGGAGGAGCCGGACGAGGGACAGAAGCTGTGAATGTGTAAGGATTTCAGGCTCTTGAAGGAGCGAGAGGCGCAAAACCGGGGGTTTTGCGCCTCTTTTTGTTGCACTCAACCGTTGGTTGAATTATAATATCCGTAATTCAACTACGCCGTTATTGCCATTTTAGACGGTTTTTTATATGCTGAGAGCACAAAATGAAAGGAGCGAACACACGATGAGTGAGAATTTGTTGGCAGGCCGCATCGCACAGCTGCGGAAAGAGGCGGGCATGACCCAGGAACAGCTGGGCAATGCCCTGGGACTGACGTATCAGTCGGTGAGCAAGTGGGAGAATGGAGTTTCCCATAGTTAAAGATACCACACCCAATATCACAAACTCACGCTTAAACAATATTCCTTAGTCAACCACATACAATAACAAATACAAAAAAGCTGGAAGCAGACTTAATTTTGCTCCCGGCTTTTCTTTATTGTTTTGATGAAGTCGTTCAATGATACTTGTTTTTGCTATCTGCTTACATAATGTGCATACTTGTCACTTGTGTTCTGATATATCTGTCCCTCTTATTGCCTAAACTCATATTAAGGGTGTGATATATCCAAGTGCAATAGCCTTGTTATAGGCTTCGATAGCATTTTTAGCCCCCAGCTTATCATAGATGCTTTGGATATGGTTGTAAAGTGTCCGTTCACTGATATACAGTTCTTGCGCTATTTCATGCTTTGTTTTCCCTGTTCCAATCGCCTTAATAATTTCCGCTTCACGATCTGTCAGGGGATCTAATAAAGGGGGCGTAGTGGACTTGTGACCTTTACTAATAGCTGTGAGTTTTTTTACCAACTCGTCAGCAGAAGCAGACTTATCAATATAACTTACGGCGCCTTTTTTAAGTGCCTCCTGTCTATAAACTGGCATATCATAAGAGGATAGCATAACCACCTTTATTTTTGGCTTTTTACTATATATCGTTTCTATCAGATCAATGCCAGAACTTTTTGACTGCTCTCTTAGGTTGACATCAAGTAATACAATGTCCCATTCGTCTACGGAAAGAATATTCCAAAACTCTGTTTCATTACTTACATAGCGACAGATAGAGATTTCATCCCAATCTTCCAGAAGTTTGCTTAAACTCTCTCCAAATATCCTGTGGTCATCAAATAGTAATATCTTCATTTTTTCTCCCCAAAACTGCCGTTGCAGTTAAAATACCATCTTTTTCTAAATACTGAATGTTACCGCCATTCCCATTTATCAACACCGTTAAGAACAGCATACCACCTTTAGAAGAAAGAATGTTTTCAATGTCATTCGATTTCGCGCCGTCATTTTGACAGGTAATTACGAGTTTACTTTCTTCATTTAACGCGATTTCCAAATGGATAAAAGAAGCGGCAGCGTGTTTATAAACATTGTTGACAAGCTCTTTGATTATCTGCATAGTCTGTTCCAAACTGTTATCTTTTTTCAAAGCAATCCTTGCTTCGCTGTCAATGGTAAAATCTATAAATATATTTTTCTTTGGGTACAGCTTCTTAATGGCGTCAAGCATATATTCAATATGTTCCCATGAAGCATACCCCGAAAAGATATTAGACGAATAGAAATTCATCATATTTCTTATTCGCAGTTCCAAATCAGATAATATCCTTTTTGTTTCATCAATAGCTGGTGAGCGAAGCGACAGAAGATTTTTGGCACCTCCAATATCTTGAAGCACATCGTTGTGAAGTAGCATTGAAAAATCTTCCCTCTCACTTGCAATATAGTTCGTTAATTCATAATACTTTGTCAGCTCGTTGTAACGAGCTTCCATGTCGCCAAGATGAATGACAGCAAAGGCCTCAAATAAAAGCATTATAAGCTGAAAAAACACATTGACTTGCAGGGTGGACAAATCAAAGCAATAAAGTACGATTGTAAGCAAAGGAATCATGAAAACAAGGACATATCTTGCTTTCCTCTGGGCAATCGGAAGAATATTAACCTGTTTCAAATTTATATATTTATAATCAAGGAAAATTCCCACGAACATTCCAATTAACATAGTTATCGCAGGTAGAATTCGGAAATTGAAAAACGACAGTATGATAGACGCAATTCCAAACAGCAAGCGAACCATTTTTCCCCGGCTTGCGTCAGTTCTTACCAGCATTATTCCGATAATCAATGCAAAAACCAGAAATGCACCCGTGTATAAGGTGGAAAATCCATCATACATCAGCGCCGCAATAAAGGAAACAGAAAGCAGGTTCCAGCCACATTCAGATATTGTTGCCTTTCGCCGTGATGTCATTACATGAAGATAGAGCAGATTGAAATAACAAAGCAAGACGGCAATCGACAATAAGTTGATGACTCCATCATTCGCAATCCCTTTATGTATTCTATCCAATATAACCCATAAAGTCACAATACCCGCATGAAGAAACAGATACGGATAGAAGCGTTTATCCTGCATAGCCCCCCTCCTTTCAGCTAAAATTCATTATGTTAGTAATATGATGATACGATCCGTTCTTTAGTCATCAGACATAAACCACACGCAGTCAAAACTATTATACTCACTGGAGAAAATAGTAGCAACACCCACACATTATTCGTTTTCATAAATATCCCACATTTTAAGACAACCAGCAAAATATGAAGCAGTGTTGCAAAGATAGGAATACTCTTAAACCAGTTCATATTTCTAATCCAGAGAATCAAAACATTTATAAATGCCGAATACAATATGCTAAGGATCAGAAAATAGGTGCCTAATAACAAGATAAGGTTTGGCAGGCGAATGGAAATTATCAAAAGTAGAGGAAACAAAAGGATCAGCGTTCCAATCCATAGTGATAGCAGATTCTCCTTAACAATACTTGAGATTTTAATACCATTAGCAAGTTTCCATTCTATTCTCTTTGTGATTTTTTCTTGCTGCAACATATCCTTGCTTATTTCTCCGGCAAAAAAGATAAATAAGCACAGGTATCCATCAAGCATAAAATACTTTATATCAACGCCAAATACAATGTTTTCTGAAATATCCCCAAAGTTCATCAGAGAGATCATGCCGAAGATAGCTGCTACCGCACTCATAAATATAAAATTCCAGTTCAATACCCTTTTAAGGTTTAATGTTATCAAACCCATTCGCCATCCCTCCTGATGACTGTTTCGTTGCTCATGTGCCGAGCCTTAAAGAAACTTAATAGTGCAAACATCATGCAAAGTGCAACATCAACCACAATAATCAAATAGTCAATTCCTATATGATGTTGATTCACAAACTCTGTAATTCGTTCTGCCGACATCGCAATCAAATAAACCAGTGCAAAATTACCAAAGAACAGAACATTTTTGAACAGTTTTACTCGTTTTACATCCAGTACAATGATATTCAAAGCGACAATCTCACAAAAACTAAGTACAAGAATACTAAGATAAACGCATACGATCCGCCCAAAGCTCATTGTCCAGTCGGTAAAGTAATAGCAACTCATAAAAACAAAGAACGGGATAATACCAGAAAATCGGAAAATCTGTATCGAATACTGTTTTATAATCTCTTTTACCGCAATTCCAGAAGCTGCAAAAAATTCAACTCTCCGGCTTAACTTATCCTTTGCTGTCAAATCTACAATCATAGCACCGGATTGCAGGGAGGTAAGACCAAAAATAACCGCATAGAGCATTAGGACTAAATAATCTTCTCCCTTAGACTGCAAGGCGTCCATCTGCATTGCAAAGCTCATAAAAATCGCCAGAATGGCAACAATCGCAGTATCAATTAGGAGGCTTTTACTTCTGGTAAGATAGTAGCCTGCGCCTTTTCCCATGTTACTCATGCCGATTGCCCTCCTTAATAAAGATTTCTTCCAATGATTGTCCTTGCATTTCTTGAATACCCTTATCAAACAGCAATCTGCCATTTTTAATCATAGATACATCATCAGCGCACTTTTCAATCTCGCTAAGGTCATGTGAAGTGATAATAACCGTTTTTCCGTCAGCTTTTAGAGCCTCTATCAAACTACGGATTTCTACTCTGGATATGGGGTCTACACCCGATGTTGGTTCATCCATGAGCAGAATATCCCGTCCCATCATAATCACAATCAAAAGGGACAGTTTTCTTTTCATTCCTTTAGAATAAGTGCTAACACGCTTTCCTAAATGCTCGGTCAATCCTAATTGCGTACAATAACTGTCTGAACGATCATTTATTTCAAATCCAAAGTATTTCCCAAAAATTCTCAAATTTTCAAGACCAGTCTGTTCTTCATACAGATAGTCATTTTCAAGCTCCATTGCATATTTCCCTGCAATGTTGATTGTCCCTGCATTTGGCTGGTATACCCCTGTAATCAAGCGTAGCAGTGTTGTCTTTCCAGAACCGTTCGGGCCAATAATCGCATGGATTGTATTTGCTTTTACATTCAGGCTAAAATTCTCAAACAAAACTCTGCCACCAAAACCTTTTTTTAAGTTCTTTACTTCAATCGCATTTTGAATCTCAGACATATTTTTTGCTCCTTTCATTTGGTGCTCCACCATATAGGTATAGTGTATAAAACGAAGAAGCATTTTGCATGAGTAATTACTGCAATTTCGATACTGCCATCAGGCAAATGTCACAGAAACCTCACAACGAGAAAAAAATTTAGTATTCTGTCAGTTCCACAATTACATTACTCTGCTGATACAGCCAGTCCGTAAATTCTTTCGGGCTGGCTGTTCCTGTTTTTACAGCCTTTTTTCTCTGTAAGGCTTCTTTCTTAAAGTCGGAAAAGGAAGCCTGTATTTTTTCCAGACGGTCAGCCGGAAAGCCTGCGGTATTTTTTACCCGGTTTATTTTGTTGCGCCAGTTCTGGCATTCATTTTTATAAAGCAGGTCATAGTTATTTTCTCTTGACCTCTCGTCAAATTCCCGCTTGTTTTGAAGCGCCTGTGCTTTTCGGCACTTGTCGCTGCACAGCTCATACCGCTGGCTCTTTGCCAGAAAATATTTTCCACAGACCTTGCACCGCCGGAAGCAAAGCCCCCAGTCATTCAGCCTGTTCAGATAATAGGTAATCAACGGGTAGAGGGACGCATAGGCAGACACACATTCTTCTGTGCGCCGGTTGTCCGGGAACCAGAGGTCAAGCCGGGTATCTTCTGACGGTGCGCCTTTGAAATAAAGGCTGCCAGCTTGAAATTGTTTCGGTTTTCCTGTCTCCCTGTCAAAGCTCATGGTTTCGTTTTGGAATACCCCGGTCAGTCTGCTCATTTTATCCATGAAGCGGTCACAGGCAGCGTTACGGTCACGGGGTTCTCTGGCAAGCAGATAGCTGTTCCAGATACGGAACGCCACATACATTTTCAGAGGGTCGTTGCTAAGATATTTCTCCCAAAGAAATTCGCTTGCCGCCTGCTCCAGCTCCGGCTGTTTCCATCGGTTGGAGTGGAGAGCTTGCCGCAGCGGAGAAAGCCCGTATAAGTTCCAGTCTCTGTCCGTGTCACGCTCAAAGTTTATCAAAAAAGTTCCCAGTGGGCGTGTCATATCACAAAGCACCTCTGCGTTTTGGCTCCCGTTCAGACGGAAGCGGATCTGCTGTTCTTCCCCAATCAAAATCCGCTCTTTCATTTTCTTCCTGTCCAGCGTCAGGACAAACAAAATCCTCTCAAAACATGGCTCATGCCGTATAAACTGATTCTCCATCCCTATCCCCTGCCTTTGTTTATGGTAATTATATAATTCAGTTATATCCGTTACACTCATGGTATCGCAGAATCATTGTTTTGTCAAGGATAGTACGCTATGATGATTGCGGTTGGTAATTTCGTACCGCACAGTACCTTGACAAGTGAATGACCGTCCAAAAGGGATATGACCGGCAGGAGAAGTGACGCATTCGGCGCACCAATGCAGGGAAACACCGCAGGAATGGGGCAGGAAAACGGCTTTTGGGGAGAACGGCAACAGGAAGCATTTTAACCTATTTGATTTATGGGAGGAACAGAATGAACGATAAAAAGAGATTGAACAGCTACGAGGATTTACCGCTGGTTCTGGATGTGGCGGACATTCAGTGGATTATGGGAATTTCAAGAGCGAGCGCCTATGAGCTGGTACACACACCCGGCTTTCCAGCGTTCCGCAGGGGCAGACTTATCAAGGTCAGCAAAATTGCTTTCTTTGAATGGATGGCAAAAGGCTCCGAAACCGTACCGGGAAGCGACAAATAAGCGTGAGGTATCATTCCCTGACTTGCAATACTGCCGCACTTTCCAAAGGGGCATACAGAGGGAAAAAAACTTAAAAATGATACCGAGACGCTACATCAAAACAGCCTATCTGCGTACATCAGATAGAAACGGAGAAAGGAGCCGGTTATGGCAAGAATGAGTAACAAGCGGCGGTTGGAATGGTCTTTCTTCTTAAATGACCGCAGCCGTATCACTTACAACGAACTGTGCCGGAAATGCCAGCACGAATGTAAACAGAGCTTCCGGGCGGTTGTGGTTGACTGCCCGAAGTATCTTTCCAAGCGTTCCAAGAAAAAGGACAAGACTGCCGGAAACGGCAAAATCCCTTAGGAACTAAGGGCGCACTTCTATACATAGTCTAAAGACCATGTATCGTGCGTCCTGCGGAGCTTACCTCTGCCGCTGATAAAATCAGCAATCCGAGGTCTGCGTTCGCTTCGCTCCGACAAGGTGGCTACACCCCCTTGCGCCGCTAAAGCGGCTATCCCCTGTGTACTCGCCGCAAAGAGAAATCCGCTCTGCGGTTTTCCCTTTTCATCGGGTTTTATAGAAGCACTGACACACGGACTGTCTGCGGATGGTCTTTCTTTATCTTATCAGCAAAGGATGTGAGAACATGGAAAAATCTTTGGAACAGTTGAAGCAGGAATATGAAAAAACCACTGTCCTGCTGGAACAGGAAAAACGGAAAATGCAGCGTTTGAAAAACCGGCAGGCGTATCTGGAAAGCGGTTCCCGGAAACAGAGGACGCACCGGCTGATTACCCGTGGGGCAGCTATTGAGAGCATTGCACCACAGACAAAGGAGCTATCCGAAGCGGAATTTTATTCCCTCATGGAAAGCATTTTGAATCTGCCGCAGGCGGAGCATTTCATCCGGTCTGCCACAGAGAACCACGCCCGTATTTCCGGGCAGGAGAAAGGCGGTGACTAAGGATAGCACTTTATCATTTTTCAATCGCACAGATCAAGCGCAGCGCCGGTCAGAGCGCCATTGCCAGCGCAGCCTATCGAGCCGGGGAGCGTCTTTACAGCAGCTACTATGGAGAAGTCAGCGACTACACCAAAAAGGGCGGCGTGATCGCTTCGGAAATCATGCTGCCGCCCCATGCGCCGGAAATATATCTTGACCGGGCGACCCTCTGGAATGCTGTGGAGAACTGCGAGAAACATCCAAAAGCACAGCTTGCCTATTCCTTTGATATTGCCATGCAGAATGAATTGACGCTGGAAGAAAACATGGAGCTGGCGAGGAAGTTCGTACAGGAGCAGTTTGTGACAAAAGGCATGATTGCCGACCTTGCTTTTCACAGCCCGGAGAAAGAGGACGGCGGCAT
>ERZ772902.2428-NODE-2428-length-10577-cov-16.488975_pt1 | contig 10577 bp, 10 predicted proteins | sample MGYA00511470_ERZ772902 | MGnify/ENA primary metagenome ERZ772902 (study PRJEB29015, sample SAMEA2737717) | human gut metagenome | biome: human gut; feature: human-associated habitat; material: faeces | place: China | collected 2012 ...
TTGCCATCCAGAACTTCCCGGAGGGAGCCATTATCTCCATGCCCCTGCGGGCAGAGGGCATGAGCAAAGGCCGGGCGTTCTGGGGCGGTGTGCTGTCCGGCGTCGTGGAGCCCATCGGTGCAGTGCTGACCATTCTGGCGGCGAGCGTTATCGTGCCGGCTCTGCCATATCTGCTCAGTTTTGCCGCAGGTGCCATGCTGTATGTGGTGGTGGAAGAGCTCATCCCGGAAATGTCGCAGGGCGAGCACTCTGATATCGGCACCGTGCTCTTTGCGGTCGGGTTCAGCCTGATGATGGTTCTGGATGTGGCGCTGGGCTGAAAGGCAATGAACCCGATCGTTAAGAGTGCCACGCTTTGCGCAGCTGCTCCAGTGCATGGGTCTCAAGCCTGGAAACGTAACTTCTGCTGATCTGCAGCAGCTGTGCAGTTTCCAGCTGGGTGAGCGGCGGCTGGCCGGCCATGCCGTAGCGCAGCAAAATCAGCTTCCGCTCCCGGGCAGGCAGCCCCTCAATAAGTTGGCGCAGGCGGGCAGCTTCTTCCTGACGCTCACAATTTTCTTCCATGCAGAAACTGTCCTGCAAAACGTCGGAAAAGGTGAGGGCGGTGTCCTCTTTTCCGGCTTCCAGCGTTTCCTGCAAAGAAACCATCGTTCCGCCCCGCCGCAGCCGCCGGAAATGCATCCGGAGTTCATTTTCAATGCAGCGGCTGGCGTAGGTGGAGAACCGCGCCTTGCGGGTGGAGTCGAAGGTGTCCACGGCTTTCATCAGGCCAATGGTACCGATGGAGATGAGATCATCCTGATCGCAAGGCTGGGCGTAATATTTTTTGGTGATGTGAGCCACCAGGCGCAGATTGTGCCGGATGAGTTTTTCCCGGGCGGTAGAGTCACCTGCCCGCAGGGCGGCAAATGTTTCGATTTCTTCTTTAGCGGTCAATGGCCGTGGGAAGCTTCCGGTCTCTAGGTGAAGGGCCAGAAGCAGAAATTTTGAGGCAAAAAATTGCAGCAGCGACAACAGCATAGCAGCACCTCCCGGAGCAGTTCTCCTATAGTTTATGTGGCAAAGTGGGAGGGCAGCACAAAACGGATGTTGTGTTTTTTCTTGAACGTGATTTTTAGAGGGCAGCTCTTTTGGTAAAATGACCACATGAAGAAGGAACAACAGACTTCTGAACGAGGACAAAATAATGGCAAACCACCCGCCCGTCTGCCGTTTTGCGCCCGGTGACCTTCGGGTACATCCGGCTGCCGCAGGAGCACCACAGCAGACCGGTCAGCAGCGCCTCGTTGCCGCGGGATGCGTGGTAGGACCTGGATTTGTTCCGCTCCAGCGATTCCTGCACCCGAATCCACCGGTTCGAGGAGATGATGCCGGGGTGTTCGCCCACCGAAACGATCCATTCGCTGATGGGATTGTAGACCGTAGCACGGCCTTTTTCCTGGTCGCTGCGGTTGTAGGCCAGCACGCCGCGCACACCGTCGAAATCGGACTCCGGGGCGAACAGTTCTGCCTCATTGTCCACAAAATACTGATAGGCGTCCTTGTCTGCAATCAGGTAGACAGGATTCTGCAAAATCGACTTGATGGAAAACCGGGTGAACGAACGCCCGGTTTTTGTTTTGATGCCCTGCCGCAGCAGCTCGGTCTCGGTCATGGTCAGAGAATCGTACTGCAAAAACTTTGCAGACCCGCGTTTCCGGAATCGTGAAAAGAACGGTTCCGGTGCCGCGGATTCAGCGCAGCAGGAAACGGCAAAATCACGAGGAAATAAGACTGAGTGGAATAAAACCGAGGGGAGTGAACCTGATCCTTTCTCTTCCGACGCGGAGGACGAATCGGATGAGCGCACACGGCTGGAAGCGTATTTTATGCAGTCGTTGGAGGTGGACTTGCTGCTCCGGGCCTGCCCGGATGAGGAGGACACCATCCATCAAATCGTGAATCTTCTGGTGGATACCTGCTCTTCGAAACGCAGAATGCTGCGGGTGGCAGGGGATGACAAGCCCGCGGAGGTCGTGCGCAGCCGATTCATGAAGCTGAATGTTCTGGAACGGCACTGCAACCAGGCCAAGATCCCGGTTATCTCGGTACATGGTCTGCGGCATACCCACGCTTCGGTGCTTCTGTTTGCAGGTGTATCTATTGCAAGCGTGGCAAGGCGGCTGGGGCATTCCAGCATGACAACAACGCAGAAAACCTACCTGCACATCATTCGGGAACTGGAAAATCAGGATATTGACCTTGTAATGCGGTCACTCTCTGGATTAAGCTGATAAAATAATCAACCATCGCTCGCGCTGATGAAGGATGATAAGAAAAACGTGGTCGTTTTGATGTTATTCATAATACAAAAAAGAGTGGCAGTGTTCAAAGCGAAATGCTGTCACTCTTTTTTAAAACTTCAACCTCTCCTGCAAAAAGCGGCACAATAGCTCCGCACAGGCGTTGTGTTGTTTTTGGGGACGGAGGAATCCGGCACAAATAGGCGGCAGACCGTCTAATATTACATCCCGGACATTGGACATCTGGTTGCTGGAAGATTTCTCGAAACGGTTCAGAGATACACAATTCTGCTCCTGCGTGCGGTAGAGTACCTGATAAAATTGCTCGACCAGCTCCAGCTGTGGGTGTGCACTGCTCTCCCGCAGTGCCTGCCACAGCGGTGCCAGGGCATCCGGGGCAAAGCCGGGCACCAGCAGGGTCTGCCCGTCCAGCTCTGCCGGTGTAATATGCGTTCGCTCCCAGAAAGGGCTGCTGCGGCAGACCATGACGGCGGCGGTATGCTGTGAAAGGGCGGTGCGTGCAAGCCCCGCAGCACAGCCGCCCAGGTCCATCACCAGCCCGGCATCCAGTGCGCCCCGTTGCAGTTGCACCGGCACTTCATCGTTGGACAGGGAAGTAAGCTCCAAGGGGATGCCGGGGTACTGCTGCCGGAATGCTTCCAGCACCTCCCCCAGATTGGGCAGATAGTCCGGAACCAGTGCCACGCTGATGCCCAGCCGCAGTGGTGCAGACTGGATGTCCTGATAAGCTTGCTGGCACAGGGCATTGAATTGCTGCACCACCGGCGCAGCCTGTGCCCGGAACCGCTCACCCTTTTCAGTAAGAGCCAGATGATTGCGGTTGTTGACAAACAGCTTGCCGCAAAGCTCTTCTTCCAGTGCAGCAATGCTCAGCCGCAAGGCCTGCCGGGACAGATACATCCGCCCGGCGGTGTGGGTGTAATTCAAATCTTCGCACAGTGCCAGAAAATAGCGCAGCTGCTGGATGGTCATGATGTGCTCCTTTTTACAAAACGCAAGTTTTACTTGATACTTATAAGGATATTATATCTTCTTTTTCTTTGTTTGTAAATGTGATACTTTTAACAAGAACGGCAATAGATTTTTGTCGATGCGAAGGATATAGCAAGAAAAGGAAGGAATTATTATGGAAAAGATCTCCCGTAAAGGATTTCTGAAGATCGCAGCAGCTGCTGCCATGAGCGGCGTGACCGCTGCCGGTCTGGCTGCCTGCAATGCAGCCAGTGGCTCCTCTGGCGCTTCCAGTGCAGCCGGTATCTACACCCCCGGCACCTACACCGCTACTGCCAAGGGCATGAGCGAGATCACCGCCACGGTCACCTTTGATGCCAACACCATCACCAAGGTGGAGCTGGACCTCTCCGGCGAGACCGAGAGCATCGGTGGCGCTGCCAAGGACAAGCTGATCGAGCAGATCATGAACGCCCAGACCAGCCAGATCGACGGCGTGACCGGTGCAACCGTCACCAGCAAGGCCGTGCAGAACGCTGTGGCAGACTGCATCCAGCAGGCCAGCGGCGGTGCCATCAACCCTGCACAGCAGTCCACCGAGGAAACCTCCTCTACCGCCGACTGGCTGGGTGAGGCACCGGAGATCGCCGAGAGCGATATCAAGCAGACCGTGGACTGCGAGGTTCTGGTGGTGGGCGCCGGTTCTTCCGGTAGCTTTGCTGCCGCCGCTGCCGCCGAGGCTGGTGCCAAGACCATCCTCATCGAGAAGTTTGGTCACGATATGGCCAGCGGCATCCGGGATACGCTGGCAGCCTGCGGCTCCAAGCAGCAGCAGGAGGACGGCGACGACGTGAGCAAGAAGGACGCCGTGTGCTACCTGTGCAACTGGAGTCAGGGATACACCCGCCGCAGTCTGGCACAGGTCTGGGCCGATAAGAGCGGCGAGACCATGGACTGGTTCACGGATGTTCTGGCCGAAAGCGGTATCGACTTCCGCCACGAGATCGACGAAAAGCACGAGGGTGACAATTACGAGGTTCTGGATGTCGGCCACAGCACCCAGTATGGCGAAGAATACAGCGAGCAGCTGACCATGGATGCCGTGCTGAAGCACGCTGAGGCAGACGGCCTTGAAGTGCAGTACGAGATCACCATGGTCAAGCTGGAAAAGGACGGAGACCGCGTCACCGGCCTCATCGCCAAGAATGCCAACGATGAATATGTGCGCTACAACGCTTCCAAGGGCGTGATCCTCGCCTGCGGCGGCTACAGCGGAAACGAGACCATGATGAACGCCCTGCAGCCCCAGAGCGTGGAGCAGACCTGCGTCAACTACTCCAAGCCCGGCGCAAAGGGCGACGGCATCAAGGCGTGCCTGTGGGCTGGTGCCATCATGGACACCACCCACACCTCCATGATCTTCGACCGTGGTGCCATCAAGCCGGACCAGACCGGCGAGTACGGCAAGGCCAGCGATGGTGCCCTCTTCTGGATGGGCAGCCAGCCGTTCTTGAAGGTGAACCTGAAGGGTGAACGCTTTATGAACGAGTATATGCCCTACGATTTGGTGCTGCACGCTGCCGCCAGCCAGCCCTACCACACCTACTGCACCGTGTGGGACAGCAAGTATGCCGAGGACTGCGAGCACTTCGCCACCCATGGCTGCAGCCGTCTGTATCCCCATGTCAACGGCACCAACCCGGTGTTCCCCATGGACTATGTGCAGGCAATGAACGCCGACCTGCAGGATCAGGGCTACATCGTGGAGGCCGACACCATCGAGGAGCTGGCCGACAAGCTGGGTCTGCCGAAGGAGACCTTTACCGCTACGGTGGACCATTACAATGAGCTGGCCGCCAAGGGCGAGGATGAGGACTACGGCAAGGAGAACTACCGCCTCTCCACCCTGAGCGAGGCACCCTTCTACGGCGTCCGTCAGGCCGGCGGCTATCTGATCTGCACCATCGACGGCATCCAGATCGACGACAATATGCACGCCATTGATCAGGACTTCAAGGCCATTCCCGGTCTGTATGTCATTGGTGACATGAGCGGCAACTACTTCTCCGGCAGCTATCCCAGCCTGATGGCAGGTGCCGCCGCAGGCCGCAGTGCCACCTTCGGCCGCCTTGCCGGTCAGAACGCTGCCGCAGGCATCTGATTACAACGTTTTCCTTCTCTTCTAATTATATCTGCACCTGAAAAAGCCGCTCCGGGTCTAGCCGGGGCGGCTTTTCTGATGAATGCGGAGAAGAAAATGTATTCTCAGGCGTGAAAACCGCTCACTGCCCTTCTTTTCCGTTCGGATGCTCGTCCTTCTCCAGAACAAGATCCATGAGATATTCAAAGGTGATAAGCACGCGCGCATAGAAATAGTTGGCGGTAAGGTTCCGGTCGTCCAGCATCTTGTCGTCCAGCAGCACAAAGGCAGGGTCTGCACAGCGGGCGATGGGAGAATTGTCGGCACCCACAAAGGCAATGATGCTCCGGTGCTGTGCAAAGGAATCCTGTACCGGCTTCAGGATGGTGCCAGTCTTTCCACTCTTGCTGATGGCAATGACCAGCCCGGCATTCAGTGCACCGCTTTCGTAGACCTCATAGCTGTTGGAGCCGATGGCGCAGTAGCCCAGAACCAGCAGCTTCCGCACCATAAATTCCTGCAAAGGGGCACAGAACCCGGTGCCTGTCACAAGGATGGGCTTTTGCCGGTTGGCGTGGAGCAGCTCCACAAAGCGGTGTATTTTTTCTTCTGGGATACCCCCGATAAAGGCGGTGATGTCGGAGGCGTGGTTTTTGTTGTCGATCTCGTTCTGGATCAGAAAACCGATGCGGTAGATCATATCGGTGTAGCCGGTATAGCCCATCTTTTTGCTCAGCCGGATCACGGCCGCGGGGGAGGTATAATTCTGCGCTGCAAACTCTCGCACGCTGCACTGACCGCCGTTTTTTGCGGTTTCCAGCACCGCCTGCAAAAGCTGCTGCTCGTTGGCATTCAGATGGTGCTGATCTGCCAGTTTATAAAGGTCGTGTTTCATATTTTACTCCGATTTTCGAATCAAAGAACGGCTTGATTCCATAAAGTATACGCTGAATCGCGTATTTTGTCAATAAACATTTCGATGTATCCAACATGAAAGCGAAACATGTTTCAGCTTTTGCGAACAAGTTCAAAAAAAGTCCAATTCGGTAGATTTTTTTGTGCAGAGTGATATAATCAAGCCATCGAAACGGTAAGGTGCACCCCCGAAACGAAGAGACAATTTGAAAAGAGAGATTCATGGAACGTTAGGAGAACACCAATGAAACAAAAAGTTATGGATGCTATGCAGAGCTTTTCCAGAGCTCTGATGGGCCCCGTTCTGTTCCTGCCCATTGCGGGTATGCTGCAGGCGATTTCTTCGGTCATGAGCAACACGGCACTGGTGACAGAGGGCGGTGTTGTCTGGACCCTCGGCAAATTCATCAATGGCGGCGTTGGAGCAGTCATTGGCAATCTGGGTATCCTGTTCTGCGTGGGCATCGCAATGAGCCTTGCCAAAAAGCGCAAGGCAGATGCGGCATTTCTGGCACTGGTCAGCTATCTGGTCTGGCTGGCAGCCAATTCCCGCTGGCTGGATGTGGCAGGACTGACCATCGCCGGTGATACGGCAAGCGCTTTGTACGGCACCGGTCAGACCATCTGCCTCGGCTATCACGTTACTGACATGGGCGTATTTCTGGGCATGATCCTTGGCGTGGTGGTGGCGCTGGTCCACAACCGCTTCATCGACACCGAGTTTGAAGGTGCCATGGCCATGTACGGCAACAGCAAGTTCGTCTTTGTGGTGCTGCTGCCCATCGTTCTGGTCATGGCGGTGGTTGCCAGCTACGTCTGGCCTGTGGCTGCGGCGGGTATCAACGCCCTGACCGGTGTCATGGCAAGTGCAGGCGCGTTCGGTGTGTTCCTGTACGGCTTCTTGAACCGCGTGCTGATCCCCACGGGTCTGCATCATCTGGTCTGGTCGCCCTTCCTCTACTCCGCACTGGGCGACAGCATGATCATCGGCGGTGAGCAGATCGTTGGCGCAAAGCCTGTGTTCCTTGCCCTGCTCAGTGACCCCAGCGTGGCAATGATGCGGGATTCCGCACGTTTTCTGACCTACGGTCTGATGAAGACCTTCGGCGTGATCGGCGTGGCAATGGCTTTCATCTCCACCGCCAAAAAGGAGAAGAAGGCTGCCACCAAGGCACAGATCATCCCGGCTACCCTTACCGCCTGTCTGGTGGGCGTGACCGAGCCGCTGGAATTCACCTTCCTGTTTGCAGCTCCCGCGCTGTGGCTGGTGTACTCGGTTCTGGACGGTCTGTTCCAGATGATCGTTTACCTTGTGGGCATCCGGGTCTGCGCCACCAACGGCATCATTGATTTTCTGGTGTTGAACCTGCCTGCCGGTATCGGTCGCACCCGCTGGCCGCTGTATGTGCTGGTGGGTCTGGTGGAGATCGTGGTAATGTACCTCGTTTTCCGCTTCCTCATCGTGAAGATGAACCTCAAGACCCCCGGCCGTGAGGACGGCGAAGAAGTCACCGACCTTGCTGCAAACGCAGCTGCTGTCAAGCAACAGATCCGCAGCGGCGCAGCCGAAAAGACTGCTGCCAGCGCAAACGATGCACAGACCGCAGCCCATATCGTGGAAGGACTGGGCGGTGCAGAGAACATCCTGAACACCGATAACTGCATGACCCGTCTGCGAGTGCAGGTCAAGGATGCCGCTCTGGTCAAGGACAAGGAGTGGTTCAAGCCCACCGGCTCCGCAGGTCTTGTGGTAAAGGGCAACAACATCCAGATCATTTACGGCCCCAAAGTGGGAAAGATGCGTGCCATCGTGGACAGCTACCTTGGCCGCGCAGAATAAGATATCCGCTTTTATTCATCATACAAAAAACATTATAATAGGAGGCTTGCCTTATGAAAACGTTCAAACTGGTCATCGCCGGCGGCGGCAGCACTTATACCCCCGGCATCGTCAAGAGCCTGCTGGTGCAGAAGGATCGCTTCAAGCTGAATGAGCTGGTGCTCTACGATAACAACGCAGAGCGTCAGGAGGCTGTGGGTGTCATCGTCCGCCATGTGGTGGAAATGTTCGACCCGGAACTGAAGCTGACCCTGACCACCGACCCGGAAGTTGCCATGACCGATGCCGACTTCATCTTTGCACAGATGCGTGTCGGCCTGTACGCTATGCGTGAGCAGGACGAGAAGATCCCGCTGAAGTACGGCGTTGTGGGTCAGGAGACCTGCGGCCCCGGCGGTCTGGCTTACGGCCTGCGTACTATCTACCCCATGGTGGAGCTGATCGATTACTGCGAAAAGTACGCAAAGCCCACCTACTGGATCGTCAACTACTCCAACCCCGCTGCCATCGTGGCAAAGGCAACCTTCCGTCTGCGCCCGAAGGCTCGTATCCTGAACATCTGCGATATGCCGGTTGCCATCGAGCGCAACATGGCCGAGATTCTGGAGTGCGACCGTCATGATCTGGAAGTGGACTACTTTGGTCTGAACCACTTCGGCTGGTTCACCAAGGTGCGCCTGAACGGCGAGGATGTGACCGAGAAGCTCAAGAGCTATGTAGCAGAGCACGGCTATATGCCCCAGAACGCCAAGAGCGATGTGCTGCACAGCGATCCGTCTTGGCTGCACACCTACGCAAACGCCAAGAACATCTGCTCTGCTTTCCATGACTATCTGCCCAACACCTATATGCAGTACTACCTGCTGGGCGATGAAGTTGTAAAGAGCAGCGATCCCAACCACACCCGTGCCAACGAGGTCATGGAAGGCCGCGAGAAGCGCATCTTTGATGCTGTGGCAGATTATCGTGCCGGTAAGGACGTAGACCTGACCAAGTTCTTCGGCGGTGTGCACGGCGAGTTCATCGTGGACGTTGCCATGAGCCTTGCCTTCGACCTGCGCAAGCGCTATCTGGTCATGGTGGAGAACAACGGCGCTGTGGAGAACCTGCCCTCCGACGCCATGGTGGAGATTCCCGCTTATATCACCGACCGCGGCCCGGAACCCGTGCGTGTGGGCGAGATTCCCACCTTCTACAAGGGTCTGATCGAGCAGCAGGAGGCTGTGGAGAAGCTGATCGTGGATGCCGCTGTGGAGCACTCCTACGAGAAGGCACTGATGGCCTTTACTCTGTCCAAGACCGTGCCCAGCCTGCTGGTCGCCAAGAAGATCTTGGACGATATGATCGTTGCCAACAAGGCTTACTGGCCGGAGCTGCACTGATAAGTACTTCGTCAGCGGCTGATACCGGACAACTGAGCCCATAAAACATTGAACGCCTCCCCGGCATTCCTTCCAAGAAGGATGCCGGGGAGTTTTTTTGCTGTCATATTTACAAGTCAGAGGAATCGAAGAAGTCTTTTAATGTAATTCCTAAACCCTGACAAATTCTTTCAATCGTCTCTACGCTTAACTGCCCTCCCCGACGGGCGGTGGTTTGAATCGTGGAGTACGATATTCCGCATTTCTTTGCCAATACACATAGATTCATATCACGCACTTGCATCAAATCCTGAACACGCTTGATCGTATCCACGAAAACTCCTCCCATCTTTTTAGTTCAAAACTTTTCCAACGACCTCAAATCTTTGCTCTAGAGATGGAAAACCAGCAAGGATTCATTTGAAATTTATCCCCGAACAAATGAACTCTGCTATAATGCGGGTGCGACATATGAGGCCGACAGAATTTTGAAAGAATTGCCAGAGACATTGGAAGTACGTAAGTCCAGAGACTGCCTGATGATGAATCTGGAGGAGGCGCAGAAGTTCTTTGGTATCACTTTTAAGAAACCGTTATTTCCATGGCTTTCAAAGATTTTTGCATAAAATGTTTTGAAAGAGATGCTTGTTGGACATCACTTTCGATAAAATGAACCTCAGAAGGGAAAAAATATATTTCTGAGGAAGACAAAACAATGTCAAACGGTGATTATGGTTACTTCAGCAAAGGTGATACGGGCTATGCCCAGTACATGACGGCGTTCAACCGCAACTTCGGCGGTTCGTCTGGCGGCGGTGGTGGTGGCGGAAACCACAACAACAATGGCGGTGGCGGCGGGGACGGCAGCGGATGCGGCGGCCTGATCGCTATTGCAGTGGTCGTGGTGCTGATCCTGATCGTCTTGGATGGCTGAATCAATCCCTGCAGGTGAAACACAGGTTTTCCCTGTGGGGATTTTTCGAATCTGCTTGTAGAAAACGGCGGTCTATGATAGCATGAAATCAAAGAAAAACAGGAGGGCTTACACATGGTTTTACTGGTTGTGG
>ERZ772902.2434-NODE-2434-length-10555-cov-7.295524_pt1 | contig 10555 bp, 10 predicted proteins | sample MGYA00511470_ERZ772902 | MGnify/ENA primary metagenome ERZ772902 (study PRJEB29015, sample SAMEA2737717) | human gut metagenome | biome: human gut; feature: human-associated habitat; material: faeces | place: China | collected 2012 ...
TTTCCGGGCGCAAAGCGCACGGAAACCGGCTGGGCCGACGGTGTATTCCTGCCCCACGCGGGGCGAAAAGACTTTTTCGACACGCTGAAGGAGGAGCGCGGATGGCGAGTATTTTGATCCACACGGCGGATGAGTCCGTCACGCTGACGGCCCAGACGGTAAAGCGTCTGCTGGACCGGGGCGACGGCGACGCGGCGCTCCTATATCTGGCGCTTCTGCGGCATCACGGCACGGTGCAGCCCCGGTCTTTGGCGGGAGAGCTGCGATGGGAAAAGAGCCGCATCGAGGCGGCGGAGCAAGCCCTGCGGGACCTGCGGCTGTTGGCGCCCGCAGCGGAGGAGATCCCGGAGCCTGCTGATGAAAAGCCCAGCTACCAGCGGGATGACATTGCCCGGCGGCTGGAGAGCAGCGAGGAATTCCGTCTGTTGACGGCGGAGGTGGAAAAAAAGCTGGGGAAGCGGCTCACCACGCCGGATGTGGGTGTTCTGCTGGGACTGAACGATTATCTGGGCCTGCCGGCGGACGTGATCTTCCTGCTGGTGAATCACTGCGTGGAGCGGGTCACCCGGAAGTACGGAGAGGGGCGGCGGCCCACTCTGCGGCAGATCGAGAAGGAGGGCTACGCCTGGGCCAGACGGGGCATCGACACCCAGAGGGCCGCAGTGGAGTACCTGAAAAAGTACGCGGAGCGTCAGGGGGCCATCCCGCCGTATATGCGGGCGCTGGGCCTGGGAGACCGGCTGCCGGTGGCATCGGAGGAGAAGTATCTGAACGCATGGCAGGAGATGGGCTTTCCGCCGGAGACAGTGGCTCTGGCCTACGACAAGACGGTGCTCAAGTGCCACGAGCTGAAGTGGCCCTACTGCAACGGTATTTTAAAGCGTTGGCACGAGGCGGGCTTACATACCCCGGAGGAGATCGAGCGGGCGGACAAGCCCCCGGCGAAGCAGCCGACACAGTCGGCGGGCGACGCCTGGAAATACGTGTAAGGAGGGAGCGGGGACATGGCATATGACGGACGGCTGCTGCGTTTGGCGCAGGAGCGGTATGAAGCGGACCGGAGCGCCCGGGAAGCGGATCTGGCGGAGCAGCGGGAACAGCTCTATGCCCGCAGACCCCGGCTGCGGGAAATTCAGGATCAGCTGCGCCGCACGGCCAGCCGGGTGATGGCCGCCGCTCTGCGGCGTGGCGAGGACCCACTGCCGGAGATCCAGCGCCTGCGGGAAGAAAACCTCAGCTTACAGGCAGAACGGCAGATGCTGCTGGCGGAGCTGGGCCTGCCGGACAACGCGCTGGAGGATACGCCCCTCTGCCCCTTCTGCAATGACACGGGCTACCGGGGCGGCGAGATGTGCCGCTGCCTGAAAACCTACTATGTGGAGGAGCAGCGCAAGGAGCTTTCCAAGCTGCTGGATCTGGGCAGCCAGAGCTTTGACACCTTTGACACCGACTGGTATTCCGACCAGCGGGCACCGGGAAAAACCAAGTCTGCCCGGGAGCACATGGAGTGGGTGTATGACACCTGCGTGGAATATGCCCACAATTTTGGAAAAAAACCGGCCAACCTGCTGTTGTTCGGCCGTCCGGGGCTGGGAAAGACCCACCTGTCCGCCGCCATTGCCAGAGAGGTCAGCGGCAAGGGCTTCTCCGTGGTATATGACACGGCGGGGCACATTTTTGAGCGGTTCGAGGCGCAGAAATTTGGCCGGGATGAGGCAGAGCGGGACGTGGAGCGGGTGCTGAACTGCGATCTGCTGATCCTGGACGACCTGGGGACGGAGATGGTGACCACCTTCGTCCAGAGCGCGCTGTATCAGATCATCAATGGCCGCCTGCTGGAAAAGAAGTCCACCATCGTCAGCACCAACCTGATGCCGGAGGCCATCGCACAACGATATTCCGGACAGATCGCCTCCCGGATCGAGGGAGAGTATCAGCTTCTGCCCTTTGTGGGCGAGGACATCCGGGTCTTAAAAAAGAAGCGGGGCCTGTAAGGCTGCTTCCGTATAAGCACGTATAAGCATAAGAACCCCCCGCCCATACTGATGTATGGGCGGGGGGTTGCGGTTTTGATCTTAAAAACGGATGGGGATGGCTGCTTTACAACGAACAAGCTGTGGGGCGCTTCTGTTACGGTTCCGCCGGGATCTCCGGTTCGACAGGAAGGTCAGGGGACGCGGCAGGTTCCGCAGGGACTGTTGGCTCCATAGGAACAGGGGTATCCGACGGAGTGTTCGGTGTGACGGCGGGGATCTCCGCTGTTCCGCTGCCGGGCTGGGCGGCGGGGGCCTGTAAGATCACCTTGTTGCGGACCTTGTAGTTGCTGGACGCTTCAAAATGGCTGTCGATCACCTTGCCATCCTTGTCATAAATGGTCTGATAAGAGTTGACCTTGTATCCGGTATAGGGTGTTACCTTCACCACATCCGGGGAGCCGGGAGCCATGGTGGGGTCCTCCTGATAGATGGTTTCCCAGGGGGTCTTCGAGAGGACCTCGTTGCTCATTTTTACATAGGTGCCGTCCACATTGGTGCCCAGGATCTGAACGGTGAGATAGCCCTTTTCATATTTGGTGACGATCTTCACGGGGTACAGGGTGTTGTTGGTGAACTTATAGTCGGGGCCGCCCCAGGACACCGTGGCATCCATGCCCCAGGCGATGTAAGCGGGGACATAGCGGTGGGCGTACCGCTCCGTGATCTCCAGATTGCTCAGGAGACAGGCCAGATACAGGGTGGAGGAGGTCTGGCAGATGCCGCCGCCGATCTCGTCCACGGTTTCGCCCTTGACATAGGCGGGGGCGGGCTTGAAGCCCCGGTCCGCCGTCCGTTTGCCGACGGATCCGTTGTAGGAGAAGGTTTCTCCGCTGTTGAGAACAAGGCCGTTGATAATCTGAGCGGAGAGCTTAACGTTGCCGATCCGCCCGGCGGAGCCGGAGACATGGGTCTTGGCCTCGCCCAGCACGTCCCGGAACAGGACGGCCTTCAAATCGGCGGCGGTGACCTCCGGTTGCTGAATATCAGCCTTCACAGTCAGCGTTTCGCCGGGAGCGGCCTCGTCCATGGCCTTCTGAACGGCGGCGATGTCAAAATCGGCCCCCAGCTGCTCCGGTACGATGGAGTCCGTAGCGGAGTCATAGGAGGCGTTTCGCACCTCGCCGTGGAGCTGGTCGTGGAGCCGCTGGGCGGTGAGGGTCTTGGCGGGGACGGTCTGGAAGGAGACGGGGACCTGATAGCCGCTCAGACTGTAATCGGAAATATCTGCCAGAAGGAGACGGAGATCTTGCGGTGTTCGGCCGTCCCGTGCCTTGGTGATGTGGACAGACTGCCCCTCCACAGCGCCGGAGGCGTCAAGGGGTGCTTCGGAAAGCTGCTCCGTCAGACGGGATACGGTTTTGGAAAAGGCGGCTTGGTCCATGTCCGGCCAATGGGCACCGCCGGGCCAGCGACCGGTGACGGTGGCCAGATAGGCCCAGCCTTTCTTGAAAAAGCCCTTGTTCTGATCATCGTTTTTCCAGAATTGAGCGTCCCCAGAAAAATCCTCTGCCGTGTAGCCCAGGTCCCCCACGGTAAGATGGGCCAGGGGCTGGCCTTCGTTATCCACAAGGGTGATCGCCTGATTGAGAAGCTGAGTCTCCAAGCGCTGCTGCGCCTGTCCCACGGTAAGACCGCCGACGTCGATGCCGTTGATGTGGCGGTTGGGATAAAATGTATCCAGAGAATCGGCATAGGCGCAAAGGCCCGCGTAGGCCGCCAGCAAAACCGCCAGCACGATGCCGGCGATCAGCAGTGGCCCCTTCCCACTCTTTTTGGATTCCTCGTTCAGCCGCTTCCCCGGCTGGGTCTGCATCTCGGCTTCACGGATCGGTTCCATAAGAAGCCCTCCTGTTTTGATCGTTATGTTAAATGAGAAACAATCTCCCATTTAACGCTATCATATCACTCTTTTCTGAAAAAAGGTGTTACAATCCGGTAACAGAGTGGAATAATTTTGACTTTTGGCGTAAGTGGCAGGCTGCGGTTTCCGAAAAAACCAAAAAGCGGAGACCGAAGTCTCCGTTTTTTGAAAAGGACTGTAAACGTCAGCCGACCCGGCGGTTCTTGGGGATGCGGATAGTGAGGAGGATGGCGTCCTCCGTGTCCTCCCGGCGGGATTCTGCGCCGATGCCGGCCTCCCGTACCAGCCGCAGGCCCCGGTCCAGACTGTTGAGAAATAGGCGGACGTCCTTGAGAAGAAAGACCCGGCGGCCGGAGGGGGGCGTGGTCTGCAGCTGGGCCAGACGCTTGTCGATGTATTGCTCCGTCTGGGCTACGTTCAGGTGCTGGCGGATGATGTGGTGGAGGGCGTTGAGACGTTCTTCTTCATCCTCCAGACGGAGGAGGGCACGGGCGTGACGCTCGGTCAGGTCATGTTCTGTGAGCAGGCGGCAGCAGTCAGGGGAGAGCCGCAGCAGGCGCAGCTTATTGGCCAGAGCGGAGGGGGAGCGGCCCAGCAGGGCGGCGGCTTCCTCCTGCGTGGAGCCGGATTGACGGAGATAGGCGGCGATGGCGGTGGCTTCCTCCAAGTAATGCAGGTCCCGGCGCTGGATATTTTCGATAAGGGCCAGAATAGCGGAGTCCTGCTTATCGACCTGCATTTCCAGACAAGGAACTGTTTGCAGTCCCGCCAGCTTGGCTGCCCGGAGGCGGCGCTCTCCCGCTATCAGCTCCCAGCCATCATCCCTGCGGCGGACGGACAGGGGCTGGATGATCCCGTGGCGGCGGATGGATTCCGCCAGTTCCGCCAGAGGTCCGGGAGCGAATTCCCTTCGGGGCTGGTGGGGGTTGGGAGCGATCTGCTCCACCGGAAGCCAACGGACCTGCGTGTCCAACATGCGCGGCACCTCCTGACAGGTTCGGAAACGGCGGGCGTTCCCGGTTCTGCCTGTATTGTAGCGCCGGGGAGAGGGGGAAATGTCGGGAAATCTGTCGGGAAAATAAAAAAAGCACGGAAAAGGCTCTCTGCTGGTAAGACAGTAAAACTCAAATTTCGTGGAACAGGCATGATTTCGGTCATGCCTGTTCCGCTTTTAGCAGCTCATCCACGGGAATGTAGCCCACAAGGTCGTACTCGATATGTACCTTCTGCCTGCGCTTACCGCTGGACTTGTCAGGCGCATCCACATAGACCGCCTTGACAAGCTCTCTGAGCGCATAGGGGGTCAGTTCCATGAGGGTGCTGTTCCTCTTTACCCGCTGAACAAACTGCTCTATATTCTCTGCCTGCTGTTCCTGTTCATGGAGTTGCTGTTGCAGACCCTTGACCTCGGCTTTGAGGTCTTTCTGTTCCTCGGTGTAGTTCTTGCTCATCATGGCAAAGCGCTCATCGTCCAGCCGTCCAGCTACATTGTCCTCATAAATGCGGATGAAAAGGCGGTCAAGCTCTCTGATTCGCTTCTCGGCCTGTGCCAGCCGCTTTTGATACAGCCGCAGCGATTCCTCGCTCTGTATACGGAGCTTTTGCTCCATCTCGGAACGGAAATAAGCCTCGTAGCGAGTGACTACCGATACGACCTCCTGAATGTGCTTCCAGACGATCTGTTCCAGTACAACGGCACGGATATAATGTCCGCTGCACTTGTCCTTATTGACACGATGGGTGGAGCAGATGAAGAAGTCCTGCCGCTTTTCAAAATAGCTGGTGGTGGAGTAGTAGAGCTTCTGCTTGCAGTCGTTGCAGAACACCAGACCGGAGAACATATTGCTCTTTCCCGTTGCCGTTCTGCGGTGCCGCTGCTGCCTGATCTCCTGCACCTTATCAAAGACTTCCAGAGAGATGATCGCCGGGTGGGTGTTATAGAAAACCTTGCGATTCTCCATTGGATTTTCCCGCTGCTTTTTATCCCAGATGGAGTTGGTGTAGGTCTTGAAATTGACCGTGCAGCCTGTGTACTCCATGTATTCGAGGATGTAAGCAACGGTGCTTTCGTGCCAGCGATACTCGTTCTCCGGGGTCTGATGCGGTGTTTTTCTTCCCTCCCGCTGTTTGTAGGCGGTGGGATTCAGCACCTTTTCCTTTTCCAGCAGGGCGGCGATCTGGCTCGGTCCTTTTCCCTCCATACAGAGTGCGAAGATCCGTTTCACGACCTGCGCCGCTTCCTCATCAATCACCCACTTCTTAGGATCGCCAGGGTCACGCTTGTAGCCGTAGGGAACGTTGGTGGTCAAGCGCTCTCCACGCTCACCCTTCGCCTTGTTGACGGCACGGATTTTGCGGCTGGTATCCTTGGAATACCACTCATTGAACCAGTTCTTGATGCCTGCCATGTCGCTGTCGGTGCTGTTGGGGTCAATGGTGTCGAAGTGGTCGTTGATGGCAATATACCGCACGCCGTACTGAGGAAACGTGTAGTTGATGTAAAGCCCTGTCAGCGAGGAATTACGACCGAGTCTTGAAAGGTCTTTCGTAATCACCACTTCCACATGACCGGCTTCAATTTCCGCAAGCATCTTCTGAAAACCGGGGCGGTTGGAAAAATCCACGCCGCTGTACCCGTCATCAATAAAGAACGTCGGGTTCGGAAAGTACTGAGATTTTGCATACTCCATTAACATGATCTGCTGATGCTGGATGGAGTTCGACGGATCATCCTTGCCGCCTTTTTCTTTGGTGTCCTCCACGGACAGTCTGCAATAAAGCGCTGTGATTTTGTCGGTTGCCCTTAACATATTGTTGTCCTCCTTCGGTGGGGCAACTGTCTGAACAGGATTGGATTTTGGGTTTATATCAAGAGAAACGTCGTTACTCATCGGCGTCCTCCGTGATACCGTTTTTATCATCGGCAGCGTTCTGCTCCATAATGCGTCTGAGCTTCTTGTCGAGGGTTTCCGTACCCTCATAGCTGCCAGTTACTGTGTATTCTGTGCCGCCGTGTTCCTCCACAATTTTGACGTCGGGCAGCCAAAAGGCGGACGGATTTTTCACCACAATGTTGCCCTTTTCATCGAAAGAAAACTCCCTCTTGGGGGCATCGTCGGGGCGCGGCTTGACCTTGGCATACGGGTCAGGATTGGAGAAATGAAACGAGCGGATTTCACCGTCCTCCTCGCCGTTATCAAAATCATCATCGGCAAAAATCTCGTCCAGTTCCTCGTCGGTCAGTTCGATGATCTCATTGTCTTTTTCCTTCGGCTTCACTTCGTCAAGCCTCCTTTGCTTCGATTCATTTTATATAGAAATTCAGCTGGAATAGCAAAACGGACGAACGCCGTCAATGGTCAAGATGAACGGCTGCGCCGCCATTGACAGCGCCCGTCCGTTTCGCTTTTTGGCAGACAAGGCGGCGGTTGCCGCCGATTTCCATTTAAGGAAATGGCGCTTGCTAACATGGGAAACGGAGAATAGCAAGCACAGCAAGTGTAGCTACACTTGCGAAAACCGGCGTGGTACGACCGGGATTTCCTTGCAGAATAGCAAGCAAATCCGGTGAGTACCCATACCGGAGCTTGCCATTCTGGCAAGCAATGCACGGTGGTACCCACTTCTCATTACCTGCCAACTGCGAAACGCACTTGGCAAGCAATGCTCGTGTTTATACACCCGTGCAATCTTGTTGGGGAAATCCCCCAAACCCCTGAACGATTTCAGAGAAATCGGCTGCGCTCCTACGGAGCTGAATTACTCCGTTGATAGTTCTTCTTTTTGGGGCAATAAGAAAACTGAGTGCTTAATAGCTAGTGCCAATTTATAAGCGAGTAATGGAGGAACGGCATTTCCTACTTGGGTAAATTGTCGTGCATTTGCCCCGGTAAAAATATAATCGTCAGGGAAAGTTTGCAGTCTTGCACATTCGCGTACCGATAGCGTCCGTGGTACAAACGGATGCAGGTGAGAGCGCCCACCGCCTTTTGTTCCGCCAGCAATTACAGTTTTAGATGGTAGCCGAGGATCCAATCTGTCTACTCTTCCTAGTTTATCTCGACCGCCATAAGGTAATTTCATATATCTACAGATAGACTCGGCAGTATGTTTTCGTGTAACATGATTTTTTGCGTTTTCTGTTGAACGCAAGAATACCGAACCGCATGGCGTAACTGTAGCCGTCGGCTCTGGTAGAATAATTTTTGTATTTTTTCTTGTTCCTGCAACAATCCATCTCATGCGATTCTGTGGTACACCATAGTTTGCAGCATTCAATACCCGGGGTTCGGTAATCGTATATCCATCTGACGCTAAATCATCTAGTGCTTTTTTTATCCGACCATCATTATCGCATTCCATAATTCCTGCAACGTTTTCAATAAGAAAAGCAACGGGACGGAATTTTTCAATGAACCAAATATAGTCAAAAATCAACGTGCCTTTTTCTTCGTCATCAAATCCTTTGCGTTTGAAATTATTGTCATCTTTGCTAAATCGTTGATTAGCAGCAATACTAAATGACTGGCAAGGGGGACCGCCATGAAATACACCAGGAAAGTTTTCTGTAATTCCATGTTCAATGAGGATTCTTGCAAGTTCCTCTCTTTTGCTTATGTCGCCAGAATATTGTGGAGGACCGATAACAATTTTGTTGGGATTATTAGCTCGTAAGGTGTTACAAAATATCTCGTTAAACTCAATGGATATTATATTCTCAAATCCCGCATAGCTAAAGCCTACATCAAATCCCCCTGCACCGGAAAAGAAACTGACAGCAGGAATATTGTCAGAACATTTTTCAATCGAATCAAGTGTTTCAATCGGAGAAAGACATTCTTGCGGCAGGTCGCAATACTCTTCGTACCTTAACGCATCATATGAGATGCCTTTTTTTTCTAATAATTCTGGTAAATCTCCTTTTGTTATTTTTGCTTTTTGCAAAATTGCGTTTTGCTCAGAAAGCTCTATTTTATTGACAGGTTCATTCATCATGCAATCTCCTTGGTTGCTTGCACAAAAACATCATGTGCTTCTTGCTTGGATTTGAAATCAGCTTGCTCATTTGCTCGCAGCCACTTTCGATAATACATATGCACTGCCCGGTGACAAGAGGGACACAATCCCACAATATCTGCCAACGATGTGCCGCTGGACGAAATCGCGACGGCAGAGGATAGCGGTAATAAGTGATGAATATCCAGCATATAGTCTGTCCACGGGTATCGTTTGCTCATATCTGCACCACAAGCACAGCAAATAGGATTTGGATTAACTTTCTTATAGTATTTTTTCAGCAAACCACTACGCTCAACACGGAAATGTTCCACACGCTTACGATTGCCTTCGATAAATTCTATATCGGAAGGCTCAGATGTAAACACCTCGAAAGTAGGAACAATAATTTTGTCGCTAAGAGAGGTCATTTCCCAAAATTCTTCCATCCTGTCTGCTTTTGCAAATCTGTTTTCAGGTCTCAAAAAGTTGTTGAGCATTTCATCCTTTGCGCCATCACTAATTTCATCAAGATACAAGAATCCGTCATACACTTTTAGAACACTTAACTGGCTAATAAAGATAACCATTTCACGAAGTTGACGCCGTTCAGTATCAGTGTAGTTGTATGTCACAGGAATAAGCGATTTATAATACCCAAGATCCTCAAAACCTGTGCAATTATTTCCTATAATGTATTTGAAAATATCATCTAACGATAATTTGGCTTCAACGCCCAATTCTCTTCGAGCAATTAAAAACTTCAGAATAGCGCAAAAGGGATACACACGCTGTTCGGTGGCGTTATATTTATCGAAGGCAGGAAATGGGAAACGAAACTTACTAACATAATTGAACAAATAATCATCCGCGCTTTTAATCTCTCCATCTGCATTAGCTAAATCGCGGCAAATATCAGTTACTACCAGTTGGTTTCCCATAAATTTTGCTAAAAACGAACATTGAAAAACTCTGGAATAATTACGCTTGACTGTGTAATAATCTGGCAAGAATGGCATACCTGTTTCAGTTACAAGTGTTTGGCGAAACAAATTCTCACATTTTGAAATATCTGCATTATCGAATTTCACCAAAGTTTTTGCAATATCTCTAAGTACGTCGAATTGAAAATATAAAAGCCGTCCTTGATCCCAACGCCACATTGTCTTACCTCCGTTTTATTGTTCTTCGCGAGAAAAACTCATTATGTCACCAATATCACACTTTAGCGCAGTGCAAATCCTATCCATACATTCCATGGAAACGTATTCATCTTTTCCGAGCTTCGCTACGGTTGTTGTGCTTATTCCAGCAAGATCTCGTAAATCTGTGCGTTTAAGTTTTCGATCAATCAATATTTTCCACAGTTTGTTATAATTGGCAGCCATATATTCGCCTCCTATGCGTTTAAGACATTATACCATAAAATTTTCAAGAAAATCAAGCGCGTGCAAAAAAAATATTTGATAACGCAAATATTTTTGCTTTACGCCAAAACACATACTAAAATGTATTTCTGCGGCAATTACACGGATATGTGTGGTCAGATATGTCCGTTTTTACACAAGATGGCACAGGAGAGAAAATGATCAATTTTCGACCCTCAGATGTACAAAAACAGGCAGCACCCAACCGAAGTTGAGTGCCGCCTGTTTTGTTGTCC
>ERZ772902.2438-NODE-2438-length-10544-cov-3.722662_pt1 | contig 10544 bp, 10 predicted proteins | sample MGYA00511470_ERZ772902 | MGnify/ENA primary metagenome ERZ772902 (study PRJEB29015, sample SAMEA2737717) | human gut metagenome | biome: human gut; feature: human-associated habitat; material: faeces | place: China | collected 2012 ...
TTTAATATCGGACCTTGAGAATGTCCTCGCAGTTGTAAATAATAACCGTAATGAGCTTAATGCAAGTAATTCGGATGATGATGAGACAGACAGTGAACAAAAAGATTCTCAGCCGGCATTGGAGTCTGCTGGTGATAAAGCTGACAGATTTGATGTTGATGTTCCAATGTCAAATCAGTAATATTAAGATTATAAATTTAATTTATTTAATGTGATTGTATTTTCGGAGAATATGGGATGAATAGTCTTGTATTCTCCGAAATTGTTTATTATTTAAAGAATGACTATGCAAAAAACACCTGTTATGAATGTGCACAGTATTTTTCCGTAAATATATTTTCTGATTGATAATCCGCTTCCGTTAATCATACCCATAGTCTGCATGATTGTGGAAAACCCTCCGAAAGAATTAATTAAAATAATAAATGCAGTGATTAATTTTTTATCTGCATTGATTTTTCCTGCCATATATATTCCGTTGGTAATTTCGGTAATGCCGCAGATTACCGCAGGAACAATGTCGTTTTTAAACGGTATTACATTTATGTATGCGGATATACATGAAAATATTACGATATATCCGCCGAGTTTAATCATGTTTTTGGCGGTGTTAAGAATGGCATCATCAATGATGTCTGCCATGCTTAAACAGGATCGTGGATTTTTACGATTGTCAGGCATACCGGAAATATGCAAAGGTAAAGGGCTTTTGTCATGGATGCAAATATAATAAAAAGCAGTGCCCAGAATACATAAAAAAAGAGGAGCATAAATGCATATTAAAATTTTAAATTTGCCGGATGTCTGCGGAAGCTGCAAAAATATGTAATTAATTATAAATGACGGACTGGATACATTGCAGAATGGCATAAGCATTTCACATAGTGTATCTTTGTATTTATGATGTCTGCAATATTCAGAGGCAAGTATCGCACCGAGAGGATAACCGCAGACAAGTCCGGCGAGTGTGATATATATGTATATAATTCCTTTTTTTTCGCTGTATCTATGAGAAAATGCCATAATGCAGGATGAGACGGCTGCTGCTGGAAAAAGTCCTGGAAGAATAGTTAAAGCCCATAATTTAAGTCCTGTTAAAGCTCCGTTAAATGCAATTTTCGGAAATATGATAAATAAAAGAAAAACAGTTACTGTTAATAAGAAAAAATATATTTTTTTATTTTTTAAATTCATTTAATGTACATCTGCCGCATAAATAATTAATAAAAAATATGCGAAATAAAAATGAAACATGCCAAAAAGCTTATAATTTTAATTCTTGTAATTTCAATAATCATTAATCTCGAGTTAAGATTTGTTACAGACAATAATTATGTTTTGTTAAATCTGAAGGTGGAGAATGAAGCGTTTACATCACTTCAGCTTGATATTACACCCGATAGTGCGGACAGGAATGCACAAAGGCTTGGAATGAGTAAAGGTGAGATTATTCTTATTGCACTTATGATGAATAACTATAGCGTTAATGATGATATTTTGGATAAGCTTGATAAGAGAGTGTGTGTGAGAAATAAAAACAGGCTGATGCATTTTAATGGAGAAGAATTTGAATTTTACACAAATGTAATTGACTCGCTGATTATTGATATGGAGTATTTTCCTGTAGCACGGTCAAAGACGAGAAAAACATGGGTGGAATACGAGGATTCATGGGGAAATGAGCGTACATACGGAGGGAAGCGGACACATGAGGGGTGTGATATAATGTCAGAAGAAAATAAACGCGGAGTGATGCCGGTTATCGCTGCAAGCGGCGGGACAGTGACAAACTTAGGCTGGCTTGAACTTGGCGGGTGGCGTATAGGAATTACATCAGATAACGGAATTTATTATTATTATGCACATCTTGATTCTTATGCAGATAATATGGCAGAGGGCACTAAGATACGAAAGGGTCAGCTTATCGGATATATGGGAGATTCGGGATACAGTAAAGTTGAAGGGACAGTCGGAAAATTTGATGTGCATCTTCATTTTGGGATATATATTTATGTAGATGGAAAAGAGACTGCATTAAATCCGTATTATCTTTTGAAGAACATAAGCAACAAAATACTGTATTATCAATATTAAATATGTTACAATAAAATATAAAAGAATTTTTAATAAGACAAAAATTTAATAATATAAAAACGGGAGAAATATATGAATTTACCTGAACAATATCTTGAAAATATGAAAGAACTTCTGGGCACGGATTTTGATGCATATATAGAAAGTTTCAATGACAGCCGTCTTTACGGATTGCGAGTAAATACAATGAAAATATCAGTCGAGGATTTTCTTAAAATAAGTCCGTTTAAACTTACTCCGATTCCATGGATTGAAAATGGATTTTATTACAGTGAGGATGATAAGCCTGCGAAACATCCGTATTATTTTGCAGGACTTTATTACATCCAGGAACCAAGTGCAATGACACCTGCCAATGTTCTTCCTGTCGAGGAGGGCGATATAGTATTTGACATGTGTGCGGCACCCGGCGGCAAGTCTACTGAGCTTGGAGCAAAGCTTAACGGAAGCGGACTCTTAGTGACTAATGATATAAGTAATTCAAGAGCAAAGGCACTTCTTAAAAATGTTGAGGTTTCGGGAGTTGCTAATCTCTGCGTTCTTAATGAAGACCCTGCAAGAATATCAGATAAGTTCAACGCATTTTTTGATAAAGTGCTTATAGATGCTCCATGTTCAGGAGAGGGTATGTTCAGAAAGGACAATAAGCTTATACGTGCATGGGAACAGAGTGGCCCACCGGTGTACTCAGCCATCCAGAAGAGTATTATACTTCACGGCGCTGATATGCTGCGTCCGGGTGGAATGATGCTTTATTCAACATGTACATTTTCAAAGCTTGAGGATGAGGAAAGCATAAGACATCTTCTTGATAATCGTCCTGATATGCACCTTGTTGATATTGTTCCATATGAAGGCTTTTCAAAGGGATTTGTTGAAACAGATGAGGATGCCAAGGATAATATGGATAAATGTGTCCGCATATTCCCACATAAGATGCAGGGAGAGGGACATTTTGTAGCACTTTTAAAAAAGGATAATCCGGATGATGTAATGCATGCACATTATGTTCATACACCATTAAAACAGAAGCTTCCGGATGAGCTTAAGGACTTCCTTAAAAATGTAAGCATGGATATAGATACTGATTATATCAATATAAGGGACTCCCGTGTATACGCCATATCAAAGCATATGATAGACGAAAAGGGACTTCGTATAATCCGCAACGGACTGTTGCTTGGCGAGCTTAAGAAAAATCGTTTTGAACCAAGTCAGGCACTTGCCATGGCTCTTAAGAAGGAACAGTACAATAACTGTATAGATTTAAAGCTTGAGGATGACAGAGTTATACGTTACCTTAAGGGTGAAACTATTGATGTTGACGATTATCCGGACAGCAAGGGCTGGGCACTTCTTTGTGTTGATGGTTTCCCTCTTGGCTGGGGAAAGTCTAACGGTTCACAGCTTAAGAACAAGTATCTTGCAGGCTGGAGATGGATGTAATAATGGAGAATATAATATGCAGTTAAGACTTGATAAGTACCTGTGTGATATGCAGGAGGGTACAAGAAGTACCGTAAAGGATATGATAAGAAAAAAGAAAGTATCTGTTAATGGAACTATTGTTGTACGTCCGGAATTAAAGGTTAATACAGACAATGATATTGTATGTGTTGATGGCAGGCAGGTCGGATATTCTGACTATGAATACTACATGTTAAATAAACCACAGGGAGTTGTGTCGGCAACAAGTGATTTAAATGATAAAACGGTTATTGATATTATTGCCGACAGGAAAAGAAAAGACCTTTTTCCTGTTGGAAGACTTGATAAGGATACAGAAGGACTTCTTATAATAACCAATGACGGAGAGCTTGCACACAGGCTTTTATCACCAAAGCACCATGTTGATAAGGTGTATGAAGCCATTGTAAAAGGGAAAATAGCTGATAAATACGTAGAAGAATTCGCAAAGGGACTTTATGTTGACAGCGAATTCACAGCTATGCCGGCAGAACTTAAGATAATTTCTTATGATGATAATTCAGACAGTACTCATATTAATATTACTATAAGAGAGGGCAAGTATCACCAGATTAAGCGTATGTTTACAGCGATAGGCTCAGAAGTGCTGTTTCTTAAACGCCTGTCTATGGGTGGCATTACACTTGATAGGAAGCTCGCTACAGGCTCTTACAGAGTGCTGACTGATGATGAAATAGCTATATTAAAGGACTTTTAATAAAGTCAGAAAGGTAACTTATGACTAAAGATTTTCTTCCTGTTTCCAGGGCTGATATGGAAAAGAGAGGCTGGGAACAGTGTGACTTTGTATATATAAGCGGTGATGCTTATGTTGACCATCCATCTTTTGGACATGCCATAATAACAAGAATACTTGAGGCATTTGGTTATAAGGTCGGCATAATAGCACAGCCGGACTGGAAAGATAAGAATTCCATAACCATACTTGGAGAGCCACGTCTTGGCTTTCTTGTGGCGGCTGGTAATATGGACTCTATGGTAAACCACTATACTGTCAATAAAAAGCGCAGACATATGGATGCATTTTCACCCGGAGGGGTTATGGGCAAAAGACCCGATTACGCGACTATTGTATACTGCAATCTTATAAAGCAGGTGTATAAGAAAACCCCGATTATCATAGGTGGAATAGAGGCTTCTCTAAGAAGAATGGCGCACTACGACTACTGGTCTGATAAGGTTAAACGTTCTATTCTTATAGACTCAGGAGCAGATATAATATCCTACGGTATGGGTGAACATTCGATAGTTGAGATAGCAGATGCACTCAATGCTGGAATAGATGTAAGTGATATAACATTTATAAAGGGAACTGTATACAAGGCAAAGTCGCTTGACGGTCTTGAGAATTATATAGAGCTTCCTTCGTATGATGAAATATGTAACAGTAAAGAGGCTTATGCTAAAAGTTTCTACACGCAGTATAAAAATACAGACCCTTTCACTGCCAAAGTTCTTGTTGAAAAGGTCAAGGAGAAAATGTATGTAGTACAAAATCCGCCATCACTTCCTCTTACACAGATGGAAATGGATGATGTATATGCACTTCCATATATGCGTAATTATCATCCAATGTATGAAAAAGATGGTGGAATACCAGCACTTTCAGAGATTAAGTTCTCAATAACAAGTAACCGTGGGTGTTTTGGTGGATGTTCTTTCTGCGCACTTACTTTCCATCAGGGAAGAATAATTCAGGTAAGAAGCCATAAGTCTATTATAGATGAGGCTGTAGAGATGACTAAAGAGCCGGACTTTAAAGGTTATATACATGATGTGGGAGGTCCTACAGCCAACTTCAGGCACACTTCCTGCGACAAGCAGCTTACAAAGGGTGTGTGTATGAACAGACAGTGCCTTTTCCCTAAGCCATGTCCTAACCTTAAGGTTGACCATTCTGACTATATTAAGCTGCTTCGTGAGCTTCGTTCACTCCCGGGTGTGAAAAAGGTGTTTATCCGTTCAGGCATAAGATTTGATTATTGTATGTGTGACCCTGATGATACATTTATAAGTGAACTCTGTAAGTACCACATAAGCGGACAGCTCCGTGTTGCACCTGAGCATATATCAGATAATGTACTTAAAAAGATGGGTAAACCATCCAATGACGTCTATGAAAGCTTTATCGAAAGGTATCAGCGTATCAATAAAAAGACTGGAAAAGAGCAGTTTGTTGTACCTTATCTTATGTCCAGCCATCCGGGTTCTACTATGAAGGATGCTATTGCACTTGCAGAATACATAAGGGACCTCGGTTATATGCCTGAGCAGGTTCAGGACTTTTATCCGACACCTTCAACACTTTCTACGTGTATGTATTATACAGGACTTGACCCTGCCACTATGGAAAAGGTGTATACACCTGTAAGTCATCACGAGAAGGCTATGCAGAGAGCACTCATACAGTACCGCAATCCTGAGAACTATGAACTTGTAAAAGAAGCACTTATTAAAAATGGACGTGCTGACCTTATAGGCTTTGGCCCTAAGTGCCTTATACCTCCACGTAAGATGAATGTCCACAACCATACAGGCCAGAAGCGTACAGGCTCTGATAATGCCAATAATAAGAACACAGGTAAAGCCAATAATAAGAAGAACAGCAGCAAGAGTAATAGTAAAGATAGAATTAAAAATGTACGAAATACCGATAAAGCTGTTCGTAAGAATGAACATAAGAACGAAAGAAACATTGCCAGAAGTTCAGGCAGAAAGCACAGATAATGCTGAGAATAACGTAATAAGCGGTAAACGGGATTTGTGTCTGCACACACTTGACACAAACTCGTTATGCACAAAAAACGTTCGCAGAAATGAGGTATAATATATGAATAAGAAAAACAAAGGTGAATTTGGTTATCTTAATTATAAGAAAAAGCTTAATGCTATTATTACGGCTATAGCACTGCTTGTCATAATCGCAATATTTGCAACAGGACTTCTGATATTCAAGTCCCGCAATAACTATATGACACTTGTTGCCACAGTACTTGTTCTTCCTTGGGCAAAACTGGCAGTTGCTTATTTTATTCTCATTCCACATAAAGTGTGTCCTAAAGATGTATACGACAGGCTTGAGGGATGTAAGGGCGATATAACTTCTATATATGACGTTGTGGTAAGCAATTCTAAAAAGCCGTTAGGTATATGTGCGATGGCTGTTACCGATAATACAATAGCTGCATTAAGTCTTGATAAAAACCCTGATAAAGCTCTTTTTGAAAAGAGCCTTAAAGAGTTCTTAAAAAACGATAAGCTTAATGCGAATGTAACACTGTATACAGATGTTGATACATTTATAAAAAGAGCAGCTAATCTTGCAGCAAACTTTGAGTCAGAAGATGAGAATAAGACTGACAGGATGGGTTATATAAAAAATGGCACTCTTAATATGTGCCTCTGATTATGATATGGTGGTAAATAATGAAAGAATTAGTAATAGATAAGCTTGGAGATAACCAGCGGCTTGATAAATATTTATCAAAATATTTATCTGCCGCAAGCAAGAGCTTTATATATAAAATGCTTAGAAAAAAGAATATAACTCTTAACAATAAGAAAGCAGACGGCAGCGAAAAGCTTGTTATGGGGGACTCTGTAAAGATATTTTTTGCCGATGAAACACTTGAAAAGTTTACGGAGGGAAAGTATAAGGCAGGTAGTGAGAGCAACGGCACATCTGCTGCCAATGCCAGCAAAGACAGCATTAACAGGGATGAAATTAATGCAGCAAGTGATAATAATGGACAGCATATAAAGAATACTAAAGACAATAAAAATGCTTCATATGACTATGAAGCCATATATAAGCCTTTGGATATTGTATATGAGAATGAGGATGTGCTTCTTATTAACAAGCCCTCCGGTATGCTTTCACAAAAGTCCATTCCAGCGGATGTATCACTAATAGAATACCTTACTGCATATATGCTTCACAATGGTTCTATAAGCTATGATGACCTGCATATATTCCATCCAGGAATATGCAACAGGCTTGACAGGAATACAAGCGGAATAGTAGCGGCTGGGAAGACTATGAAGGGACTTCAGGAGCTTTCAACACATTTTAAGGAAAGAACACTTAATAAGTATTATATATGTATTGTGGCGGGTGAAGTAAGAAAAAGACAGCTTGTTAAAGGATATTTAAAGAAAGACCATAAAAGCAATAAGGTGACGATATATGATAAGCTGCCAGCGACTAAGACTAGCACAATGGCTGCTTCAAAGAATAACAAGTCAAGGGAGGACGAGTATCTTCCTATAGAAACAGAATATATGCCGCTTGTATCCAATGGAGAGCTGACACTTTTAAAAATTCATCTTATAACAGGACGAAGCCACCAGATAAGGGCACATCTTGCAAGCCTTTCACATCCGCTGGCTGGAGATTATAAGTACGGCGATGCAGCATTTAACAGATATATGAAAGACAGATATAGATGCAGCAGCCAGATGCTTCATTCTTACGAATTAGATATACCGGATATGGATATTCACGTCCATACGGATATACCTGAGTTATTCGTAAATGTATTAAAAGGAGAAGATATATGGGAACCTGGAATTCCAGAGGCCTTAGAGGTTCTGCACTAGAAGATTACATTAATATGACTAATGAAAAGTATCTGCAGAACCACTTAGGTCTTATACAGAAAATACCAACCCCGATTACACCTATCAGGATGGACAAAGAAACAAAACAGATTACACTTGCATACTTTGAACAGAAGAGTACTGTCGATTATATAGGTGTCATTCAGGGAATTCCGGTATGTTTTGATGCAAAGGAATGTGCTGTAGATACATTTTCAATACATAATATTCATAAGCATCAGATAGAGTTTATGAAAGAATTTGAGGTTCAGGACGGAATTTCATTTATAATATTATATTTTTCGTCAAGAGATGAGTTCTATTATCTGCCATTTTCTGATATAATTAGATTTTGGGAAAGGGCTGAAAATGGCGGCCGCAAAAGCTTCACTTATGCGGAGGTTGATAAAAGTTACAGAATTAATCCAGGAAAAGGTATTATGGTACATTATCTGGAGATGATTCAGAAAGATATTAATGAACGAACGGGAGAGTAACTATTATGGGGCTTAATTATATCGATGATTATGAACTTGTTAACGGATATGCGGTTATCGACAGTGATTTTTCAATAATTACAGCAAATGAACGCATGTATAAGTTTGTTGGCACATCAACCAAGTTTACAATAGCTGAAATTATACATCAGGTTGATATTGAAGATTTTATTAATGTTGCCAACAGTCTGAGAGCAGGACAGAGTAAGAGTATGGTTCTTCGTATGAAAAGGATAGATAACTCTTACCGCTGGGTGCTTGCGGATATTAAAAAATGTGTTTTAAGCACGCAGTATGATGAACAGTCTATGGAATATCTTGAACTTTGTGTTTCAGATGTAATAGCACTCAGAAACCAGTGCAACATACTGAATGATAATCTGTCTGCGTATAGAACTGTTATATCTATGGATGATGAACTATTTTATGTATACGAATATGATAGAGATGTATTTACAGTGTATAATTATATTGATAATGATGCGATTGTCGTAATATCGGCTCCTATTATGGAAGTGTATGAGCGTATTATAGGCAAGCAGTTTATTCCTGAGGGAAGTCTTTCAGATTATAATAATCTTCTAAATGATATTAAAAAAGGCAAGTCTACATATAACTATGATTTTGATGTGTGCGTACATAGTGACTTTGAACTTTCAAAGTCAAAAACTGTTAGTGCACATCTGCGTGGCTCAACTATATATTCACAGATGCATCCGGTACGTTCTGTCGGAACACTTAAGCTTACGGGCTTAAAGAGCGTATTCTCAAGAACTACCTACGATTTTGAATATCATACCAATATCCTTGAAACCAAAGACCTTGAGGTATATGCCTTAAATAATGCAAAGTACAATAAAAACTGTCGTTTATCATTTATTAAGATAACTATTGATAATCTGTCAGACTATGAGTATATGCATGGAAAACAGAATACATTAGAACTTCTTGAGGTTGTAAAAAGTACGCTTTTAAAGGCAGTTGAATATCGCGGTGTCATAGGAAAGACTGACAGAAAAGGTCAATATATCATTGTTATAAAGGATATCAATAATGAGCCGGAATTAAGGGCATTTATAGAATATATGCGTTCCCGTGTTTCGTGGGAGTGCAGAAGCCACGACAACTCATTTAATATGAGTTTCTCTATAGGCGTATCAAGATATCCTGATAACGGCACAGACTGGAAGCTGCTTACCAATAAGCTTATGAGGGCTTCAGAGATAGCAGTAAATAAGGGTGGCAACCGTTATATAATATACAAAGAGGCAATTCATGGAGAACTGCCATCATAATTTTATGATACCAGGGTCAAAAGGTCTAAACCCACATGAACTTGCTCATAGGTGGGTGAATGACCTTGTGACCCCAACATCATTTTATATCAAAATGCACAAAATGATTGACATCACAGTAATCATTTTGTATAATCTCTTTAACTTGTTATCACGTTACTATGTTAAAGTGAATAAATGTGTTGCATAGATTATCTTTGTATACACAGGAATGGAGAATTAATGTTATGAAAAAAGATTTACTACATACACCGGAAGGTGTACGGGATATATACAGCACAGAGTGTGTTGAGAAGAAGATAATCGAAAACAGGCTTCATAATGTATGTAAGTTATATGGTTATAACGACATACAGACACCTTCTATCGAATATTTTGATGTATTCAGCAAGGAGAGAGGTAGTGTTCCATCTAATGAAATGTTTAAGCTTTTCGACAGATATGGCAACACATTAGTATTAAGACCTGATATGACACCGGCAATTGCAAGAACTGCTGCAAAATATTTTGCCGATACTGCAATTCCTTTAAAACTGTGTTATTCAGGCAATACCTTTGTTAATGTTAATAA
>ERZ772902.2447-NODE-2447-length-10513-cov-6.376171_pt1 | contig 10513 bp, 14 predicted proteins | sample MGYA00511470_ERZ772902 | MGnify/ENA primary metagenome ERZ772902 (study PRJEB29015, sample SAMEA2737717) | human gut metagenome | biome: human gut; feature: human-associated habitat; material: faeces | place: China | collected 2012 ...
GCTGGTTTCCCCGTCTGTACCGCCCTATTACGGGGTGATCTTTCTCCGGGAGGAGCGCCCCCTCACTCCGGAGGTGCTGACGCATTGGGCGGAGACACTGTCCCAGCCTCTGTTCGGCCAGCCGTTTTCCTGCGAGCTTGCGCAAGTCCCCAGCCGACAGGAGGCGATGGAGCAGTTTGAGAATGAGATGCGGCTGACGTGATGAAATGTACGGTATCGTTTACCACTGATTTCCCGTTGAAAAGCAGCTGAGAGGGAGGCGCCTCTTATGGAATTAAGACTCACGGAGCAGGAGGCTCTGACGCTGTATCGAATCATTCTGCGGTGGGATGAATTAGGCAGCTTGACCACAGAGGATGACGAGGAACGTCAGCTGCTATGGAATCTATCCTGTACGCTGGAAAAAGAACTGGAGCCGGTGGATGAAGCCGTGAAACGCAGACTGCTTTGACCGCGTAAGCGCCCACCGGTTCGAAGCCTTTGATGTGACGCTGTTTTCTTTGACGCTGACGGATCTTGAACCGCCGAAAAGGCGCCGGTGTCGCGGGATGATATTGACAAAGGGGGAAATGATGCTATAATATCTGCGAACGGTTCGCAGATTGGAGGGCGGCTGATGTCAGGCTACAATACAAAACAGCGAAGAGCCCTGCTTGCTTTTTTGGGGGAGCACCCGGACGAGCTGCTGACTGCACGCCAGATGGCGGACGCGCTGGCAGAGAAGCAGATCAGTCTCAGCGCTGTGTATCGAAATCTTGCGCAGCTGGAAGCGGAGGAAAAGGTGCGCCGCAGCGCAAAAAGCGGGTCGCACGAAGCGTTTTATCAGTATCTTGACGCCAAGGGCTGCAAGGGCGCGCTGCACATGAGCTGTGTGAAGTGCGGCAAAACCTTTCACATGGCCGACAGCAACGCCGCACTGTTTGCAAAGCACTTGGCGCAGAGCGAGCAATTCACGCTGGACGCAGCCGACACGATCCTCTATGGGATCTGCTCGGACTGCAAGGGAAAATAACGAACAGAAGGGAGGACAGACCATGACAAAGAAGCTTTGCTTTATGACGCGCCTGCTGGCGGCCGTGCTGGCCGTTGTCATGCTGTCCTCTGCGATCTATCTTGCAGTCGAAGCCGATCATGACTGCTCCGGCGACGACTGCGCCATCTGCCATCAAATCAGTGTCTGCGAGAATCTGCTGAAATCTCTGGGGCTTGCCGGTGCTGCCGCAGCGATCTCCGCTGCGTTTACATATACCGTGTGCAGGGCGATCCTGCCCTGCGCAGAGATGAACGGCACACTGACGCTTGTTGCTCTCAAGGTAAAGCTTTCGAATTAAAAACAGGATTCTTACAAGGGCGAAGTCTATCCATTTTCGGATAGGCTCTTGCGGTTTTGCCGCTGCCCTTGTATTTTTGCGCCTATTTTTCAAAAATTCGGAGGTTTTATCTGTATGATGAAGAAAATTTTTACCATCTTTCTTGCGCTGACCATGGTGGTCGGCCTGCTTGCCGGCTGCGGCAAAAAGAATGACGCAGAGACAGGCGAAGCTGATTCTGATAAATTAAAGGTTGTCACCACCATTTTCCCTGAATATGACTGGGTCAAGGATATTCTCGGCGACAAGGCCGGGAGCACCGATCTGACCATGTTGCTGAGCAACGGCGTTGACCTGCACAGCTACCAGCCCACGGCGGATGACATCGTCAAGATTTCCGACTGCGACCTCTTCGTCCATGTGGGCGGTGAGTCTGACGGCTGGGTGGAGAGCGTCCTGAAAAATGCTGCCAACAAGAATGTGAAGGTCATCAACCTGCTGGAGGTGCTGGGTGATTCCGTGAAAACAGAAGAAAGCGTTGAGGGGATGCAGGAAGCAGAGCACGCCCATGACCACAGCAAGGAGGTTTCCACCTTTGAAGATCATGAGGTTCAGGACAGAAGCCTGTCCGACTGGGCGGGCAGTTGGCAGTCTGCCTACCCCTTTGCGCTGGACGGAACGCTGGACGATGCCTTTGCAGCGATGGCAGAGGAAGGCGAGATGACAGCCGACGAGTATAAGACTTACTATCAGAACGGCTACAAAACGGACATTACCAATATTAACATTGAAGGCGACCACATTGCGTTCACCTATGAGGACGGCAAAAAGGTCGGCTCTGACTACAAGTATATCGGTTATTACATTCAGAACTGGTCTACCGGCACCAAGGCGGCCATGTATCGCTTTGAAGCGGTAGACAGAACCTCCGGCGCACCGATCTACATCGAATTCAACGACCACATGATCGAATCGGCTGCGCCTGAGCATTTCCACATCAGAATGAGCAACGAGAGCTTTGACGCCATCGTTGATCCGGAAAAGTCGTGGCCGACCTTCTTCCCAGCTGATATGACCGGTGAGGATCTCTGCGAGCACATGGAGGGCCACGGCCACGACCACGACCACGAGGAGGAAGCTGACGAGCATGTCTGGCTGTCCCTGAAGAATGCCAAAACGCTGGTCACCGCGATTGCCGATGCCTTGCAGGAGCTTGACCCCGATAACAAGGATACCTACGCCGCCAACACCTCTGCCTATATCGAAAAGCTTTCCGCGCTGGATGGTGCGTACCAATCCGCCGTGGACAGCGCGACGCGCAAGACTGTCCTGTTCGGCGACCGCTTCCCATTCCGCTATCTGGTGGACGACTATGGTCTGGGCTACTACGCCGCCTTTGCGGGCTGCTCCGCCGAGAGCGAGGCCAGCTTTGAAACCGTTTCGTTCCTTGCAAAGAAGGTGGACGAGCTGGGACTTCCCTGCGTGCTGACCATTGAGGGCAAGAACCACAAGCTCGCGGAAACCATCGTCCAGAGCACCGCCGGGAAGAACCAGAAGGTGCTGACCATGGACTCTATGCAGTCCACCACCGCCAAGGATGTGGCAAACGGTGCTACCTACCTCTCTGTCATGGAGCGGAACCTCTCCGTGCTGAAAGAGGCGCTGGGTTAAGGAGGTGGGATAATGGCTCAGCTCACTTGTCAAAAGCTCTGCGTCGGCTACGATGGGAGACCTGTTCTGCAAGACCTTGATTTTGAGGTCTTTGCGGGCGACTATCTCTGCATTGTAGGGGAGAACGGTTCCGGCAAGAGTACCCTTATGAAAACGATCCTCGGCTTGCAGACGCCCATCAGCGGCAGCATTTTGACAGGCGATGGGCTGAGGAAAAATGAGATCGGCTATCTGCCGCAGCAAACGCAGGTGCAGAAGGACTTCCCGGCATCCGTGAGAGAGATCGTTCTCTCAGGATGTCAGGGACGCTGCAGCAGCCGCTCTTTTTATAACAAAGAAGAAAAACAGCTCGCGGCGGACGCCATGGAGAAAATGCAGATCACGCCCCTTGCCAAGCGCTGCTACCGGACGCTCTCCGGCGGTCAGCAGCAGCGGGTGTTGCTCGCCCGCGCCCTGTGCGCTACCCGAAAAATGCTGTTTCTGGACGAGCCGGTCTCTGGCCTCGACCCAAAGGTGACGGCGGAAATGTATGCGCTCATTCAAAAGCTCAATTACGAAGATGGTATCACCGTTGTGATGATCTCCCATGACCTGAGTGCGGCGCTGCAATATGCCAGCCATATCCTGCACATCGGGGACACGGTGTTTTTCGGCACCAAGGCGGCCTACCTGAACGAGTTCCCCCAGGCATGGCAGAAAGGCGGTGAGGTGAAATGACGGCGATCCTTGAAAAAATTGCGTTCTACTGGACCTATCCCTTTGTCCGCTACGCACTCATTGTCGGTGTGCTGATCGCGCTGTGCTCGTCGCTGCTGGGGGTCACGCTGGTGCTGAAACGGTTTTCCTTCATCGGCGATGGCCTTTCCCATGTAGCCTTCGGCGCCATGTCCATCGCCGCCGTGCTGAAGCTGACGGACGATATGCCCCTGACGCTGGGCGTCACGGTGGTCTGTGCCGTCCTGCTGCTACGCACGGGGCAGAACACGAAGATCAAGGGCGACGCCGCCATCGCCATGATCTCAGTGGGAGCGCTGGCCATCGGGTATCTGCTGATGAACCTCTTCTCCACCTCGTCCAACCTCTCCGGCGATGTGTGCAGCACACTGTTTGGCTCCACCTCCATTCTGACACTGTCCAAAAGCGAGGTCTTGCTGTGCGCGGGACTGTCCGTGGTGGTCGTGGCGGTGTTTCTGCTCTATTATAACAAGATCTTTGCCGTGACCTTTGACGAAGACTTTGCCAAGGCGGTGGGGACAAAGGCAGACCTGTACAATCTGCTGCTCGCCGTCATCGTTGCTGTGGTCATCGTGCTGGCGATGAATCTGGTCGGCTCGCTGCTGATCTCCGCGCTGGTGATCTTTCCGGCGCTGTCCGCCATGCGTGTTTTCCAGAGCTTCCGCACGGTGACGGTCTGCTCGGCCGTGCTGTCAGTGAGCTGCGCGGTGCTGGGCATTCTGGTCTCCATTCTGGCGGGGACGCCGGTGGGTTCCACCATCGTGGCGGCGGATATTCTGGCGTTTTTGATTTGTTCGACTATCGGCCGTGCAAGGGGAGGCGGAACGGGATGAAACAGCTTTTTTGCCTGCTGCTGGCTGTCTGCATGATGGCTTCCCTCTGCGCCTGCGGGAAAGGCCGCGAAAAGGACGCAGGAAATGATGCGCTTTCTTCCAATGAAGAAGCGTCTGCATCGGCTGAGAGCATTCCAACGCCGAAAGAACAGGAAACGCCGGGGAAGTCTAAGCCGTCGCAATCCTATGCCGGCAAAGTGGATGTGGATCTGACGGTGCTCAGCAGCACCATGGTCTACTCCGAGGTCTACAATATGCTCTATTATGACCAGGAGAGCTATTACGGTAAAACGGTCAAGGCAAATGGCATATTTGCCATTTATCAGATGGTGGTGGACGGCGTGACGCAGCCGGCCCCGGTAGCGTATGCCTGCATCATCGCCGATGCGACCACCTGCTGCGCTGAGGGGATGGAATTTGTGCTGGAAGGTGATTATACCTACCCGGACGATTACCCGGAGCTGGGGGCGGAGATCACCGTCATCGGTGAATTTCAGTCCTATGAGGAAAACGGGATGACATGGTATCATCTGGTGAACGCAAGGCTGGCGTGATGCCGTGATAGCGCTGCATACATAGTAAGCGTGACGATTTCAGGGAGAAAAGTATTCCGGTGCTGCCTGACTGCAATTTATACGAGCCGGACAAAGGACGTCATTTATCCCGCTGCAGAAAAATTCTCATGAGGAGAGCAGTGTGTTGAATTTGAGATGACTCCTTAAAGAATAGGCAGACTTAACATAAACTTTATTCCTGTTATGATAACATAATTTATGAATACCCTGCTCTGGATGGAACACTTCTGCAAGGAACCAGACAGGCTGCAAAAACAGAAATGATCAACGATGGAGAATATGAATGACTTTTGAAATTCACAGTGATATCACAAATCGATCTATGACCGTAGCTGCCCGCGCGATGCGCAGGGCGCTGCGGCGAAAGAGAAGCATTGTTTGGGCCATCTTCGGCTGGAGCGTCTTTTTATTCAGCGCATTGCTGCTGATCCCATTCGATGGAGAGCCTTTTGCGCTTGATGTCAGAACGGTGACTTCCCTGCTGGTAGAGGTGATGCTGCTGTCCGTTCTGCTGTTTCAGGATCGATTCAACGGCATGATTGCCCGCAAAAACACGCTGGCGGGCACAAAGGAATATCATGTCGCGTTCGGCGAGGATTCTTATACCGTCGTTACGGCGGCCACGACCTCCACCTTCCGCTATGAACTGATCGACGCACTGGCTGAGTCGCGGGACTACATCATCCTTCTGATGAAGAAACGCTATGCGCAGTCTCTGGACAAGCGTACTCTTACCGGCGGGACGGTGGAGGAATTCAACCGATTTCTTGAGGAGAAGACCGGAAAGACGTTCCGGCGTGTGAAATGAACGAATTTTCTATTACGCCCTTTCGCGGGCCGCATTTGCTTCTGCTTTTGCTTACGGTAACGGCGGTGCTGTTCATACTCTTGCTGCTGCGCGGAAAACCGGAAGCACGGCGCTCCCGGTATCTGATCGGCGTTTGCTTTTTTAATCTCGCGCTGTTTGCCGGCTACAAGCTCTCGCTGTCCATGGACGCAGCGTATATCCGTGCGTACTATCCAAATGGCTTCAGCATTTTTAATGAGCTGCCGCTGCACCTGTGCAACATCAATCTGTTCCTGATCCCGCTGGGCGTGTGGAAGAGAAACCGCTCGATCATGGGCTTTTCCTTCTTTGTAGCGCCCCTTGGCGCACTGATGGCGCTGCTCTTCCCGGAGCCGCTGTTCTCCGGCTTTTCGCTGTTAATGCCGCGAATTTTTGGCTACTATGTGACCCACGCGCTCCTTGTTGTCTGCGGTCTGAGTCTGGCAACGCTGGGCTTTTACCGTCCTGCCCCAAGGGATATTCCGCAGATCCTCAAGACCTTTGGCCTGCTTGCCGTAGGCGCGCACCTTATCAATCTCCTGTTGCGCCTCACACTCTGCCCGGAGGCGAACTACTTCTTCACTTATGGCGCGGAGATTGGTGTGCTCAAGCTGTTTTGGCGTATCATCCCGGTGCCGCTGCTCTACGGGCTGCCGGCACCGCTGATCCTTGCAGCCTATATGGACGCGGTCTGCGCGTTGTCCCGCCTGACGCAAGGAGAGGAAGAGGTGTCTTTTTCATAGGTTGGATAAGTCCCACAGCGCAAAAACAGGAGGATACGACATTGCATGATAGAAATATAAGAGGAATCGGCATCGCCCTGTGCTTGTTGACTCTCTTGCTGTCCCTGTCCGGGTGCGGTTCATTGAAGATTGAAGGATGACACGCTTCTGATCGCCAACGCAGTGATCACGGAAATCGATACAGAAAAGCAAACCATAACGGTAAAGGACGATGTCGATGAAAGTACTTTAGGTGAAGGATGTCTGACAGAATGTTCGTCCATTCCTATGGTCTATTGCGACTTTGCCACGCAGAAGGTTACAAAGATTTCTTTTGAGGATTTACAGGTCAATGATAAGGTTATTATGTGTATCAGGAGCTCGGAAATGGAGAACTTCCGAAGCGGCGGCAACGAGGAGAATACGCTCAAAGTCGAACAATTGCAGTTGTATACGCAAAGACCTGCCGAATGGGTCTCGGCTGTCCAACGCTGCATCGAGGCTTTGAGATCGAGCCAGAGAGCATGAAGTGGGTCAGCCAGCACACCAACGCTAACATAGTCGAAACGGACTTCTTCGAGACCTGCAGCACCTCTTATGCCAATAGCACGGCACTGTGGATAATCTTGTGAGGATGCACATATGAGCAATCAAAATAGACAGCTATATATCGTAATCAGCCAGATCGGAACACTTCTGTCCCGAATCCTTAAGCAAATCACCGGCGCAGAATATAACCACGCCTCCATCAGCCTGTCCAGAGATTTAGAGAGGATGTACTCTTTTGGCCGCAGGCATCCCTATAATCCGTTTTGGGGCGGCTTCGTGATAGAGTCGCCCCGTACCGGTACCTTCAAGCGTTTTTCCGAAACCAAGGTGTTGGTTCTGAGCGTGAGTGTCACAGAAGAACAACACGCAGAGCTCAAAGAAATGCTCGATGTGATGTGGAAGCGGAGGAGGAAGTACAGTTACAACTATATTGGCTTATGTCTGGCATACTTCCATGTTGTCTGGAAGCAGGAGGGCTGCTAATATTGCTCAGAGTTTGTCGGAAAGCTTCTCACAAAAAGTCGGGTTGACGGCACGGAACAGCTACGTTCCTCTATCATACAGCCGATGCAGTTCCTTAGAGTGCCGCACACACTGCTCTACTGCGGAAAACTTCGGACGAGATCGCCGCCACCCTCTCTATGGGAGGCCGTCTGTGCGACAGCTACAAGCGGCAGACGCGCAGAAATGGCGAGTGCTCGCTGGACACCGATCCCGGCTTTGAGGCCGACGTGCTCCGCCAGCCCATGACCCCGGACGAGTACATTGAGGCGCGGGAAACCACGTTTGCCCTCTATGACGCGCTGACCCAGCTCCCGCCCACGCAGGCCCGGCGTGTGTACCAGCACTATCTTCTCGGCATGAGCAAGGCCGAGATCGCGGCAGCCGAGGGCGTTGGCCGGAGCCGCATCTGCTGCTCCATTGAGCGCGGGCTGGCCGCTATGAAAAATATTTTGAAAAAATCTCTGTAAGAGGGAGTACATTTGCCCCCGAAACCTCCTGATAGGTGAGAGGAGTTTTCTTCCTCACCTTGAAAACTGAATAGACAGTATTCCCGATACGAAATCCGCGTGATAGCGACGTAAGGTGCGCCGCCACGACAGCCAGTTCAGGAGGTGATGGACAAGCTGGCCGAGCGATCAACGCAGCCTTTGACCCGGTGCTGGCAAACCGGGCGCGAGGACAGCGCGGAGGATAATGAAACTTGTTCACGCCCTCCCACAGACTTGAGGGGGAGTCCCTGCGGTATGCGCCAGCCCTCCACGGGCAGCGGTACTGTGGGGCTATGCAGCCGAAGCCATCGGCGGTCTGGAATACTCCCCGTGCCGGGGATGCGTGGCAAATACGGCACACAACAATCATACAGGGAGCCGTCAAACCGGGTCTTTCTGTCTTATGACAGCCCAAACCATTCCGGCGCGGCGGCTCCCTCTTTTGTGGATTGAAACGGAAAACAACTGTCCCGCTGCTTCTGGTCATCGTGGCCAGAGGTGGGGCAAGGTCAAAGGACGGCGCTTTTGTGCCGTCCTTTCACGTTTCCCCACGGACATCGGGAAACAGATGTGATAAGTTTTATGGGAAAAGGAGGTCATATATGTCGAAGCCTACGACTGTTCTTTCAGTTAATGGTTTTGAAGTAACCGCAACCTTTGCGGAAAACCATAATGCGGCAGCCGTACACCATGTGAAGCAAATTCTTATATCCTCATTTGCGGGGAAAACTACTAAACTTCAATCTCGGGACATCCTTGTGATCCCTGACGTTCAGAGGTATAATGATAATGGTAGAAGATACTATGTACCTTGAAAACTTCATATTCCCCGCGTATTGATTGCGTTTTTTCATTGACCCATCGACAAATGAAAGGACGGATCAATATGATGGAAAACAGAATGATGACAGGTAATCGAGTCGATTGCCTATACCGCGTGTCCACCGACAAGCAGGTGGACTACAACGACAAAAGCCAAGCCGACATTCCCATGCAACGCAGAGAGTGCCATCGCTTCTGTGAAAAAATGGGCTGGACGATTGTTCATGAGGAACAGGAGGACGGTGTGTCCGGGCATAAGGTTAGAGCCGAAAACCGGGACAAGCTGCAAATCATCAAGGAACGAGCCAAGCAGGGAAAATTCGATATTCTGCTTGTGTTTATGTTTGACCGCATCGGGCGTATCGCTGACGAAACGCCTTTTGTGGTGGAATGGTTTGTTAAGAACGGCATCCGGGTCTGGAGTACGCAGGAGGGTGAGCAGCGTTTTGATAATCACACGGACAAGCTCACCAACTACATCCGCTTCTGGCAGGCTGACGGCGAAAGCGAAAAGACTTCAATTCGCACAAAAACCGCTCTCGGCCAGCTTGTCGAGGACGGCGGTTTCAAGGGCGGTCTTGCTCCCTATGGGTATGACCTTGTAAAAAGCGGACGCTTCAATAAACGCAAGCACGAGGTTTTTGAGCTGGCTATCAATGAAGCCGAGGCCGCTGTGGTACGGATTATCTTTGACAAGTATGTGCATGAGGGTTTCGGTGCTCAACGGATCGCCACCTACTTAAATAACCTCGGCTATCGGGCGAGAACGGGTAAAATGTGGCATCACGCCAGCATCCGCGGTATCATTTGCAATCTGACATATACTGGGGTACTTCGCAGCGGCAAAAGCCGTTCCCAAACGCTGCCCCACTTGCAGATTATAGAACAGGAGCTGTTCGAGGCTGCACAGCACATTCGTACCTCCCGTGCCAACTCCGCCGAACAGGAACGGCGTGTACCGCTGAATACCCGTGGCCAGTCCTTGCTGGCCGGGAATGTCTTTTGCGGGCATTGTGGCTCCCGGCTGGCGCTCACCACCAACGGCAAGGCTTATCCGTGCAAGGAAGATGCTCACCGCATTGTAAAGCGTGTGCGGTATATCTGCGACGGCAAGACACGCAAGCAAACCGAATGTGACGGGCAGACTGGCTACACGGCGCATATTCTTGACGGTATCATTGATAAGGTGGTGCGGCAGATCTTTGAGCGGATGAAAGCAATCCCCAAAAGCGAGATCGTCAATATCCGCTACCGTGAAAAGATGGAAGAACGGAAGGCGCTTCTCAAAAGTGCAAAATCCGACTACGCCAAGGCTGCCGCTGAGCTTGATACGCTCCGGGCAGAGGTCATTAAAGCTCTCCGGGGCGAAAGTGCTTTTTCGCAGGATTTGCTTGGTTCTTTGATTTCTGACTGTGAGACAAAATGGTGCTGTTGACAAAGTCTCGCTCTGCTCCGCCCTGCCAACAAAAAAAGACGCC
>ERZ772902.2451-NODE-2451-length-10503-cov-30.849923_pt1 | contig 10503 bp, 7 predicted proteins | sample MGYA00511470_ERZ772902 | MGnify/ENA primary metagenome ERZ772902 (study PRJEB29015, sample SAMEA2737717) | human gut metagenome | biome: human gut; feature: human-associated habitat; material: faeces | place: China | collected 2012 ...
AGAGAGGGGACATGAACAATGGAAAAAATTTCTGCAAGCAAGCTTCTGGCAGGGCTGGTGCCCGCAGACTTCATCCGGGAAGAGGTGCAGGTGGAACTGGTGACCACCGACAGCCGCGAGGTGCGGCCCGGCTGCATTTTTGTAGCGTTCCCGGGTGAAAAATTTGACGGCCACGATTTTGCGGCCAAAGCACTGGAGAACGGTGCTGTTTATGTGGTGGTGAACCACCCGGTGGAGGGCGTGCCTGCGGAAAAGGCCATCCTCTGCCCGGACAGCTACCACGCCATGATGGTGATGGGCGCGAACTACCGCAGCCAGTATCACCCCAAGATGGTGGGTGTGACCGGCAGCGTGGGCAAGACCACCACCAAGCAGATGACCTACGCCGCCCTTGCAGGCTTTGGCGAGACCATCAAGACCGAGGGCAACCAGAACAATGAACTGGGCATGCCCCGCACCTTGATGCGGCTGGAAAGCAGCACTGAGTATGCCGTGATCGAGATGGGCATGAGCCATGCGGGCGAGATCGACCGTCTGGCCCGGGCCGCACGCCCGGATGTGGGCATCATTACCTGCATCGGTGTGTCCCACATCGGCAATCTGGGTAGTCAGGAGAACATCTGCAAGGCAAAGCTGGAGATCTGCAACGGCCTGCCGGAGGGTGCACCGCTGGTGCTGAACTATGATGATAAGTTCCTGCGCGCCGCAAAGCTGCCCGCCCACGTGAAGCCGGTATGGTTCAGTCTGGCAGATGAGAACGCTGATGTGTGTGCACTGTCCATCCGGCAGGAAGAGGACGGCATGAGCTTTGTGCTGGAAGATCAGGAAGAGGGCACCTTTGTGGTCAAGATCCCGGCCATGGGCAAGCACAATGTGGCAAACGCTCTGGCTGCCTACTGCGCCGCCACCCGCTTGGGCTGCGACCCGCGCGGTGTCATCAAGGGGCTTTCCAATTTTGAGCAGACCGGCCGCCGCCAGAAGGTGGTGCACAGCAAGGGCGTTACCGTCATTGAGGATTGCTACAATGCAAACCCCGACAGCATGAAGGCCGCGCTTGCCATGTTCAAGGAATTCCCCTGCAAGCGCCGCTTTGCCCTGCTGGGCGATATGCTGGAGCTGGGCGAGCTGTCCCGCGAAGCCCACGAGGAGCTGGGCCGTCTGGCTGCGGAGAGTGATCTGTACTGCCTTGTGACCTACGGCGAAAACGCAAAGCGCACGGCTGTGGTGGCTGCGGCCAAGGGGGTCAAGACCCTCCATGCCAACAACTACCGCGAGGCAGTGGATGCTCTGCTGAACCGGATAGAGCCGGGCGATGCCCTGCTGGTGAAGGCAAGCCGCGGCATGGCGCTGGAAAAAGTGCTGGAAATTTTCTACGCAGAGCAGAAAGATGCCGAAGAATAACCCTTTGGCATGAATTTGGAGATTGAAAAATGATTCGTTTCGCCTTGGTCGTCGCGTCGGTGCTGGGTTTTGTGCTGACTGCGGCGCTCGGCAATATGATGGTGCCGCTGCTGCGGGAGCTGCAGCGTGCGGCACGCGGCACACAGCCGGACAGCGATGCCCCGGACAGCCCGGTGCCTACCATGGGCGGGCTGTGCCTGATGGTGGGCACCCTTGCCGCTGTGGGCGTGGGCTGGCTGGCCGCATGTGCTGCACAGCCTTCCCTGCTTGGCAGCGACCGGCAGATGACCTCCCGCCTGCTCATTGCACTGCTGGGGTCGCTGGCCTTTGGCGCAGTGGGGCTGGCCGATGATCTGGCCCGCATCCGCGGCCGCTACCCGAACGGTTTGGGCCTTGGCCTGCGCCGCACGCAGCGCCTTGCACTGGAATGCATCGCTGCAGCGCTGGTGCTGGGCCTGCTGGCACTGAACGGGTGCTTGCCCACAGGGCTGATCCTGCCGGGAGCAGGCTATGTGGAATGTGCGCTGGCACCGCTGCTGTGGGCTGTGCTGCTGGTGGCGATGGCCGAGGCGGCCCGCGTGGCCGACGGTGCCGACGGCACGGTGTGCGGCGCGGCCTTTGTAGCTATGCTGGGCCTGATGATGCTGGAAACGCAGCTGGGCTGGTTCCCGCTGGCAGTATTCCCGGCGGCACTGGCCGGTGCACTGATGGCCTTTCTGCTGTGGGATTTTCCACCGGCGAAGCTGCACCCCGGCTGGTGCGGCTGCTTGTATGCAGCGGGAGCCATTGGCTGCATTCCACTGTGCATTGGCTACGCAGAGCTGAGCATCCCGCTGGCACTGCCCTTCTGGGTGGAGGGCGGCATGGTGGTACTGCAGGTCCTGTTCTGCCGCTGGAAGGGCAGGCCGCTGTTTGCGGCGGCACCGCTGCACTGCTGGCTGGAAAAGCGCGGCATGAGTGCAGTGAATATTTTTTACAGCCTGTGCGCACTGAGCGTGTGCGGGCTGGCGCTGGCCGTGTGTCTGGCACGCTGGGCCTGAGCGCCTGATTCTGAAAATAAGGGGGCGTGGCAATGGCAGCCACCCGCAGACAACATAAAAACCAAAAAGAAAGTGCATGGGTGCCGCCGCTGCAGCGGGACCCGGGACCATGGAACCGGCTGCTGCTCAACTGGCTGGCAACGCTGGCCATTATCATGGTGTTCGGCCTTGTAATGCTGTACAGCGCAAGCTACACCACCGGCTACCTGCGCATGGGCGACAGCCTGCACTACATCAAGCAGCAGGCTATCTGCATGGCCATTGGCATTGGCTGTATGGTAGTCATGAGCTATGTGGATCACCGCTTCCTGCGCTGGGCGAGCAAGCCGCTGTACTGGGTGGTGCTGGCCATGCTGGCCGTCACGCTGACCTTTGCACCGCTGAACGGCTGCCGCCGCTGGATCCGTCTGGGCGGACTGACTCTGCAAACCTCTGAGGTGGCAAAGTTTGAGATGATCCTGCTCTCGTCCCATCTGGCGGCAAGTGCGCCGCAGATCGGCCGGTTCAGCCCGTCGCTGAGAGAAAAGATCAAGCCAAAGGATTGGCTGTTCATCCGCATCGTAAGGCAGCTGATCGTGCCGGTGCTGCCGCTGGTGCCGGTGGTGCTGCTGCTGTTTTTAGAGCCGCACATGTCCGGCATCCTGCTGACCACCGCCATCGTGGGCACCATCCTCATGCTGACCGGCTGCGGCGGTGTATTGACATGGTGCGGGGCCGCAGCGGCGGCTCTGCTGCTGAAACCGGCCCTGACGCTGGTGGAATCCATTGGCTATCTGCAGGACCGCCTGAACACATGGTCCGATGATCTGGAAGCGCTGAACGACCAGACCAAGCAGAGCTTGTATGCCATCGGCTCCGGCGGACTGAAGGGCCTTGGCCTTGGCAACAGCGTGGAAAAGCAGCTCTGGCTGCCGGAAAGCACCAACGACTTCATCTTCAGTGTGGTGTGCGAAGAATTGGGCTTCATCGGCGCGGTGCTCATCATCGTGCTGTTCATACTGCTCATAGCGCAGGGCCTGATGATCGCCTATAAGGCCGAGAACCAGTTCTGCACCATGGTGGGGATTGGCATTATGGCGCAGATCGCCTGGCAGGTGTTCTGCAACATCGCTGTGGTCACCAACACCATCCCGAATACCGGCATCAGCCTGCCGTTTTTCTCGTCCGGCGGCACCAGTCTGATCTTGCTGCTGGCAGAAATGGGCGTGATGGTGAACATTGGGCGCAACGGAGAGCGGGCGGCGCAGCAGAGGGCGGCGGCCCACGCACAGCGGCAGGCTGCAAAGGCTCAGCGTGATGCGGAGCTGAAGGACCGTACCATCAATCTGGACGATGCCCGCCGTGCGCGCAATGAACTGTAACGACTGTTTTGAAGGCGCAGGCCAGTGGGGGGCTCCCCGATGGCCTGCCCAGATGCACTAATAATAGAGGAGGAATCGTCATGCGAGTTCTGATCGCTGCCGGCGGCACTGCCGGCCATATCAACCCGGCACTTGCCATTGCAGGTGCTATCAAAAAGGCAGACCCTTCTGCCGAGATCCATTTTGCCGGCCGCAAGGAGGGCATGGAGTATCGTCTGGTAGGACAGGCGGGCTATCCCTTCCACCATATCGAGATCACCGGTTTCCAGCGCAGGCTGTCGCTGAACAACATCAAGCGCAACATCGTTACGCTGTGGAACTTGGCCCTCTCTGGCCCCAAGGCAAAGGCCATTATGAAGGAGGTCAAACCCGATCTTGTGATCGGCTGCGGCGGCTATGTGTCCGGCCCGGTGGTGCGCTGTGCCGCCAAAATGGGCATCCACACCGCCATTCATGAGCAGAACGCCTTCCCCGGCGTGACCAACAAGCTGCTGGCACCGGATGTAGATCTCGTGTTTGCCGCCGTGCCTGCTGCTGTGGAAAAGCTGGGCGCACCTGATAAGACCATCGTGGTGGGCAATCCGGTGCGCCCGGAGGTGTTCACCAAGGCAAAGGACCGCGATGCCATCCGCGCTGAGCTGGGCGCGGGCGACCGCACGGTGATCCTTTCCTTCGGCGGCAGCCTTGGCGCACGCCGCGTCAACGAGGTGGTGGCCGACCTGTGTGCATGGGAACAGCACGAGAAGAAGCCGGTGCTGCATCTCCACGCTACCGGCCAGTACGGTGTGCAGCTGTTCAAGGATCTGGAAAAGGAAAAGAACTTCGCGGAGGGCGACGGCCTTGTGGTGAAGGAATACATCAACAATATGCCGGAACTGCTGGCTGCGGCAGACCTTGTCATCAGCCGCGCCGGTGCGCTGACGCTGGCCGAGCTGGAAGCTGTTGGCCGTGCAGCCGTGCTCATCCCCAGCCCCAATGTGGCTGAGAACCACCAGTACTTCAATGCCATGGAACTGCAGAAGGCCGATGCCGCTGTGGTGATCGAGGAAAAAGACCTGACCGGCGAAAAGCTGGTGAGCACGGTGTCCGACATGCTGGCACAGCCCGGCAAGCTGGCTGAGATGGGCAAAAATGCCCGCAGCCTGTCGGTGGATGACAGCCTTGACCGTATTGCAGACGCTCTGATGAAACTGGTGCAGAAGTAAAACAAAACCTAAACCGGAAAGGAGGTGTGCGCCATGCAGCAATACCGCAATAACAGAAACAACGGCAATATCTACGACCTGCGGAAAGACCTGCAGCATACTCCGCCGCCTTCACAACAAAAAGGATCTTCCGGCAGTGCGGACGGGCGCTATGGCTTCAACGGGGAACCGCTGAGCTTTGCGCCGGACCGCACCGCCAATGGTACGGTGCGCCGCACCCGTACCGATAACAGCATCGAGTTCCCTTCGCAGCCGCGCCGCACCGAACAGAGCGGCACCCGGCGCACCAGCGGCCAGAACCGGAACCGTACCGCGCAGCGAAGCCGCACGGCCCAGCCGGAACAGCGTGCATCCGGCACGGCCCGCAAGCCGCAGCAGCGCCGTTCACAGGGGCAGAAGCCGCGCAAGACAGCGGCTCAGGCAGCGCAGCAGCGCTACAAAAACCAGCGTCTGCGCCCGGCACAACAGCAGCCACGCGACCCGGTACAGCGGGAAAAACGCAAGAAGCGCCGCCTGACCCGCGCCGCACTGAAGCGGCGGCGGATGTTGCGGCGGCTGATGGCCTTTGTGACCCTGCTGGCCGTGATCGCCGCCGGTGTTTACCTGACCATGACCATGCTGTTTAAGATCGGCACCATTCAGGTGCAGACGGCGGACGGCACCGTGGTGCAGGAGGTGGGCGGCTATTCCAGCAGCCAGATCCTGCAGGCACTGGGTGTGCAGACCGAAGAGAACATTTTCAGCTTTGACCCCGCCGCCAAGGAAGCGGAACTGGAAAAGCAGTTCCCGCTGCTGGAATCCATCAGGGTGGTTCGGGATTACCCCAACACGGTGGTGGTGCAGGTGACCGAGGCGGTGCCTACCTATGCCATGCAGACGAAGAGCGGCTGGCTGACCCTCTCGGATCAGTTCAAGATCCTGGCCTGCGAGTCTGCCCAGCCGGAAGAACTCAAGACCCTATACGGCGGCGAGCCGGTGTCGGTGACACCCGGTGACCAGCTGACCTTTGCAGCGCAGGCAGACCCGGCGGCATCGGATGCATCCGGTTCGGCAGCAGCTTCGGCAGCGGTGCAGACGGACGACCGTCTGGATGCGCTGAATGAGCTGCAGGCAAAGCTGGAAGAGTATGGGATGCTGGACGATGTGACCCGCATGGAATTTGCGGACACCGACCAGATGGCATTTTTGTATCAGGATCGTGTCAGTGTGCTTCTGGGTACACGGAACGATCTGGATTATAAGCTGGACCGCGCACGCTATGTGCTGACCAATGCCGACGGCAAGGGTTGTGCCCCTACCGACACCGGCAGACTGGATTTCAGCCATGTCAGCGCGGGCAGCACCCGTAAAATTTACTTTGCACAGGGCCAGCCGACCCTGCCCTCCGGTTATGTTGTGCCGGAAAAGACCGTGCCGGAAGAGCCTGACACCTCTGCTGCCGAGGATACTGCGGCAGACGGTGCAGAGGATGCCGCTGCGGCCCAGCCTGCGGACGATACGGCGGCAGCTGCGGAAGAAACACCGCTGACCGACCCCGCCCGCATGACCGCAAATAACGAAGAAAACCCCATGTGACAAAATGTTTTGAGGAGCGTGTGCAGTATGAAACTGGAACAGTTACTGGAAGGCGTGCCCTTTACCCTTGCGCAGGGTAGTCTGGACACCGAGATCTCGGATATCATCTACGACAGCCGCAAGGCGGCATCGGGCCTTTTGTTCGTGTGCATCGTGGGCACCCAGCGTGACAGCCATGAGTTTGCCGCCGACTGCGCGGCAAAGGGTGTCAGCGCACTGGTCATCCAGCACGACATCGACCTTTCCGCCATGCCGGGCGTGACCGTGGTCAAGGTGGAAAGCAGCCGCTATGCCATGGCTCTGATGAGCGCGAACCTCTTCGGCAACCCGTCCCGCAAGATGACCATGATCGGTGTGACCGGTACCAAGGGCAAGACTACTACCACCCACATGATCAAGAGCGTGCTGGAAGCTGCAGGCCGCAAGGTGGGCATGATCGGCACCAACGGCATTTATTATATGGGCCGCCACAAGGAAACTGCCAACACCACCCCGGAAAGCTACGAGCTGCAAAAGACCTTCCGGGAATTTCTGGATGCAGGCTGCGACACCGCGCTGATGGAAGTTTCCAGCCAGGGCCTGATGATGGACCGCGTGGCCGGTGTGCACTACAATGTGGGCGTGTTCACCAACCTTTCGCCGGATCACATCGGCCCCGGCGAGCACAAGACCTTTGAGGAGTACCGCAGCTGGAAGGGCCAGCTGTTCAAGCGCTGCGACGTGGGCGTGGTGAACATTGACGATGAGAATACCGAAGCACTTCTGGAAGGCCACACCTGCAAATTGGTCACCTATGGCCGCGCTGAGCAGGCGGACTACCGCGAGACCGGCTTTGAACTGCTGCGCACCCACGATTTTCTGGGCGTGAAGTTCCATGTGACCGGCAAGGACGAGATGGATGTGAAGGTGAACATGCCCGGTGAGTTCAGCGTGTACAACGCGCTGGCAGCTCTGGCGGTGGGCAAGGTGCTGGGCCTGCCGGATCAGGCGATCCACGACGGCCTTGGCAAGTGCGTGGTCAAGGGCCGCGTGGAGCTGGTGCCCATCAGCAAGAAGTTCACCATCCTGCTGGACTACGCCCACAACGAGGTGTCCACCGAAAGCCTGCTCACCACTCTGCGGGCCTACAAGCCCCACCGTCTGGTGGTGGTGTTCGGCTGCGGCGGTAACCGCTCCAAGCTGCGCCGCTACGGCATGGGCGAGATCTGCGCCAAGATGGCCGATTTCTCCATCCTTACCGAGGACAACAACCGCTTTGAAAAGGTGGAGGACATCCTTGCTGATATCCGCGTGGGCATGAACAAGGGCAACCCGGACGCAAAGTTCGTGGAGATCCCCGACCGCCTGGATGCACTGCACTACGCAGTGGATCACGCGCAGGAGGGCGACCTGATCGCCGTCATTGGCAAGGGCCACGAGACCTACCGTGACCGCGAGGGTGTCAAGACCCCGTTCCTGGAGCGGGAGCTGTTGGAAGAGTATGCACAGCAGATCGGGCTGGAATAACAGATAAAAAATAACGCCGTGTCGAATGTTCAGACACGGCGTTATTTTTTGCGGTAATTATGCTTTCAGCTGCGGAGCCTTGTTCTCCGGCAGGAGATTGGTCATGCTCTTCAGGCTGATGCCAATGGTGGACAGATTATGCAGCATGGCAGAGGAGGCCGGCTGCAAGATGCCCAGAGCACCCAGCGCGATGAGGGCCGAGTTGAAGGTGAGTACGAAGCGGTAGTTTGCGTGCACGCGCTTTTGCAGAGAGTTGGCGATGGCCTTGAGGGCCACCAGCTCCTCCAGACTGTCGGCTTTGATGGTCACATCGGCGATCTCGCGGGCGATGGCAGCGCCGGAGTTGATGGCAATGCCAATGTCGGCAGCGGACAGGGCAGGCGAGTCGTTGATGCCGTCGCCGATCATCACCACGGTGTGGCCCTCGGCCTTGGCCTGCTGGACGAAGTTTGCCTTGTCCTCGGGCAGCACCTCGGCAAAGAAACGGTCCACGCCCACCTGCTTTGCAATGGCGGCAGCGGTGCGCTCGCTGTCGCCGGTCATCATGACGGTGTTCCGGATGCCCAGCGCACGCAGTCCGTTCAGCACAGCGGCGGCTTCCGGGCGCAGCGGGTCGGAAATGCAGATCACGCCCACCAGCTGCCCGCTGGCAGCCATGTACAGGTGCGAATACGCGGGCTTGAGGGCATCGAACTTCTGCTGCTCGGCTGTGGGGATGGTACACTTTTCATCCTCAAAGACGAAGTGGTGGCTGCCGATGACCACGCGCTGGCCGCCCACGCGGCTTGCAATGCCGTGGGCCACGATGTACTCCACCTCGGAGTGCATCTCCTCATGGGAAATGCCGCGCTCTTTGGCGGCACGCACCACGGCGTTGGCCATGGAATGGGGGAAGTGCTCTTCCAGACATGCGGCCAGCTGCAGAACTTCGCGCTCGTTGCAGCCGGAGAAGGGCACGACCTCCACTACCTGCGGGGTGGCACGGGTGAGGGTGCCGGTCTTGTCGAACACGATAGTGTCGGCCTGAGACAGCGCTTCCAGATACTTGCCGCCCTTGACGGTGATGTGGTAGCTGCCGCACTCGCGCATGGCGGAAAGCACGGCCAGCGGCATGGAGAGCTTGAGCGCGCAGGAGAAATCCACCATCAGGCAGGAGATGGCGCGGGTGGCGTTGCGGGTGAGCAGATAGGTGACCACCGTTGCGCCCAGACACCATGGCACCAGCTTGTCGGCCAGCACCAGCGCACGGTTCTCGGTGCTGGACTTGAGCTTTTCGGATTCCTCGATCATGGCCACGATCTTGTCGTAGCGGTTGGAACCGCCCTCGGCCTTGGCGATAAAGACGCACTCGCCCTCCTCCACAACGGTGCCGGCATAGAGGGTGGAGCCCTCTGCCTTGCGCACCGGCATGGCTTCGCCGGTCAGGGCGGCCTGATTTACCATGGCTTCGCCTTCCAGCACGGTGCCGTCCAGCGGGATCATGTTGCCGCTGCGCACGACCACCTCATCGCCGGAGCGTACTTTGGTCAGAGGCACCAGCACTTCGGTGCCCTGACTGCGCACCCACACCTTGTCCACGTTCAGGGCCATGCTGCGGGCCAGATCGTCCAGACTCTTCTCGCGGGTCCACTCTTCCAGCAGAGAACCCAGGTTCAGCAGGAACATGACAGAACCGGCGGTGCCAAAGTCGCCGCGCAGCAGCGAGACGCCGATGGACAAAGCGTCCAGCACCTCCACTTCCAGCCTGCGGCTCAGCACGCAGCGCACACCCTTCCAGAGAAAGCGGATGGAGCGGAATGCCGTGTAGGCAGCGTCAAGGGGCGCGGGCAGGAACAGCTTGCGCAGGCAGCGGCCTGCCACCAGATCGAACATTTTATCTTGATATTCCCGGTTCAGCCTGCGGCTGTCGGCGGAGGTGACCAAAGCGTCATACTCGGCCACATCGAACTTGTAGCCTGCCAGAATGGCAATGGCGGCGGTGCGCTTGCCGGTATAGGTAATGACCACATCGCCGGTGCGCTCGTAAACGGCGGCATGGACGATGGCATCATGGTGGTTCAGATAAGCTTCCAGCACATCGGCACGGTGCAAAGTCATGCGGACTTTTTCCACATGCACGCGCATCCGGCCTTTGCCTTCATGCAGAATGGTACATTTCATATATCAAATATCCTTCTCTATCTTTTTGCCGCAGCGTCAGGCTGCTATACCCTGCACGCCTGCGGCCCCACTCTCACAAAAAAGAGCCGCCCGAAGGCGGCTCGAAAGCCACGTTAGGGCTTTCAGTGCTTTACGAACCGAAAATTACTCAGCGGTCTCTTCGGTGGTCTCCTCGGCGGCATCCTCGATCACAGCAGCCTCGGCTTCAACAGCACGAGCCTCGTTGATGGCCTTTGCATCGGCCAGAATGTCACC
>ERZ772902.2470-NODE-2470-length-10419-cov-5.878618_pt1 | contig 10419 bp, 9 predicted proteins | sample MGYA00511470_ERZ772902 | MGnify/ENA primary metagenome ERZ772902 (study PRJEB29015, sample SAMEA2737717) | human gut metagenome | biome: human gut; feature: human-associated habitat; material: faeces | place: China | collected 2012 ...
CCGCTGTGCTGTATCCAGCGCGTCAGGCGGAACTGCATGTCAGCGAGCGGAACATTCTTTCCGTGCATGTGCCGACGATTGAAGCGGATCAGGCGTCGCTGGAAACGACCGTGCAGTCCTACGGTTTTGCGGAAACGTCTGCCGAGCTGGATGGCTCGATTGCGACGCTGGCGTCTGTCCTGCCGAAGCTGGTACGCCTGGCGGAGATTGAAAAGACCTGCGACATGCTGGCGGACGAGATTGAAAAGACCCGCCGCCGCGTCAACGCCCTCGAATATGTGATGATTCCGCAGTTCGAGATGACGATTCGCGAAATCAGCATGAAGCTGGAAGAAAACGAGCGCGGCGCTACCACCCGCCTGATGAAGGTCAAAGACATGATGGCGAAACGGGACGCATAATCCCAACGGGAACTTTTCGGTATATTGCCGGGAAGTTCCCGTTTTGCTTGCGGAAAAAGCGGTTTCGTGTTATGATGGGAAGGAATATCGTGAGGGAGCGTGAGCAAGGGTGCTTGATCCTGTGGAGGCTCTGCTGGACAGCGTGGACGGCGACGAGAAGACCGGTGTCCGCATCATCGCCAAGGCTCTGGAAGCTCCTATCCGCCAGATCGCTGCCAACGCCGGCCTGGACGGCTCCGTGATCCTGGAGAAGGTCCGCAATTCCGGCAAGCTGGGCTACGGCTTCGACGCTTACAAGGAGGAGTACTGCGACATGGTCGCCGCCGGTATCATCGATCCCGCCAAGGTGACCCGCTCCGCTCTGGAGAACGCCGCTTCCGTCTCCGCAATGGTACTGACCACCGAGTCCCTGGTGGCCGATAAGCCCGAACCCCCCGCACCTGCTGCTCCCGCTGACCCCGGCATGGGCGGTATGTACTAAGAGACGCCGCAAAGCCTTGAAATCGCTTGATTTTTTGAGTGGGCAAAAGCGGATTTACGCCAAACTTACGCCACTTACACCAAAAATTCAAGCGCATGATAGGATAACAGAAATCGGCACCTGCTTTTGAGGCAGGTGCCGATTTTTTTGCTTGCGGGGGAAGGACAGCCGATTACGAAAGAAATTTCCGCGTCAATCCGTCAGCTTGGCGCAATCGGCGGGGCGGCCGGAGAGCATTTCCAGACCGTGACCGATGGCGGGCAGCACCGCCTCCAGATTCTCCTTAGCCGCCTTGGGGGAGCCGGGGAGATTCAGGATCAAGGTCCCTTTCCGGATGCCCGCCAGCGCCCGGGACAGCATGGCACGGCTGGTGATCTGCATGGAGGCATAGCGCATGGCCTCCGGGATGCCGGGAGTCAGCCGGTCACACACGGCAAGGGTGGCCTCCGGGGTCACGTCCCGTGGGGCGAAGCCGGTGCCGCCGGTGGTCACAAGCAGTTGAATGTTACCGCCGTCGGCCATCTGCCGCAGCGCCGCTTCGATCTGCGCCTGTTCGTCCGGCACCACATCGGTCCGGACCACCTCATAGCCCGCGTTTTTCAGCAGCTCCGCCACCAGCGGGCCGCCCTCGTCGGGCCGCTCGCCCCGGGAAACACGGTCGCTGACCGTCAATACAGCAGCATGATACATACGCTCATCTCCTCATTTCAATAGTAGAACATCCCTTGGCTGGACGGCGATCCAAAGCCCCTCCGGGCGGTTCAGCCGCCGCCAATCGTCCCGTTCCAGTTCCATCCGCAGGAGGGGGGCACCGTCCGCGGCCCCCTCCGGCCGCAGCAGGACGATGGTGGTGAACACATCCTGAATGACCCGCTCCACCGTGCAGTAGAAGGCGTCCGGGGTGCCCTCCGGCACCGTCATCACGTGTCTTGCCCGGATGCCTGCCTGACGGACATCCGCCGGGACCGGTTTACCGCAGTTCAGCGTCAGGCCCCACGCAGGCAGCGTTGCGGCGCTGCCTGCCGGTACGGCCTCCACGATGTTTTTACACCCGGAGAGTCGGGCGGCAGCCTCCGTTTCTGGCTCGTGAAACAGCTGCCGCAGAGTGAAGGTTCCTTGCGAGGCCCCCTGATCCAGTATGCACACCCGCTTGCAGTTGCGGAACACCTCGCCCCGGTCATGGGACACCCACAAAATCGGCCCGGAGAAATTCTCCAGAAAATCGGACAGCTTCAGCTCCAAGTCCCATTTCAGATAGCTGTCCAGCGCGGAAAACGGCTCGTCCAGCAAAATGACCTCCGGCTGGGAGCAGAGAATCCTCGCCAGCGCCACCCGCTGCTGCTGACCGCCGGAAAGCTGGGCGGGATACCGCTTTTCCAGCCCCTCCAGCCGAAAGCGGCGGAGGGCCGCCGTCAGTGCGGCGGCTTTTTCCGCCTTGGAGCCGGAGCGGATTCCGCAGAGGATATTTTTTTCTACCGTCATAGTGGGGAACAGGGCGTAATTCTGGAATAAGTACCCCACCCGCCGCTGCTGGGGCGGCAGGTCGATTCCGGCTTCACTGTCAAACAGCACCCGGCCGTTCAGCACGATCCGCCCCCGATCCGGGGTCATGATCCCCGCGATGCATTTGAGGGTCATGCTCTTGCCGCAGCCGGAGGCCCCCAGCAGGGCCAGCGTTTCCGTCTCCGCCTGAAAGCGGACGTCCAGATGGAAATTCCCCAGCTGCTTTTCAATTTCCACAAACAGGCTCAAGCCGTCCCCCTCCTTTTCCCGCCGGACACCAGAAAGTCCCGGCGTTCCAGCATATTCACCGTCAGCAGCACCACGGCGGAGATGCTTAGGTTGACCATTACCCATTTCATAGCCAACGCGTCATTGCTGGTCTGCCAAAGCTGGTAGACCGTGGTGGAGATGGTGGCGGTCTTGCCGGGGGTGTACCCGGCGATCATGCTGGTAGCGCCGTATTCGCCCAAGGCCCGGGCGAAGGCCAGCACCGTTCCCGCTAAGATCCCCTGTCGGCAGCAGGGCATCCGGATGTGCCAGAAGATATAGGCGTTGGAAAGGCCCAGTGTCTGTCCGGAGTAGGCCAGCGTCTCATCAAAGGATTCGAAGGCTCCGCGGGCGGTGCGGTACATCAACGGGAAGATCACCACCGCGGTGGCAAAAATGGCCGACCACCACGTCATGACCACCTTCACGCCGAACTGCTCCAGCAGCCATGCACCGAGGATCCGCTTCGACCCCAGCAGCCGCAGCAGCAGGTAGCCGATGACGGTGGGGGGCAGCACCAGCGGCAGCGTCAGCACCACATCCAGAACGCCCTTCACCAGCCGGGGCAGGCGGGCAATATAGTACGCCGCGAAGATCCCGGCGAAAAAGACGATCACCGTGGAAATAGCCGCGATCCGCAGCGAGTTCCATAGGGGAAACAGGTCCATAAGTTACCTCCTGAGGGGGAAGGGATGGGGAGACCGGCGGCCCGCCGCCGTATCAGCGGCGGGCGAGCAGTTTGCCGTTGGCCTTTTCAGAAAGAGTTTTCGCTCAAGCGGCGGAGAAGCCCACGGACTCGAACACGGTCATGGCCGCATCGGTCTGGAGATAGGCCAGGAAGTCCTGGGCGGCGTCCTCCTTGTCACCCTTGAGCACGGCGGCGGGGTAGATGACCTGACCGCACATCTCGGCAGTGGCACTGTCCACCACCGTCAGATTGGCGGAGTGGGCGTCGGTGGCATAGATGATGCCGCAGTCCACGGCGCCCTCGCTGACCTGAGAGGTAACCTCCTTCACGTTGTTGCCGTAGGTCAGCTTATTTGCCACGGCGGTCTCATCGATGCCGTAGTAGTTGAAGATCTTCAGGGTATACTGGCCCACAGGCACGTCGCTGTTGCCGATGGCCAGCATCACATCACCGTTCTTCAGCAGCTCGGCAAGCTGGTCGAAGCTCTCAATGCCCTTGGGATTGCCTTCGGGAACGGTGAGCGTCACCTTGTTTTCCAGCAGGTCCACACGGCTGTCGGTGACGATGAGGTCAAGCCCGTCGGGGTTCTTCTCGGCATCACCGATGAGGCTGCCGTCCATGGCGTTCATCTGCTTGGGGGCGGCGGAAATGAACAGGTCGCAGTCCGCGCCCTCCTTGATTTGGGTGAGCAGCTTGCCGGAGGAATCAAAGTTATAGGTAACGGTCACGTTGGGATTGTTCTGCTCGTACATTTCCTTGAGCTGGTTCATGGTCTCCGTCATAGAGGCGGCAGCGAACACGATCAGCTCCACCGGCTCACCGGCGGGGGCTTCCGTGGAGGCGTTGTCCTGCGTCTGGGAACTGTCGCCGGTGTCGGCGTTGGTGTCGGTTTTACCGCCGCAGGCGGCGAGGGACAAGGTCAGGCACAGGGCCAGCAGCAGGGACAAATACTTTTTCATGTTGGTTCTTCCTTTCTGATTCGATGGAAAATCTATCTTGACTTTACAGAGTAAAGCGTGATACTCAATCAAGATGAACGGTTCGGAAAAGCAGGAGCGCGCTTGGGCGCTCTCGCTTTTATTTTCCGAAGGGGCAGTTGGGCCAGTGACAGGGCTTGCAGCCAAGGCACAGCCCGCCCTCGCCCATCACGGCGAAGTCTCTGCGGGTCAGTTCCACGCCTGCGGCGATCCGGGGGAGCGCCAGGTCGAAAATGGTGGCCCCGGCATACATGACGCAGCCGGGCAGGCCGCAGATGGGGGTGCCGTCCTCAAAATAGCCCAGTAGGAACATGGCGCCGGGCAGCACGGGTGCGCCGTAAGTGACGATCCGTGCGCCGCTCGCCCGGATACCGCCGGGGGTGTTGTCGTCGGGGTCCACGCTCATGCCGCCGGTGCAGAGGATCAGGTCCGCGCCGGTTTTCCGGGCTTCGCCGATGACGTTGGCCACGTTTTCCACGCCGTCGCCGGAATAGGCGGTGGAGATGGTCTCGATACCGTAGGCCGCCAGCTTCTCCTTCACCACCGGGGTGAAGGTGTCCTGGATGAGACCCTTCTTCACCTCGCTGCCGGTGGCCACGATAGCGGCGGTTTTCTTCACATAGGGCAGCAGCTCCAACAGAGGGCCGGCGCCCGCCGCCTGCTCGGCGGATTGCAGCGTTTCCTCCTTGATGATGAGAGGGATGACCCGCATCCCCGCCAGCTTGTCGCCCTTTTTCACGGCGGTATTGCCCTTCCGGGTGGCGATCATCACGTCCTCCCGGGAGTTGACAGCGATGAGCCGCTGGCTGTCCACTCGGAACAGGCCGTCACAGGCGGCCTTCAGCTCGATCTTGCCCTCCTTCACCTCGCTGCGGAGCATGTTCTTCTGACCGCACAGGGCCAGCAGCCGCTCCGCCGCGTCGTTTTCGTGGACCATGCCCGGGGTCATCTCCCAGACATACAGGTTCTCCTTGCCCATGGAGAGCAAAACGGGAATATCCTCCTCCATGACGATATGTCCCTTGCGGAAGCGGGCGTCCTTATACTTGTCCTTGATGATCTGGGTCATGTCGTGGCACAGCACGTGTCCCACGGCCTCCTCTGTCCGAATCAGCTTCATTTCAGCACCTCGATCTCATCTCCGGCCCGGACGGTGCCCTCCTTCACCACAATGGCGAAGATGCCCTCCGTGGGCATGACGCACTTGCCTACCGCCTTTTTGATGGCGCAGTCATTGTGGCACTCTTTGCCGATCTGCGTCACCTCAACCTCCGTCCCGCCGATCCGCAGGTGGGTCCCCACGGGCAGATGCTTGAGGTCGATGCCCTCCGTGTTAATGTTCTCCGCGAATACGCCGGGGTCCAGAGCGATGGGGGAGCGGGGGCGCATGGTGTCGATGCTTTCCTCCGCCAGCAGAGAGATCTGCCGGTGCCAGTCTCCGGCGTGGGCGTCCCCCACGATGCCGTGGCGCAGTTTCAATTCAATTTCCGGAACGGGCTTTTTCAGCGTTCCCTTTTTCTCGCTGATATTGACGGATACGACCCTTGCCATTGTTCTATCAGTCCTCTCGCTTATAGTCTCCGCTCTTGCCGCCGGATTTTTCCAGCAGGCGGATGTTGGTGATCTCCATGTCCTTCTGCACCGCCTTGCACATATCGTAAACGGTGAGGGCCGCCACGGAAACGGCGGTCAGTGCCTCCATCTCCACGCCGGTGACGCCGGTGCAGGTGACCGCCGCCTGTATCTCCACCATGCAGGGCTGGTCCGACAGATGGAACGTGATGTCGATACCTGTCAGGGGCAGAGGGTGGCACATGGGGATCAGTTCCCAGTTGTGCTTGGCGGCCTGGATGCCCGCCACCTGCGCCACCGCCAGCACGTCTCCCTTTTTCAGGGTACCGTTTTTGATATGGACCATAGTTTCCGGTGATACGCGGATCTCCCCCGCCGCCACCGCCCGCCGGTGGGTCACAGCCTTTTCCGTTACATCCACCATCCGGGCGCGGCCCTGCTCGTTGAAATGGGTCAGTTCTCCCATGGTTCAGCCTCCGATCTCATTCATGGTCCGGGGCGTATCGCTGGCATGCTCTGTCAGGTGATGGCTTTTTGGCTTTTGTAGGATGCCCCGGAGGATGGCGTCCTCCAATTCCCTGCCGTGAAGTCCCCGGAGGGAGATTTCCTCCCGGCTGTGGAGACAGCCCTTCAGCTTGCCGTCCGCCGTTACCCGGATGCGGCGGCACGCTCCACAGAACTCGTGGCTCATGGGGGTGATCAGCCCCACAGTCCCCATGGCTCCCGGCAGACGGTACCGCCGGGCCACGCCATTGGGTTCGATTTCTTCCAGCGCCGGGAATCGGTTCAGAATCTCAGTTACCGGCAGAAAGCGTTCCTTTGGCCATGCCGCACAGGGCCCCATAGGCATCAGTTCGATGAACCGCACCTCCCAGGGGTGCTCTTTCGTCAGGTTCAGAAAATCCTCGATCTCGTCATCGTTCACGCCGCCCATCAGCACGGTGTCCAGCTTCAGATTCTGAAATCCGGCGTCCTCCGCTGCCCGGATGCCCGCAAAGGCGTCCTCCAGATCTCCCCGGCGGGTGATTTCCCGGAATCGCTCCGTCCGCAGGGTATCCAGACTGATGTTCAGCCGGTCCACTCCGGCTTCCTGCAGGGGCTTTGCCAATTCCGGCAGCAGGCTGCCATTGGTGGTGAGGCAAAGCTCCTTCAGTTCCGGGATGGCCCGCAGCGTTCGGCAGATGTCCAGAATTCCTTGCCGCACCAGCGGTTCTCCGCCGGTCAGACGGATCTTCCGGATCCCCAGTTTCACCGCCGCCCGGGCGATCTCGCCGTATTCCTCTACGGAGAGGACGGCCCCGTGAGGGCCTTTTTCCACGCCGTCCGCCGGCATACAGTATTGGCACCGGTAATTGCAAAGGTCCGTTACCGACAGCCGCAGATAATCAATTGTCCGGCCATATTGATCGATCATCGCATTACTTCCTATCGTCCCAAGCTGCGGCCCGGAATTTCTCCGGGCGTGTTCGCCGGGGCACACGGCCCGCAGCAGCGTCCGGCCGCCAAGTTTTCTAAGGTTGACCTTTATTATAGCAGATATTTCCTCAAAATACAAACCCCTTTTCCGCGGCTGAAGAAAGGCGGCGCGGCATGAAAAGCGGGTCCGGCTTGGAGGACTGTTTCACGAGAAGGAAATGCCCGCTGTGGTGTGAAAAATTCCGGCTGTTCGCAGCAATAAATTTTAACCGGATTGTAGCATCTTGTTCACAATTTGTTCATGATTATAAAGCAACTTTCCGCTATGGTAGGTTTATAGAAGTGTACATAGGTGCTAAACTGAATTTAGGAGGTTTTTTATGAGACGATTTTTCAGAAAACGGCTTCCGGCCTTTCTGCTGACGCTGGTCATGGTCATGACGATGGTCCCGGCCGTGTCCGCAAAATCTTCAGCGGATCTGACTTATGAAGTGGATAAGGGGGACTCTGTATCATTCAAAGAGCGGGAGTTCCGCGACCTTTACAGAAGTGAATATAGTGGTGATCCCAGCTATGTGGTATTCACCGATTACAGCGATCTGGATGACTATGGGTACTTGACCGCTGTGAATTACTATGATAAGACTGTGAGCCTCAGTGAAAGCGATCTGCGTAACACATGGTTTTATTATGACAGCCGCGATGTGCCCAAGAATATGGACTACGCGTTGGATGGCTTGACATTTGAAGCCAACCGCCGGGCCGACAGCGGCACGCTGCGGCTGAAATTTGAGATCTATGACGCCGACGGCAAGAATTATGTGTACGGCACCATGGATATCAAAGTCGGCGGCGGTTCCGGTTCCTCCAAGGGTGACATCACCTACACAGTGAAGCCCGGCGAGGAAGTTGTATTTAGCGATGAAGATTTCAGCAATGCCTATGACAAGGCTGGCGGCTCCGGCACGATGAAGTATGTGGCATTTGAAAAGCCTTCCTCTGATTACAGTGATGCCGGTACCATTTACTCCCGGTATGGTAAGCGGAATGCAACCTCTTTTACCCGCTCTGAACTGGACGATTACAAGTTCTACTACGGTGACAGCGACTACGGCGACTACGATTTGGACGAACTGAGCTTTGTGGCAGACAAGTCCTTCTCCGGCAGCATTGAGATTACCTTCAAGGCTTACGGCGGAAAAAACAACAAGACAAGCGATTCTGTTACCGGAACCCTGAAGATCACGTCTTCCAAATCCGGTTCCTCCAAGGGTGACATTACTTACACGGTGAAAGCCGGTGAGGAAGTTGCCTTTGACGATGACGATTTTGAGAAGATCTATGAGAACAGCAGCTGCACCGGCAGCTTCAAGTATGTGGAATTCAGCCGGCCCGACAGCGCGTTCAACAATGCCGGTACCCTCTACTCCCGGTATGGCAAGCGGAATGAGACTGCCTTCACCCGTTCCAGCCTCAGCAGCAACAAGTTCTACTACGGTGACAGCGACTATGGTGACTACGATCTGGACGAGCTGAGTTTTGTAGCGGACAAGTCCTTCTCCGGCAGCGTGGAGCTGAGCTTTACCGCCTATGGCGGCACCGGTACCCGAACCAACCAGAATGTCACCGGTACGTTGGTCATCACCACCGATAAGACCGGTTCCTCCACGGCCAAGGGCGATGTCACCTACACGGTGAAGGCCGGTGACGAAGTTGCCTTTGACGAGGATGACTTTAAAAAGGTCTACGATAGCAGCAACTGCACCGGCAGCTTCAAGTATGTGGAATTCAGCCGGCCTGACAGTGCGTTCAACAATGCCGGTACCCTCTATTCCCGGTACGGCAAGCGGAATGAGACAGCCTTTACCCGTTCCAGCCTGTCCGGAACCACATTTGGTTATGACAGCTACGAAGATGCGGATTACAGCCTGGACGATTTGAGCTTTGTGGCGGATCGGACCTTCTCGGGCAGTATTACGCTGAGCTTCACCCTTTACGGCGGAAAAAACAGCAAATGCGATCAGTCGACCACCGGTACACTGGTCATCACCACCGGTACATCTGCGGTAACATCCCGATATGTGGGCAACATCCGCTACAATACCACGCCCAACACCGCCCTGCAGATCAACGCCAATGACATTGCCCGCCTTTTCCGTAAGTACACCTCTGGCGGGTCCTTGCAATATCTGACGCTGACCAGTGTACCCGCTACCGGCAGTCTATACTACAACTATTACAATGCCAGCAAGTACGGCGCGACGCGGACGCAGCTCACCGCTTCTATGGCGGGCAGTATGATTTTCTCCTACAGTCCCGCCTCTGCATCGGAATATGACCTCTCCGAGCTGACCTATATCCCCAGCGGCAGCAATTACTGCACAGCCCTCACCTTTACCGGATACAGCAGCAGCGGAACGGCTGTTTCTGCAACCATTCTGATCAGTGTGACGGCTTCTCCGGTGTCTGAGGTTTACAGCGTGACCACCAAGGGTACCTCCGTGAACTTCCCGGCAAACTCTGTGTATTCCGCGGTGGCATCCGCCACTGGCTTCGGCCTTAGCAGCATCCAGCTGCTGGAGCTGCCTGCCTCCACTGCCGGTGTTCTGTACGTTGGCTCCTATGCGGCGGATACCACCAGCGCTTACAGCTACGGCAGCGACACTGATTCCATGAGCCAGCTGCGCTTCATTCCCAACAGTGGGTTCACCGGTTCTGTCTCCATTCCCTATGTGGCATTGAGCAGCAGCGGCACCGCTTTGGGGGCCGGTGTGGTCTCCATCGGCGTGGTGGACAGCGTGAAGAAGTTTACGGATATCTCCACCTCCACCTGGTGCTATAAGTATGTTACGGAACTTGCCAGCGCCAATGTTATCTCCGGCTACAGCAACGGAACGTTTCAGGAGAAGAATACCATTACTTACGGCGCGGCCCTGAAGCTCATCATGCTGGCGGCGGGCTACGGCGAGCAGGCCCCCACGGTGAAGGGCAGCCCCTTCAGCGGCTATCTGGCGAAGGCCAAGGCTGCCGGACTGTTGTCCGCCACCGGGAACAGGCCGTTTAAGGCCACGTCGAGAAACCGCATGGAAAGATACAGCTCATTCCTCGCGTTCC
>ERZ772902.2473-NODE-2473-length-10413-cov-2.349971_pt1 | contig 10413 bp, 8 predicted proteins | sample MGYA00511470_ERZ772902 | MGnify/ENA primary metagenome ERZ772902 (study PRJEB29015, sample SAMEA2737717) | human gut metagenome | biome: human gut; feature: human-associated habitat; material: faeces | place: China | collected 2012 ...
TCTACTTTCTGATACACAACAGATTCCTCCTTTAAATTCTTCAGAAAAATTTTCATCAATAGTCAAATGAAATAAAAAAAACTTCCGTCCTGTAAAAGGACGAAAGCAATTTCCACATTCGCACCACCTGTTACATTGTACGGGCTGGTAGTATAATCATATATGCCGATACATGTTCCCTTTAACGGCGGAAACACCGTCTCTCCTTACTTATTCAAAATTTCAGGAAAGAAACTCCGGAGTGATCTTCCATCGAAATTACTCTCACCAGGCTTCCACCTTCTCCCGGCTCTCTGCGGATTTTATTCCGATCTACTGTCTCCATCAAAGTTTTTACTTATATCTATTTGTGCTGTTTTATTATAAGGTTATATTTTTCCATATGTCAAGGTCTTTTTATGAGAATCACGGGGTTTTATAAGGATTTTGCATGGATTTAACCCTTGTATGCAGAAAATGATTACAGTATAATTGTAAAGAATGATATACTGTAAGAAAGTATGTGCAGAAAGGTAATTACATGAATATAAAAAAGAAACAATTTTTCCGGCGGATACTGACCAGTGTTCTCTGCTCTGCGGTTATCATCACACAGGCAGTCCCGGTCTTCGCCACAGACGAATACGGTGCTCCTCTGGTGACGGCAACTCCTACACCAGATCCGCACACTCCATATTATAAACAGCCTGCAGACACCGACTCCATCAAGGACTGGGTCAAAGGGCCACAGATTGAAGGTGAATCTGCAATTCTGGTAGATATGTTTACCGGAGCAGTCCTCTACTCCAAAAACGCGGACAAGACTCAGTACCCTGCCAGTATCACCAAGATCATGACTGCTCTCCTCGGCTGTGAAAAACTGAATCCCTCACAGAAATTTGCTATGACTGCATCTGCTGCCCGAAGCATTACCGAAACCAACAGTTCCAGTATCTATGCAGACACAGATGAGGAATTCACCATCGAGCAGGCTCTGATGGCTGTTATGCTCCAGTCTGCTAATGAAATGACTCTCGCGGTCGCTGAACTGACTTCCGGTTCCACCAAAAAATTCGTAGAACAAATGAATCTCAAGGCGCGTCAGCTTGGATGCACTAATACACATTTTAATAACCCGAACGGTCTTCCGGATGAAATCCATTATACAACGGCTTCCGATATGGCTAAGATTGCCCGCGCGGCCTGGTTTAATCCAACCTTCCGCAAATTTGCATCCACGCAGTATTATGAAATTCCTCCTACAAACAAGTTTGCAGAGACACGTTATCTTCTGAACCATCATAAGATGATGAAGAATCAGGCATATGCATATAACGGAGTCTTAGGCGGAAAGACCGGTTACACCGAAGCTGCCGGAAATACGCTTGTTACCTATGCAAAGAATGACAATACTTATCTGGTTTCGGTCGTCCTGCAGTCTGTGAACGGTGCTTACTCTGATACAAAAGCTCTTCTGGATTATGGTTTTAATAATTTTTCCAGAACTGCGGTAAAAGATCTTCCATCAAAAATAACAAGACATCTTCTTCCGGCTGAAAAATACATTTTAAAAGATTATAAAGACGATACGCTCTTTGAAACAAGACGTACCGCCAGCGTATCTCTCCCATCCGGTGTTGATACCAATGCTCTGGAAAAAACTTACTCTATAACAAAAAATCCGGCAGGTCTCCCACTTCTGACCGTTACGTATACGTATAACGATCATGTAGTCGGCTCTGCCAGATATTATCAGACACGGCTTCTTTCAGACCAGCTTCTCTGACTGACGTTTCGTCTGTCTCTTCTTGCGGAGGGAATCCCTTTTTTCACGGATTTCTTCCGCATCTTTTTCTTCTATCCTCTTTAACTTCTTGATTGCATAATATGCATCCTCGTCCGTATGGCGGATTCGCACCTTTCCTTTGATATATCCATGCTTCTGACAAAGTGATACACTCTCATATGCACGAGAATTATTCATAAACCAGCGGATCTTACGCTTCGCCGGCAAATGGCAGACCGGACAGCGGGTACTTGCAACCTCCCGGTCTTTCATTACCTTTTCTTTGTCTGCAAACTCACGTGACACATACTGATCATACGTGGGATATGAAATAAAAATCTCTTCTTTTTTATTCTTTGGATTCTGATAAACATCAATAGATGAATTCACACAGACTGCTGCAGGTTCCAGTGTTTTAAAAATATCCCCGGTATACCGGGCATCCGTCAGTGCCCGATGAAAATCCTGCGCCTTCGGGATTCCCATCTGGTCAATGGCAAATTCCAGGCTCCTTCGTCCGCCGGCCTCTTCATGACAGATTCCGTATATTTTCTGCACATCATAATATGTGACCGGTCCTGGAAGCAGCGAAAGCATTCCATAATACTTCATATTTCGCTGTAGTTCCATAACATCCTGATTTCCCCAGGTACAGAAAACATATTCCTCTCCGCACCACTTCAGAAACTCTCTGACCGCCTGCTGAAAAGGCTCGCCATCTGCAAGATCCTTATAATCCACATGGATCACTTCATGTATGCTGTCATGAATCCAGTTATATACCTGTGGCTTCACAAGTCTCTGAAAAACATCCACAACTTCCCTCTGCTCATTCATTTTCACAGCACCGATCTCAATGATCTCAAAAGGCAGACGACTGTTGGAATATTTTTTTCCACCGGGACTCTGATTCCACTCCAGGTCAAAAACAATATAATTCATACAGTATTTCCTTCTTTTTATTTAAACAGTTACTTTGGATTTACTCTGTTGTCTAGTATAACAGACAGACTCTTTTCTTTCAACACAAGCAGAAAAAGACCGGTACAATTCTCTGCACCGGTCTTTCCTGCTTATAATATTATATTTTTACGGAAACAAATTTTCCCGCAAGAAACCTCTTTTAATGACAGTTAATTAAGGAATCCAAAGAACTGTTCGTAAGCAGTTCCATCCGCCTGCTGATTCTCAAAATCCTGCAGAAGGCTGTCCGTACTCTGGTCTTCCTGATCCTGTGAATCGTCCTGAGAATCCTCAGCCTGCGCATCATCTTTAGATGATGTATCCTTTGAATCGCTGGAATCTGCATCCGGATTCTCACCGAGTGTTACTGTAACTTTCTTCTCTTTATAAGAATCACCATCTGCAACTTCCAGAGTTACCTCTACTTCTTCACCTGGTTCATAGTACTCAAGACGGCTTACCAGTTCATCAATACTGCGAACTCTCTTACCATCAAATTCTGTGATGATAGATTTCTCTTTGATTCCGGCTTTGTCTGCTGCTCCGCCATCTGTTACTTCGGATACAAGAACACCTTCCGGAACTCCATAATACTGGGAAGCTTCATCACTTACAGACATACCTGTGATACCAAGTACACCATGGTTATCTACTTTATCTCTAGGTGTTTCATTCATCAGCTGCTCCAGAGTATCTGTTACATCTGAAATTGCAATCGCATAACCCATACCTTCAACTTCTGTGGAAGCAAGTTTTGCAGAGTTGATACCAACCACTTCTCCATCCATATTCAGAAGAGCACCGCCACTGTTACCAGGGTTAATTGCTGCATCTGTCTGAATCAGATTTGTTGCATCAGAATCTTCATCCTGCTCAATGCCCTGATCGTTCATTTTACGGTTCTTTGCACTGACAATACCGGTTGTTACGGACTGTCCGTAACCAAGTGCATTACCAATTGCAACAACCTGTTCACCGACTTTCAGATCATCAGAACTTCCAATCGTAGCTACCTCGATCTGATCCATCGTGTCATCAGAAATATCAGAGAGCGGTACGGAAACAACTGCAAGGTCTTTATCTTCATCATAGCCATTAACGGTTGCTGCATAGGTTTCCCCATCAATGCAGGTAACAGATACGGTATCTGCGCCACTTACTACATGATAGTTGGTAGCGATCAGAAGATTGTCATCATTCTTTCCGACAATGATACCGGAACCGCTTCCTTCAACTTCCTGCTGTGTTGTATATCCCTGGCTTCCGCCAAATCCATAATATCCAAGATAGTTCTGTACATCCTGAACAGATTTTGTTGTAATAGATACAACAGATTTCATTCCTTCTGCTGCGATATCAGAGACATCCAGACTTCCTTTTGTCTTTGATTCAGAGTCATCTTTGCTTTTCTCTTTGTCATCTGATTTCTTATCGGAACTCTTCTTCTTTGATTTTGTCTGAAGAAATGTTGTATTTTCTTTATTGGATGCAGCTTCTACTGTGCTACTGTTCCATCCGGTCAGTGTATTGATTCCTTCAAAGGAGCCTGCTGCAAGTCCGCCGGCAAGTACTGCACAAAGAGCAATACCTGCTGCTTTCTTTACTTTTTTTCTCATTCTTTCTTTCGGATCGTTGTCGTTGTTCATATTGTTATTCATATCATTGTTCATCATTACGTTGTTGTTTTTATCGCTCATCAAAATCCCCTCCTTAGGATCATTACTGTTCACTTCATAAATCATTTCCCGTGAATAGCTATCTCTGTTTCTGTTTTCCTTTTATGCTTAAGAGTATAAGGATGATTTGTGTTTACTTTGTGGGAAAAATGTGATGAAATTGTTAATTCTGGAAACTTCATCTTCCGCCAAAAGCAACATTATCCAAAAAGAGCCACATCCGCTTTTACAGATGTGACTCTATATAATCAGAACACTCTTCTATTATGCATATAAGACTGCCTTTATGCAACCCCTTTTTCTTCCAGCCAGTCGAGAAGAACCAGTTTGCCCTGTTTCTTTCTTCTTGCCATATGGTTGAACTGAAGGATTGTTAATATTGAGAAAATGATCGTCAGTCCGATCAGAACGATCACAGCCTGACGGATGCTCTCTCCTCCGCATATCGTGCTGCGGAATGCATTTACTGTATAAGTAAACGGCAGATAATAGTGAATCTTCGCCACAAAGGACGGTGAGATCTCAACCGGATAAGTTCCGGCAGATCCTGCAAGCTGAACAACCATGAAGATCAGCATCAGGAAACTTCCTACCTTACCAAATGTAATGTTGAAGAAGTACATAATAGATGTAAAGCATGCACCAGTCAGTGCTGCAAACAGGATTGTCTTCGTCATTTCTACCGGAGTAAATCCATCAAATACATGAAGCAGAAGAATCAGAAGTACGCCCTGAAGGATTGCTACCGGATAAAGTACAGAAGCTTTACTTGCCCACCATGCAAATCCGGATTTCAGTTTTCCTTTATACTCTGTAAGCGGATACATCAGGCAGAATGCCAGGCATCCTACCCAGAGACCTACAGACATCATATAAGGTGCCATCGCGTGACCGTTGTTTTCTACTGTTGTGATCTTTGTTTCTTCATCTGTGATCGGTGTTGCAAACATGCTGATCGTATCATCAGATGCATTTGTTTCTTTTACTTCTTTTGCACCGTCATTCAGACTGGTTGCAAGTGTATCAGAACCATCTTCCAGTTTTGTGATACCATCGCCCAGTTCTTTGGAACCGTCATAAAGCTTGGAGGAACCATCCTGAATCTGTCCGGCTCCGTCTGCAAGCTGGTCAGCACCACTGTTAAGCTTACTGTTATTGGAAACCAGTTTCTGTGTTCCTGCATGAAGTGTCTGTGTACCGGATGCAAGCTGGTCGGCTCCATCTGCAAGTGTCTTTGCTCCATCTGCAAGCTGCTGTGTTCCACTTGTCAATGCTTTGTTATTGCCGGCAAGAGTAGCTACACCATCTGTATATGTTTTCAGTCCATTGCTGAGAGTTGTCACACCAGATGCAAGTGTCTTTCCACCGACACTCAGCTGGCTGATACCGGATGTCACACTGCTTCCGGCTGCTTTCAGACTTGCAGCTCCTGTTGTCAGAGTTTCATCATTTGCTGTCAGAGTTTCAAAACCTGTGTTCAGTGCTTTTACACCGGCTGCTGCCTTCGGGAAATCTTTTGTTCCTGCTTCCAGTGTATCCAATGCAGAAGAAACGCTTCCTGTGCCTGCATTCACTTTCTGTGCACCTGCATAAAGCTGATTTACTGCTGCAGTTACCGTATTGATCGGATCAGAAGGTACTTCCGGAATCGAAGAAACTCCTGCTTCCATCTGTTTTGCTCCGGCACTCATCTGAGAAGCACCATTGCTCATATCAGAAGATTTTGTTTTTAATGTCTCTGCTCCACTGTTCAGTCCGGCTGCTGCCTGATTTAACTGTGAAGCTGTATCATTCAATGATGCCTGTGCAGATGCCAGCTGGCCAGAAACTGCACTGACAACCGCCTGTGCCTGACCTGTATAACTGTCTGCACTGATTCCATCAACGCCTGCGACTCCTGCATCTGCCTGAGTAAGAGAGCCGATCACCGCACTGAGACTTTCTGCGGAAATCATTCCATTCTCATCAGCCTGACCCTGCAGTGTACTTAATGCTGCTGCAGCATTTGCAATCGTCGCATTCGCGGCTGCTGTCTGATTATTAGCTGCCTGTACCTGTGCGTTCGCTGCACTGATCTGGTTATTGGCATCCTGTGCACACTGCTGGACGATGCCTGTCATGCTGTTAGCTGCTGCAGCAACCGGCTGCGTTGCACTCTGCATACCGGATGCTGCCTGGGAGATACCTGCACTGGCTGCGCTGATTGTCTCGGCTGCCGTATTCATCCCGGATGCTGCCTGATTCATACCATCTGCCGCACTGCTCATTCCTGCACTGGCAGATTCCATACCCGTTTTAGCTGTGTTTAACCCGGATGCGAGCTGTTTGATACTCTCTGCGGTTGTACTTCCTGCCAATGTCTTTAACTGCGATGACAGCTGTCCAAGTCCACTTTCCAGCTGCTGTGTTCCACTTGTAAGAGAACTGTTTCCGTCAGAAACTGCTGCATTCAACTGTGAGATTCCTGTAGAAACCTGATCCAGATTTTCCAGTGCAGATAACTGTTTCGCACCTGCTGCAAGCTGTTCTGCACCTGCAACATACTGTGTCACACCATCCACCAGTGTATTTGCTCCGCTGACATACTGAGTAGTACCACTTTTTAATGTATCCAGACCTGTCTCCAGACTCTGTGCACCTGTTGCCAGACTGTTCACACCGGATGTGATCTGTGCGGAATTAGCATTTAATGTTGCCACTCCGTCTGTATAACTTTTCACACCATCATTTAATGTATTCACACCATTTGTCAGTGTCGGCACTTTGTCAGTCAGTGTACCAACACCTTCATCAAGCTGTGCTGCACCACTGTCAACCTGCGATACACCATCTGTATATTCTTTCAAACCTTCTGTCAGAGTCTCAGCACCGCTTTTGAAAGTCAGCGTGCTGTCTGCAAGTTTTTTCAGATTGGTTGTAATGGTTTTATTTCCATCAGAGGCTGTTGTCAGACCATCTTTAAGCTCTGTTGATCCATCGGCAGCTTCCTGCATGCCGTCTCCGACTGTGCCTATCTGATCGAACACTGTCTGTGTGTATGTTTCTGTTACTTTGGAAGCAACCGCCTCACGAATCTTTGACAGAGCAGTTTCGCTCATTTTGGAAGCAATGTAGTTTGTTCCCGGGTTTGTTTCATATTTCAGTTCCATTTTCTTCGGATTGTCATCCATCAGTGTAGAAGCATCAGAAGAAAAATCTTCCGGAATCGTAATTACCATATAATAGGTTCCATTTTTCCCTGTTCTGCCTCGTCGCTGTCTACAAAATGGAAATCCAGTGAATCGTTGTCTTTCAGTTCATCCACCATATCTGAACCGACGCTTAACGTCTTTCCATTATATTCTACTGATTTGTCATTGTTGACTACTGCTACCGGAAGTTTATCGAGATTTCCATATGGGTCCCACATGGATTTCAGGAACAGTCCCGCATAGATCACCGGAATAACAATGATCGCCATCACGACAATGATCAGAATCTTATTATTCCATAAGCTTTTCCACTCATTTTTGATCATAATTGTGCCCCTTTCTTTCTAGTAAAAGTCTTTAGCTCTATTAATCAACATCATGTTGCTTTTCTTTGCAATCCGTATTATACTAAACACAGGAAACAGTTACAACCGACAAACATTTTATATTTTGTATATTAATAGACGTTTTTTGTATATTTGTCTATTAGGTGTCAAAATTTGACATTTTACATAAAACCTGTTTGTTTTTGGTAAAAAGATTGGGGGATTTTTACATGACAGAAAAAATGGACCGACGTGTCCGCAAAACGAAAGCACAGCTCCGGGAAGGACTTGCCCGGCTCATGCAGAAGAAAAGTATCAAGGAAATTTCCGTAAAAGAACTGGTAGATGAGGTCGATATCAATCGTTCTACCTTTTATCTGCACTATACAGACATTTATCAGATGCTGCAGAAGATCGAGGAAGATGCAATGCAGAACATCACAGAGGTTATGAAAAAGTATCCAATTGACCCGGACAACTCGGATTCCGTACTGCAATTTATTGTCCAGTTCTTCTCCATCATGGATAATGACAGGGACCTCTGCCTGGCACTTCTCGGACCGCACGGTGACATGGCATTTGTAGAACAGATTGAAAACCTTCTGGCCGAAACCTTTTTGAAACGGCTGCCTGAGAAACTGCCAAAAAATGATCCGAATATCAAATATCCATATGCATTTATTCTCAATGGCTGCGTGGGACTTATCCGCACCTGGCTTTCATGTCCAGTAAAAGAATCTCCGGACCAGGTTGCGCAGATGACTTATCGTTTCATTGAAGATACCGCTCAGGGATATCTGAATATGCAAAAATAAGGTCAAAAATGCCTCTGAAGATAATCATCTGTCTTCAGAGGCATCTTTTTATCCAATATTTACTTCTCCTGCAATGTTTACAGAAAAGTATTCTTTCATTTCTCGAATATCATCTGTCTGACCTAATACCCACATGAGTTTGGTAATGGCTGCCTCTGCAGTCATGTCATATGCCTGAATTACACCTTTTTCTATTGCCAGGCGCCCTGTCTCATATACCATAAGATTACATCCTTCATATCTGCACTGGCTTCCTACAAGAACAAGCATACCTTTTTCTACCATTTCTCCTACCCGTCCAATAAAATCATTATTTATAAACGGCATTCCACCAAGGCCAAATCCCTCAATAAAAATTCCTTTATATCCTTTTTCATAAAACATATCCAGAATATCAGGATTAATGCCCGGATATAATTTCAAAAGTGCTACTTTATCCGAATAAGCAGTCTGCGGTCGGAATATACCTTTTTTGGCAATCAGGTTTCTTTCATATACCCGAAGTCCTAAAGAACTGATTTCACCTACATAAGGATAATTAATACTCTCAAATGCATCAAAACTCATGGTTCGTACTTTGGATGCTCTGCATCCCAGAATCACTTTTCTGTTGAACGCAACAAATACTCCCGGGTATCCACTGGCAGCCATATGTATGCCACAACGGCAATTTTCCAGTGCGTCTGCAACCGGGTTTGCAATGGATAACTGACTTCCTGTGATAACTACAGGAATTGCTATATTCTGTAGCATAAATGCCAGCATAGATGATGTATATGCCATGGTATCCGTTCCATGAATCACCACAATTCCCTGGTAATCATAACTTTTTCTGGCAATCATCTCTGCCAGGCCCGACCAGTCTTTCGGCCCTATATTCGCACTGTCCAGAGAACAGAAATCTTCTGTTTCCAATTCCAGATTTCTGGACACCATACGGAGCTCTTCCAGCATATCATCGCTTCGCATCCCCGGTACAAGCCCTTTTGAACTTTTTACAGAAGATAAGGTTCCTCCGGTATTTATGATCAGGATTTTCTTAGGCATTTCTTCCTCCCGCTGATCTAATTATGCCATGCCAGTCGTTTTACATCTGCGTGAACGTCTCCAGTCATCCAGTCCACATCATTTGTAATCCAGTCCATAATGCCAAGCTGACGCATTTCCCATTCAACAGTCTGCTCTCTTGCCTCAACTGTCTCTTCAACTTCCATAGTTGTATCAATTTCATCATATCCGAAGATATAGCCGCCTGCACTCCAGATACTGAAGTTACTGTCCGGACCCGGATCTACAGTGTCACCTCTCTGTGCGATCAGTCCGTCATGGCGTCTCTTGTATTCCTCTTCACATCCTGCTTTCAGTTTTGTCATAAACATTCTGTGACGGATCAATTCTTTATTTTCTCTTACAATACCAAAGTTATGATACATCAGACGCATATCTTCACCCGGTGTGGAAATCCAGTCAAATGTGTCATCGATCTTCGCAGTGATTGCATCTTTTACGCTCACTTCTTCAGCGCTTAATTTTGCTCCATCTTCATTTTCATAATAACCAAAGATCAGGTCTTCTGCATTCCAGATACTGAAATTCTTTACCTTATTACGATCAAGAAATGCTGTCAGTTTCGGCCAGATCTCTCCAAGTTTTTTGCGGTAGTCATTCATCCTGCCT
>ERZ772902.2474-NODE-2474-length-10405-cov-3.976522_pt1 | contig 10405 bp, 9 predicted proteins | sample MGYA00511470_ERZ772902 | MGnify/ENA primary metagenome ERZ772902 (study PRJEB29015, sample SAMEA2737717) | human gut metagenome | biome: human gut; feature: human-associated habitat; material: faeces | place: China | collected 2012 ...
TTTATTTTTCAATCTTTTTCCCCATTCCATTTCCGCAAACGCCTTCAGACTGTCCCGACGCAATCGGGTTCAAAGCTGCTTTTTTCCCTGACACACAAAAAAGTGCCTCCAAAAACCCACGGTTTTCTTCCTCTGTGCGCACTGCAATCCGGTAGTCCCCGGGCTGCAGGTTATGATAATTGGAGCAGTCCCGCATCGGGAATCCTGCTTCTTCCATTCTTTTTCCAAGGGTCCCATCGTGACTGCGAAACAACAGATAATTGGCTTTTCCCTCCCAGACTGTAAATCCTGCCTGCCGCAAACCCTTTACCAGAATCGGACGCTGTTGTTCCACCAGTTTCCTCACCCGGTCTGCATATGCCTGCTCCGAAAGTGCAGCGACTCCGGCTTCCTGTGCCAGAAGCGACACTCCCCACGGCTGTCCGCTTTCCATCAGCTGTTCTTTTCGCTTTGCATCACTGCACACGCAATATCCAAGCCGGACCCCCGCCATCGCATAGAGCTTTGTAAACGCTCTCAGAATCACCAGGTTCGGATACTGTCCAAGATACGGCAAAAGCGTCCGCTCCTTCCGATCCGGTAAAAATTCCAGAAAACACTCATCCAACACAAGAAGTGCACTGCATTCCCGACAGCGCTCCAGAATTGCTGTCAGCAGGCTGTGTTTTGTGCACTGCCCGGTCGGATTATTCGGTTCACACAGAAAAACAAGATCTGTATCCGGCGTAATCTGTCCCAGAATATCCTCCTGAATCTGAAACTGATCTTCTTCTTTTAGTTCATAAAAATAAATCCTGCTCCCGACAAGTCCTGCCGCCTGCTCATACTCCGCAAATGCCGGAGCTGTCAGCAGCACTTTTTTCGGTTTTTCTGCCTGAAACAGTCGATAAATCAGATCTGCCGCCCCGTTGCCACAGACAATCCATTCTTCCGGACAGGAAAGCTCCTCCGAAAGTTTTTGAACCAGTTTTCTGCATAACGGATCCGGATAACGGTCTATTTTCCCTGCCGCCCGGCAGATCGCCTCCCGGACGCCATCCGGCACACCCAGCGGACTGACATTTGCAGAAAAATCCCGGATGCTGCGGTTTCCCAGACGCTCCTCTTGTCCTGCCCAGTCTCCGCCATGAATCAGTTCCATTCTTTTCTCCCTCTGCCTGCGCACAGGTTACACAGCTTTCTTTTGTGCATTCTTCTGCACATTCCCCGCAAGCCATCTATATATTCTATAACAATATACACAGTACACATCTGACCGCAAGAAACAACACGAGCGCGATCAGGCTCGCTACGATCATCATCCGGTTAATCCGCATAATATCTGCTGCTTCCACCGTCCGCAGATCCTCTCCAATCGTCGGTTTTTTTACCAGCTTCCCAAAATACCATGCATCCCCTGCAAGCAGGATGTCCAGTGCTCCTGCCGCCACACTTTCTGTCTGGGCGGAATTCGGGCTTGCGTGATTGTAACGGTCGCGCTTCCAGATTTGAAACGCATGCTTTGCGTTCTGCCCGCTCAGACATGCTGCAAACATCATCAAAAAAGCAGAAATCCGCGCCGGAATATAGTTTGCAATGTCGTCCAGCTTTGCTGCCGCGCGTCCAAAGCACAGATACCGGTCATTTTTATAGCCGACCATGCTGTCCATCGTATTGATCGCTTTGTAGCAAAGTCCAAGCGGCGCACCTCCGATCACCAGATAAAAAAGCGGTGCTGCCACACCGTCCGAAAAATTTTCCGCCACCGTCTCAATCGCAGCCTTTGCAACTCCCGCTGCGTCCAGATTCTGCGTATCCCTTCCGACAATTCTTGCCACCGCGCTCCTTGCGCCGGGCAGATCCTGTTCTTCCAGCTTTTTTTTCACCCGCATGCTCTCTGTATACAGTCCCTTCACCGCAAGCGCCTGCCAACACCACAGCGTTTCCAGCAAAAATGCCAGCACGGGATGCACCAGACCTGCCAGATAAATTGCGGCTGCCGCCATCAGAAAGCTTCCAAGCGGCAGAATCGCTGCCAGGGCTGCTCCCGCCATCAGAAGTCCCTTTTGGGTATCCGGAAACCTCCTGCGCAGAAATTTTTCCAGCGCACTGATTGCTTTTCCCATATAAATAACCGGGTGCGGCATCCAGTCCGGATCCCCCAGGCATAAATCCATGAAAAAGCCGCATAAAACGGCTGCTGCTATTCTCATCTTTTTCCGCTCATTTCTGCGCACACTTTTTACTCCTGTCGAGATTGTGTCAAGTGCGCGCAGACACAAATCCCGCGATTGAAAAATTTTATTTTTCAATCTTTTCTCTCTTTTCCTGCTGCCTGCGAAACGAAAGCTGCCCCTTTATCCAGAGCCTTTCGTTTTCCCAGACAAGCTTCCAGCCATCCCCGGCCTGCGTCTGTCCTTCATAATAACTTCTTTTCGGTTCTCCGAATTGTTCTAACAGAGCCATCTGCGTGCCACCGTGGGCCACAACCGGATAAACTGCCTGCGGTTCTTTCTGCTGCCATCCCTGGGTCAGCTCCAAAAAAGCGCTGCAGACGCGGCTGCAAAAAACTGCTTTGCTCTCCCCGCCCGGACAGACATCCAGGCAGCCGCTCTCCACCCAGCTCCGATAGGCGCTGTCATTTTGCATCTCTTCAAAATTTTTTCCTTCAAAACTGCCGAAATTCATTTCTTCCAGCCCCGGTACAAGGATCTGCTTTGCTCCTGGAAACAGAATCTGCGCCGTTTCCTGTGTCCTGCGTCTGTTCGTCACCCATACTTTGGAAACGGTTTCCGAAGCGCGGATAAGCTCCGCTTTTCCAACACTTCCGAGGGAGGAATCCAGCCACCCGATATAACGGTGCTGCTCATTTTCCGGCGTTTTTCCATGACGGATCAGCCAGATTTCTATCTTCTGCTCCATATTTTCCTCTCATTTCTGCCACACCTCCCCTGTTGACGGCCGGTCCAGACAGCTGTTATCGAAGGCTTTCCGGCAGGCCGCACCAGACACGAATGACTTTCTGCGCCCGTTTTGCAAGCAGAATCGACAGCCGTCCGGCTGCTTCTCTTGCCTCCCGTTCTGCAGCATCTATCGGCACGACACCGCACCCGGTTTCCGTTGCGATGACGACTTCTTTTCTGCAAAGCTGCTCCGCCAGCTTTTCCAGCTCTTCCGGTCGATTTCCGACTTTGGAAGCCAGCTGCTGTGCATCGTAAAGCACCCTGCAGTTATCCTCTGCTTTTGTCGAAAAATCTGCTTCCGTATAGCCGAAAGTTTCCCGGACATACTCCCGTTTTCCGGCCGCATATGGTCCAAAAATATAAATCATGCCTGTTTTTTTCCCTTCTCCTGCAAAAACTACCCTTCGCCAGCGCCATTTACAAGATCGTATCTGCGATGTTTTTTGCCGCACTACAGATACTCTGTCAGTACCACTGCTGCCAGCATGAAAAGTTCGCACATCTGGACAAACCATCCTGCCATGTCCCCCGACAGGCCGCCGAATTTTCCAATCAGCCGGAACCGATAATACAAAAAAGTCCCGATTGCGGCAATGCTTACGCCAATGCCTTTTTTCCCGCAGCAAATACAGCAAAGGACACAAAGGACTGCTGCCAGGACAGTAAGAAACGTTCGCACCTTCTTTTTATCCGCGTACTCTGCAAAAGTATATGCCAGACCACTGTTTTTCGCAAGAGGGAAGCTCGCAACTGCAAGCCCGGAAAGGCTTCTGCTGATACAATAGCCAAACGCCAGCGCCGTCAGATCTGCCTGCATTTGTGCTGCCGTCACTGCAAGAGCAAGCTGGGCGATAAAATAACAGCCCAGCCAGATCGCCGCGAACGCGCCCATATGCGGGTCCTTTAAAATCTGTAGCTTTTTTTCTGTATCCTGATGACTTGCCAGCGCATCTGCCGTATCGCAGAAGCCATCCAGATGAATGCCTCCGGTCACAAGTACCGGAAGTACACAGATTCCCGCCGCCAGTATCCATTCCGAAAACTCCATCCGCAGGCACACAAAACGCCACAGGCACACCAGCGCGCCGATCACTGCGCCGATCAGCGGGAACGCGCACAACGCATAGCGCATACTTTTATTTGTCCATTCTGTCTGCGGCATCGGAATTGCCGAAAACATCGAAAATGCCACGATCACTGTCGAAATCATTGGATTTTCCCTCCCTGCTTATGCCAGATCCAACACCCTGCTGTAATTTCCGCTGCCGCATCCGCCATTTTTGCAATTTCCCGGTTGATTTTTCCGAGGATATCCAGATACCGCACCGTAGACGGATCATAATTTGTCCCGCCCTCGAACACTTCGTTGCTGACAATGATCAGATGCCTGCACTGGTTTTCCAGAGCTTTTACGCCTGCCAGAATTTCTTCGCTGCACCGATCCTCTCCGACGCCCTCCGGCGCGTAGATTTCATTCGCAGTCAGGTTGCTCATACATTCCAGTAAAACGACACTGTCTTTCGGAACGCGCGCCTGTTTTAAACCGGTATAACATTCCACAGTCTGAAAATTTTTCTGTGCGCGCATCCCACGATGTTTTTCAATCCGTGCCAGACATTCGTTGTCCATCGGCTGCATCGTTGCGATGTAAATACGGTTTTCTCCGGCTTCCATCGCGTAATTTTCCGCAAAAGCGCTCTTTCCACTCGCGCTTCCGCCCACAATCAATGTCAGCATATCCTTCCTCTTTTCCGTTTTCTGCTTCCTTACAGCTGGCTGCCCTGCTCTTCATACGCCTCGATCGAAAGCTCTCCGAATGTAGAACCCTGATAGACGCTGCACGCCATATCCAGCATCGGAATCGCGCACAGCGCACCGGTTCCTTCTCCGAGACGCATGCCCGCCGTGATCATCGGTTCCAGACCGATTGCATCCAGAATCATGCATCCGGCCGGTTCCGCAGATACATGAGTTGCCAGCATTGCCTTTTTGGAAGCCGGGCAGATTTTTACCGCCAAAAGTGCCGCCACTGCAGAGATCACACCATCAATCAGCACCGGAACCTGATACAGCGCGCCGCCAAGGTAGAGGCCGACCATTCCTGCAATATCGAACCCGCCAAGCATAGAGAGCACACTGAGCGGATCTTCCGGATCCGGGTGGTGAAGCTTTATCGCTTTTTTTATTGCCTCCAGTTTACGGGAAAGCCCGCTGTCAGACAAGCCTGCACCGCGTCCCGTCACAAGCAGCGGATCACAGCCAAGCAGAACCGAAGCAACCGCGCTGGACGTCGTCGTATTGCCAATTCCCATTTCTCCGGTCACCAAAAGCTTTACCCTATCCTCTTTTGCGCACTTTGCAAGACCGATTCCCGTTTCGATACAGCGGTACAGCTCTGCCTTTGTCATCGCCGGCTTTTGTGTAATATCCGCCGTCCCGTTGGCGATCCGACAGTTTCGGACTCCAGGATTTCCCGGATAATTTAAAATTCCGAGATCGACCGCCTCTACCTGACAGTTCGCCACCTTTGCCATCCTGCAGGCGCTGCTTTTTCCGGCGGCAAAGCTGTCTGCCATCCGCGCGGTCACCTCGCTTCCGGTCTGTGTGACGTTCTGTGCCACTACGCCGTTATCCGCACACATCAGATACAATCTGCGCACCGACAGGTCAATGTCCGCGCTCCCAGTCAGCGCTGCAATCCGAATCAGCGCATCCTCCAAAAGCCCAAGGCTTCCCAGGGGCTTCGCCACACTGTCCCATCGTTGCTTCGCTTCCGCCGCTGCCTTTTTGTCCGGCTCCGATATCTGATTCAGCTGATTTGATAACCTTTCCAAATTCACAATGCCTTCTCCCTTTGCTTTTCCTGCCATTTTGCCGCTGCCCTGGCAAACCGTTCTGCCAGCCTTGGCTCTGCCAGAAAATATAAATGCGGAAAGCCTGCATACAGACTGCTTCCTGCTACGCTTCCCTCCCAGGTTTTGTTTCCGACCGGCTTTTTCATTTCAAACGCTGTCCCGTTCTGCGTACAGTCCCAGTAATGAAATTCATGCACCGGAATGCTTTCCCCTTTTTCAAACAGCATGGAATTTTCTTTTGCTGTCATGACCGCGTATCCAAAGCGCTGCAGACGGTTCGTCCGAAATCCGCTTCCATCCAAAACGCCTGTCATCTCCCAGACCTGTCCTTCAGCGTCTTCCAGTTCCTTTTGCAGATACAGGAAGCCGCCGCATTCCGCAATCGTCGGCATTCCATGACGGACCGCCTCAAAAATTGCATGACGCATCCTGCTGTTTTCAGAAAGCTTCCCGGCGTGCAGCTCCGGGTATCCGCCGCCCAGATACAATCCGCAGATGCCTTCCGGCAGCTTTTTATCTTCCATCGGCGAAAATTCCACAAGCTCCAATCCCTGTTGCCGCAGCGCTCTTTTGTTTTCTTCATAATAAAAACAAAACGCTGTGTCCTGTGCAATGCCGATTCGAAGGCACTGTTTATCCGGGGCAGGAAACTGTGGAGGATCCGGACAATCCGGGCTTTTTAACGCTACTTCGCTTTTTATTGTCTCTGACACGCTGTCCGCTGTCGCTGCGATCCGCAGCACTTGCTCCAGATCAACATGTTGCAAAAAAGCATCTGCCAGCCTGTCCACCTTTTCCGACAGCGCTCCGACCTCCTGCGCTGTCACAAGCCCTAGATGTCTGCTTTCAAAAGAAGCATCTTCCACATGAGGCAAAAAACCAACAACCGGCAGTCCGGTCTGTTCCTCCAGCATCGGTGCAAGCAGCCGCGCCATCCTTTCCGAACAGTCATTTAATAAAATGCCTGCAAGCTGGTTTCTTTTCCGGAAAGAAAGCATTCCCTGAACTTGTGCGGCAATCGTCAGGCTCGCACCTTTCGGACGCACAACAAGAATTACCGGAGTATTTGTTGCACACGCAACATCCCATGTAGAGTCCCGGTCCGACATGCCGCCCAGACCGTCATAATATCCCATCACGCCCTCCAGCACTGCAACTTTACACTGCTGTTCATAGCAGGCAATCTGGCTCTGCAGTGTTTTTGCATCTGTAAAAAACAGATCCAGATTTTCTCCCGGAATGCCGAGCACACGCTGATGGAACATCGGATCGATATAGTCCGGTCCGCACTTAAACGAGGCCGCAGAGATTCCTTTTTTCTGCAGCGCCCGCAGGCACGCACAGGTAACAGCCGTCTTCCCGCTTCCGCTGGACAGACCTGCAAATAAAATCCTATTCATCTGCACATCCTCCGGCACTGATTAAAAAGATCGGATTATTGGCGCAAAGCATATGACTTTTTCCTGCCTTTTTCGACCGCGAAACCTGAAGCTGCATGATTTCTGCCGGCTTCGAGGTAAACGCTTCCAGACTTTCACATGCCTGCAGTGCTGTTTCCAATAGAATCGCGGTCACAACGATCCGGACGGACGGATTTTTTTCAAAAAGGACGGATAAAATTTCCGGCAGATTTCCCTTCGTCCCGCCAATAAACACAGCGTCCGGCGCAGGAAGAGAGTCTAATGCCTGCGGCGCTTTTCCAAAAATCACATGCAAATTCCCGCAGCCAAACCGCTCCCGGTTCTTCCCAATCAATTCTACTGCTTTTTCCTCACACTCAATCGCATACACGTCTGCCTGTCCTGCCATCAGCGAAAGTTCGACAGAAACAGAACCGGTTCCTGCACCGACATCATAAAGGACTTTCGCGCCTGCCGCCCCGAGCTTTGCAAGCGCAGCTGCACGCACCTCCTGTTTTGTCATTGGAACCTCTCCCCGGACAAACCAGTCATCCAAAAATCCGGGACCATGTGTTTTTGCACGCTCCCGCCAACAAGATCCCGTAACAGAATTCTCAGAATCCTTTTTCGCAGATACCGTATCGTTTCCAATATCGTCTGCCGTTTTCTCCCGCTTCACCACCAGCACCGCCAGTGGCTCAAATATCTTTTCTGCTATTTCCCGAACTGTTCCGGACACAATCCGTTCTTCCGGATAGGAAAGCTTTTCTCCGACATACGCCCGGCATCCCCCAAATCCAGCCTGCATCAGCTGTCTGCAAAGTTCCCGGGCCGTATTGTCCGGTCCGGTCAAAAAGAACACCTCCGGATTTTCTGTAACTGCCGCAACAGGATCACAGGCTCTTCCGTGGGCACTTACCACTTTCCAGTCCTGCCACGGCAGCTGCAGCTTCGCAGCAAAATAGGACATACTTCCGATCCCGGGCAGAACAGAGAGCTCTCCGTCCCAGTATTTTCCAAGCCCGGTACAAAGGCTGTAACAGCCGGTGTCCCCGGTACAGACGACGCAGGGAAAGCTGCTGTCAGAACCATACACTGCATCACAGACCGCCTCCACAGAAACCGCTATTTTCCGATTCTTCGTGCATCCCTCCGGAAGTGTTTCAAGCAGACGTCCTGCCCCGACAATCAGGTCTGCTTTGCGTAACGCTTCCAAGGCTTCCAATGTCAGGCAGGACTGGCTGCCGGGTCCCATTCCAACGACTGTCAGTTTTCTCATTCCACAGCGCCTCCTTTTGCATACAGGCTCTCCAGTACAAGATTCCAGGTCTCTTCTACAGAATACCCTTCTTCCTGCGTCGGTCTGCCGATCACAACGAGCACAGCCTTCTGCAGCCGCGCAGCCTCCTGTTTTTCCAGAAAGCCGCCCTTTTTGCCGCCATCCTTCGTCACGAGGATGCCGATATGGTACTGCTCCATCAGCGCAATATTTAACGCAGTTGTGAAGGGTCCCTGCAGCGCAAGAATGTGGCTGTGCGGAATCTGAGCCTTTTCGCACAGATCAAGCGCTTCTTTGGAGGGAAGCACCCGCACATAGAGCCGCTCTTTTTCCACGCCTTCAAACGCCGCAAGCTCCTTGCTGCCCGTCGTCAGCAGGACATTTCCGGAAAGCGTCTGCAACAGTCCTGCCGCCTCCTTTGCATCCTGCACCCAGTAACAGTCACTGCCGACCTTTGAAGCTCTGCGGCAAACCCGAAGCAGACGGATTTGCTCCTGCTGCGCCGCCTGACGGATATTTTCGCTCACCTCTGCCGCATAGGGATGGGTCGCATCAATCACGAGATCATAGCCCTTTTCCATCTCCTGCTCCATCTGTGTCCGGTCCATACGCCCTGCCAGAATCGTTTCCTGCGGCAGTTCCTGCAGCATTTCCTCTCCATACGAGGTCGCTACACTGACTTTAAAAATGACCGGAAGAGTCAACAGGCGTTGTGCCAGCTCTCTCCCTTCTGTTGTTCCGCCAAACAGCAGGATTCTGAGCTTTTCCTTCCCGCCTGCCCGATTGACCGCCACCCGCTTTTCATAGCCGCGCTTTGTCACCAACAGACCGTTTTGAAAGCTTGTCCTGCTGCTGCCAATAAAGACCGTCGTAAACATATCCACCTGCTCTTTGGCAAGCTCCTGCAGCGTGCAGGTTTTCTTTTCTTCATCCTGCCTGCCGATCATCCGCACCCAGCCACAAGGCGTATCCGGCGCATAATATTCTGATAAAATATGGCATGCCCAGCTCAGATAATCCGCCCGCTTTTTGCTCGACGGATTGTACAGACAGATGGAAAAATCTCCCGTTGCCGCCGCACGGAGCCTTTTCTCGATCACGTCCTTTGGTGTCAGAAGGTCGGACAGGGAAATCACGGCAAAATCGTTCATCAGCGGTGCGCCCAGCCGAGCTGCTCCGGAAAGCGCCGCTGTCACGCCCGCAACGATCACAACCTCCGTCTCCGGATACTTTTCTGCCAACGACAGTACAAGCCCTGCCATTCCGTACACGCCTGCATCCCCGCTGCAGATCATCGCCGTCGTTTTTCCGTCCTGCGCTGCCAAAAGCGCCATATGACAGCGTTCGACTTCTTTTGTCATACCGCTGACCAGATATTCCTTCTCCGGATAATCTTCCCGGATTAAATCCGCATAGGCGGTATAGCCACAGATTACTTCTGACTGTTCCAGCGCTTTTTTTGCCTCCAGCGTCATGCCATCCCTGCCGCCAGGTCCAAGCCCTACTACAAAAAGACGTTTCATCGTTTTTCTCTCCGTCAATCGATATTCCACTGCATACAACTATCCTGAAATTTCTTCCCACAAAATAGAATTTTCAGAATACCATTCGCTTTAGAAGGAAATTTTGACCTCATCCAGTACAAAGGCTGCCGTCACGCCGTTTTTCGCCATTTTGGAAATCAGAATTTTCCCATTTTGGCTGCCCGCCATGGCACTCCGTTCGCAGACATTGTCCACACCCGTCACCTGACTGACAAATGCCGATGCGGTAAACTCCCCGTCCAGGTTTCGGAGCGTTTCTACATCGTAGGTTTCCAGCAAAATACCATGCTCTGCACAAAATAAAAGCAGCCCCGGTTCCTCTTTTTTTAAATCGATGCTGCATATTTTCTGAACCGCCTGCTGCCAGACATTGTTCTGCTCCAGC
>ERZ772902.2484-NODE-2484-length-10357-cov-9.356533_pt1 | contig 10357 bp, 8 predicted proteins | sample MGYA00511470_ERZ772902 | MGnify/ENA primary metagenome ERZ772902 (study PRJEB29015, sample SAMEA2737717) | human gut metagenome | biome: human gut; feature: human-associated habitat; material: faeces | place: China | collected 2012 ...
AACCAGAGACACAAGGATTTTCAGTCCTTTGCTCTACCAACTGAGCTAACTGGGCTTGTTGCTCACAACAAAGATTATTTTAAAGGAAGGAACCTTTGTTGTCAAGCAAAAAATGAAAATTATAAATAAGGAAGAATATCTTCACAGTAGCAGCGCAGTACCTCTCCGACACTCCAGGCCTGAGCATAACAGCCACGGGGATTGTGAGGTGCATCCCCGTCAAAGATTTCAGAGATGGAACCGATACAGCCGGAATCCGTCAGATGTTTTCTCACAGGCTCTAACATGCGGACGGCATTTGCGGCAGCAGAGGAGGAGTGGTGGTTCACTTTCATATAGGCACTGAAAAATCCACCGAGCAAAAAGCCCCAGGCAGTTCCCTGATGATAAGCGGCGTCCCTCTTTGCAAGAGCACCGCAGTAAATGCCATGGTAGTCCGGATGATCCGGTGCGAGGGAGCGAAGTCCACAGCCGACAAACAACTCTTTTTCCACAAGTGCGACAACTGCTTTTTCCTGTTCCTCCGGGAGCAGGGAAAATGGAAGGGATACGGCGTAAACCTGGTTTGGACGGATATGGTCGTCCGGCTCGTCACCATCCACAACATCAAACAGACACTGGTTGGCGGAATCCCAGAACTTGGCATTGAAGGATTCTTTTACCTGTTCGGCGCGTGTGCGGTAGGCAGAAGCATCTTCGTCAAATTTTTCGCAGAGTGATTCCATGATCCGTAAAGCGTTATACCACAGCGCGTTGATCTCCACCGGTTTTCCGTGGCGCGGTGTTGCTACCCAGTCACCAACGCGGACATCCATCCAGGTGATCTGGTCAAGTCCGCTTCCGGCGTGGATCAGCCCGTCGTCTTCCATATAAATGCTGAAATCCGTTCCTTTTTCATAGGCGGAGATGATCTCTTTTAAATGAGGGAAAATCTGTTCTTTTACAAAAGCTTCCGCCTCGGCAGCCGGGTTATAATGAAGGTACTGATAGACCGCATAAAAGTACCAGAGAGAGGCGTCCACCGTGTTATAGAGCGGCGGCATATTGTCGTCCGGGAACATATTCGGCACAATTCCGTGGCGGATATATCTGGCAAATGTCAGAAGGATCTCCTCAGCTTCTTTGAAACGTTTCGTGCAGAGCGTCAGACCGGTAAAGGCGATCATTGTGTCTCTGCCCCAGTCAGTAAACCACGGAAGTCCGGCGAGAACGGTCATCATTTTCGTGGACTCGCGGTAAGTCAGAAACTGGTCGCTGGCAAGCACCAGCTGGTTGGCAAACGAGTCGCGGTATCCGGCTTTTTCAAAAAGTTCTGCATGGCAGCGGGCATTTTTCTCTAAAATGGAAAATGCTTCCGTAGCAGACACAGGGGCAGGACGCTCGTTCACGTCACCGATACTGCACAGGATGGAAACTTTTTTGGTTGTGTTGGCAGGAACTGCAATGGACAGGTCAACCGGGCAGTAATGGCAGTCAAGTCCATCTGTCTCAAGATCCACTTCGATCTGTAACTGCATGTCGATGTCATAAACAGTTTCACGTTCGGAAAAAGTGCCTTCACTTGTCTGAAAACGAATGGCAATATCTTTATTTTTTTCCGGAACAAGATAAAATGTCCTGTCTTCTGTAAATGTATCAAATCTTAAGGTGTCCGGGGTGCTGCTCTCACTGTGCTCGCGGTAGTTAAAAAGCGGTGTGAGCGTAAAGGTACAGTCGTTGTCCCCGGCGGTCAGTTCATAGGAGACTGCGCAGACATTGGCGTTCCTTTTTAATGTGATGTGCTTTTCAAAAGAAAAATGGTCTGCCTCATAGGTATAGTGTACGCTTCCGTCATAGACAAAGGAAGTGAGAAACTTCTGTCCCTCTGTGTAAACTGTTTTTCCGGAAGCACGGTGCTGGGAAGTCTCAAAGGAAACCGTTCTGGTTCCGACAGTGGCCGTTTCGTTGATCTTGGAAAAAACGAGATAGCGCTCAATTGGTGCATGGAGGCTGGCAATCAGGTAACCCTGATGTGTACGGCTGTGTGCGCCGATCATCGAGCTTCCTGCGTATCCGCCAATGCCATTGGTGACTGCCCACTCACGTTTGATCCCTTCTTTGAATGTTGTCCAGTCTTTTTGGGTATACTGATATGTGATCATTCTTTTTTTCCTCCTGAACGAAAAAATACGAAAATTTCTATTATCTTATTTTACATGATAAAAAAGAAGTTGTACAGAGGGAAAAAAGCGTATATAATTATCATTACGAAATTTTGTTTGGAGGAAATGATTATGCAGGAAAAATTAGTTATTGTTCCGAAAAAAACAACGGGTGGACATAAGGCAGGAATGATCGCATTTTTTGTTTTAACCTGTCTTTGTTTAGTACTTAGCATGTTTGTATCACCGGTTATGTTTCTGGTGCCGACGATCATCTTTGGTGTGATCTGGTATCTGTTTGCATTTCGCAGTGAAGTGGAGTATGAGTATACATATTATGATGGCGACCTGAGATTTGCGAAGATCAGGAATAAAGCAAAGAGAAAGAAAATTGCCTATCTTAGTATGGATGATGTGCTGACCATTGCCCCGAAGGGTGACCGCAGCATTTACAAGTATGAGAATGACAGATCGGTTACAGTGAAAAACATTGCGTCCGGCAATGCAGATGCAAAACTTTATGAGGCAGTCTGCAAGGGCGAAAACGGTATCACAAGGTATGAGTTTGAGCCGGATGAGGACATGTTAAATGCCATCATGGTAAAATATCCAAGAAGCGTTATAAAGTAGCAGGATCGCGATTGCGAAAAATACTGTGGCTTATCGGCTGCACAGTGGAGGATTTATGTTAGAGTTAAGAAATATCACCTATGAAGTAGATGATAACAACGAGAATAAAGAGATTTTGAAAAATGTCAGTGTCACCATTGACGATCATTTTGTGGCGATCACAGGACCAAACGGCGGTGGAAAATCCACACTTGCCAAGATGATCGCAGGAATCATCCGTCCGACAAGTGGGCAGATTCTTTTAGACGGAGAGGATATCACCGGTTTAAACATTACGGAGCGCGCCAGAAAAGGAATCAGTTTTGCATTCCAGCAGCCGGTCCATTTTAAAGGGCTGACCGTAAAAGACCTCATCACGATCGCTGCAGGCAAAGAGATGAGTGTGAATGAGATCTGCGATATTTTATCGGAGGTAGGTCTGTGTGCGAGAGAATACATTGACCGTGAGATCAACGGAAGTCTTTCCGGCGGTGAGCTGAAAAGGATCGAGATCGCAATGATCACTGCAAGGGGAACGAAGCTTTCTATTTTTGATGAGCCGGAGGCAGGGATCGACCTCTGGAGTTTTAACAGTCTGATCAAAGTATTTGAAAAAATGAGAGATGAGATCAACGGAACGATTCTGATCATATCCCATCAGGAACGGATCCTTGACATTGCGGACAAGATCATCGTCATTGCAGACGGACAGGTGCGCAAGACCGGAACCAAAGCGGAAGTGCTTCCGGAACTTCTGAATACGGCACAGACCTGCCAGACGTTGATCGATAAAGCATAGCCGCACTGGCAAGAACAGATTTGTAGTGAGAGAGCTGCTGAAAGGATGATGATCGACGGAAAACAGCAGCAGGAGAATGAGGAAGAAACATGGATTTAGTACAGAAAAATTTATTAGAACAGGTGGCGGGACTTCATGAGGTTCCGGAAGGCGCCTATAATATCCGTGCCAATGGAAAAAAGGTTGCACGAAACACCACCGCCAATATTGATATTGTCACAAAAGAGGACAAGGACGGAATTGACATCATTATCAAACCGGGAACGGTCAATGAGAGCGTTCATATTCCGGTTGTTTTGAGCGAGAGCGGATTGCAGGAATGTGTATACAATGATTTTTACATTGGGGAGGGCGCAGATGTCACGATCGTTGCGGGATGCGGAATCCACAACTGCGGCGTGGACACTTCCAAGCATGAGGGAATCCACACATTTTATCTGGAGAAAAATGCAAAAGTAAAATACATTGAGCGCCACTACGGTGAGGGAGATGGAAATGGTGAGAATGTCATGAATCCACAGACCATCGTGCATTTAAAAGAGGGCGCACACATGGAGATGGAGACAACCCAGATCAAGGGAATCGACTCCACAGTCCGTATCACCAAAGGAGATCTTGCAGACGGAGCTTCCTTAGAAGTGCATGAGAAGATCATGACACACGGAAAACAGTATGCCAAGACAGATTTTGCAATCGATATGAACGGAAAAGACTGCAGCTGTAATCTGGTGTCACGTTCGGTGGCAAAGGGAGAATCCCGACAGGAATTCTTCTCTATTATGAACGGAAACGCAGCCTGTGCAGGCCACAGTGAGTGCGATGCGATCATTATGGATCATGGATGCGTGACAGCAAGCCCACAGCTTACCGCCAATAATATTGACGCAAACCTCATTCATGAGGCAGCTATCGGTAAAATTGCAGGCGAGCAGCTGATCAAACTTATGACACTTGGACTTACGGAAAAAGAAGCCGAGGAACAGATCATCAACGGATTTTTGAAATAACAGACTGCCATGGCAGACAATGGAAACAGTTGTCTGTTGTGGCTTTTTCTGTAATAGGAAACGTTAGCTTAGAGCAAAAGGAGAGGAACATGAAATTCTTTCATTTGTCGGATCTTCATATTGGAAAGCAGCTGCATCATTACAATATGATCGCAGAACAGCGGGATATATTAGGGAAAATCGTGGCGTTGGCAGAATGCGAGAAGCCGGATGCGGTTCTCATTGCAGGGGATATCTATGATACGCCGGTACCGTCTGCGGAGGCAGTGTCAGTGTTTGATGAGTTTCTGACAGCACTGAACGATCTGGAGCCGGAAGTGACAGTCTGCATCATTGCAGGGAATCACGACAGTGCGAAACGGATTGATTTTGCGAGTGACATTCTGGCAAAACACAGGGTGATGATCGCAGGTATGCCGCCGGTTACCCGGGAGGAGACCGTCAGAAAAGTGAGTTTTTTTGATGCATACGGCGAGGTATGCATTTACCTGCTTCCTTTTGTGAAGCCTTCCTATGTGAGAAATCTGATCGATGGTGACATTACGACTTATGATGAGGCTGTCCGGCTTGTCATAGAGCGGGAGAACATCGACACTGCAAAGCGCAATATCCTCGTAAGCCATCAGTTTTATACTGCTGCGGGCAGGGAGCCGGAGACGTCAGACTCCGAGATCCGCATGGTTGGAGGGATTGAAAATGTGGATACAGCGGTGTTGGAACCGTTTGATTATGCAGCACTTGGACACATTCACAGAAAACAGAAAATAGGGCGTGTACAGAACCGTTACTGTGGAACACCATTACAGTATTCCGTGAGCGAGGCAGGCGATGAAAAGACCGTGACGATGGTGGAACTTTTGGAAAAAGGAAGCGAGCCGCATATCACAGAACTGCCGCTTACGCCGATGCGCAGGGTGCGCAAAATGATCGGACATCTGGATGAGATTTTAAATGCAGCGGCAGAGGACAACGGTCACGATTATGTGAGCATTACATTGACAGATGAGGTGGAAGCGTACCAGCCGAAAGAAAAGTTAGAACAGGTCTATGACCATATTCTGGAGATAAAAATAGACAATGAGCGGACAAGGAAGATTCTGGAGTTTTCGGAAGAGGAAGTGGAGAGCCTCGATCCTTATGATGCGTTTGTGACCTTTTTTCAGGAGATGAACGGAAGGGCGATGACGGAGGATGAGGACAATGTGATCCGCACTGTGATAAACGGGGAAAAGGAGGTGGCAGAATGAAGCCTTTGAAGCTTACCATGTCGGCATTTGGTTCGTATGCGGGAAAAAATGTCATTGATTTTACCGGGCAGCAGCAGGGGATTTTTCTGATCACCGGAGATACCGGAGCAGGAAAAACGACCATTTTTGATGCGATCACTTACGCACTTTACAATCAGACCAGCGGCGGTGAGCGAAACGGAAACATGATGCGCAGCCAGTATGCCCAGCCGGAGACGGAAACCTATGTGGAACTGGAATTTTTATACCAGGGACAGACATACCGCGTGCGCAGAAACCCGGACTATAAGATTACGAAAACACTGAAAAACGGCAAAATCAGGGAGCAGAAAGTACCACATAGTGTCGAACTCACCCTGCCGGATGGAACTGTTTTCCCGGAAAAGAAAAATGCTACCGATGCAAAAATTATTGAAATCCTGGGGCTTACCGCAGACCAGTTTTCGCAGATCGTGATGATCGCACAGGGAGATTTTTTAAAGCTTTTGTATACAAAGTCGGACGAGCGGAAAATGATCTTTTCTAAATTATTCAGGACGGACATCTATTGGAAGATCCAGGAAAATCTCAGAAGAAAATCCATGGAAATGGATGAGCGCATCCAGGAGAACGACCGGGCATTTGAGCAGGAGAAAAGCAGGATCATTCCGCTTCCTGAAAGTGAAGAATTACCGCTGGATGAACTTGTGGAGCGTTTGCGGGAACGATTAAAGGATGCGTTAAAAGAGCAGAATCTCCGCAGGGCGAATGTAGAGGAACTGAATAAAAAAATCACAAAGTATGAGGAGATCAATAAACTTTTTGTTTCCCTGGAAAAAATCAGGCAGACTGGAAAAGAGCTGGAAGCAAGGCAGGCGGAATCGAAAGAGCGCAGACAGCAGATCGAAAATGCACGGAAAGCAGATAAAGTGCTTGTGGCAGAGCAGCAGAATCTCAGACAGCAGCAGGAAGTGGAGCAGTCGGCACAGGCGATCGCAAAAATGACAGAAACACTGGCGAACGATCAGGAGATGTTCGAATCATTAAAGACACAGTTGCAGGAGGTAGAGGCAATAAAGAAAAGAGAAGCGGCAGACCTCCAGAAAAAAATGCTTGCGTTAGAGCAGTCATTCCCGTCTTATGAGGCACTGCAGAATGCGAGGTCAGAGGAGCAGCAGGCCAAAAAGGTGTGGGAAGACCTCGGGAAAACATCAGAGGAGTCATTTCATAAGAAAGAGGCTGGGATTGCTGCATTAAAAGAACAGCAGAAGCGGCAGGAGCAGGTCGTGGAGCAAACGAAGAAAAACTGGGAGCAGACATCTCTCAGCGCTTCGGAGTCGGCAAAGCATTATGAACATATGTATGAAGCCTTTTTAAAGGAGCAGGCAGGGATCCTGGCAGAAAATCTGAGCGCGGGCTGTCCATGCCCGGTCTGCGGTTCAACGGTTCATCCGGATCCGGCGAAGCTTTCTGACCATGCGGTGACAGAACTGGAAGTGGAGCAGGCAAAAAAGACAAGGGCTGCTGCGGAAGAAAAGCGCGATCTGGCGTATCTTGCTTTTGAGGCAGAGAAAACAAAAAAACAGAAGCTTGCGCAGGCAGTCGAGAAAGAGGAAGCTGATTTTGTACTGGCACAGACGATTGCAAAACAGCAGAGAAAAGAAGCTGAGCAAAACTATGTCAGTCTGCAGAAAATAGCCGAACAGATCCGTGAGAAGCTTGTGTATCCATCTCTTGCCGAAGCAAAAAAACAGTATGCCGCAATGCAGAAAGCATTGGAGGCGGCAGAGCAGGAGATAGCGAAGAAACGGCAAAAAGTGTCGGAGCTGGCAGAAGCGATGAACACGTTAAAAGGACAGAAACTAGCAGAGGAAGAAAATCAGAAAACAGCAAAAAAGCTTGCAGTAAAAACGGAAAAAGAATATGCAAAACTTTTGGAAAAATCCGGGTTTGTTTCCGAAGAAACATATCACCTTGCAATCCTGCCGGAGCGGAGCAGATCAAAACTGGAGCGGGAAGAGAAAGAGTATGAGTCTCAGTGCTTAAGACAGCAGAGTGAGCAGAAACTTTTGGAGAAACAGGTCAGCGGAAAAACATATACTGATACGACGGAATTAAATGAGCAGCTGAAAGCAGAAAAACAGGTATTAAAAGAGGCGGAAAAAACGTATATGGAGCTGCACACAGCATATGAAAATGACAGGGCAGTGCTGCAGAATTGTGCCGTCTATCTGGAAAAGGGAAAAAAATTGGAGAGCGAAGATCAGGTCATCAAAAGTCTGTCTAAGACAGCGAACGGAAGACTTTCCGGTTCTGCGAAAATCGATTTTGAAACTTATATCCAGAGGCAGTATTTTAAACAGATCATCCATGAAGCGAACAAGCGGCTCTTGACGATGAGCAATCATCAGTTTATCCTTAAGTTAAAGGAAGAGGCGAATACGGGAAGAAAGACAAACGAGGGACTGGATCTTTCTGTTTACAGTCTTGTGACGGACAGCGAGCGCGATGTGAAAACACTGTCCGGCGGGGAATCTTTTCTGGCAGCACTTGCGATGGCACTCGGATTGTCCGATATCGTGGAGCGGAGCGCAGGGGCGATCCACCCGGATATGATGTTTATCGATGAGGGATTTGGTTCTCTGGATGCGCAGTCGAGACAGCAGGCGATCGAGGTGCTGGGGGAACTTGCCGGTGACAGCCGCATGGTTGGGATCATCTCCCATGTGACGGAACTGAAAGAACAGATCGACCGTAAACTCGTTGTCAGCCGTACGGACAAGGGCAGCAGGGCTGTGTGGACGGAATGAATGTTATCATAGGTAATAGGCACAACTGAAGCAGGTAAGTAAAAAGCACATTTCGAGCAGGTGCCTTGTTGGAATAGTAATCAGTACGAGGAAAGAACAGATCGCGGTGTTTGCAAAATAGAAGAAAAGAAAGCAGGAAATCGTAATATGGACGAAATGCAGAGACCAATTGGAGTATTTGATTCCGGTGTTGGCGGAATCAGCGTACTTCGGGAATTGGTGGCATTGATGCCAAATGAAAATTTTATATTTTATGGGGATTCAAAAAATGCGCCCTATGGAACAAAGACCTTAGAGGAAGTGCGGAAACTCACACTGGCAGATGCGGAGTACTTAAGGTCGCGGAATGTAAAAGCACTGGTTGTCGCATGCAACACGGCGACAAGCGCAGCGATTCACATTTTAAGGGAAAAATACCAGAAAGAGATCCCGGTCATCGGAATTGAGCCGGCATTAAAACCGGCAGTGTCTGTAAAAGAAAATTCAAGGGTGCTTGTCATGGCAACGCCTATGACATTGCGGGAAAAAAAGTTCCATAACCTTATGCAGAAATTTCAGGATCAGGCGGAGATCATATCACTGCCATGTCCGGGACTTGTGGAATTCGTAGAGCGCGGAGAACTTTCCGGGGAAGCACTGGAACATTTCTTAAAAAATCTGTTTGCACCGTACCAGGAAAGAAAAGTGGATGCAGTTGTTCTTGGCTGCACGCATTATCCACTGGTGCGTAAGACGATTCAGAAAGTACTCGGCTCCGGGGTAGCGGTTTTTGACGGTGGTGCAGGAACTGCCAGAGAGACACTTCATAAATTAAAAGAGTATAGTCTGGTTTCGGATGCAGTGACACCGGGAACGGTGCAGTTTTATAACAGCACAGAAGATCAGGCAATGATCGAGTTGAGCAAATATCTGCTGGAACAGAGGAAGATGTGATAAATAAAAAATTGAAGTGTTATGTATAAAAGGAAAAATACCGGGCAGACTATGATCATACAAAAAAATCTAAACAGAAACAAATAAAATATTAACGAATTATAAAATAATTTATTTGGAATTTTAGAAATGTTTTCGAAAACCGACATAATTCGTACACATTTATTTTGTATATTACTATTATCAACAAGAGAACAACAGACAAGCACTTGTTGATGTAAGCATTCAGAATGGTGCTTACTAAAAATGCCAATTTTCCTTTATATAGATTAACATTTTCATAACTAAACTCCTCGGAGGAACCCCGGAACAGTGATGTTACCGGGGTTTCTTCATTGTTAGAAATAACTTGCTTTGAGTTGTGGGCTACACGTGATATACGCGTGATATACAAATAGTAACCTAGAGTTTCATTTTATTTATTTCGTCAACTAGGATTTTGGGGTTTGAGTGAATGTAAACACGTTGGGTTATATCATTAATGTGATGCCCTAGTATTAGTTTGATGTACATAATATCTAAATTTGCATTATGCATGGCAGTAGCAGTTGTGTGCCGTGTATCATGAGGAATATGGTCTATGTTTAGTTTTTTCATGAGACGGTCAAAACGCCAGCGTAAAGTCTGGTAAATTCGTTGACTTCCGTTAAAGTCCCAGAAGTAATGCTTTTTGGGATTGTAATATTTTTGTATAATAGGCAAAATATCATTGTGGATTGGTATAATACGTGATTTACCAGCATCTGTTTTAACACCTGTAATAAAATATTGGTCATCAAGATGTATATTTTTGTTTTCTAAAATCAAAAATTCTTCTGCACGGATTCCGGTA